>Ga0326728_10001708_pt1 | contig 76361 bp, 64 predicted proteins | sample MB3enrmetagenome_FD_207602 | JGI IMG/M metagenome (GOLD analysis project Ga0326728, IMG submission 207602) | Lab enriched peat soil microbial communities from McLean, Ithaca, NY, United States - MB31MN | ecosystem: Environmental > Terrestrial > Soil > Wetlands > Peat | place: USA: New York...
AATGCTGTTAATTGCGCAAGAAAAAACCGAGCGACGATGTTAGAATTTGTCACTACATTTTGACTTTTGAAAGATGCTTTCCCTCGTAAGACACCCCTCTTTTCCGCTTTTACTGTAGAAGATGGGTCAAAGTGCTGTCCAGAGCATCCGGATCGCTGAAGTGAAGTTGCATATCGTAAGCATTGGCGGCAGAGAAGTCTATTTTGTTCCAGACCGCGGGATTGTCACGGTAAACAGGCAGGCGCTCAAGAGCGTCCAGAATGCTAGGGGCGTTGGCCATGTGGATTCTCACGTCCTTGAAGTCATTATCGTCCAGTGTCTGGCGGAGCGCGGCGACGAAGGGTTCGACCAACTCCGGCTTCATCGGGTATTCGTTCTGTATGCCGACAGCGAAGGGCGCGCGTCCGGTTTTCGTTTTCGCGGTCTGGCAGTAATTGAGCATGGCGGAAGCATAGCGCACGGGGCTGTCACCGATCCACGGCGGGAAGTCCCAGAACTCAAAAATGACCAGACCGCCGAGTTCCTGGATGGCGCGGTTGTAGGCGAAATCACTGACTTCGCCGTTTGGAATGCAGTTGTCCCCGTAGTATTGAGCCTTGGCATCGGCCAGATTGTCCCAGTTATCCATCGCTTCGCGCAGTTCAGCCCCGGCCGGGAACTCGCGCTGGATGAGCAGGTCATACTCGGCGATATATTTCCACCACCGGCGGCGGCCTTCCATGCTCAATTCCCGGTAGGCTGTCGGCGTGCCCGTGCCTCCCCAGCCCAGCATGGTCTGATGGGATTGAGAAGGGTCAACTGTGACAGTCGCCGCGCGAGCTTGCGGACCCAGCAATCGAAATGTGCCTTTTCCCGTGTTGCCAGTCAATTGCAAGCGATGGCGGCTGAAAGAGTGAAACCACTGCAATTCAAAAAAGGGAGATCCATCGGCGCTGACAGTGAGAGTTTGCTTGTGATCCAAACGGACGGCAATCGCGCGGAGCGATTGCGTGGCCGGGATTTTGAACGCCACCGCATGTTGTGTGAGATTCGGATGAGAACTGAGCTTGCCCGAAAGAAGCGGGAAGGCAAATGAATCGTAGTAATCAATCCAAGCCCGCAATTCCTTTCCCGCGCCAGTGTATGCAATGGTGAGCGAGGCGCGTTCGCCGGTGAAGATCCACTTGAAACCACGGCTGGCGTCAAGAGAATCAACCACGAGCGTCCGCTCAAAAAGCGCCGGGAGAAATTCATCAAAGAAATGCCGTTCATCCGGGGAATAAGACCCCCAGACCACATGATGCTTTTCACCGGCGCCCAGCGTGAAGGATTGGATGGAAACGCCGGAGGAAGGTTCAGACCAATGGCCGGGAGGAAGCACGGCCACAGCGTCAGGAACGGATTCCGCGGAAGCAAACGGCGCGGCGCAAGCAAGGCAACCGAGGCAGGATACCAATGCCACGATGCGCGCCTGGGCGGAGAAATTGAAGGGAGTTTTTTTCATAGAATGCGGAATTTGGAGTTGTGCAGATGACCCGTGAACGGTTACTGGGAATGCATCAACCGCGGAGCGATCAGCGCTTCCAATTGCTTGATATCAAAGGCTTCGAGCAGTCCAAAACAACACAGTTCGGGCCTTTGCTCGAAACGGATGTTGCGGGTGATCATTTCGCCCAGGCTGGATGGACAATCCCGCAAGTCCAACCGGCTGATCGCCTTGTCTTCCAGACCGGCGGCGGCCAGAGCCAGAACGCTGGAGCGAGGGCCGATGGCTTCGACACTGACCGGGCCGCTGCCGGGTTGCGCTTGCAACCAGCGCGCGATGGCCGCGACCTGACTGGCTTGAATGCCCAGCGCCCGCTGCCCCACCGCGTTCAACAGCATGACTTGGACCAACATATCGTTGGCGGACTCGCCAATAAAAAACGGATCAACGGCCAGGACCCGTTTGCCTTCGGCCAAAAGCCGCACGGCTTCGTTCGCCAGGTTTTTCCGGCCCGTATCCCCGCAAAGAATGACCGTTTCTTTGGGTTCGCCTTGGACCAACTCGACGGCCGGAACCGTCCAGTCGCCGCCCAGGTCCAATTTCCAGAAGGTTGCGGTCAAACCGTTTGTTTCCCCGCCGCCCTCATGCACTGCGAAGACCCGGTAAGGGATGGCTTTGATCAATGCCCGCAGGCGCGCGCGGTTGGCGCGCTGCCACCGGGCAAAAGCCGCCGCGTCCGGCGGAATCGGATTGCGCGGCAAATCCTTGCTCAAGGCGAGCGTCAAAGAGTGGAAATCGGCGTTGTCAACTGGAAGATCAACGTGGAGTTGGGCCGGAGTCTTGAGTTCATCGGAGCTGGGGATTTCGCGGGCGTCAAAGGCCGGATCGCCGGGGAAAAAGTAATCTCCCACCAAGCGATAAAACGCTTGGCGGTTATCCTGCCCAAAATTGTGCCCTTGGTCGTAATTGATATGATAGCGCAGAGCGTCTCCCTGGCCGTAAAGTTGGAAAATCGGGTTGGCGGCCTCGATCAGCGGCGCCAGCGCGTAATCGGCGACGAAACAACAATCATCCTTGGCGTTGTAAGTCAGGAGCGTGGGCCGGGGGGCGCGCAGGGCGGTCAGATGCGTGTAGTCCGCATAGAGGGCCATGTCGCAGGGCGCTTGCTCGGCGTCACCAATGTCACTGCCACTATAGCGGAGGCGTTGCAGAAAACCTTCGTAACCGGCGACCGGATTGGCCAGTGTGACGCGCGGGTCCAGAGAACTGATGATAATGGTTTGCCAGCCGCCGCCGGAAAGGCCGGAGACCGCCACGCGCGCGGGATCGGCATGTTCCAGGGAGAGCAACACGTCCAGGCCGCGTTTGAGCGCCAAATAGAACGGCGCTGTTCCGCTCGTGCCGCACAAGTCCATTTGAGACGTCTGATTGTGCTTGAAGTGGCCGTTGGTTAACTGTCCCATGCCAAACCATTCGGGATTCAATGCGATGATCCCCCGCTTGGCCTGATTGATGCAACGGATTTGAATGTTTTCGGTGGCTTTGCCCATTGGTTCGTGACCGTTGACATCCAGGGAAACGGGCGCCTTGGCCGAGAGGTGAAGCGGCTCATAGAGCAGAGCGGGAACCCACAAGCCGGGCAGCGCTTCGTAACGGAGTTTCCTGATCTGATAGCCCGGGCCGCCTTCGATGGTCTCCAGCCATTCGACCTTTGTCCGGGCCTCAGCCCATTTTTTTGCTTCGCCACGGAGGAACACGTGGTCGAGCAGGTCCTTGCGCAGGCGGCTTTGCCGTTTATCCCATTGCCGGACTGAATGAACTTGGGGCGCAGGCGGCAAGCGTTGGGCAATGAAGCTCTGCGCTTCGGCGAGGGCCAGATTGCCGCCGATGATTTCATGGCTCAACCAGTCTTGGACCTCAGTTTGTTGGGCGGCAAAGAGAGCCGCGCCCGGCCAAACGAGGAATGCGATGAGAATTGTCCTTTTCATAATTTCACTTCGATTCACCGTGCCTGCAAGTGTCCTCCCTCTTGACACATTTTGTAAACAGAAGAATACGGGACTGAAAAAAAGGGGTGTTGCCAAACGGCGGGTTCGACGGCATATTGCCGCCGATGACGCAAGCGCCGTCCAAACGGGTGTGGCGAGCCGCCAAGCGCGGCGGGGCGGTTTTTTGCCTGGCGCTGGTGGTGGCGGTCTATGCCATGGCGGCGGTGCCGGCCTTGCACAAGCTGGTGCATCCCGACGCCGGCGATCCCTCCCATGCGTGCGCCGTGACGCTGTTTCTGGGCGGACAGGTCCATTGCCCAGGCACCGATGCTGGCGTCATCACGGCCCCGCCCGTCCTGATTTCCCCGGCGCCGGCGCACTGCGCCGATTTCATTTCCGCCGATGTGCGGCTGCTTCCCGGCCGCGGCCCCCCGTCCTGCTTCTTCGTTTAGTTTCCGATTGTCGTGTCAGTGAGTTTGGTTCCCGGTCGGCGCGCTTTTGTGCTGTGGCCGGCAAGCCGGGGCCGGAATGAAAGGAAGAAACCCAATTTAGTTGCAATTATGAAAACGATGAAGAAGTCAGAGCAGAAGAATTACCGGCGGATTTTGAGCCTGGCCCTGGCCTGCGGCTCGATGGCGTCCGGCGCGGTCCTGGGGCAGTCCACCAACGTCCCGGCGGGAAGCTCCACCAACGCCCCGGCGGGGACCAATAATGTGACGACGTTGAACACGGTCACGGTGGAAGGCCAGCTCAATGAGGCGCGCGCCGTCATTGTCACCGAAATCGGAGCGTCCGCCTACAGTATAGACAGTGTGGCCATCCAGAACGAGGCGCAAGGCAACAACGCCTCGTTCAACCAGGTGCTCTTGCGCGCACCCGGAGTGGCGGAGGATTCCTTGGGGCAGCTTCACGTGCGGGGCGAGCACGCCAATTTGCAGTATCGCATCAACGACGTGTTGCTGCCCGAAGGCATCACCGGGTTCGGCTCGGAATTGGACCCGCGCTTTGTCAAAAACATGCAGTTAATCACCGGGTCGCTGCCGGCCGAGTACGGCTTGCGCACCGCCGGCATCGTGGACATCCAGACCAAGAGCGGGGCGGCGCTCAACGGCGGGTCGGCGGAGGTTTACGGGGGCAGTTATGACACCATCCGGCCCAGTTTTGAATACGGAATCACCTCCGGCAAATCGAGTTTTTTCATAGATGGGAGCTACGATCACAATGACCTTGGCATCGAGAATCCGGCCCCGACCTCGGTGCCGGTTCACGATTACACCGACCAGTACAAAACATTCATGTACTATTCGTATATCATGGACCCGACCAGCCGGCTGATCGTCATGGGGAGCCTCTCTTACAGCCAGTTTGAAATTCCGATCAATCCCAGCCAGCCGGTCACTGACCAGCCGAAGGGGACCCCGTGGTTGGGCGCGGCGGATTCGTCGGTGTTTTCGCTCAACGACAACCAGAACGAGCAGAATTATTATGGGGTCGTGGCGTATCAGAAGTCGTCGGGCGATTTGAACTATCAAGTATCCGCTTACGCCCGCAACAGCAGCGCGCATTATGTGCCCGACAACACGCAGGCGACGCTGGATTACAATTCCGGCGTGGCGACCGATGAGGATCGCACCCTTTACTCCGGCGGGGCGCAACTGGACCTCAGTTACACGTTGGGCGACAAACACACGCTGCGCGGCGGGCTGGCCTATCTGCATGAAGACGTCAGCGTGCAAACCACCACCACCGTGTTCGAGACCAATGGCGCCGGCAACGCGGCCAGCGGTCCCATCCCCTATACGCAGAACAACAGCCCATACGCGGACCTTGGCGGGGTCTATTTGCAGGACGAATGGAAAATCCTTGAGAATTTGACTCTCAACGCCGGCGGACGGTTTGACGTTTATACTTCCGACAGTGACGCCGAGAATCAGGTCAGCCCGCGGGCCAACCTGGTCTATAAGCCTTGGGAGAGCACGACGTTGCATGGCGGCTATGCGCGCTATTTCACGCCGCCGCCGCTGGAAACGGTGCCCGCGGGCAATATCGCGGCCTTTGGCGGCACGACGGGCGCGTCGGGCGTAACGGTTCCTTATACCACAGTGCGGGCGGAGCGGGCCAATTATTATGACCTGGGCGTCAGCCAAAAGGTGCTGCCGGTGCCCGGCTTGACGGTGGGGGTGGACGGCTACTATAAGACGGCGCAGGAACAATTGGATGATGGATTCTTTGGGCAGTCGCTCATCCTCTCCTCATTCAATTACGGGCGAGGGCGTGTGCGGGGGGTGGAATTCACGGCCAATTACGACAAGGGCGGATTTTCGGCGTATGCCAACATGGCCTACTCGGTGGCGCAAGGCGAGGGCGCCACCACGGCCCAATACCTCTGGCCGGACAATGCGGTCGTCAACTACGTCAATAATCACTGGATTTACCTTGACCACGACCAACGGTGGACCGGCTCCTTCGGCGTGGCTTACACCTGGAACGAACCCGGGCGCTGGAGCACGCGGGTTTTTGCCGACGACCTCTACGGAACGGGCTTGAGACAGGATGGGGCCGCCTTTGACGCGGCCGGAGACCTCACTCCGAATGGCGCCAGCGTGGGGCAGTACTACTCGTTGAGTTTCGGCGTGGCCGAGAAACTGCGGCTGGCGAAAAAGCAGGCGCTGACCGCCCGGTTGGACATCGTCAATATCACCGACGACGTCTATCCGCTGCGCACGGGCACGGGCGTGGGCGTCAATGCCGCGCAGTACGGCGAGCGGCGCGGATTCTTCGGGTCGTTGAGCTACCAGTTCTAAACATTGACGAGATCGAGCTAATGCGAAATGCTGACTTATGGCTGCGGTGGCCTACCAGTTAAAATCGGAATTGGCGCGAGTTTGTCTCCCCGCGCCCGAGAGGACTGCGTACCGGCGGCTGGCGTGGGCCAATTCCCTGTGTCTGTTCTTTCTGCTGATCGGTGTGACGGGGGTGCAGTCCAGGCTGCCCGCGCAGAAAGCGGTGCCGCGCTTGGAGCGGCCGGTGCCGGTCATTGCCGAGCCTCTGCCGCCGGCGGCGCCGGCGGCGGCGGAGCCAAAGCCGAATGAGGAGGACAAACCGGAGAGGCCGCCCGTGGTGGCGGTGACAATTAACACCCCGGCCATCAACTTTGCCGTGCCCACGGCGGGCAGTTTGCTGGTGCCGCTGTCCGTCGCGCCGACACCGGTGGAAGCGCCATTGAAGCAGGCCGCGCCAGTGCGGCATGAGGCCCCGCCGGCCACCGTGCAAAGCACGGGCAAAGAGGGCGACCGCCCAGCGCCCTATCCGTATCCGCATCTGGCGGAGCAATTAGGCTACCAGGGCACCGTGATATTGTTGCTGAGGGTGGATGACGCGGGCTTGGTGGTCTCGGCGGAAATTCACCAAAGCTCCGGCTCGATGATCCTGGACGCACACGCGCAGGAATGGGTCAAGCGCCACTGGATCGTTCCGCCGGTCAACGGCGGGCATTTGTTCCTGGCGCCGATTCAGTACCGACTGCGCGCGGGCTGACCGGAGGCGAGTCCTATGCGGCAACGTAATTTGATCTGATTATGATGGCAAATATAGCAGTTGAATTCATTCTCAAAGGCGGGCCGGTGATGTATCCCATCCTGGTCTGCGCGCTGGTGGCCGTGGCGGTGGTGGGCGAGCGCTCGTTCTGGTGGTTGCGCGAGTCCAGCCGCCGCGACCCCAAAAAGCTCGAACAGATTCTGGCCGCATTGGAAAACGGGGACACGGTCGCCGCCGCCAAAATCGCCGAAGGCTCGCAGGACCCCGTCATCCGCATGATCCATCACGGATTGAATCACGCTCACACCTCGCTGCAAGGGGCGCTGGAGCTGGGCGCCGGCATTGAATTGGAGAGGGCGGGGCGGTTCCTGACGGTCATGGACACGCTGGTCACGCTGGCGCCCTTGCTGGGCTTGCTGGGGACGGTGACGGGCCTGATGCGGGCGTTTCTGGCCGTCGGCACCGCCGAGTTGGCGGTCACGAAGGTGACGGGTGGAATCGGCGAGGCGCTCATCGCCACCGCCTGCGGGTTGGGCATCGCCATTTTGGCACTGGTGCCCTTCAACTTTTTCACCAGTCGCGTGGCGCGGCTGCAATTTGAACTGGAGGCGGCGGCGACCAACGTCGAAGTCATGGTGCATAAGCCCAAATGAAACTGCCCTCCCCAGTCGAGCGCCGGCATTCGCGCATCGTCATCATCCCGCTGATTGACATCATGTTCTTTCTGCTGGCTTCCTTCATGATGGTCAGCCTGCAAATGGACCGCACGCAGAACATCAAAGTCAACCCGCCCGCCGCCAGCATGGCCCGCGCCGACTTCAAACCGGACATGATCAACATCGCGGTGGACAAAGAGGGGCGCGTCTGGCTGGCGAAAACCAATGTCAGCCTGGCCCAATTGGACGCCACCTTGAGCAACCGCTTCCGATTGGACACCAACCTGCCGGTGTACATCAGCGGCGACGCGGCCACGCGGCACGGCGCCATGTGCGACGTGCTGGAGGCGGTGCGCCATGCCGGAGTGCAGAGAGTGGCGTTCATGGTCGGTGGCCTGACCAACCTGGGCAACCCATGAAAATTCGATCCCCCCTGGCCCGCCGGCGCACACGGCTGGAGATCATCCCGCTGATAGACATCATGTTTTTTCTGCTGGCTTCCTTTATGATGGTCAGCCTGCAAATGCAGAAGGTGCGCACGCTCAAGGCCAGCCTTCCCACCGCCACCCAGATCACCTCGGCCAAAAAACCCGACATGATCAAACTCAAGGTGGATGCTTACGGGCAGGTCTCGCTGGACAACAAACTGCTGAGCTTCCCGGAACTTTCCCGGCTGCTGGGCGAGCGCCGCCGCGCCAACCCGAGCGTGCCGGTTTATCTGAGCGGCAACCGGGACACGACCCACGGCGAAATGGTCTATGTGCTGGATTTTGTCAAGCGGGCGGGCGTTGAGCGCGTGGCCTTCGCCGTCAAGCCCGATCCCTCCTCCTCCTCGCATCCATGAAGAATTTTCAACAGAATTTGCTGATGCTCCTGGCGCTGGGGTTGTGCGCCTTGTGCGCCTGGCAGTGGTACGTCCAAACCCTCCTCCATAGCGAGGGCGCCGCGTTGCAAAGGACCATTTTCAAGCAGGCGACCCAGATTCAGGGTTACACCAACTCGATCAAAAACATGGACGCGGAGATCGCCGGCCTTTCCACGCGCATCAACGAGCTCAAGCAGGCCGCCATGACCAATGAACAGGCGGCCTCCGAACAAAAGCGCGAAATCCTGCGCCTCCGCTCGGCCGGCGACATGATGAGCAATCAAATCGTCCAGTACAAAGAGGTGGTGGACAAACTGGAGGAGCGGCTCAAAGAGGCTTCCGAGGGCATCGAGAAGCAAAACGACGCCATCAAACAATTGGTCGCCGGACGGGACGATGCCATCAAGAAGTACAACAACAGCATCAAAGAGCGAAACGCCCTGGCGGAGAAGTACAACAGCCTGGTGGAGCGCTTCAATAATTTGCAAGCCGCCGCCGCGACCAACGGGAACAAGCCATAGGCGCCGGCGCCCGGCGGGAGGCGTTGCCGCCCGGCAGCCGGGAAGACCGGGCCTGCCGGCACTGCACACTTTAGGTGACATGTCACTTATAATTCACTGAATTTCAGGCTTGCCACGGGCCAAATTCGGGTATAGCTTCTATCATTGCTCCGCACGGCAACGAGCATGATACGAGACAGGGTTTGCCGTGGAAGGAACGGCGGGATGGTTGATGGCAGAACATTGTATTTGGGCGCCGGCCTGGGCGTGACCGCTTGGCGGCTGGCTGTCTCGGCCCTCGTCATTTCGGGTCGTCATCCCATTGCGGCCCGGGCGGGGCTGGCATGAGCGCGGCAGTGTACACGCGGCAAGCCGCACAACGGCGCATCGCCCGGCAGTCCACCGAGGCGCTGCGGGAAAGCGAGGAGCGATTCCAACTCATCGCCCGCGCCAGCAACGATGTGATATGGGACTGGAACATCGAAGCCGGCGCGTGTTGGGTGAGCCAGGGCATCCGCCATTTCGGTTACACCGAATCGGTTCCTGCCGGGGGGCGCCCCTGGCTGGACCATATCCCTCCGGACCACCACAGCCGCGTGCTGCGGGGCTTGGAGAAAGTCCTGGCCAGTCAAGAACAGAATTGGTCCGACGAGTATCCCTTCCTCCGTCAGGATGGAGCCTTGGCCCACGTGTTCAATCGGGCCTCCGTCATCCGCAACGCCCAGGGCCGGCCCGTGCGCATGGTCGGGGCGATGATGGATTTGACGCAGCGCAAACTGGCCGAGCAACTGGGCCTGGAACACCGGCAGGCGCAGGAGAAGATCCGCCAACAGGAGGAGGAGAGGAAAAGGCTCGAGGCGCAATTCCTGCGGGCCCAGCGCCTGGAAGGCCTCGGGGCGCTGGCCAGCGGCATCGCGCACGATTTGAATAATGTCTTGTCGCCGATCCTCATCGGCGTGCCCTTGCTCAAGGAGCAGGCCTGGGACCACTCCGTCCGGAAAATCCTCTCGGCCATGGAAACCAGCGCGGCGCACGGCGCCGACCTTGTGCGGCAAGTCTTGAGCTTTGCCCGCGGCGCGACCGGGGAGCGCCTGCCGCTGCAACCCAACCAGCTCATCAGCGAGATGGTCCGGATCATTCGGGAAACGTTCCCCAAAACCATTGAAATCAGCACCCAGCGCGATCCCAAGCTGTGGGAAATTGAAGGCAACGCGACGCAAATTCACCAGGTGCTGCTCAATTTGTGCGTCAACGCCCGCGACGCCATGCCCAAATCCGGCCGGCTGACGCTCTCGTCGAGAAACGTCCAGTTGCGAAACCCCGTTTCCGAGGCCGGGTTGTCCGGTGGGCCCGGCAAGTACGTGCGGATCACCGTGGCCGACACGGGCATGGGGATGACGCCGGAGGTGCGGAAGAAAATCTTCCAGCCCTTCTTCACCACCAAGGACCCCGGCAAAGGCACCGGCTTGGGCCTCTCCACCACGGTGAGAATTCTGCAAAACCACGGCGGCTTGATCTCCTTGGAAAGCCAGCCTGGCCGCGGCGCCTCCTTCTCCGTTTACTTCCCGGCCAAGGCCGCCGCGCCGCCGGCCGCCGCCGCCGCCGCTCCGTTGCTCCCGGGCAAGCATGAATTGGTTTTGCTGATGGTTCACGAGGTCGGCCTGCGCGAGATGTGCAAACTGATTTTGGAAAGCTTCGATTACCGCGTGCTCGCGGCCAAGAACGGCGCCGACGCCCTTACGCTTCTGGCGCGGCACAAAAACGAGGTCTCCGCCGCGATCCTGGACGTGACGATGCTGGTGATGGACGGCACGGCGGCCATTCGCGCCATGCGCCAGTCCGCGCCCGGCCTGAAGATCATCGCCACCAGCGGGTTGAGCGAGAAGGAACAGGCCGCGGCATTGGGCAAGGCGGTGCCCGACGCCATTGTGCAAAAGCCCTACACGGCGGGGCAATTGGTGAGCGTTTTGGCGGGGGTTCTGGCTCCGGCGCGGCGCGGCCCGGCTCCAGCCGGATAATCATTCATTGGCGGAAGGGGTGGGATTCGAACCCACGTTAGGGTTGCCCCTAAGCCTGATTTCGAGTCAGGTGCCTTCAACCGCTCAGCCACCCTTCCACTCGAGCCGGATTCCATGTTGCACATCGCCCGGCGCGGGGCAAGCGGATTCGGCGGAGCCTGTCAGCGATGGTGGCGCCGGGTCCCCCCATTTGGGGTGGCGACACAAGGAGCGTAGAGTGCAGAGTTGCGGCGGGTCCGAATGCGCCGAACTGGCTCTTTTTTGCCATCCGCACAATTTTTTAGGTGCTAATAGGTGCTAATAGGTGCGTTCAGAAACTGCGTGAAATCCGCATGGTGAGCGTGGGCGTGGGCGTCCAACAAATCAACGATCTGTTTCAGGCCAGCCGGCGCCGCTGTGAAAATGGGCATCAGGCTGCTCGCTATCACCGACCACAATTCGGACGCAAACATCGCCAGGAGCATTAAAAAATGCACCCTGGTTCACGTGAAGCAATAAAAATTACATTTTGACTAATTAAGTGCGTTAAGTTAAAGGTAATGCCGTTATTATTTTCGAGAACTTTCGTGGAGATGAAAACGGGCCAGCGTCCCAAATATCGCGAGCTTTTGGCCGATCCTGAGCAACCCACCGGTGTGGCCTGGAAAGTGTTTTCCTCCAACCCCTGCCGCGGAACTTTGAATTTGATCACACGCGAAAGGACCGTTGCCGCAAGCAAGTGCATCCAAAAGGGGGTTGTCTTCTCGTTGAATTGGGAAATCACCAAACCCGACCCGGGCCTTTTTCATCGCAAGGTCTGCCGCCATGTTTTTTTGGAGGATGCGGTTTCCACCGACGATTATCTGGATGGGTTTTACCTGCAAGGCTCCAGCCAATGGGATGCGCTTTCCCATGTTTACCATCCCCAGCGCGGCCATTACCTGGGACTTGGGAAAATCAAGAGTCCATCGGAAAACCCGATTGGCGTTGATCGGCTTGCCAGCCAGGGAATCGTCGGACGGGGCGTGCTGGTGGATATCGCGCGGCACCTCGAAACAGAGGGGCGCCGGTTACAACCCATCTCATGCGACCCGATTTCGCTGGCAGATTTTAAAGCGGCGCTGGCTCGGCAACAGGTCCAACTCCAAGAGGGCGACATTCTGGCGTTTCGCACGGGTTGGATGTCGAATTGGCGCACGATCCCTGAATTTCGCCATGAGGTGGCCCGCCAGCCGAGGATTCCTGGGTTGAGCGGCGCGGCGGACTTCGCCGAATTCCTGTGGGACACTGGGATTGCCGCCCTGGTTTGTGACAATCCCACGGTCGAGGTGTTTCCATTCGAAAGCCAGACCGACAACTTGCATCATCGGCTCATCGTCAACCTGGGAATGCCGTTGGGGGAAATGTTCGATCTGGACGCGCTAGCCGCCGATTGCGATGAAGACCGCCGATACGAGTTTTTCTTCGCAGCGGCTCCGCTCAATCTGCCAGGGGGTTCGGGATCCCCGGCCAATGCATTGGGCGTCCGCTGAGCCGCTGGTCGCCTGGAAACATTCCAACCTTATGCTTCCAAGGTCAGCTTCAGCGCCATGTTCAAGTGATTTCTCAGCCTTTTGACGGCCTCGTCCGGGTTGCGCTCGCGCACGGAGGCAAGGATTTGCCTGTGTTCTTCAAAAGACCGGCTGACTCGACCGAAGCGGAAACCGACCGTTGTGACCAATAACACCTTGCGCACAAGAGGATCAAGCGTTTGAGAAAGGATGCGGCTTCCCGAAGCTTCGGCGATGGCCATGTGAAACTGATGATCCGCTTTGCGCCGCTCATAGGCGGCGGCGTTTTCGCCGGCTGCGATGAGCCGGTCTGTTTCCTGTTGCAGCGCATCGAGTTGCTCAATGCTCATGCGATGCACCGCGCGCATCATCGCCAGAGGCTCCAGGAGGAGACGGATCTTGTAAATGTCTTCCACGTCCCGCGAGTCCATGATGTCAACACGCCAGCCCCGGCGCGGCAAGCGCACGAGCAATCCATCATTGCGCAGCCACTCAGCCGCGCGGCGCACTGTGGCAGGATTGACCCCCAATTCACTGGCCAGAGGCCGTTCATTGATAATTTCGCCCAATTTGAAGTCGCCCCGCAAGATGCGTTCCAGGATAATTTCATAAGAACTGTCAGTCTGATTGGCAAAATCAAACGCGAAATCACCGCCCCCTCTTGCTTTCGGCGGATACGAGGCGACAATCGGATGGCCTCGTTCATTCATCTTGATCCAGCCGTTCTGGGCGAGACGTTCGAGCGCTTTATTGAGCGTGGTTCGGCTGACGGCCAAATCATCGGTCACTTGCCTGGCATTGATGCGCGTGCCGATCTTGAGCTTTCGGAGGGAAAGCTGCCCCACAAGGTGATCATAAACGCGGTCCGAGAGCGTTTGTCGCGCCACAAGGGGCAGGGCCTCTTCTCTATTAGGCGGTCTCATGGAATACAATCATTTTAGAATTACAAGTTTATAATTCCCATTGAAAATTCCAAGCTGAAAATTCCAACAGCGACCGTCGGCGGGCGCATCCGGGCAAACTCAGCCGCCTGTGGCGACGGGAGGAAAAAGTTCCCGGCCAGCTACAACTCGCATCAATTTGAGCAAGCCAGAGCACGGGACTGCTGATTCTCAGCGCGTTACAGCTTGGCACTGGGATGCGTTTCGGCGCTGCAAAGCGCGCCGCGCTTCGACTCCGGGCTGGGCACTCTTCACACACGGCTGGCTTGCAGGACGCGGTAAACCAAACCGCCCGGCTTGGCGGGCGCGCCGAAGTCGGCGCCTGCAATAGCCGCCGGCAAGGACCAGAGCATCATGTCTTGATAATAATCGTTGCCGAAAGTGCGTTCGCCGGTATCAACGTCCCCGCGCATGATATTGGGCATGTCCCAAGTGTAGCCTTGCACGCAGAACAGGTTGTGCCAAACCTTGCGGGCCAGTTCGAGGCCGAATTCTTTTTGCCCTTCATACATAAAAGTCATCGCCAGCATCAAGGCCTCCGGTGGAAAATACGAATAGGTCCCGTAGCCTCGAATTTGCGCGGGGGTGCCGTCTTTGTTCGCATAATTAACCGCGCCGTACCGGGTCACCGCGACATTGCAGCGCTTGATGGTTTCAAGGGTGGTCCGGACGTGTTCCCGGGGGAGGGCGCCGGCCAGACCGTGATGATCGGTGATCCATTGGCCGTCCAATTGATACCCAAAAACCAAATCGGATTTGCGTCCGGTTTCAGGCTCGAAATAATTCAAGTAATAACTGCCGGTCCAGAGCTTGTTTTCCATGGATTGCGCTCCCGCTTCAATCCAGTCACGGCATTGGCCGGCGAAAGCGTGATCCCCGGCCAGCTTGGCGAAGCGCTCGGTGATGCGCCATTGGGCCAAATGAAGGCCGCCCACGTGGGCGGTCATCCCACACCAGCCCGGTTCGGGGGCTTCAAACCATTCCGTGCCTTCGTTGCCCGTGGGCATGGCGATGATCCGGTCACCCAAGGGATAGGCCGGCCGCAGATTGACCGTCCAGATCGCGCAGCTCTTGAGCATCGGATAAAAATCCTTGATGAAGCCGGGGTCTTGTTCACCGTAACAGAGGTAATAACGGTCCAGCATAGCCGCCAGGGAAATCCCGTTGGTGGCAAATTGATAGCCCCGGGTCGTGTTGGCGAAATCCAGCGGCGGAGTGCCCCCCGTGCAGCCGCCAAAAATCCAAGGAGGCGCGCCGTCCGGAAATTGATAGCCCTTGTATCCGCGGAAGGTGGACAGCGCCAACTGCGGAAAGAAATACACCAGCGGGGCGTTGCCATAGAATGAGCAGGGAATGCACTCGAATTGCGGGCAGCCGCGCGGGCACTCGATCAAGCCGTAGAGGCCGTCCTCCTCCGCGACCCAGTCGGGCAACGGGCTTTTCTTTTGGGCCCAGAGACCATCTTCGGGAATCATGTAGAGGACATTGACCAGCGCATCGCGCAACCAAACCGGCAGTTTGTCTTCGGCGTAAACGACCTGTTGCCAGGCGAGCACCCGCTTTAAGAGGGAAGCGTGATGCCGTGCCAAATGCCCGGCCGCAGCCAGAACATTCGGATAATGTTTGACATACATGTGGGTGAACACGTGCGGGGCGTTGGCCCAGTTGTAGCCTCCGGCATTCCACGTCGGCGCGTTCCAAGTCACCGCAAAACGCACGACACGGTCCTGGCCGGCCTTTAGATCGAAGTCCACTGCCGCCGAGATGTTCGCATCGTCCGAGGCGTGCGGGGGCAAAGCTGTTACGATGGCCGTCCATCGTGTTCCGTCGCGCCCCAACCCGCCGCCCAAACGCACTTTTTCCTCGCCAATGACTCCCAAGGCGCAGGAACAGAGTTTGCCGCTGACCGCCAGCCCTCTAAATCCACCGGCCTGTGCCGGTTGGCGATCGAATTGATCTCCTCCCGCTTCCTGAGCGGTTGGTCCAGGAAAGTTCAGGGCGATGGTCCCGCGTTGGCGGCGGTTGGTCGCGTTGCGCAAATGAACTTCGAAGACCGCCCCGGGCAGCATGGAACTGACGGCGTCCCCCGGCAGGAACGGCGACCAGGCGCGCAATCCAACGCTGACGGGCGCATCCGTTTGAAATTCCAAGTCGGCGACCGGATAATGACCCCAATAGAGGATTTCCCGGGCCGAAGCGACTCCTTCAAGAGAAAGTTTGTCTGGAAGGGAAGTAAAAGGGATGTCACTTTGGATGTAGGCCTTGTCTTTCCAGAGACGAAATTTGTGGCCAGCCTCCGCATACTGGAATTCGCCCCATCCCTTTTTGACCTGCGTTGGATCGCACAGCACCCAGGTCTGACCGGCTATGCTCAAACCCAGCAAGGGTTGATTGTCCGGGCCGCGCCGCGGAACCACCGTATTGAAAATCGAATTGTAGCCCAACATGCCGCTGGTCTCCAGGTCAAAACAACCGGTGTCCACGCCGCCCAACGCCATCCCATTGGTGACGGTATTTTTGAGACGGTAAATGACGCCGCAGACCGGCTGCGAGAAACCAGCGGCGGGAAATTGCAACCATTCCGCACCCGGCCGATCAGTGGGAAAGAGAGTGGCAGCGGAGGTGATTTCCTTGCCGCCGGCCAACCGGGGCATGGCAAGGCCGACGCTCCAGACCGTCGCACTTTTTATGAATTCACGTCGTTTCATGTCTTGTAGATTGGATTGATGATGCGTTAATGGCTCGCCCCGTGCCCTTGGGCCAGGCTGTTGGCGTAAGCCAGGACCGCCATGGCCACGACTAAAACGGCAATGCCGCCATACAAAGTGCGGAGAGCGCGGCGGGATGTCCCTTTCCATTCGCCCGTTATAAAGCCGATGGTCGAAGCCACCATCAGCGCCATGCCGAGGTTAACCCCAAAACCGACCGTCGTGCCCAATTTGCCCAGGAAATGCGCGCCGACTCCATAGGGAATCTGGGCCAGAAAATGCACGCCGCCCATTGACGAGGCCACGACAAAGTCACGCCCGGACCCCGGCGCAAAATAATTCTTCCAACTTCCATCTCGGAGCATCGAACCGCCCAAGAAGATGAACAGTGCCGTAATGCCGCCCCAATACATAGGCATCCAGCGAATCAGGGTGGCGTAGAGGTCCAACCGGCCCAAATGGCTGGCCGATTTTTCCAACGGCTCGCCGTAGTCGTAGCCCAAATTGGCGCACGCACTCAATACGCCCGAAAGGGCGCACCACATCATTCCCCGCCAGAAGACGGTGCCTTTGGGCCGATGCGTTGCCATCGTGACCGGGGCGGTTTTGATTTCTTCGGCCACCGCCACCGAGCCGCCCTCGACCGGGATCTGGGCTGGAAACTCATCCAGCGGCTGTCCGGTTCCAGGGCGTGCCGTCTCCCGCTCTCGCAAAATGCCGGCCTTGCCGCTGATTGCCGTGCCCGTCAACAGGAGCAAAATGCCAATAATGGTCCACAATCGGGCGTCCGCAGGCACGTTGCCCCAGCGGCGAACGAGCGGAATACCCGAGCCCACCGCCACCGACATTCCCTTGATCATGGCCGCACCCAGCGCCATGCCCAGCAGATTGAAGCCGAAGGCATAGGTGATCGCGCCCAAACCCCAGCCGAAGCCGAAGAGAAAGACGGTTATTAAAGTGGCCGTCGCGGTGGCCGAAATCGCGTCGGTCCATCCGGGCAAAAGGAAGTTAATGGCGATGAGCGGCACGACCACAGTGGCAAAAAACAAAGAGAGCAACGCCGTGTTGGGAACGGTATATTTGCGCTGAACGCGATATTGCAAACCAAACGCCCCGCCGGCCACCGAGGCCACGAAGATGAAGCCGAAACCAGGAATGAGCGGATTCATGGCCAATCAGTCATTTGCAATTGCTGTCAACTCCATCCGGAACAACGCCGGGATCGATCATTTCGGCCATCTTAACCCTATGAACCAACAGAGCGCAAGTAAAAACTTATTTTGATTGCTAAAAAACAATTTGCCACGGCAACCCATCTCCGCTAAAACGAGGAGGACGGCGCGGCGAGACGCTGCAAATCAGAACCCGCGATTGTTGCCGTCGCTGGCGCGGTGGCGAATGGACGCAAAACTCAAAAACAAGACGGCGCTGGTGACCGGGGGAACCAGTGGCATCGGCCGCCAGATCGCCGTGTGCCTGGCCGAAGAGGGCGTTGATGTCGCAATCGTCAGCCGAAAGGCGGATCCACAAACCGTCCAGGAAATCCTGAGTCGCGGCGTGGCCGCCCTGGGAATCGAAGCCGACGTCAGCCGCGAGGCGGACATCGCGCGCATGGTCGGCCAGACCATTGCAAGGTTTGGCAAGGTGGATCTTTACGTCAATAATGCCGCCACCGCCGAACACCAACCTGTGACCAAAATAACCGCGGCAGCATGGCGGAAGACGGTGGACACCAATTTGGCGGCCTGCCTGTGGGCTTGTCGCGAGGTCTCCAAGCACATGATCCGGCGCGGCCAGGGAAGTATTTTGGTGGTCGGCTCGACTTCAATTTACACGCCGGGGCCGCGGGAGGCGGTCTATCGGATGACGAAATGCGGGCTGAAGAGCCTCACCCAGAGCCTGGCCATCGAGTTGGCTCCGTTTGCAATTCGCGTGAATTTGCTGGTGCCCGGACATTACCGCACGCGCCTCACGGCCGGCCTTTCCCCCGAAATCGAAAAACGCCTCATCGGCGAAATCCCTTTGCGGCGCTTTGGCCAACTGCGGGACTGCGGCTATGCCGCAGTCATGCTTTTGTCAGACGAACTGAGCGGTTATATCACGGGCGCCGAACTGGTGGTTGATGGCGGACTTTCTCTGCGCCCGCTGAACTTTATGACGGACGCGGAACTGCGGCGAATGAATTTGGAATGAGACGATGGAAGGACGGGGGCACAGGGAGGAGCACGGACGCAAATCAGGAGGGCACGCTGGGAGTCCTTCCGCGGACTGAGGGGCCGTGCTGGGCGGGCAAAAGCCATTTTTATCAATAAAAATGCATTTAAGAGCAATAAAAAGCTTGTTTTATGTGTGTATTCGCCTAAGCTGTCACGAATCGGTGGATTAAAGGAACCGGTCGCCGGTTCAAGGCCCGGCGCCATTCCGTTCGCACCGCTGAAGGATTATGCCAAGATTTGCCGTCGGACAACTTGAACAGTACGTGATCGCCGCATTTGAAGCGGCCGGCTCCTCGCCCCGTGAGGCGCGAGTGGTTGGAGAACATCTCATTAACGCCACCCTGGCCGGGCACGACTCCCATGGGGTGACGCGGCTCCCCCAGTACTTCAATGCCATCCACACGGGCGCGGTGGCTCTTAACATGCAGCCGAGGATTGTTTCTGAAACGTGTTCGACCGCGACCCTCGATGGTCAAAGCGGATTCGGGCAGGTCATCGCCAACGAAGCCATGGCGCTGGCGATCGGCAAAGCGCGCGCCTGCGGCGTCTCGACGGTCGCCATCCGCAACAGTTATCATTCAGGTTGCATCGGCAATTATGCCAAATCGGCGGCGGGAGCCGGGATGATCGGCATTATTGTGGTCAATGCCGGAGGGGGCGGCCAGTCTGTGGCGCCCTTTGGAGGACGGGAGCGGCGGCTGTCCACCAATCCCTTGGCGGTGGCTGTGCCTTCCAGCAACGGCTATCCCCTGGTGCTGGATATCGCCACCAGCGTGGCGCCCGAGGGCAAAATTCGAGCCTTCTATCAGACGCGCCAGCCGGTGCCGCCCGGCTGGATGACGGATTCTTCGGGAACGCCCAGCACCGATGCGAGGGACTTCTACGAATCCGCCGGCGCCTTGCTCCCGCTGGGGGGCGCGGTGGGTTACAAGGGTTTTGGCTTGTCCTTCATGATCGATATCCTGGCTGGCGCGCTGTCCGGCGCCGGCTGTTGCCGCCTCGGCGCGCCCGAGGCCAAAGACGGACTGCTGATGATTGTTATTGACATCAAGTGGTTCGCGCCGCTGAAGACCTTTTACAACCACGTGGCCACGCTGGTTGACCACATAAAATCGTGTCCGCCCTCTCCCGGCTTCAAGGAGGTCTTTGTTCCGGGGGAACTCTAATTCAGAGAAGAAAAAAAACGGCGGCGGGAAGGGATTGTCTTGGAGGAGGGTGTTTGGCGGGAAATAAGGGAGGCGGTGGCGTCGGTCGGGATTAGCGCCGGCCCGTCGGAGCAGCTTCCGGCCGGATCGTCTCTGCAACACAAGCGGACGACGGTTCGGTCGGCTCGGCGTAGTCGCGGCAGATCATCAATCGAAGCTTGAAATTATGGAAAAACTGATCATTACCGTCACCTGTGACTCAACCATGTCCTATCCCAGCAACCCGCACAACCCAACCCCTCGCGGGCTGGAAGCGGTGGGGGAGGAGTACGTCCGGGGCGTCAATGCCGGCGCCAGCATTTGTCATCTGCATGGGCCTTATTCGGTGGACCAGAAAATCCAAGCCGATGGAACGAAATTATCCGATCTTGACATTCCCGGCTGGGCGCGGCTGAAGGCCCTGATCACCGACAAGTGCAGTCCCATTATTCAGTACGGCATTGCCAATGGCCGTTTCCCACAGCGCAAAATCCTCATGCGCGAGCAAAAGCCTGACATGATTTCCACCTGTTTCAATGCTCACGACGAATGCTTCGACTACGAGCCGGGGAAGCCGCCGGTGGAACTCTACGGCTTGCACGATCGCGAGGAATTGGCCGAATACTGCCGCGTCACTCGCGACTTGGGCGTCAAGATTGAAGCCGAGTGCTTCCACTATGGCGGGGTCTGGAATGCCCAACGCATGGTGGCCAACGGGTTGCTGGAGGAACCGATTTGGATTACTTTTTTCCTGGGCTGGCGCGGCGGCTGTTTCACGCCGCCAACGATCAAAGCCATGCAATACATGCACGATCACCTTCCCAGCGGTTTTGTTTACAACACTTCGGTCATGGACCCGGCGGAACACTGGCGCGTGCTGACGACGGCCATTTTGCTGGGCGGCCACGTCCGCGTGGGGATGGAAGACAATCCCTTTCTCCAATCCGGCCACTATGCGCGCAGCAACGCGGAGTTAGTCGAAAAAATCGTCCGCATCTCGCTTGAGCTCGGGCGTCCGATTGCCTCGCCCGCCGAGGCGCGGAGAATTGCCGGCATCAAAGAAAGCCCGCCACGAGAGTTGTGACGCCGACCAGGCCCGCACCAGCGATGAAAGCCGCCGCCTTGCACAAAATTGGAGATCGCTTCCAAATCGAAGATGTGCCCGTTCCGACGATTGCTCCCGATGAAGTGCTGGTTGAGACGCGCACTTGCGGCATCTGCCGCACGGACCTCCACATTCAAGACGGCTTGGCCTACATCCCTGGTTTCCCGCACATCTCCGGACACGAGCCCGCGGGGGTCGTTGCGGCCACTGGCGCGGCGGTTGACGGTTTTAAGATCGGCCAGCGGGTGGCGCCCTATCTGTTTTTAACCTGCGACCACTGTTACTACTGCCGAACGGGTCGTGATGCCCAGTGTTCCCATGTCAAAGGGATTCTGGGCGTAACCACCCACGGAGGCTTCGCGGAATTCTTCAAAGTCCCTGCGCGCAATCTTCTTGCGCTGCCGGCGACGGTTTCATTCGAAGCCGGCGGCCTGGTCAGTTGCGCCGTGATCACCGCCGTGCATGCCTACCGTCGGGCTCGTCTGGGTCTCCATGACCTCGCTGTGGTGTTGGGGGCGGGAGGCATTGGGCAGATTCTGGTGCAGATTCTCAAGGGCGCCGGCATAAAAACCGTTGCCCTTGGGCGGTCCTCCCAAGGCTTGGAAATGATGAAGAAGGCCGGCGCGGATTTGGCCCTGGCTTTGGGCCCGGACGCCATCAACCAGATCAAAGACCTCTCCGGCGGGGAAGGGGCGCGCTGCGTTTTCGAATGTGTCGGCGCCGCCGCCACCATGAAACTGGCGGGCGAGGCCGCGCAACGCGGCGGCCAGCTTATCGTGATTGGCGAGGAGCCGGAGTTTCCGCAGATTGATTCGATTCAAATCGCCCAGCGGGAACTGGAGATTATCGGCTCGCGCAACGGCTCGCGCCAGGATGCCCGCGACGCGCTGGCCTGGATGGCGTCGGGTGTCATCCAGCCGCCCATTGCCGGCCGATTTGCCCTGGAAGAACTGAACGAGGCGATGCACTTGTTGCGCACTGGCCAGGCCCATGGCCGCTTGATCATTTTGGTCCAGGCCGCTACCCGTTGAGTCCCAACGTCTTCATGACTTTCTTGACATAGGGCAAACTGGACCTGGTGCCCGATTCGGGAAAGGGGTAGAGCCACAAATCCAGCATCATCGTCCCTTGGAAACGGATCTCTTTCAACGCCGCCGTGATGGCCTCCAAATCCAGGCAGCCTTTGCCGGTGGCAAAATGGAGTTCAGAGCTGACTTTGTCGCTGTCCGAGAAATGGACGTGCTTGATGCGATGGCCCAGTTTTGGAATGGCCTCAACGTAATCGTTGGGCAGCCCGACGCCAAAATGACAGCAATCATAAGTAACGCCGAAAAAATCAGAATCCACGCGGTCGCACAGCTCAACCAGAAAATCCAAATCAATGCCAAGGGTGAACGGGTGGACCTCCACGGAAACGCTGATTCCCTTGCTTTTTCCATACTGAACCACTTCGCGGAAGATATTCGCCGTCTCATCGAGAATCCAACCATGAAGGTCGGCGCTCTTGGCGCCTTCCGGCTTGCGGCCTTCCCAAGTGAGCAATTGGGTCATGCCAAGCGCCTGGGCCGCGTCAACGTCCCGCTTCAGCCCCTGGATAATCGCTTTAACGGCGCGACGCGAAGTCAAAGGGACGAAATAGTCCGCGGCGGCCGCATTCAGGCGCACCAATGAAAGCCCCAGCGATGCAGCGTAAGCGGCGAATTCACGGCGCAGATCGTTGGTGCGGCACATTTCAATTTGGGGCGGCCAGATTTCCAATTGCCGGTAGCCAAATCCGGCTGTCAGGCGCAGCGCTTCTTCAAGTGGGTAACGATGGAAAATCATCGGATTGCCGATGGGATGCATGGAAGCTTCCTTGTTTAACGATCCTAGTGATTTTCAAGGCGGTTTAACATCTCGGCAGCCTTCGGGTCGCCGGCCGCTTTGGCCCGAATGAGCGCCTCATTCAGGCCCAGGATGGCATTGCGCACCGCCAGGTCCTCCTGCTGTGTCAGATTTCCCGACGCGATCATCTCTTGCAGGATGCCAAAGGCGACATCGTACTGCTGGTTCTTGAGCGCGGCAACTTCCGCCTTTGCCTCGTCCTGCGCCCAGGGATTCGTATTATTGGCAAATATTTTTTCAATCTGGACGCTCGCTTCGGCCGGAGCCACGGAATGGGGCAGATGGCCGGCCGTTTCCGCGCGGCGGATGAATAAAAAGAGCCTCAGCGCCACCACCAGAGCGACAACGGCAAGCCAGAACATGGTCCGCTTCATAAAAACCGGGATTTTCCTTCCAAGGGGATCATACTGTGCGTTTCCGATAAACACTCAAATCTTCGCAAGCCGGGAACAGATGCAACATCACAACTATTAAAAAACGCGGCATTTTGGCTGGGGATTTGCCTCGCTGTGTTTACAGATTGGTGCAATTCAAACGACTGGGAAACTGCGCCTGTAAAGCTTTCCACGTATGGTATGGCATATATTCCGCGGAGCCTCCGTAGCATCCCACGACCGTCCCGGGGCCGTTGGTGCTGCTGTCGCTGAGACCGACCAAACCGCCATGCAACCACCCTGGATCTTGATCCGGATCGTTGGCGGCATCGTTCCACATGGCCACCGGATTGTTCCAGGCGCCTTCCATCAACAAAATCCAATCGGATTGAAATTGGCTCAACTTCAATCCCACTCCATGATTCCAAACGTTCTGTCCTGGGGCGCTGGTGGTTTCATAAAAGTATGTCATGCATTGAAAGCCCCTTTCCCTCCAATAGTCACCGGGGAGTCCGCCGACAAAACCGTTGGCCGGAGTTGGATCGTTGGGGCACCAATTAATGTTCCAGGTTGGCTGATACGGATAGTCCTGGCCTTTCGTAATATTGGTCACGGGGCGGCCGGCGGCCTCGTCATACTTGCAAATCCAGCAGGCCATATCTTGCAATGGCCCTGCTCCATGATAGGGCAAGTGGTCCTGGCTGTCGTTGGCGTACAAGTGAGCCGCCAGCAGGATCTGCTTGTTATTGTTGAGACACGTCGTGAGCCGGGCTTGCTGCTTGGCCGCCGCCAGCACCGGCAACAGCATGGAGGCGAGGATGGCAATGATGGCTATGACCACCAACAGCTCGATCAAGGTGAAGGCCCGCCGCTTTTCACAAATCGGCGTTGCCGCAAAGAGGTTTTTCATAGTTATTGATGATAAAATACGGTTTTTTATTGTTCAAGTCAACCGAAAAAACGACGCTGGCTGCAATTTAACGCGGTTTAACCCTGAAGATGCCATCTTCACCCGGAAAAAACATCTCAAAACACGCTCTCCCAGCAGCGCATGAGCGGAAGACCCGAGCCGCCCGCCAGCGGAGAAGGTTTTCATAGTTTGAGACTTCCTTTCGAAGCCATGCACGGGCGGCCAGACAGGCTGAGCGCGACGGTTAAGCGGATGGGTTTTCCCGAAGGGGGCACAGCCCGCCCCGGCTCGAATCCGCGTCGAAATTGGAACAGCGTTCTCATTCATTTCTGAATTATTAGTGATAAAATATAGTTTTTTATTGTTTAAGTCAACAGAAAAACATGACAACACACGGCGCTTGCACAGCGCCCTGGGCTACGTGACCCCGGCGGACAAAATGGCCGGGCGCGAGCCGGCCATCTTCGCCGCGCGGGACCGCAAGCTCGAAGCCGCCCGCGGACAGCGCCAAGTCAAGCGGCAGGCCGCCAGGGCGGCGCTGATTCCAGCGGTGGGAAAATCATCCTTGACAAGCGAGCAGAGCCTCAGAGAACGATGCAGCCTATGAAACTTCAAATGATATTCGCCTCGGCGATACTGATTGGCCTCGTGGCAGGAAATTCGCAAGGTGCGGATATCATCGTCGCCGCCGCCAATTCTCCCACCGGGGCCAAGGCGCGCGCCGACATCATCTGTGAGGGCACGGGCGACCAAATCAAGCTCTTGGCCTCGTTCACGCGCGCCGGCCGCACCAAGACCGTTTACGAACGCAACCCCAGGACTTTCCTTCCCACGGAATGTTATGCCGGGCATTCGGTCGAGTGGCTCGCCGGGGATTATTTCCTCGATGACACGCTGGTCATCCCGGATGCCGAAGACTGCGCCATTCAGGCCGAAGGCGCGCGTTTCCATTATCTGCCCGCCAGCGGCGACGCGGTGGTTTTGACAGGGCTGAACCGGTGCCGGTTCCACCTCGGCACGATCTTCAGCGGTTCCACTGGGGCGGCGTTACGGGTGAAACCGACGACCAACATGCCTTCACTCATGAGCATCGTCGGTTTCACGGGTTTGATCGGCACAGGCCAGAAGGGCATCGGTTTGTGCGTTGATTCGTCGGTCGAAAACGTCTGCACGATGCGCTTCGAGGGCACTGATATTCGCGGTTTTGATATCGGAGTTTTCGTGCCGGACGCCCGCCCCGCCTCGCCGGACAAACCAGGCTCGGGCAAGACCGACACCGACTGGTACTGGTTGGATTATGTGCGCATGTGCCACACCTGCATTCGCGAGGAGCGCAATGGCATTGACTCGGCTTGTTGGTTTGTCAACGTGGACGCAAGCATGAGCAATGCCGTCGCGATCCGCACGGCTGGTTCCTTCGGCCGCTGGTTCGTGATGATGGGCACCGCGGACTGGCAGGCCCGTTCCCACGAGAGCAACCGCACCCGCTCCATCATCCTGGATCCGGGCGCGAACAATAACGTCATCGAGGTCACTCCGCCCCTGCCCATCTTCGCGCCCGCCGAAAACAACAGCGGCAACGATTCCAATATCATTTTATGCACCAACCAGCCGATGACGCTGCCCAGGATACCGTGATTAAACAACTGGTTGGGAAGTCAGCGCCGCCGCTCACCTGTCTGCCCTTGAGATGCAGCAGCCGGTCGAAACCGCGGCATATTCTGGCATAACCAATTGCCCATAAGCGGTTTGCATCTTTGTGGCATGTTTCGCTGCCCTCAGATTCTGCGAGGAGGATGTGTTCTTTTAGCAATCAAATCCATTTTTTAAACACTTTTATGAAGTTTTTTCTTGCTTCCTGCTGTGATTTCCTCCAGAATTGGGTTCGACCTGAAAATTATAACGACTTTTATGAAAAAAACACGCATTGCACTACTGACGGTCTTGCTGTCCTCGATTCAGTTGATTCAGGCGCAGATCACGATCTCAACTCAACCGGCTGTCCAGGTGACTAATCTCGTCACCGGCCTCTGGGCGCCTCTTGGGGGGACCCCCAACAGCGGAGAGAATGTTCTCATTCCCGTCGTCGCCAGCGGCTTCGGCACGCTGAGCTATCAGTGGCAGATGAATGGGACCAATCTGGTTGAAGGAACCAACTATATTGGCACTCAGACCACAGCCCTGAGCATCCCCGGCATCACCCCCAATGCACAGGGTATCTATACGGTCATCATCGGCAATGGAGCGATCTCCATTACCAGCGCGCCGGTGCCCCTCTCGGTGCAGGCGCCAATCGCGGTCTATCCGTGGGCATCCAATGATCTGCAAGCGCAGTTTTCCACCAATGGCGCCCCGTCGGGAACCAGTCCCGCGGGCTGGCAATACTGCGAGGGCTTGGCCTTTGACAGTGAAAGTGGCATCAGTCCGGGCGGCCTGCCGCTGCCCTCATTTGTCAACGGCGACCTCGATCCGAATTGGAACTCGGGGGACTTCGGCAACGGCCAGCCGGGCTGGGATGGCAATGTGCCCGGGGCTTGGGCCGGATGGGCGCAGAGAGTCAACAATGGCACGCTCGGCGGCACACTCAATGGCGACAAGGATTCCACCCTGGGACAAATCATCGGCTACCGGAACAGCGCGGTTTTTGTCGTTCCGAGCGACCTTCCTCCCGGCGTGGCCAACATCTCGGGGGGCATTTGGAATCTGCGTCATTTCGGCCGCAGCGGCACTTGGTGGATTTTTCATAATGACGGCAACGCTACCTCGCCGCTGCCGACACCCCTGACCCAGGGCATCGTTCAGGACACTTGCGGAGATTCCGGCGGGCCCTTGAGTTTTGACGAGGGCAGCAACGGCCCGGCGGCATTGGAAAACATCCCGTACGCCCCCGGTGACACCTTTCGGATTGATTGCGACGAGGACGATTTTGTGGGTTGGCGGTTCACGGTTTACCTCTCCTCCGCGTCCGATCCAGGCTTGACGGTGGCGCCCCAAAGCCAGACTGTGCCGGCGGGAAGCACCGTCACGTTGACCGCCACGGCTGTCGGCACGGCGCCCTTCACGTACCAATGGCAGCTTTTCGGCACGAACTTGCCAGGGGCAACCACAAACTCGCTGCTCTTGGAAAATGCTCAAACCAATCAATCCGGGCCTTATGCCATAATCGTCAATAATTCCAATGGCAGCTTCACCAGTGACGCGGCCAACATAGAAATTTATTCGGGGGTGTACGTCGCCTCTCAACCCGCGGCCTTTCAAGTCAGCAACGCGGCCACGGGCGTCTGGGCGCCTGCCTCCTCCGGCATTTTCAATAGCGGAGAGATCGTCTTTAGCACCGCCGCCGCGGGCGGCAATGGTCCCTTTACCTACCAGTGGCAGCTCAATGGGACCAACGTGCCCAACCAGACCAACGCCACCCTGATGATTGCCGCCGCCCCGAATCTGGCCGGCAGCTATACGGTGGTGGTCGGAAACGGATCCACCAACACCGCCACCAGCCAGCCCGTCGTCCTGACGGTGTATCCCCCCATTCCCGTTTTTGCAGGCACTGCCTTTGACTTGCAGGCGCAGTTTTCCACTAATGGCGCCCCGTCGGGCACCAGTCCCACGGGCTGGCAATACTGCGAGGGCTTGGCGTATGACAGCGAAAGTAGCATCAGTCCGGGCGGACAGCCCTTGCCTACGTTCATCAGCGGCACCCTTGATACCAACTATGACCCGGGGGACTTCGGCAACGGCCAGCCGGCCTGGGATGGCAATGAGCCCGGGTGGTGGGCCGCATGGGCGCAGAGAGTGGATAACGGCACGATTGACAACACCCCCAATGGGAACAAGGACATTTTGCCAGGCATGATCATCGGTTACCAGAACAGCGCCGTGTGGGTTGTTCCCTCCAACATGCCTCCCGGTGTTGCCAACATCGCCGGCGGCGTCTGGAACCTCCGCCATTGGGGCAACACTGGCACCTGGAGAATATGGTATAACGATCAGAACCAGACACCCTTTCCAACTCCTTTGACCCAAGGCACGGTGCAGGATACCGGCGGAGATTCCGACGGCCCATTGAGTTTTGATCAAGGAACCGCAGGCCCGCCGGCGCTGCGAAATATTTCCTACCGGCCCGGCGACACCTTCCGGATTGATTCCGACGAGAACGACTTCGTCGGCTGGCAATTCACGGTCTATGTCAACACCAATATCGGTCTGAGTTCGGTGCCGCAAGGCCTGACGACGACGGCAGGCAGCACGGTGGAATTGACAGCCAGCGCCGTTGGCGCCGGGCCTATCACTTACCAGTGGCAGTTCTTTGGCACCAACCTGCCGGGGGCGACCAATTCGTCCCTGATTCTGGCCAATGCCCAAACCAATCAGTCAGGGGATTACGACGTGGTGGCGAGCAATCCCCTGGGAAGCATTAAGAGCCCGGTGGCAACCGTCACCATCGTCGCGGGTATTATCTTTACCACTCAGCCGTCAGCCTTTCAGGTGACCAACGCCGCTACTGGCGTATGGCAGCCCGCAGGCGGCCTCGAAAGCGGAATCTTCAACAGCGGAGAGCTTGTGTTCAGTTCCGGCGCGGCTGTCTTCGGGACGGGGCCATTTTCCTATCAGTGGCAGCTTAACGGAACCAATGTGCCCGGGTTCACCAATGCCGGCCTGCTGTTCAGCGCCTCCACCAATATGGCCGGCACTTATGTTCTGGTCGTTAGCGACGGACCGCACACCGTGAACAGTCATCCTCTTCCGCTGGCAGTCTATCCGCCCATCCCCGTCTTTCCCGGATATGCGGCCGATCTGCAGGCTGGCTTCTCGACCAACGGCCCCGTCACCTCCTATGGCACAACCGCCTCCGGTTGGATCTACTGCGAGGGCTTGACCTATGACTTCTACAATAACTTTATTCCGGGCGGAATTCCGCTTCCCTCCTTCGACAGCGGCACCCTTGATCCCAACTATAACTCGGGGGACTTCGGCAGCAACCAGCCGGGCTGGGATGGCAATCTGCCCGGGACTTGGGCCGGATGGGCGCAGAGAGTCAATAACGGCACGATTGACAACACCCCCAATGGGAACAAGGACGCTTTGCCAGGAATGATTATGGGTATCTGCAACAGCGCCGTCTATGTGGTGCCTCCCAATTTCCCGCCCGGCACCGCCAATCTGGCCGGCGGCGTCTGGAACCTCCGCCATTGGGGCAACACTGGCTCCTGGAGGGTTTTTCATAACGATAACAATGCCATTTCGGCAATTCCTCTGACCATCGGCGTCTTGCAGGACGAAGACGGAGATTCCGATGGACCCCTGAGTCTTGACCAAGGGAGCGGCGGCGCGGCGGCGTTGCGCAATATTCCTTACCAGCCCGGGGACACCTTCCGGATTGATGCCTACGAGTACGACTATGTCGGTTGGCAATTCACCGTTTACCTGTCTCCGGCTCGGCCCGAGCTCTCCTTGGTTGGTCCGACTGCTGGCAACCTCACTATTAACTGGACGGCCACGGGGGGCCTTCAAACCTCCACCAATGTCGCCGGCCCCTGGGTTGATGTTACAACCGCGACCAATTCGTACACCGCCCCGGTCACGAACACGCAGCAATTCTTCCGCGTAAAAGTCAACTACTAGCGGGTCCTTCAGGCCGAGGCTGGGATTCATCATCCCAGCCTCGCCTGCCATCAATCCTCACGCGTCCGCCGGCTTGCATCCCAGGCGCATTCGAACACCGCTCAGCACGTGATTCGTGTAGTGAGCCAGATAATGAAAATCGCACCCAATTTGCACCCAGTTGATTCCCATTTCCACCGCTTTGACCGCAAAATCTTCTTCGATCCCCATTCCTATTCCCACGTGAAGACCCGCTTTGCGAGCCTTTGTCGCGATGTTCTCCACGGCGCCAATCACGTCGGGATCATGGACCCTTCCAATCTTTCCCATCGAGGCCGACAAATCGTAGGGACCCACCACGACGGAATCGAGCCCGGGAACTTTGAGAATTGAGTCCAAGTCCCGGTAGGCGTCTGTGTTCTCTATCTGCACGGAAACAAAAAGACTCCGATTGGCCATCTTCACGTATTGGTCAGCAGCATACCCCCCGTAGCGCGAAGCTCGGCGCGGGCCAAATCCGCGATCACCCAATGGCTGGTACCTGCAGGCCGACACCACTTGTCGCACTTCCGCGGCCGAACGAACTTGCGGCACGATCAATCCTGGCGCCCCCATGTCCAGAACCCGCTTGATCATGCCCATATCCAAGGAAGGCACGCGCACAAGGCCGGGAACATCAACCGCTCGCGCCGCCATAAGGTGCGCTTGCAATGACTCCAGATTTATGGGCGTATGCTCCAAATCAATCCAAAAAAAGTCACTGCTGGCGGCCATGCACTCGGTCACGGCCGGATCAGAGAACGTAATGCCGAGACCGATGCAAATCCCTCCGGCATCCAGTTTGGCTCGAAACGCATCAATGCTTTTGAACATAATTCGACCTTTATAACACAAATCGGTTGCAGATTGTAATGCTAAAAGTTGATCTTTAACCCGTCAGGTCCAAAAACTCCAAACAGTTGATTCGCAATGAATTGGAGGCAACGATGTTTTAAGTGAAAATCGGATGCCGATCCGCCCGAAAGTCGTGGCGCTGACCACGTCTTTTCGCCGCTCAGCGACCGGTCATTTGCTCCAGCTTTTCGGGGTACCGAGACCCTTGCACCGTGATCTTGGAGGCGGCGCTATCAATCTCTCGGAGATCGTCTGGTGTGAGTTCGACTGCAACGGCTCCGATGTTTTCATCCAGGCGATGCAGCTTCGTGGTGCCTGGGATGGGAACAATCCACGGCTTCCGGGCCAGCAGCCACGCGAGCGCGATTTGAGCGGGGGTCGCCTTCTTCCGTTCCGCGATCCTGCCGAGCAATTTAATCAGGGCCTGATTCGCCTTGAGAGCGTCCGGCGTGAAACGAGGGAGGATGCTGCGGAAGTCAGAGCTGTCGAACTTCGCGTTCCCGTCAATTTTGCCCGTGAGGAAGCCCTTGCCCAGAGGACTGTAGGGAACGAAGCCGATGCCGAGTTCCTCGAGGGCTGGTATCACTTCCTTCTCGGGGGTTCTCGTCCACAGTGAGTATTCGCTCTGGAGAGCGGTGAGCGGCTGGACCGCATGCGCGCGACGGATCGTTTGCACGCCTGCTTCAGAGAGGCCGAAGTGTTTGACCTTGCCTTGCTGAATCAGCTCCTTCACGGCGCCCGCCACGTCTTCGATCGGCACGTTCGGGTCAACCCGATGCTGATAGAGCAAGTCAATGGTCTCGGCCTTGAGCCGCTTGAGCGAGCCTTCGGCGGCCTGCTTGATGTGCTCTGGCCGGCTGTTCAAGCCCGGCATACCCTTCATCCCGCGAGGATCGAAATTGGGACTGAGGTCGAAGCCGAATTTAGTGGCGATCACCACTTGCGTGCGGAACGGAGCGAGGGCCTCGCCCACGAGCTCTTCGTTGATGAACGGCCCGTAAACCTCGGCGGTGTCAAAGAACGTGACTCCGCGTTCCACGGCTGCGCGAAGAACAGAAGTCATCTCCTGCGTGTCTTTGGGTGGACCGTAAGAAAAGCTCATTCCCATGCAGCCCAGCCCGATAGCCGAGACTTCCAGATTGCTTTTTCCCAGTTTGCGCTTTTGCATTTTTTAACTCCTGTCTGTTTTGCTTTGTTTAGTTAATATTGACAGACCACGTTTTCATCGAAGTTTCACTTTAACCTCGGACCAGATTTTGTCACTAGCAAAACGCGCCAAGCAACTCGCAAAACACGCCATAGATGCCCTCGGCAATCGCCTCCGGCTTGAATGCAGCATCAGGCGTTTTCGGCTTTGTTTTGTGCTGTCGTTTTGCGGTTGATTTGCCGCGGACGTTTGCCAATGCTTCCCGATATGAACGAAATGAAGGAAAACCAAAAATAGGCCTCCCGCCATGCCACAAACTTTGACCCTCGGACATTCGCCCGACCCGGATGACGCGTTCATGTTTTACGGGCTGGCCAGGGGCTTGATCCCCTGCGCCCCATTCGCCTTCCAGCACGTCTTGCAGGACATTCAGACCTTGAATGAACGCGCCCGCCGGGGCGAGCTGGACATCACGGCCATCAGCATTCACGCCTACGCCTTCGTCAGCTCCCAATACGCGCTGCTTCCCAGCGGCGCCAGCATGGGCGACGGCTACGGGCCGATCCTCGTGGCCAAAACTCCTTTGGACCGCGACGATTTGGCCCGCCGCAAAATCGCCGTGCCGGGCACGATGACCAGCGCCTTCCTGGCGCTCCAACTCTGGCTGCAACGGTCGGCCGACAAGATCAACTTTGTCCTCGTTCCGTTCGACCAGATTTTCCAGGCGGTCCGTTCGGGCCGGGCCGAGGCGGGCTTGATCATTCACGAGGGCCAATTGACTTATCGCAACCAGGGCCTGGCGCTTTGCCAAGACTTGGGCGCCTGGTGGAAAGAGCAAAACGACGGCCTTCCCTTGCCCCTGGGCGGCAACGTCATCCACAAGCGTTTCCCCCCGCAGACCCGCTCGGCAATCTCGCGCATTCTCACCGCCAGCATTCAATTCAGCCTTGACCACCGCGCCCAGGCCGTTGCCCACGCCCTGCAATACGCGCGCGACATGGGCCGCGATCTGGCCGATCAATTCGTCGGCATGTATGTCAATCATTGGACGCTGGATTACGGCCAGAGAGGCCGGGAGGCCATCCGGCGCTTTCTGGGGCAGGCGCACGAAGCGGGATTCCTGCCCCACCGCCAGGAACTGGAGTTTGTGGATTAAGGCCCGCGCATCATGTTTGGGGCAGCCTCTCCTAATCCTAATCGAATCCCGTTCTCATTACCTTTACGACAAAGGAGATTAAGATTAAAAACCCCGCAACCCGTCAGCGCTGGAAAATTTGTCTTGTCTCCTCCGTGGCGGTTTCCAGGTCGCGCAGCAATTTGTCCCAGTCCACCGGCAATCCCTCCCCGGCTTGGGCGGGTCCGAGCGTGGCGCCTTCCAAGGCGCGCAGGCCGGCCAGTTGTTGCGAGACTTTTGGATTGGAAATGAACTCGAAGAGGCGCTGGGCCGCCTCGGGATGAGGACAGTTGCGGATCACTCCCACCGTGTTGGGAATGAACAGCGTCTCCGGCGTCACGGGCATCGCCGCCACCGGGAATCCTTCCCGTTGCGCGCCGGCGATGTCATCCGAGTCAGTGAAGCCGAACCAGGCCTCGCCGCGCGAGACCTGCTGGACGACCACCGAGTTGCCGTCCACCAGGAACGGATGGTTGGCGGCCAGCGCGCGGCACCATTGCTGCCAGCCCTCCTCGCCCCAGAGCTGGCGCAAGGCGTGGAAATGGGTCGCCGTCGTTCCGAACATGGGGTAGGCCAACGCAACCTTGCCGCGCCAGACCGCGTTGGTCGCGTCGCTGAACGTGCGGGGCGCGGTGGCCGCCGTCAGCAGATGGGTGTTGAAGACGATGCGGCGGGTGCGGTAGCCCAGCCGCGTCCAGCCGTTGGTTTGGCGGAAGACGCCCTGCGCGGCCAACTGCCGGGTGCGGAACTCCTCGTTGTTCCAGAAGACGTCGCACCGCGGGCGGCTCCGTTCTGTCAACAATCGGTTCACCAGCCCGACGGTCTTGACCGCTTCGCTGTCATAGACGGGGCGGACCTGGAGGCCGGATTCCTTTTGGAACTCCTCCAGAATCGGCTCGGCGAAAACCTCGTCCTGCGAAGTGTAAACGACCACCACCCGCGGGTCGCGCCGGCCGCATCCGGCCGGCAAGAGCGCCAGGCACGCGGACACGCAGAAGAGAATGCGCGCGGCGCGGCGGTTCCTGAGAAATCGAGCCATCATGGCCGCGCCACGCTAGGCGCGCGCGCCCGCCGTTTCAAGGGCAAAGCAGGAGAGAGGCGGCCCGGCGGCCCGGCGCGCATTGCCAATAAAATGACCCACCTGTGACATTTTACTGGCACGCCGTCGCATCCAGCATGGTCGTTTTGTTTCGCGGCCGGTTGATTCCCGGCGTTTCTGGCGTAGTATTTGGATGGTGAGCTTTCGCTTTCAAGACCGCGTTCAGGCGGGGCGGTTGCTGGCCGAAAAACTGGGCGGTTACTCCAACCGGCCGGAAGTGGCCGTGCTGGGTTTGCCGCGCGGAGGCGTGCCTGTCGCCTTTGAAGTGGCGCGGCGGCTCAACGCCCCGCTGAATGTTTTTGTGGCGCGGAAACTGGGCGTGCCGGGGCATGAGGAACTGGCCATGGGCGCCATCGCCGGCGGGGATGTTTGTTTTCTTAATGAGAGCCTGATCGCCGCCCTGCGCATTCCGCCCGAAATGGTCGCCAAAACCATCGCCCGCGAACGGCGCGAGCTGGAGCGGCGGGAACGGAATTTCCGGGCGGGGCCGCCGGCGGCCTTGCGCGGCCGGGTCATCATTCTTGTTGACGATGGGCTGGCCACGGGGGCGACCATGCGGGCCTGCGTCCTGGCGGCCCGCCAGCGCCATCCGGCCCGGATCATCGTGGCGGCGCCGGTGGCGGCGCGCGAGACGTATGAGGAATTACAGCGGCAGGCCGATGAGATTGTTTGCGTGCAGACGCCGGCGAATTTTGAGGGGGTGGGGCAGTGGTACGAGGATTTCACCCAGACCAGCGACGAGGAAGTCCGGGCGCTTCTGAAGGAAGGGGCGAAATTTGGCCGACCCAAGGCGCCGAAAACACCGGCCGCGTGATGATTCCGGCCGGGCTGTAAGCCGAATTCTGTCTGCCCCGAAAAATCGGGGGAGAGGATCATTTGTCTCAGCGGCCGATACCCGAAACCTGTCCCGCGGGGCGGGACCTGGAGCGGGCCGCTCCGGGGTTTCCTATTTGGCCTTGCACCCGATGGGGTTTTCCGTGCCTTGCCGGTTGCCCGGCAAGCGGTGAGCTCTTGCCTCGCCTTTTCACCCTTACCCGGCCCTTGCGGACCAGGCGGTATGTTTTCTGTGGCACTGTCCGTCGGCAGGCTCGCGCCCGCCGCCCGCGTGTATCTTCACCCCGTCGCATGGCAGCCGGGACGAAGTTACGCGGCATCGCGCCCTCTGGTGTTCGGACTTTCCTCCCCCGGCCTTTGAGAGCCGGAAGCGATCCTCCGCCCGACCGGAATCAAGGGCAATATAATGGCGCGGGACACAAATGACAAGCGGCCTAATCCACCGAGGCCACATCCATGTCCGGCGTGTAGTAAAGAATGCGCCCGCAATTGGGGCAGGTGACCAGGTCTTTGGCCGCCTGGCAGGAAACCATCAGTTGGACGGGGAACCGCATGTGGCAGCCGCCGCAAACGCCGTGCTCAATGCCGACGACCACCTTGTCGCCCTTGTGGCGCAGAATGTGCTCGTATTGGCGCAGGACGCGCTCCTCGATCATGGCGGTTAATTGGGTGCGGTTGCTTTCCAGCGCGGTCAATTCCTCGCGCAGGCTTTGTTCGCGGGCGGCCATCTCCCGCAACTGCCCTTCGGCCAGGAGACGCGCCTCGGCGGCCTCCCGTTGGGCGGCGGCGATTTGCTTTTGCAGGGTTTCGGACTGCTCCATCAATTCCAACTGACGGTCTTCCAACTCCGTGATGTTCCGCTTGCACGTGTCAATCTCGTGGGCCAGGGCGCGGTATTCCTCATTCTTTTTGGTTTGGAATTGCTGCAGGGCGTAGCGCTCGATCTGTTGCTTGCGCGATTCGGCCTCCAGTTCGAGCTTTTTGCGGTCCGTTTCGATTTGTTTGCCTTTGGCTTTGGCGGCGTCCAGGGCGGCCTGGGTGGCGGCGGTCCGGGCTTGGAACTCCCGGCGGTCGGGTTCCAGGCGGGCGAGTTCTTCGCGCACGCGCAAAATCCGGCGATCCCTCTCTTGCAATACGAGCAGTTTTTCGATTACATCTTGCATTGGGCCACTTCCGTTCGGTTGTCGCCAAAGACGGTAGCCGCCCGCGCGCGGCAAGTCAATGCGGATGCTGGCCGCGGAGCTGAACAATGTGAAAGCGACCCAACGCCAATGCCTGGTTTAGGGAAAACAATGATGAAGCCCATCCGGTTTGCGCCGGTCTGCGGCCTGGCGGCCGCCATTCTGGCGTGCGGCCCGCCCGCCGGGGCGCGGGACTCCTCTGCGCTGGACCTGGCCCGGCAACTCAACGAGGCCTTTGTCGCCGCGGTGGAAAAGGTTTCCCCGGCGGTGGTCGTCATTGACATCCGGCAAAAGGTCGCCGGCAAGGAAACCAATGACGAAGGTTCGTTTTGGGACCTCTTTCCGCCGGAATTGCGGCGCCGCTTTCAAAACCACGGCGGCGCCCAGGGCCGCCGTCCGCACTGGGTCGAAGGAGAGGGGTCCGGCCTCATCATTTCCCCCGACGGTTACATCCTGACCAACCATCACGTGGTTGAAGAGGCGGACCAGATCATCGTGCGCCTCAAAGACGGCCGCTCCTTCGAGGGCGAGGTCAAGGGAACCGATTCGGGATCGGACATCGCGGTCATCAAGATCAACGCTACCGGCTTGACGCCCGCCAAGCTGGGGGATTCGGACGCCACGCGCGTGGGCGAATTCGTCCTGGCCATCGGCGCGCCCTTTGAACTCAACGACACGGTCACCGTCGGCCACGTCAGCGCCAAGGGCCGTTCGCTGGCCGGCATGGTCGGGGCCTTGGACCAGGACTTTCTGCAAACCGACGCCAAGATTCTTCCCGGCAACAGCGGCGGGCCGCTGGTCAACCTTTACGGGGAAGTCATTGGAATCAATACGATGATTGAGGGACTGGACTCCGGCATCGGCTTCGCCGTTCCCATCAACCGCGCCCGCCGTGTGAAGGACCATTTGATCGCGGAGGGGCGATTCACCCGCTCCTGGCTGGGCATCGGGATTGACGACCTCAAACACGACCGCGATTACCTCAACCTGGAGGGCAAACTGGCGCCCGACGCCCGGGACGGCGTGATCGTCACGGCCATCATGCTCGGCGGGCCGGCCTCCAAATCCGACCTGCGGCTCGGCGACGTGATTACGGCGGTGGACGGCAAGAGCGTCAAGACGATGCAGCAACTGCGCGACGAGGTGGCGGGCAAAAAGCCGGGGTGCGCGACCCGCCTCGAGGTCGTGCGCGGCAAGGAATATCTGGCGGTCAACGTGACACCTCAAGTGATGCCCGGTCAGGATGACCTGGCCGCCAAGACGCGCCATTCCCAGAGCCAGGCCGAGCCGGCCGCCTTGGGGTTGGCGGTGGAGGACCTGACGAAAGATTCGGCCAGGCAACATGGCGTTGACCTCACGGCCGGCGTCATCGTCACCGCCGTCGAGCCCGATTCACCCGCCGACCAGCACGGTGTCAAGGCCGGGGACGTCATCACCGAGGTCAACCGTCGGCACGTGGCCACGCCGCGGCAATTCCGCGACGCGGTGAAGCTGGCCGATCCGCGGCGCGGGGTGATGCTCAACTTGATCAGCGAGGGCGAAAGCCGGTTCGTCGTTTTGAAATAGAGCGACGGGAACGGAAGCATGACCAGACCGGATATTCGGTCGCAGACGGAGCGGGAAATCCAGCGCCAATTCGAGGTCTGGCGCGAGCCGGCCTACCGCGTGAGGCAATTGCTGCACTGGCTTTACGACGGGCGCGCGGCCAGTTGGGACGAAATGACCAATCTGCCCAAATCCCTCCGCCACGGCCTGGGAGAAACCTACACCCTGGCCTGGCCGGAATTGGCGCGCCGCCAAGGGGCGCGCGACACCACGCAAAAGTTCCTTTGGCGCCTGGCCGATGGCGCGCTGATTGAAAGTGTCCTCATCCCCGCCAGCCCCGCCCTTTACGGCGAGCCGAGCGACCGCCACACCTTGTGTGTTTCCACGCAAGTCGGCTGCGCCTACGGCTGCAAATTTTGCGCCAGCGGCCTGGACGGATGGAAACGCCACTTGCGCGTGGAGGAAATCGTCAACCAGGTCCTGGCCGTCGAGCGGATGGAGGGCGGGGGCGGGCGGACGATCAACAACCTGGTCATCATGGGCATGGGCGAGCCGCTGGCCAATTACGAGAACCTCCTCCCGGCCCTGCGCATCCTCAACGCGCCCTGGGGCGGCAAGCTGGGCGCGCGCAAGATCACTGTTTCCACCAGCGGGTTGGCCCCGCAAATCCGCCGCCTGGCCGACGAGCCCCAACAATTCCGCCTGGCCGTTTCCCTGCACGGGGCGACCGACCAGACCCGCGGGCGCCTCATGCCCATCAACAAGAAATATCCGTTGGGGGAGCTGACGGCCGCCTGCGAGTATTACCAGGAGAAGAAGGGCCGCATGATCACGCTGGAGTACATTTTGATCGCGGGCGTCAACGACGGTTTGGACCAGGCGCCGCCGCTGGCCCGGCTGGCCCATCGCCTGCGGGCCAGGGTCAACTTGATTCCCTACAACAATGTGGAGGGGTTGCCGTGGGAGCGCCCGTCTGAACCGGCGCAAGAGGCCTTTCTGGCCGCCTTGGAGCGGCAAAAGGTCGCCGCCACCCTCCGCCGGGAAAAGGGCGGCGAGATAGACGCCGCCTGCGGCCAGCTCCGTCTCAAGACCGAGCGGGAGTTGGCGTTGGAAAGGATGAAGGCAGAAGGATGAAGGAGGAAGAAGTCGTTGGGCCGGAACGTTGGAACAGGTGAAGGGAATCGAACCCTCGCAAATATCACGCGAAATCAAACTTGATAAATGGCGGAACGACGTTAAAATAACGTGTGTGAAAACGTTGCCTAAAATGGCCATCAGCGATGAGCTTGACACCCAAATCAACGAAAGCACCAGAATTGCCGACTTATGCAAAGCCGATGTCATCCGGCAAGCTCTGCGGATCGGCTTGCCACAATTCGCTGCCCGCTTTCAGCCAGCCCCGTTGTGGCTGGAGGAACGGATTCGGGAAGCCCTTGCCGAACCCGCCGTATCTGTGACACGGGCGCAATTTGAACAAAGGATGAAAGCCATTGCCGATGGCCGCTAAACTGCTGGTTCATCCGGTCTTTTATCGGCGTGTGCGCCACTATCGGGACCGCATTGGGATTCACGACGGGCGTCCGCAAGTCGCCATCAAGTTCGCGAGGGAAGCGCAAGAATTGGTTCTGCGACTATTGCAGAATCCGCAACGCGGCCATTCCGCTCGTTTTGAATCTCCCGATCTGGCTGACATTCTCCGCGTCGCCGTGCCCGGCTTTCCCGTCTTTGCGCTCTTCTATCGTTGGGACGGGCAGACGCTCACAGTGATAACTTTGGAACACACCGCCCAGGATTTGCCCTCTCGATTGGCTGGCCTTCTTTCTGCCCACTGATTGACGATCAATACAGCAGCGCCCCGCCTAAACAGGAGAAGTTCCCGGCACCTGCCTTTCCCAAGGCCGAAAAACGCCAAAAAAGAAATGCACCCTGTGAGGAGCGAACCGGCAGCCCGGGCCTGGCCGCCGTCCCGTCAAGGGCCGTAATCCAGGGGTTCGCCGGAGGGCGTCGCTTCCAGCGTCAAGCAATAATCCTGGTAGCCCATCGCCCGCCAAAACTTCACCCCCGCCTCATTGCGGGCCAGGACGGAGACCGTCAGCCTGGGCGCCTTGGGCCAGATGTGCCCGCGCAGCAAGGCCATCGCCTGGCGGCCGACGCCCTGCCGCCGCCGGTGCCGGACAACAAAGAAGTGGCGCAGATGGACTTCGTCCGGCTGGGCTCGATAGAGAGCGTAGGCGGCCACTTCGCCCTCCACCTCGAACAAGACCGCCTCGTAAGCCTCGTCCAGCCAGTCTTTCATGCGCCCCTCCAATTGGGCGACGGTCATCGGATTGCGATGGCCTTCGTCGGCGATCAGTTGATGGTTCAGTTCCGCCAGCGTCCGGCAGTCGCGCTTGGTGGCCCATCGCCAGGTCATACGCCATTGCCTATTTGACTTCGAGCGATTGGGCCAGTTCCACCGCTCGTTTCTCCAGCCAGGCCTCCTGGTCGAGCTGGGACTGTTCGTCGGATTGTGCGAGCAATTGCACCCCCGGCAGCAGGTCCGTCTCCACGACATAAACCCGGCGACCGTGAAGGAAGGCGGCCACGCCGGTTTTCGGGCCGACGGGCCGGAGAACAATGAAAGAGATCGCCCCCTCCCGCGCCTCGGGGTGGTAATGAATGGTGATCAAATTGCCGTAGGCCTGGCGGGCGAACTCGCTCAACGCTTTTTCCCGCCCTTGCGTTTCCAGCATCGTCATCATGGAACTGCGCGCCTCAAAGGGCCGGGAGGAAAAGGTGATCCGGTTGCCCCAATTGTCGCCAAAGGTCACGCTTTGCGGCGTGTCGCTCAGGACCCGCCCCCCGACTTCGGCGCTGACGGGAAAGGAGACGGAGAAGCCTCCCTGGGCCGAGATGTAATTGGGGCCGCTGACCGTGCCCGCCAGATGGCGCGAGGTGGCGCAACCGCAGAGCAGCAGGGCCGCCCCCAGCAAAATTTCAACCAGTCCGTTTTTTTGAGTCATAAACAATCGCGCGCGGGAGATCATAGCTCGCGCCGGGGTCCGGCGAAAACCTTTTCATTTTCCCGGAACCCGGCACAGCCGCACGCCATCGCCAATCGAAAGCAACACCGATTCCACCCGTTGGTCGCGCGCCAGTTTGCGGTTTATTGAGGATGGGTTGTCCACGGGTTTTCATTGTTTTACCTGTCAATCTCCGATGTTGCCAGAGTCGCCCGCCGCCGTAAACCCCCATTGCGGCTGGCGGCAAAAATTTAGGACTTGCGTGGCGGGGCCGGCGGCCGTATGGTGTGTGGAGTCGGATGGAGCGCGGGGTGGAGCAGCCTGGTAGCTCGTCAGGCTCATAACCTGAAGGTCGCGAGTTCAAATCTCGCCCCCGCAACCAATTCTGCCGTTGCAACTTCCACCGTTGCAACGGCTTTCTTCCATTTACCCCAAAGTGACCCCAAAGCCATCCAACTCCCTGAAAGCACATAAAACAACCAATGATCTCAACTTTTTTGGGCTGATGCTTTGACGTGATGACAAAGAAAATCAGACAAAAAAAGAGCCACCCTTGCGGGTGGCTCTGTGAAAAGGTCAAAAGACGCTTATTACTTGCGACGCAGGCGCAACAGGAACGCTGACGCTCCAATGACGCCAAGAGCAATCGTGCTCGGCTCAGGAACGACACCCAAGCTGAATGACGTGACTGCCGCAGGGTACTCCGTCGGTATATTTGGAGCTGCGGTTAGAACAGTAGTGCCAAGAGATGAAATGCCCCAGGCATATCCATAACCTTGTGCCTGTGCCAGCGTGGTGGCAGGACCATCAACTCCGGTGTTGGCCCAAGCCGCAATTGCGACTGTAGCTGAAGCCGGAGACGCGGCCACGCCAGTGGTCTCGCCTACAGACGCCAGCCACAGGCCGGCATTACCCCCACTGTAAAACCCGGTTTCCACCGGCCCGGTTAGGGCTAATGCGCTTAGGGGCTGATTGGCGCCGGCAGCGACAAGAGCTTGAACATCGTAGCCACTTCCCGCGAGCGGGTTGGCACTGGCATATACTGTGGTGCCAGGAGCCAGCGGTCCCTCTTGAGGATAGGCTGCCAGTGTAGGATTCCCCTGCTCCTCATTAACGGTATATCCATTGAAGGTTACCGCGGTGTTGTTGCCCGAGGCCTGCACGCCAAATATTACGATGCCCCAGCCGCTGGTGGTGCCGTAGTCATTAAACTCCAACTGGCCTTGAGAATAGACAGACACTGCTCCTGCAAGCAACGCCGCCACAATCATTGTTCTTTTCATAGTGTTTGTATGTCTTTTAGTGTTTGTTTACGTATTTAGGTGTTTAGGTCGCTGATTATGATTCTTACATCATGGGTTGTAGCTTTCCACCCAATTATTATTGGTCTCCGTCACGAACCGGGTCGTGTTGTAATAGAAGAAACCTTGTGTTATATTGGTCGTGACAGGATCTGTTACGACACCACCCTCCGTCCAAGCCGCATCCGCCGCATTATAGGTGTACTCCGTCCACGTTAAGACAGGATCATAGGTGTAAAGAAGGTCCTGTTTCTGGCCATTCGTAAGCATGATGAGGGAATTAGTTACCAAGTCACCCGAAGCTGGCACGATGGAACCTACCAGATTCCAGCCCGGAACCAAAGGGTTGACCAGATTAGTGCCAGACACAACTGTCCCGACCCACGTGGCGCTCAAGGGGGCGGAGAACGGGTTATAAACGAAAGCCGCTGACCCTGGACTTAATGCGATGTCAGCACCTCCATATCTCCATCCAGTGTTTGAATTATTGACACTTGCGACCACAGCTTCCTCTTGGACAACGTAACCTTGGCCAGGAGTCCATGCGTAAACCAGTGTATGGAGTGCCGGTGGGCCTACCTGGTTGAAATACCCGTTCGTGTTGGGCAACAGGGTGTTGAGGGTGTTATCAGGCGAGCAAACCAGCGGGCAGGTGAGGATGCTCCAACCAGGAGCAATGGATACATTGATGTAACCGACCACGTTGAGTGAGTACACATTGGTCTGTGCCATCACTGAGACGCTGCTGAGCGCGCCCAGCAGTGCCGATATTAGCATTGTTTTTGTTCTCATAACTTTTTTTAACTTTCTTAACGTTTTCTTTCCGTGTGCAAACCAACCTTCTCAGGCTGCAAAAGGTGTGTCAATGCCTTTTTGCAGCCTTTCTCAAAAAGCTGTTCTGCATCATCGGAAGCGATTTTTGACCGATTTGAGGGCGAAGGTCAACATCTTTTTTCACTTTTTTTCACTTTTTTCGCTTTTTTGCGGTCTCACAGGACAAAAACAGCAGGTTTTGGGCCATATATTCGCCAGGGCTGTTTCGCTGCAAGCAAATGATGCTTAATGACTTACGTGATTTGTCGGACGCGTCGGACGGGTCCGAGACTGGGAAATGGCGGCGGCGGAGGCCTCAGCCTGGCTGACCGGATGGCACGACAGGCCGGTGCAGGGGTGTTTGTGATGCAAAGTGTTGTCATACAGGGATTTAGTGGTTAGTGGCCAGTGGTTAGTGGCCAGTGGGAAGGAAGACGGAGAACGACTGGCCACTGTCCACTATCCTCACTTTGCCTTTGCCAAAAGGGCGTTGGTGCGGGATGCTCGCGGGTGATGAACACCGAATACATCGCCCTGAATCCGGCAGTTGATTTAGCCGCAAAGGAACACAGCGCGGCAGGCCGCAACCAAAGGAAAGCGACCACGGATTACACGGATTGCACGGATAAGAAGTGACGGGTTTTCCATCCGTGAAATCCGTGAAATCCGTGGTAAAAATCCTCGCGAAAATGAATGATCCTGTGACTCAGATTGATCGGCCAAAATATCCATAAGGTATTATCTATGTGCTCTTTGTGTTCTTTTGTGGCCATTCCAATTGCTTTTTCAGCATGAATTTCGTGCCGTCAGAATTGGAGAACATCCTCCGGCATACGCCGGAATTGCAACGCGCCTTCCTCGTCGGCGGCTGCGTGCGCGACGCCCTGGCCGGTTTGCCCCCGGAAAAAGACTTCGACATCGAAGTCTTCGGCCTGGACTGCGAGCAACTCATCGCCGCCCTCTCGCGCTGGGGGCGGACGGATTTGGTCGGGCGCTCCTTTGGCGTGGTCAAACTCTCCACCGCCAGCGGGCGCTCCTACGATTTCACCCTGCCGCGCAAGGATTCCAAGGTGTCGCCCGGCCACAAGGGATTTGACATTGACTTTGATCCGGCCATCACGCCTCGCCAGGCGGCGGCGCGGCGGGACTTCACCATCAATTCGATCATGTACGATCCCCGCGCACGGCAAGTTCTGGATTTTTTCGGCGGCGCGGCGGATTTGACGCGGCGCATTCTGCGCCACACCGGCGAGACCTTCGTCGAGGACCCGTTGCGAGTTTTGCGCGGGATGCAATTCGCCGGCCGCTTCGAGTTGCGCGCCGCGCCCGAAACGGTGGAATTGGCGCGCCGGATGAAAGGCAGTTTCGCCGAATTGGCCGTCGAGCGGGTGCGCGAGGAATGGTTCAAGTGGGCGCAACGAAGCCGCCTCCCCTCGGCCGGCCTGCGCTTCCTGGCCGCCGCGCAGTGGGACGATCATTTTCCCGAAATCAAAGCCATGATCGGCACGCCGCAGGAGCCGGAATGGCACCCGGAAGGGGACGTTTTCACCCACACCTGCCATTGCTGCGACGCCCTGGCGCGCCTGCCCGCCTGGCAGCAGGCCGACGCCGAATCGCGCGCCGTCTATATGCTGGCCGTTTTGGCGCACGATTTCGGCAAGCCCGCCACAACGCATCGCGCCCTCAAAGACGGCCGCGAGCGCATCGTCTCCCCCGGACACGAGGAGGCCGGCGCGGAATTGGCGCGGACGTTCCTGGAGCGGATGCGCGCGCCGTTGGCCATCACGGAACGGGTGATTCCCCTGGTGCAAAACCATCTCGTTCACCTGGAAACGGTCACTGACCGCGCCATCCGGCGGCTGGCCCGGCGCTTGGCGCCCGAGACCATCGAGGGCCTCTGCCTGGTCATTACCGCCGACAGCATGGGCCGCCCGCCGCGTCCGGCTGTGGAGCCGGGAAACGTCAAGGCGCTTCTGGCGCGCGCGCACGAGCTGGCCGTGCGGCAAAACCCGCCGCCGCCGATCCTGTTGGGCCGGCATTTGCTGGAGATGGGGGTGGACCCCGGCCCGCGGATGGGCGCCATGCTTGACAGGGCCTACGAGGCGCAACTGGAAGGCGCCTTCGCCGACCTGGAAGGCGCCCGGCGCTGGGCGGCGGAGGAAATCAAGAAAGACTAATCCTCTCCGATTCATGGTATCCGGCTGGGCGGCCCCGCCTGGTTGCCGGCGCTGGTTTATGAAAACCAGCGCGACGCGGGTGCTGGTGGCCACTACCCCGGTGGATTTGCGCGGCAGCTTCAATCGGCTTTACAGCCTGGTTGTCGAGCAACTCAAAGCTGATCCGTTGTCAGGGCGCCTGTTCGTGTTCACGAATGTGCCACGAAACCGGATTAAGTTGGGCCCCTCGGCCAGCACCTTATGCTTCCCGCTGGTTGCTTTAATTCGCCTTATACTTGGCTAAAAAGAAAATTATGCTGGACTTCGGGCGGCGGCTTGTGGAAAATGCTGTGTTATTTTTTTCGCCATAAAATTACCCCTATGAAAAAATGCGTTTTATTGCTGCTCATGTTTACCGTCCTCACGGACACTAATTGTCTGTTCGCCCAAGGCACGGCGTTCACATATCAGGGCCAGTTGAACACCAATGCCGTCCCGGCCAATGGTGTCTTCGACTTTGAGTTCTCCTTGTACACCAATGCGGCGGGCAGCGGCAGCCAGATTGGCGGCACGCTCACCAACACCGGCGTGGGCGTGACCAACGGCCTCTTCATCGCCACCCTCAACTTTGGCGACTTCTTTACCGGCAACGATACCTGGCTGGCCATCGGCGTGCGCGCCAGCGGCGGCGGCAGCTTCACCGCGCTCAATCCGTTGCAGGAGCTGACTCCCACGCCGTATGCCATCTACGCGCCCAATGCGGGAAGCGCCGCGACAGCGACGACCGCCGGCACTGCCAGCTCCGTTGCGGCGACGAACATCACCGGCACGGTGCTGCTGGCGCAACTGCCTGCTGCTGTGGTGACGACCAATGACACCAACACCGTAACATTGAGCAATGTGGCGCTGGGGGGCACTTTGACTCTGCCCTCACCGGCCACCATTTATTCCGGCAGCAGCAGCCTTTTAAGCTCTGCTGGCGTTAACAACTTCTACGCCGGGCCGGGCGCGGGCACTTTGACCAATTCAGGCAGCGCCAATACGGCGATAGGGGTTGCCTCGCTGCAGAGCAACACCAACGGCACGAACAACACGGCCCTTGGCTACGCGTCGCTTGGCAACAACACCAACGGCTCCTACAACGTGGCCATGGGTGAACGGGCCCTTGCCGGCAACACCAGCGGCAATGACAACACGGCGGAGGGCCGTCATGCGATGGTCAACAACACGAGCGGCAACGACAACACGGCCAATGGCTATCAGGCGCTTTCCTCCAACACGAACGGCAGCTATAACACGGCGGATGGAGCGTCCGCGCTTTCCTCCAGCAAGAGCGGCTCGAACAACATCGCGCTGGGGTATCAGGCTGGCAGCAACTATGCGGGAAACGAAAGCAGCAACATTGTCATCGGCAGCCTCGGCGTGTCGGGCGATAACAACACCATCCGCCTGGGCAGCGGCCAGACCAAGACGTTCATCGCGGGTGTCATCAACGGCAACGGCGGCGGCTTGACCAATCTGAGCGCCTCGCAACTGGACAGCGGCACCATTCCGCTGGCGCAATTGCCGGCCGCAGTGGTGACTAATAATGAAGGCAATGAAAACTTTTTTGCCGGCCAGGGCGCGGGCAACTTGACCACCAGCGGCAGCCAGAACACGGCCACTGGCGCTTATGCGCTTGCGAACAACACGACCGCCAACTACAACACGGCCAACGGCAGTCAGGCGCTTGAATACAACACCACTGGCTCCAACAATGTTGCCGTTGGTAATTTTGCGCTCTTCGCCAACACGAATGGATCGCAAAACGTGGCCGTTGGCGTCTCCGCTCTGGGAAACAGCCAGAACGACAACCAACTCGTGGCTATTGGCTATCAGGCACTCCAGAACGACAATGCCTACCACAATGGCTACACCGCTTCCAGCAACGGCGAGAACACAGCCATCGGCTATAATGCCCTCCAGTCGAACACATTCGGCTACCAGAATACGGGCATCGGCTACGATGCGCTGAGCGCCAACAATACCGGCGTGTTGAACACGGCCATGGGCGACCATGCGCTGAGCGCCAACACTACTGGGAACTATAATACGGCCAATGGAGATCATGCGCTGGTTAACAACACGGTCGGAAACGCCAACACGGCCCTTGGAGCGGGGGCGCTTTACGTCAACGAGAGTGGCTCCAACAACACGGCCATTGGCTATGAGGCGCTCAACGTGAACATCACTGGGCTCAACAACACGGCCATTGGCTATCAGGCGCTTGAAGACGACTATTACGGCTCCGACAACACGGCCATTGGCTATCAGGCGCTTGAATCCAACCAGTTCGGCGGGGACACGGCCTTGGGCTACCAGGCTCTCCAGGGCAGTGTTTGGGACGCCTATGAAGTGGCCATCGGCTATCAAGCTCTCCAGATCGCTAATGCTGGCATCAATGACTTCTCCTTCTCCGGGTGGGGTGAGAACACTGCTGTCGGCGGTTATGCGCTTTCTGAAGACTCCACGGGTGCCGACAACACAGCCGTCGGTTATGCAACTCTGGAGAGCACCACTGGCAACGCCAACACGGCCGTCGGCTCTTGGGCGCTTGCACTAGCCACCACTGCCAGCAACAACACGGCCATTGGCTATCAGGCGCTTAGCGGTGGTTTTTTATACACGACGACGGGCTCCGACAACACTGCCGATGGAGTTTATGCGCTGTACTATGACCAAACCGGCGGCGACAACACGGCCATTGGCTACGGGGCCTTGGGTGATAACGTTGGCGGAAGCGGCAACGTGGCCGTTGGCTATCAGGCCGGCATCGATCTCACCAATGGTGATAACAACATTTACATTGGCAACCCTGGCGTTTCCCGCGCCAACGGCGACATCCGCATCGGCACGACTAATACTGCCAGTGGCAACACCCTTATCGCCGGCATTTACGGCACCAGCCTGCCCGTCGCAGCCTCGCCCGTCTTGATTGATGCCAGCGGCCACCTCGGCACGTCGGCGCCGGGCAATTCCTACACTCCAACCATCGGAGATGGGGAGTACCCCTTCACCACCACGACGCAATCGGGATATTACACGAAAACGGGCAATTTGGTTTACTTTGAAATCCATCTCATCTGGTCAAACGATGGCTTTGCTGGGCCAGAGAATAACGTGGAAATCAGCCTGCCTGTTCCGGTCGCATCACAGCGGGCCGTCTTCTCCTTGGGGTCTGTCAGTGGGATCTACTTTAACAGCCAACTCACGGCCGGGGCAAATAATGGCGATTCCAATCTCCAATTATACAACCTTTTCAGTTCAGGCGATGAAGCCACGCCTGTGATAGTGGATGATGTCCAATTCACTGGCGAGGTTCAAATCTCCGGCACTTACCGATGGCAGTAGAAGCCTGAATAAAGGACGCCATGTTAATCTTCCGCGATTTCCCTGCCACGTTCTGTTCCGTCGGCTGCCGATGACCATTCGGATTATCGTCGTACGACATAACAAGCGCCACCCAAACGTGGGGATGAGGAGGCGTTGATGTTTGATGCGTTTTTCTTTGGACGCTGGGCTTTGGCGGGAGCAACATGCAGAAAGCCGCATTTTGCATGGCCGAATATGATGACAAATTGTCCGTGACCCTGCCGGAGTCTCTCCGCCGGCAGTTCGACCAAGTCCGCCGCCGCCTCTGGCGCGTCGAAACGACCGTCGCGGCCTGCGCCGTGACGGGCGGCATCCTGGCGTCGTTTCTGGCGCTGTTTGTCTCGGACCGGTTCTGGGACACGCCGGTTTGGCTGCGGGCGGCGCTGTTGCTCGTGGGACTGGCGGCCGCGATTGCAGCGGCCCTGGCCTGGATGCGGCGATGGATTTGGCGGCGGCGCGATCTCAGGGACCTGGCCAACCTGGTGCAAAAGAAATACCGCCGCCTGGGCGACCGCCTGCTGGGAGTGGTCGAACTTTCCAACGAAGAGCGCCACTACGCCAATTTCTCCCCCGCCCTCTATCACGCGGCCATCCACCAGGTGGCCGACCAGGCCAAAGGCTTCGATTTCGCCCAAAGTGTCAGCGTGGCGGCGGCCCGGAACGCGGCCCTTGCGGCGGCGGGCCTGGCGGCTTGTCTGCTCCTCATCTTCGGCCTCTTGCCGCGTCCGGCTTGGAACGCCCTGCTGCGCTGGGCCATGCCGGCGGCGGACATCTCCCGTTACACGCTCGTCGCCGTGGACGGGCTGCCGGCGGAGTTGATCGTCGCGCATGGCGAGCCGTTCGCCCTGGCCGCCCATGTTCGCTATCGTTCCTTTTGGAAACCGCAACACGGCTTGGCAGTCTGGCCGCGCCAACTGGCGGTCCAAGGCGCTGTCCGGCAAGGGACGCTCCGCCTGCAAATCCCCGGCCAGGTGGAGAACGGCGTCTTGGAAGTCCGCGTGGGCGACGCGCGGGCGGCGGTCAAGGTCCGACCCACTTATCGCCCCACCCTGCAAGAACTGGCCGCCCGGATTGAATTGCCCGGCTACTTGCGTTATCCCGAACAAAACCAGCTTCTCCAGGACGGCGCGCTGGTGACGGTGGAGGGCAGCCAGGTCGCTTTTCACGGCAAGGTCAGCCGCTGCCTTTCCTCCGCGCGGATGCAAACCGGGGAGGGGCAGCCGGCGCCCTTGCAAATTGACGGGGACAAATTCAGCAGCGGCCCGACGCGGCCCGACGGGGCCTCCGAGTTCACTTTCAATTGGCAGGACACCATTGGCCTGAGCAATTCCGCGCCCCTGCGTCTCTCGGTGCAAACGCAGCCCGACGCGCCCCCCGTGCCGGAAATCCCCGACCTGCCGCGCGAGATCGCCGTTCTCAATTCGGACGTCCTGAACATCCGCGTGCGGGCGCGGGACGATTTCGGGGTGCGTGATTTCGGCTTGACGTGGGAAGTGACGGCGGATTCCCCGCGCACCAGCGTGGCGACAACCGAAGTTAAAACGCAAACCGCCTCCACCCGCGTCAAAACCGTCGAGAAAGCTTTTCTCTGGAGCCCGGCGATCTTCGGCATCCCGGCCGATTCGACGGTGGAGCTGGCCGGCTACGCCCGCGACTATTTTCCGGACCGGCCGCGCTCCCGCACGGCGGCCTATCACCTCCGCGTCCTCAGCCCAGAGGAGCACGCCGAAATGCTCCGCCTGCAACTGGAAGCAGTGATGGCGCAGGTCGAAGAGGTCACCCGCCTGCAGGAAAAAATCGTCGCCGCGCTGGGCGAGGTCAAGGACACGGAAAAAATGGCCGACGCGCAAAAGTCCGCCCGCCTGGGCCAGAGCAAGGACGACCAGTTGCAAAACGCCGCCAACCTCAACGACCTCTCCAAGCAGGGGGAGCAAGTCGTGCGCGAGGCGATGAAAAACCCGCTCATGAACGAGGAAACCATCCGCAAATGGAGCCAATCCATGCAGCAATGGCGCCAGTTATCCGCCCAGAAAATGCCCGACGCCGCCGGCGCGATGGAAGCGGCGCGGCAAAAATCCGCCGCCCAACCGCAGCAAACCGCCGAGGCCATGCAAAAAGCCGAGGACATCCTGGACGAATTGGAAAAAATGGAGCAAAAGGCCAACCAACACCTCGACGACCTCCAGGCGCTGACCTTGGCCCAGCGGTTGCGCAAGGTCGGCGGGCAGGAAAGGGACATCGGCCTTCAGTTGTTTGATTCCGCCTCCAACACCGTCGGCCTGCTGCCCCGCGATTTGCCGGAGAAATTCAAGCTCTTTGAAAGGGAGCTCACCCGCGGCCAGGCTGGCGCCCAAATGGAGACCGTCAACCTGCAGGCCGAAATCAGCCGCTTCTTCGAACGCACCCGCAAGCCGCCCTACGGCCAGGTCAGCCAGGAAATGAAGGAGACCCGCGCGCCCGACGAATTGGACCGGGTGGGCGGCTTGATCGGGAACAACATCGGCCTTGAGGCCTCCGAGAATCTCGCCCAGTGGGCGGAGCGCTTTCAAAGGTGGAGCGAGAAGCTGGAGCCAAAATCCTCCGGCTCCGGCTCCGGCAACGGCAGCAGCCAACAGAGCTTGGACCTGACCGCTCAATTGATCGCCTTGCTCCGCCTGCGGGAAGGCGAAATGAACCTGCGCGACGAAACCACCCTCCTGGACCAGGACAAAGAGCCGCCCGAAAGTTACCGGCAACGGGCCGCCGCCCTGGCCGACGGCCAGGAAAAGCTGGCCGGCGACTTGGAAGGCATCCATCGCAAAGTCCCCGTTCCAGAGATTGACCCGGCCTTTGCCGACGTCTCCGGCGCGATGAAGGAAGTCCTGGTTCAATTGCAGAAGCCGCAAACCGGCCAGCCGGCCGACCAGGCCGAGGTCAAATCCGTCGAGTCATTGACCGATTTGATCAACTTGATTAACGAACAAGCCCAGCGCCCCAGCCAGCAGCCTTCGCCGGGCCGGAGCAGCGACGCGGCGGAGGAAATGCAGTTCCTGCTGCAAATGATGCGCGATTCGGCCAACGCCAAGGCCTTCGCCGCCAAGCCGGCCTCCGGGTTGAATCGCAGCGGCGGCACGGCCAGCCGCCCCGGCGGCCCACTGTCGGGCGACGCGGCCGGGCAGGGCGCCGGGCGGCGCGCCGTCGGCCAGGCTGCCGGGGTCATTGAAACAGCGCCGGCCGAGTTTCGGAACGCTTTGGAGAATTATTATCATGGCCTGGAAAACTCCAAGGAGTAGGGCGCAATTGCTGGCATTGTCCTTGGCCCTGGCCGCGGCGACCGCGCCCGCCCAGCGGTTGTACACCGGCTCGGCCGGCCTGGTGGCCGGGGAGGTGGACAGGATGTACGTCCGCGCTTTGCAATACCTGGCGCGCACCCAGACGGCCCAGGGCAACTGGCCCGATGCATCGCCCAGCACCGAGGCGGCGGTCACGTCCCTGGCCCTGATTAGTCTGCTGGCCCACGGCGACGATCCAAATGTCGGCCCCTACACCGTGACGATCCATCGCGGGCTGGACTTCATCTTGAAGCGGGCCGATTCCGCCACCGGCTACATTGGCCCCTCCATGTACAATCACGGCTTCTCCACCTTGGCGCTGGCCGAGGCCTATGGCGCGGTGGACGATCCGCGCCTGGGGCCGGCCCTGCAAAAGGCCGTGCGCCTGATCGTCAGCGCGCAAGCGCAAAACAGCCTTCACGCCTGGCGTTATTCGCCTGATGCCAGGGACGCCGACACGACGGTCAGCGGGGCTCAAATGGTGGCCCTGTTGGCCGCGCGCAACGCCGGCATCCCCGTGCCCGAAAATGTCATCCAGAACGGCCTCAAGTTCTTCCGTTCCTGCCAGACGGCCGACGGGGGCTTCGGCTACATTTCGCCCGTCGCGCCCAACGCCACCCGCACGGCCATCGGTTGCGTCGTGTTGGCGCTGGCCAAGGAGAAGGATTCCCCTGCCTTCAAGGCCGCCTTCGCTTTCCTGCGAACCGCCCGGCCGGACGCACAGTATCCCCAATACTATCTCTACTACGTCTCTCAGGCCTATTTCCACGGTTCGTCCGAATTGTGGCAAAAGTGGAACCTGCAAAACATCGCCGCTTTGCGCCAGACCCAGAACCCGGAGGGCCATTGGGACGGACCGCTTGGCCCCACCTTCGCCACCGCCGGTTCTCTCTTGTCGCTGGCCCTCAATTACCGCTACCTGCCGATCTATGAGAGATAACGCCGCCCTGGCTCATTTCGCCTCGTGGGATTACGGGTTTCCGCTCCTAATCCTAATCTTAATCTTAATCTTAATCTTCATCCAACCGGGATTAAGATTAGGATTAAGATTAAGATTAGGATTAAGATTAAGATTAGGATTAAGATTAAGATTAGGATTAAGATTAAGATTAGGATTAAGAGAGTTACCCAAGAAGATGATTTCCCCCCTGGCTTGGTTGCTCCTCTGCGCGTTGCCCTTGGGCGCCGACGCCCAGATCCAATTCCGGCAATTTGGCGGCGCCATCCAATTTGGCGGCAACCCCGCCGTCAGGGCCGAGTTGATGCCCGAAGCCCGCTCCGACGTGCTCGAATTTGTGGACGGCTCGGCCTTGCACGGCCAACTCTCCCGCATGGACCTCGCCCACGGCCTTTCCTGGGCGACGCCGGAGGCCAAAAACACCATCCAGTTCCGCCCGGAGCACGTCAACTTCATCCGCTTCGCCCGCGCCCGCAACGTGCGCCCGGGGCCGGCGTGCCACCTGCGCTTCGGCAACGGTGACGACCTCTACGGCTCGATTTCGACGCTGGACAACGAACAGCTGGGCCTCAAGACCTGGTTCGGCGGCGACATGGTCATCCCGCGCTCGGCGTTGCGCTCGATCACCTTCCTGTCCAGCAACTACACCGTCGCTTATGAGGGGCCCTACGACCAAGGGGGCTGGCTGATTGCCAACAATTCCACCGATGGCTGGACCTTTCACGACGGCGCCTTTGTCGGTTCCGGAGCCGGCGCCATCGGGCGGGACCTGGGGCTGACCAATTCGGCAACGGTGGAGTTTGACCTGGCTTGGGGCGCGTCCTTCAACTTGCTGGTCGCCGTCTATTGCGACGCCCGGGACCGCTTGGAGTTCACCGGCGGCTCCTGCGTGGTGGATTTCACCCCCCATCAGGTCAACCTCCGCCAGACGCAGAACATGGGCGCGTTCTTCAACGCCGCGGGCGTGCCGCTGCCGCCGGAGGCCGCCAAGGGCCGGTTGCACGCCGCCATCCAGTGCGACAAAACGGAGGGCACGGTTTCCGTCTTTGTCAACAATCAATTGATCAAAATTTGGAAGAATTTCGCCTTCACCGACGCCGGCACGGGAGTCCTTTTCATGCAGAACAGCCTCTTCGCCACCGCCAACGGCCTCTTGACCAGCGGCACGGTCAAGTTGAGCCGCCTCAAGGTCGCCCAGTGGGAAAGCCGCGGCGAGCCGGAGACCTTCGCTCCCGCCACCAACACCGACGCCATTCGCTTGGTCAATCACGACCGCGCCCGCGGAAAAATCCAGGCCATCCTGGACGGCAAGGTCACGCTGGCCCTGGCCGGAACGGAATTGCAGATTCCGCTCTCACGGGTGACGGAGGTGGATTTTGCCGAAACCCGGCCCCCGGCCGAACCGCCCGGCCCGTGGGTCGTCCGCGCTCATTTCCCCGGCGGCGGCAGCCTTTCCTTTCAACTGGAGAAATGGGATGACCGGACCATTTCGGGCCAAAGCGCGATCTTCGGCCCGCTCGCCTTCCAGTCCGCCGCCGTCCGCGAAATCGAGTTCAACCTGGACCGCCCCATGCAGAACACCGTGACCGTCGCCGCCAAGGAGTTTGATGAACTGGATGAGTAAATCTTCCCGCATCGCCTTGCTCCTCCTGGCGGCCATCGGCGCCGCCGCCGCGCCCGACCCCGACCCGCCTCCGGCCACCAACGCGCCGGGCGACGACCTCTGCTTCCGCAACGGCGACTCGCTCTACGGCAGATTGCTCGAAATCCAGCCCGGCGCCCTCATCCGCTGGCAGCACGCCGACGCCGAGGCGCCCATTGAGTTCAAGCCGGAGAACGTGGCGCAAATTGATTTCGCCCCCCGCCCCACGGCGGCCGGGCGCGCCGCTGACTCCTGCAAACTCTGGCTGGCCAACGGCGACAAGCTGGCGGGGAACCTCGTTTCGTGCGACACCGACGCGCTGGTCCTGGACACCTGGTGCGCCGGCAGACTGAGAATCGCCCGCCGCGCGCTGCAAACCCTGGCCTTCAATCCCCGCGCGCCCATCATCTTCGACGGCCCGACGGGCCTGGACGGGTGGACGGAAGGTGCTCCGGTCAAGGGCATGGAAGTGGACTCCGGCCGCTGGCTATATCGCAACGGCGCTTTCTACGCCAACAAGTCCGCCTCCATCGCCCGTGACGTCAAGCTGCCGGATCGGGCCGACCTGCAGTTCGACCTGGCTTGGCGGGGCCAGCTCAACCTGGCCGTGGCCCTCTACACCGATTCCCTCCAGCCGATCCTCCTCTTGGACAAGGAAAACGGCCCGGACTTTGGCGCCTTCTACAGCCTCCGCTTTTCCCAGTCGGCCTTTATTTCCCTCACGCCCATCCGCAAGAAAGAGCCGCTGCGCGCCTTGGGCGATTACCTCATCATCCAGGCCCTGGCGCAAAAAGACCGCCTGCACGTGGCTTTGCGCATGAACAAAGCCGATCGCCGCGTCGCTCTCTTCCTGGACGGCGCCCTGGTCAAGGATTGGAGGGACCCCGCCGGTTTCGCCGGCGACGGCACCGGCGTCCGCTTTGTCAACAATCTGGCCAGCTCTGTCAAAATCAGCAACTTGCGCGTCTCCAAGTGGAACGGCGTGCTCGAGGACGCCGGGGCCGACGCCGCGGACCCCTCCCACGACGTCGTCTCGCTGGAATCGGGCGGCAAGACCAGCGGCGCCGTGGCCTCCATCGCCAACGGCCGGATTTCCCTCCTGACCACCGGGGGCGCGACGGCCCTCCCGCTGGAGCAGGCCAGCGCCATTGAGTTTGCCCGTTACCAGGGCCAGGCGCCCGCCGCGCCGGCCGTCAACACCCGCGCCACTTTCCTCCAGGGCGGCGCCGTCACGTTTGAACTCTTGCGCTGGCGGCCCGACGGCGTCGCGGCGGCCAGCCCGGATTTTGGCCGGGTCACCTTCGATCCCGCCGCTTTCTCGCGCCTGCAATTCCTCTCCCCCGCGCCCGGACCAGCGGCCGTGCCGCAATAGTGAATCATCGCTGGCTCACCGGCCCAGCAGATGCTCCAGGACCAATTGGTCCAGCCCCTGGTAATCGCGCCCGGCGATGAGCGCCTGCGCTTTCTTCTCGTCGAAGCTGCGGGACTTCTCCAGCAGCCGCAGAAAAGTGCGCCGGCTGTTTTCCAGGTGGCTCAACCAATGTTCCGGCTTGGTCGTGCGGAACGGATGCACGTCAAAGCAGACAAACTGGCCGTCGCGCCCGTAGTCGTTGCGCTCCAGCGCCCGCACCTGGTTGAAGGCCACCCGCAGGTTCACGCTGCCGAACGGTTTGTCCTGGTCGAACTTCAACCCGTTCTGATCGTTCAAGTGCAGCGACCAGAGCTTGCCGAAACTCATGGCGAAATCTATTTCATCCGCCGGGTCCAAACCCGCCAGGATGGCGTGCGCGCTTTCGATGACGCATCCGACGCGTTTGGCGTCGCGGGTCAATTGCGCCACCGCCAAGGCGTGGCCGATGGTCGGCAGGTAGGCCTGGTCCATCGGTTCGTTGGGCTTGGGTTCGATCGCCAGCCGCACCTTCTTGTCCGCCCCCAGCAGCGTGTCGAACGCCTCCACCAGCAACTGGATGCTGCGCCGGCCGTTCTTGGACTCCCGCATGTAAGTCCCCTCGCGCGCCAGCCACAGCACGATTAAATCGGTGCCGAGGATTTGGGCGATTTCAACGCAGCGCAGGGAGCGCTCCACGGCGTATCGGCGATGGGCGGGATCATTGCTCGTGTAGGCGCCGTCAATGGTCTTGGGCGAAAACCACAGGCGCGGCGCGACCATTTCCGCCGCCAGCCCCGCGTCGTCCAGTTTCTTCTTCACCTCTTTGCTTTCGCGGCGGATTTGCGCCGCCGTTTTTCCGTCAATCTCGGGTGCCACGTCGTCGTCGTGGAACATCATCGCGTCGAACCCGCTTCTCTTCAGCGCCGCCAGTTTCCAATCGAACGATTGAGGCGGGCGGGTGGTCGGCCCGTAGGGGTCGGCGCCTTCGCTGATGTTCCACGGCCCGAAACAAAACTTGTAAGTCTGTGTCATAAGCAGGGCTTACCTTACCAGCGCGGGCCGAAATGAAAAGCGTTGTTTTTATTTGTTGAGACTGAGTCTCAGTTCTGCCAGGCTTGGGGGCGATGACGGCTTCACTTCCAGGCAAGTGCAACAAATCGCCGGGCGGGCGCAACGGCCGGGCCTTCACCGAAATGGAGGTCTGGAAACCCTTCGGCCCGGGCTGGCGCAAACTGCACGGCGGTTTTCGCGACGCCGGTTACAGCGTCGAATGGCACGATTTTACCGTGGCCGACCCGCTGGACTGGGCCAGATCGTTTCATCCGGGCAGCCTGGAGATTTGTCTCAATCTCTCCGGCAACGCCGACGTTCGCGCGCCGGGCCAAACGCTGGAGCTGGCCCCGTTGACGGCCGGCTTCTACGCGCAAAACCAGGCCGCGTTGGCGGCTTGCCGGCGGGGCGGGGAGCGGCATCAATTCATCACCGTCGAACTTTCGCTGCCGTTTCTGGAACGCCATCTGGCCGCCCGGGGCGGGGGGCTTCATCCGCGCGTGAGCCGGTTCCTGGCCCGTCAGGACCGCGCCCCGGGGATGGTTTCCGAACCCGTCCGGCTGGGCCACGAGCAGCAGCAACTGGCCCTGAGCTTCCGGCGTCCGCCCGTTTTCCAGGCGGCGCAACCTCTTTGGTACGAGGCCAAGGTCTTGGAAGTGGTCGCGGGCTTTCTTTATCAACCGTTGCGAGGCGAGGAATTATTTTGCCAGCGCCAGCACCACTTGAACCGCCAGCGGGTGCAAAAGGTCCTGGCCATTCTCAAGGAGAACCTGGCCCAACCGCCCAGCCTGGAGGAATTGGGGCGCCGCGTCGGCTGCAGCCACTTCTATCTCAGCCGGCTTTTTACCCAGCACGCCGGCAAGACCATCTCGGCCACCCTGCGCGACTTGCGCATCGAGCGCGCCGCCGGCCTGTTGCGCGAAGGCCGCATGAACGTGACCGAAGCCGCCTTGGAAGTCGGTTATTCCAGCCTGAGCTATTTCAGCAGCGCCTTCCACGAAGTCATCGGTTGCTGTCCCGGCCTTTATCCGTTGATGCCGGGCGGTAAAAACTCTCATGCGCCGGGCAGCGCAAGCGACCGCTAAAGAATGGCAAACCGGCGGAAGCGGGCTGGGCCGCCTGCTGCCAAGCTTTCCCCGCCATGATGAAGGATAGAGTTGCGGCTCCGAACGAGGCGCGCCCCGCAGACCGGCTCATTGGCCCTGTCCAACAGAGTCCGGCGGGCATGACGGGGTTTTTCATCAGGCCGGAAAAAAAGGATTTGACGCAAAATGTATTATGTTTAATAAATTATGTTGTGTGGCATAATATCAGACGGTGGACCCATTCGTTGTGCGCCTTGGCGCTTTGCTTTTCCGCCAGCCTGGCCGCCGGCCCATTGCCGGACCCGCCGGCAGGTCCGGCGCCCTCCGGCACGGCCACCAATTCTCCGGTCAACCTCAACACCGTGGTCGTGACGGCCGATCTGGACGCCGCCCGCGAGCAAATCGCCCCCAGCCTGGGAGCGGTCACTTACACCATTGGCGCCAGCCAGATTGCGTCCATGGGCCAGGGCGACAACGCCTCCTTTCAGCAGGTGCTCTTGCAGGCGCCGGGCGTGGTGCAGGAGGAATTCGGGGAAATCCACGTGCGCGGCGATCATGGCGATCTGCAATATCGCATCAACGGCGTTTTGCTGCCGGAGAGCCTCAATGGTTTTGCGCAGGAAATTGACCCGCACTTGATTCATTCGGTCACGCTGATCACCGGCACGCTGCCCGCCCAGTTTGGGGATCGCACCGCCGGAATCATTGATGTCACAACCAAGACGGGTTATGAACTCAACGGCGCTGAGTTTTCGCTCTATGGCGGCAGTTACGACACCTTCCATCCCTCCCTGCAAGTGGGCGGCACAACGAGCAATCTGGACTACTTTGTCGCCGCTTCCTATTTGCACGACAACCTGGGCATTGACAACACGACGGCCAGCCCCAATCCGCTCCATGACCTGACGGACCAGGAAAAACTCTTTGGCTACTTCTCCCATCACTTCGACCAAACCAGCCGCCTGACTTTGCTGCTCAACAGTTCCTACGCGGACTTTCAAATCCCGGACACGGCCGGGCTGGCGCCAGTCTATCAGTTGACCAGCAGCCCTCCGGCAGACTCGGCGGCGGCCAACAATAGCCAGAACGAGCAAAATTATTACGCGGTGCTCTCCTATCAGAAGTCCACGGGCAACCTTCTGGCCCAGGTCTCCGTTCTGACCCGCTACACGGACATCCGGTTCAGTCCTGACCCGGCGCAAAGCCTGCTTTTCGAGGGCAACGCGGCCCGGGTGGAAAACAGCGATTGGGCCAATGGCCTGCAGGCCGATGCGTCTTACGAACTGGGGGAGCACCACACCCTGCGCGCCGGTTTGCTGGCGGACTACGACCTGGAACAACTCAACACGGAGTCGGCCGTCTTTCCGGCCAGTTCGCAATTCGCCCCCAACCCTTCAGGCGACAATCTGCCGGGGCCGACGCCGCAATCGTTTTCCACGCCGTTCACCATCACGGCCAACAGTGCCAACAGCGGATTGACCTCCGGGATTTACCTGCAGGACGAGTGGCGGTTCACGGAGCACCTCACCCTCAACTACGGCGCGCGTTATGATCGCTTCGACGTTACTTCCGACCACGAGGGGCAGGTCAGTCCGCGCGCCAACCTGGTTTGGGAGATCAACAACGCCACTTCCGTTCATTTGGGTTACGCGCGCTATTTCATGCCGCCCACGTTGCAATACGTTCCGCCGGGAATCGTGAAGGAATTCGAATACACCACCGACGCTCCTTTCAACGAGCGGGATGATCCCCAAAAAGTCGAGCGCGATCATTATTTTGACGCGGGTATCTCCCGGCAAATCATCCCGACCTGGCAAGTGACGCTGGACGCCTTCTGCAAACTGGCCAGGAACCTGCTGGACGACGGCCAGTTCGGCAGCGCCGTCATTCTCAATAATTTCAATTACACCTCCGGCACGGTGTATGGCGCGGAGTTGGGCAGCACCTATAAACATGGTCCGCTGTCCGTCTATGGAAATTTTTCCTATGTTCAGACCTGGGCGCGTAATATTGACTCCGTGGAAAATGAATTCCCGAACAATGAATTGGCCTACCTGGCCTCCAACCCCGTTCAACTGGACCATCAGGGCCGTTTCACCGGTTCGGGAGGCGTCTCCTATGCCCTGCTCAAGGACACCCGTCTCTACTCTGATTTTCTCTATGGCGACGGTTTGCGCGCCGGCTTTGCGAATCTTGAAAAACTTCCTGCCTATTGGACGGACAATGTCGGCGTGGAGCACGTCTGGCATTTGCATTCCAAGGGCATCAGAGAATTAAAGCTGCGTTTTGATTGCCTCAATCTTTTCGACCGGGTTTATGAAATTCGCAACGGCACGGGCATCGGCATCGCCGCCCCGGCCTACGGAGCGCGCCGCGCCTTCTACGGCGGGCTGACCGCTGTCTGGTAAGGGCGCGGAATATTTAGGCTGCGCCCGGCAGCGCAAGCGACCGCTAAAAAATCGCAAGCCAGGGACAGCAGAACCTCCGGGGGCAGGTTATCTTGGCCGCCATGAAAAACATCTTGTTCATCGGCTTGGGCGTGTTGGCCGCGAGTCTTGTGCCGGCGACACTCCTGGCGGAGGACCCGGCTGCGCCCGCCTCCTCTACCACAGAATCCTCCGCCGGCACACGCTATGGTCTGTTCGACTGGCTCGATCATCGCAGCGTCTATGGCCAATATGTTTTCCCGGAGCCGTTTCTGGTGGACGACTCCGACCTGGAAGTCAATGAAGCCCGTTTGGATTGGCGGCACTCGGAGGGCAGTGGCCAAAGAAGTGACCTGGTCAAAACAGAGGTGGAAAAGGGCTTTGGCATGCTCACGCTGGAATTGGAAATCCCCTATGAACGCGACATCTCGGAGGGCCGGGTCTCGCAGGGCATCGGCAATATTGATGTCGGCGCCCGCTACCCCTTTTACCAGTTCGTTTCCGAACACGGCTTTATTGACTCCACCATCGGCGCCGGCCTCGAGGCCGGCATCCCGGTCAGTTCGGTCATCAGCAAGAACGCCGAGTTCGTTCCCAAAATCTTTGACGACCTGAAGGTGGGCAACCATTTCACGCTCCAGTCCATTGCGGGTTATTCCACGCTCTTGGGCGGGGGGGAAGAGGGCGGCTTGCAGACGTTTGAATACGGCTTCGTTTTTGGCTGGACGCTGCATCGCAAGGAACTGCCCTTGCCGGACGTGCAACAATTCATACCCATGTTGGAATTGATTGGGGAAACGGAGTTGAACAAGGCTGATCCAGGCCACAACAGCTTGCTCGGAAACGCCGGCTTCCGGGTTGACCTCAAAACCATCGGCCGCGTCCAGCCCCGGTTGGGCTTGGGCTTTCTCTTCCCGATAGACCAGGGCGCGCGCCAGGACCCGCATTGGGGCGTCATGACCAGTCTGGTGTTTGAGTATTGAGCGGATTTGCCGCACCGTGCGATGTGAAGATCAACCGCAGAGAATTTCTCATTCTGACGACGGCCATGGCGGCCGGCGGCTGCCAAGTCCCCCCGGATACCGGCCGTCCCCCCAATGCTCGCAAGGAACGGGTCGTCAACGCCGGCCCGGTCAGCGCCTATGCCTCTGACGGAGTCTATGACCGCTTCCGCGACCAAGGCTTCTTTGTCATTCGGCGGGGTGAAAAACTCTTCGCCCTTTCAGCCATTTGCACGCACCGCAAATGCAAACTGGACGCCCAACCCGATCAGTCCTTCTACTGTCCCTGTCACGGGTCAACCTTCACTCCCGAGGGCAAGGTGACAGAGGGTCCGGCGCGGCGTGATTTGCCGGTGCTCAGCACGTTGACCGGCGAAGACGGACAATTGTTGGTGGAAGTTCCTGACCGTTGACTCCCGACTACTTTGATTGCGCTTTGGCGGGAGTCGTTTAAGTTGAGGGTGAATATGGAAAAACGATTTTCCAACGGGCCTCCCTCACCGGAAGAGTTCCAACGCCAATTGCAGGAGTTCATGCGCCAGCATCTGGCCGGCGCCTCCCCGCCCAAAACCGATGTGGCCGGCGAGCCGGAGGCCTCCTCCGCCGAGGGGGAGGCCGGGAAGGTGTTTTCCTTCGACAAAAAGCCCCGCGAGGTCAAAGCCTACCTGGACCGCTTTGTCATCAAACAGGAGGAAGCCAAGAAGGTCTTGAGCGTCGCCCTGTGCGACCATTATCACCACGTCCGCCTGGCCCGCGAAGGCCGCAGCCAGGCCAATTACGCCAAACAAAACCTCATCCTCCTCGGCCCCACCGGCGTCGGCAAAACTTATCTCATCCGCAACGCCGCCGACCTCATCGGCGTGCCCTTTGTCAAAGCCGACGCGACCAAATTCTCCGAGACGGGCTACGTCGGGGCCGACGTGGAGGACCTGGTGCGCGAGTTGCTCCGCCGGGCCGAGGGCGACGTCGAGCGCGCCCAGTATGGCATCATTTACATTGATGAAATTGACAAGATCGCCGCCGCCTCCAACCTCAGCGGGCGGGACGTCAGCGGCCGGGGCGTGCAGACCAACCTGCTCAAGTTGATGGAGGAAACCGAAGTGCCGGCCCGCTCGCCCAACGACATCAGCGGCCAGATTCAGGCCATGATGGATTTCTCCCAGCGCGGCAAGAAATCCCCGGCCAGCATCAATACCCGCCACATTCTGTTCATTGTCAGCGGCGCCTTCGACGGCCTGGAAAAAATCGTCAAGAAACGGCTGCGCGACGCCGCCATCGGCTTTGCCGCCGCCGCCGCCCGCAACGTGGCCGAGTCGCTGCTCTTGGAGCAGGGCCAGACCCGCGATTTCATCGAGTTCGGTTTCGAGCCGGAATTCATCGGACGGCTGCCCGTGCGCGTGGTCTGCCACCCTTTGAGCGTCGAGGACCTTTTCACCATCCTCAAAACCTCCGAGGGCAGCATCATCCGCCAATACGAACAGACCTTTGCCGCCTACGGCATCGAAGTGCTCTTCCGCGACGACGGCCTGCGGCGCATCGCCGAACTGGCGGGGGAGGAATCCACCGGCGCCCGCGGCTTGATGACCATCTGCGAGCGCGTTTTCCGCGACTTCAAGTTCGAACTGCCCTCCACCCTGGTGCGGCGCTTCGTCGTCACGGGCGAACTGGTGGACAACCCGACGGGCGAATTGCAAAAGCTGCTGGCCCAGCACCAGATGCAGGAGCGGGTCGTCGCCCGCCAGTTGGTGCATGATTTCGCCTCCCGCTTCCGCGACAACCACAAATTGACCATCCGTTTCACCGATCAGGCCGCCGACCGCCTGGTGGCGCTGGCCCTGGCGCAATCGGTGCCCGTGCGCGACCTCTGCGCCGCGCGCTTCAAGGACTACCAATTCGGACTCAAACTCATCGCCCAGAACACCGGCCGCCAGGAATTTGTGATTGACGAAGATGCCGTCGAAGCGCCCGACAAGGTCTTGAGCGACTGGGTGGTCAAAAGTTACCGCCCGGCGTGAGGGCGTCCGGGGTCCTCCTCTCCTAATCCTAACCCGACTTTCTCTACTGGAGGGCGGTTTTGACTTTTTTTGACCCCGTCGGCAACAGGCTTACGAGGGAACGAGACGGATTTTTCTTCAAAATTGCGTTTGGTGCAGACCTACCCCCTTTCGCCGCTGTGGCTGACTGTGGTAATATGCAAAATGATGAAAACAGATGATCCAGAAGTGCGCCGCGAGCGGCCTGATTTGAGAGGGTGAGTTTGGTGCAGACCTTTTAGGACGTTGACTTGATTTTCAACGACTTACGAAGCATCACCCCCCCCAGTAGAGAAAGTCGGGCTAATCCTAATCTTAATCTCTTTCGTACAATCGGAATTGATTAGTTCAGATTAGGATTAGGATTAGGATTGAGATTAAGATTAAGAGCCGGGAAACCTGACCCGGGCGGCTGCGGCAACTATGGCGCTCGGAAGGTGAGCTGGCCTTTGAGGTCTTTCCCGGCCTCCACCAGCAACGTATAGCTGGTGTCCGGTTCCAACGGCTCCGGCAGGGCGGTGGCGATTTCCGGTTTCATCCCCTTGATCGTGGCCCCGTAGCGGAAGGTGGACGTCGGCACCGGCCCGTCGGCCGCCACGAGATGCCAGAGGGGGTGGGGATATTTATTCGTGCGGGCGTCTTCGCTCTCCACCACTTCGATGGCCGTCAAGGGCTGGGGTTTGTCCAGATGAAAGATAATGACGGGGTTCTCGCTGCCGCCCATGATGGACTGGAGGGATTTGTCCCAAAAAATGTGAATTTTCTCCCCCTTGTGCCAGTCTATGAAATAGCGAAGGTAAGCGGCGCCCAAAGCCAGGACCACGCACATCAGCCAGACTGTTCTCTTGTTCATCTCTGTTAAAGATGACACAATCGCAGGGCGGGTTATTCAATTTACTTTGGGCCGCTGACTGAGGAATTATTATGAAAGAGACTGCAACACAGCCGAAAAACAGCGGGGCGAACGCCGGTGCGGCCTTCACCTTGATCGAACTGTTGGTGGTCATCGCCATCATCGCCATCCTGGCCAGCATGCTCCTGCCCTCCCTGAGCATGGCCAAGCAGGCCGGCCAGCGGATGGCTTGTCTGAACCAATTGAAGCAACTGGGCCTTGCCAACACCATGTACGCCCAGGACAACAGCGGTTTTTTCGCCCCCCGTTGCGGCACCAACCGCTGGCCCCAAGCGCTTTATCCTTATTTCAAAAATATCGCCATCCTCGTCTGCCCGACTGACTCCATCCACCACCCCCAGACTGCCGGTGACCCGAACACCAACAATCTGGCGGACAACTCGCCCCGGACCTACATGATCAATGGCGCTAATGATTATTTTTATCAAACCCTCGACACCGCCACCTTTAACAACTCCTTCATGGCCGGCACCTACCCGCAGGGCCTGCCCGACAACAAGTTCCAGTTCCCCTCGGCCACCATCATGTTCGGGGAGAAACTGCCCGCCTCCCCACAGTATTATATGGACCTCTTGGAACCCGGCACCGACGGGTTGGGCAACCAGTGGACGGAGTTAAATCAGACGACGCACACCGCCGGGTCCGACTATTGTTTCGCCGACAACAGCGCCTGCCTGCTCAAGCCGATGCTTGATCTGGGACCGCAATTCGACCAGTGGGCCATCACCCCCTGGGGCCGCACCGAGTTCGTGGTCAACCTCAGCACCAATTGATCTTCCGGCGGCGCAACCCGCCCTCGGCCCGCCCTCTATGGACGCTTCCCGCCTTTGCGCGCGGCCCGCCCGCTGCGCAGCGAAACGCTTTCGATCAGCTGTGAACTCAAATGATGAGGGCGCTCCTCGGCGTCTATGAAAAGGACAAACGAGGCTTTGGGTGAGATGTAAACAAAATCCGGATGCGGCACCTCATAGGTCTCGCCGCTGACCATGCGGATTTGGTACGGTTTGAAAGGCGCCGCACGGTTGAACTCACGAATAGATTCAATGACCATGCGAAATCTATAACCCTGCGCGCTCAAATAATCAAGAGCCAGGCGACTTCGGCAAACCTGTCGCGAATTCGCGGAACGGCCAGTGGAACGGGCAATCAGCGCGTCGGCATTCTCAGAGCGTGTCCGAAAATTCCCTTCGATTTCACATTTTTCACGATTGCAAATTTTTCTCGACAAAAGCAAAAGATGGCTTTAAAATTGCCGCTACCCGCATTGAAAGCCGCAATGCGGGTAGCGCCAATTTGCAGTTTTGCTCCCGGTCTGTAAGATGGAACCATCACAGTTCTTAAATTTGGCCGGTGGTGATCCTGTCAAGCCCTTTGCCTGGCGGCGCTTGGAAATTGAGACGCCCCCGAGCCTCCGGCGCCACGGAATTCGGAATTGAATATTCCGCTCCTCCCAACGAATATCGGCCCCTATGGCGCCCCGCAAAGCGACTGAATCTCTGTTGCCGCTCCGTGCCTCGCCGCCAGGGAAGCGGAAAGGCAGGCCGCCATGCTGAGCACCTTGCGCATCAAAAATCTAGCCCTGGTTTCCGATCTGACCTTGCAATTGCCCGGCGGCTACATCGCCATCACCGGCGAAACCGGCGCGGGCAAATCCATCATCATCGGCGCCCTCAATCTGTTGCTGGGCGAACGGGCCGATCGCGCCCTCCTGCGCGCCGGTTGCGACAGTTGCGCCGTCGAGGCGGTCTTCGATCTCCAGCGGGGCGGCAGCGCGACGGCCAAAGTGCTGGAGGAAAACGGCCTGGAACCCTGCGCGGACAACCAGTTGATCCTCAAGCGCGTCTTCACCGCCGCCGGTGCCAACCGCCAGTTCGTCAACGGCTCCCCCGCCACTCTCCAAGTGCTCGCCGCCTTGGGCCAGGATCTGGTGGACATGCACGGGCCGCACGAACACCAGTCCCTTCTCCATCCGGCCCGTCAGTTGGACATCCTGGACGCCTTCGCCGGCCTGGGCGCTTTGCGCGAGCGCTTCGCCGCCCTGGCTCGTCAGGCGCGCGAATTGGAGGCGCAAAAGGCCGCTCTGGTCATGGATGAACGCTCCTACGTTCAACAACTGGATTTGCTCCGCTTTCAAGTCAACGAGATCGCCGCCGCCCGCCTGCGGCCCGAGGAGGAAGAGACCGTCGAGCGGGATTTCCAGCGCGCCAGCAACGCCGCCCGCCTGCTGGAGCTTTGCCAGGCCGCGCTCAATGTCTTGGGCGAACAGGAAGACTCACTCCTCCGTCAGGCGGGGCAATTGGGCCGCGCTCTCCAAGCCTTGCAACGCCTGGACCCCGCCGCCGCGCCCCTCCTGGAGGCCCACCAACTGGCCGCCGCCGCCTGGGGCGAATTGCAGTCCGCCTTGCGCCGCTACGCCGACACCGTCGAGGTCGAGCCGGAGCGCCTGCGCCAATTGGAGGAACGGCTCAACTTGCTCCACGCCCTCAAACGCAAATACGGCGCCACCGTCGCCGCGGTCATCGCCTTCGGTCAAAACGCCGCCAACACGCTGCAAAATCTCGAGGGCCGGGAGGCCGAACTGTCCCGCCTCAACGCCGCCCTGGAAAAGCTGCGGGATCAGACCGCGCAGACCGGCCGCGAACTCTCCGCCCAACGCCGCCAGGCCGTCCCCGGGCTGGCCAAGGCGGTCATGCAGCAACTCCACGGCCTGGGCTTCCAGCAGAGCCGTTTCGACGCCGAGCTGCGCCCCGCCCAGACCTTCAAAGCCTCCGGCCTGGACGAGATCGAATTCCAATTCGCGCCCAACCCCGGCGAACCAGCCCGGCCCTTGCGCGCCATCGCCTCCTCCGGCGAAATGTCCCGCGTCATGCTCGCCCTCAAAACCGTCCTGGCCGCTCAGGACGAAATCCCGGTCCTGGTCTTCGACGAAATTGACGCCAACGTCGGCGGCCAGACGGCGGTGGTGGTGGGCGAAAAAATGGCGCGCCTCGCCCGGCGGCGGCAGGTGATATGCATCACCCATTTGCCGGCGGTCGCGGCTGGCGCCGCTTCCCATTATGTCGTCACCAAGCGGATCGAGGCCGGCCGCACCCTTTCCGAAATCACGCTGTTGGACCCCGCCCAACGCGTTCAAGAACTGGCCCGCATGCTCGGCGGCCAGACCGACGCCGCCCGCCGCCACGCCGAGGAATTGTTGCGCAAAGGAGCAGCGACATGAAAGCGAGGCAAACAGCGCCCATTGCTGGAACAGCCCCTTGTCTGGTTCCGTCAGATTGTGCGTGTCCTTGAAAATAGCCCAGCCATTCATGGCTGGGAAACGTCTCCACCACAAACAAATCAAGTCCCGTCAGGGACGAAAGAACTGGTCATTGATGCGGATGTTGTGCTGGCCGGAGCGGTCGCATATTGTCTGATATGAAAGTGAAGCAAACAGCGCGGGAGTGGCTGGACGACCTCTGGAACTACGAGGATAAACATCCAGTGGCTTTTGCTTCGCCTCGTGCGTTGGTGGAAGCGCGCCTCATTGCCGAAATGGATCGTGTCCGGCGACCTTATCGCCGCGCAGACCGCAACGGTGCCGCCCATCGGCGCAAAGCCGCCGTCGGCTGACTTTCTGCCCGGTGCCTTAACATGCTCACGGTCTTCCTGGCTGGAGGCGCCGATGCGGAAATTGTGGGCCAGATAGCCGTTCACTTCGGCTCACGCCGCCGCGAGCACTTTGACTTCTTTCTCAAGTCGGCCGGCCAATCGTTCCTGTTCCTGTTCCAAGTCGTAGTGGGATTGCAGGTTGAGCCAGAACTCCGGCGCCATGCGAAAGTAGCGGCCAAAGCGCAAGGCGGTGTCCGCCGTAATGGCGCGCTGACCGTTGACGATTTCATTGATGCGGCGTGGAGGCACGCCGATGTCTTTGGCCAGCCGATATTGCGTGAGGGCCATCGGCTTGAGGAATTCCTCCTCCAGGATTTCGCCCGGCGTAATATTGGTTAGCAGTTTGCTTTTCATATTCAGTGATAGTCCACAATTTCAATGTCGTAGGCGTTGCCTTCGCTCCAGCGGAAGCAAATCCGCCACTGGTCATTGACGCGAATGCTGTGTTGCCCTATGCGTCCGCCCTTCAACGCTTCGAGCCGGTTGCCCGGCGGCACGGCCATCTGCCGCAATTCCGTGGCCCCGTGCAACGTTAGCAGCTTGCGTCTTGCGCCGCGCTGAATGGCTGACGGCAACCGGCGGGACAATTCCGCCCGGAACACCCGCTCCGTCTCCGCGCACGCGAAACTTAAAATCACTGCGAGATAGTAACGCTGGGCGTTAATAGTGTCAAGGGCCGGATTTATTTGAATCGCAGCTTGCCAACCCGCGCGGCATCGGTTACCCCCTACGGCGCGTGGTTCGTCTTTAAAGGCTTCTCATGCTTATCGCGCGCTATCGAGCCACCCGTTTCAAACCGGATTTGGCGGTCTCTGCTCTTAAATAGGAAGCGAAAGCTTCGGCCGCGAAGGACAATGAGACCAAGAATGGAAATGAAACCGAGCCAAATCACCATAGGTATGCCCTCCCACTCGGAGCTTAAGAATTTAGTGAATTCGGCCATATCGAGTAGCAGCATATAGCGTGCCACTTTAATGATGTCGTGTGATTTCACGGCTTAACGATTCATTTTCCAATACTTACACCCTTTTCTGTAGTCATGCAAGCCTTTATTTTATTTCTTTATTTGTAAACTTCGCGCAATTTCCAGCTTGCAAAGAACCGCGTAAAGTGCGAGATTTGCCCTTATGAACGCCAAATCGTCTGAAAGAGAAAAGCAAATTTGTGAGCGGTTGCGCCAGTTCCGTGAGTCCCTGCAAATTCCGCGGACCCGCTTTGCATTGAGCATCGGCGTCACGGAAGCGGCCATGGCGGGTTATGAGCTCGGGCGCGCCCGGATTCGTTACGAGACGTTTGCAGCCGTTCAAAAGCGGTTTTTGATCAATCCTGTTTGGCTGGCGACCGGCGAGGAGAATCTGATACTGCACAATTGGACTGATGAGAAGTTCCGGGCGCAGGTGAAGCCACGCGAGCTTTTCAGCGATGCGTTCGAGAGGCTTATCGCCAAGCATTTGCAGGGCGAACGAATCAATAAGGACGGAATCTCGGCGAATGCAAAACTCGCCAAAGATTGGTTTGTATCTCTGCCACGCTTTAGGCAGGCAATGAAAGTAGCGGGCGTGGGTTTGGAGGAATTGGCGAAGCGCCTTGAACGGAAAAATTTCTCGCTCGGAACGGCCAAGGACTTGAAAGCAATTGAAAATGGGAAAGAATATCCTGGCGGGCGCGCCGTCGCGTTATTAGTCCATGAACTTCGCGTCAGTGAGACTTGGCTATTGACCGGGAAAGGCGAGATGTTCCTTACGGCAGGACAAACGCCGGGAGAGCTTTTCCATGACACCGCGCACGGCCGCGCTCGCCTGCGAAGTCTTATGGCCAATGTGCGCGAGTATATGGAAACTCTTTCCTTTGGTTTGGGCGCGTTGGAAGCGGGCTTGATCGAGTACGAGCAAGATTTGACAACGGCCACCCGTGCATCGTCCTCAACTGCGGCCATGAAAAAAGCCGCAGGCGAGGCCACGTGTGTGAGGGCAAGCGGGGACAAGTAGAGGGCAAAGCAGCGGGACTTGACGGGAATCCGCAAAAGGTTTTATGAGTTGGGGCAGAAAAACACCGCGTTGAGAGGAACATGATGAAAACGATCAAAATCGAATGCCCCGCCTGCCAGCAGCACATTGAACTCGAAGCGCCCCCCGCGCCGCAGCGCCGCCTTCTCCCCGCGCTTCTCCTATCCCTTGCCGCCGTGGCGTACCTATCAGGCTGGTCAATCTCTTTCCGTCCCAAAGCCGTAGCCACGGCCCCGAAATTCTTCGTGCCCATTTTTTGTTTTGTGCCGGGCGGACCCGAATTGCCGGAATTGTCGAATCGGCTGGCGGCCATCCAAGTGCCGGCAGGAACGGCCGCTCGCATGACAAACGCGGCGACGTTACGTGCCGAGGCGGCAGCGCTTCTGAAAACCAAAGACGCAGAATTGCGCAAGATCGAAGGCGAACAATCCGCCGCGCTCCAAAACCGCGTTTGCTGGCTGATAGACCTCCAGGAGCAGCGAGCCATTGCCGCCAAAGTCCCCGCATCGGATCGCATTTGGTATATGATCCAAGCACTATGGAACCAGCGCGACGCGCAAGATGCGATGGATGATGCAACCGAAATGCGCAGAATCCAACTGCGCCGTGATTTGGCTGACCAAGAGGAGGAAGCGGCACAGGACGATCTGCTGAAGGTGGACGCCCTCAAAAAGAAACGCGACGGAATCACTGCCGAGTTGCTCCGCCGCATGCAGGCTGAGGTTGATGAAACAACCAACGCCTCACCACCGCTGACGGAGACGCAAAAGAAGGCCAAGGCCCAAGCCGAGTATGACGCCGCTTACAAGCACGCCTACGCCATCAAGCGCGAACGCGACGCTGTCAGAAGCAGCGCCATCGAAACACGCGGGAGTGTTTTTCAGATTCTGTCGGACGGGATGCTTTTCAACGCCGGGCCGCCGATCAACGAACTTATCCGCGTTGATGATGTTGAGATGAACGGCCTTTCTGACGGCTCTCCGATGCACATTCCCGCCATGTGGCAGGTTGGCTCTTATCGTTACGGCACCGCCTCGGGATCAACCCGCACGGTGAAGCGTTACACCATGGACCTAGATCGCGCAATTCAGTGGCATCGGGACAATCCTGCGGGCAGGTGATTCAGAAGCGGCGGCACACGCGGCCTATTATTCTGCCGATCGCTCACAGCATCTCCTGTTGCTTTTCCGGCTTTGCTTCACGCTGGCACCGTCATTTTTCAGTGTGTGATTTCCCTTCATTCAAGTCGGCCAGGGCGGCGAGGAGTTTGGAGCGGGTGGCCTGCATGTCGGCCAGAGTGGCTTTGGCCGGATCGCCGAACAATTCGCGCAGAAGGGTGATGTTGCGGGCAGCCACGCCTTCATCGGGGTCAATGACGCCCAGGGCGATGCACTCGTCGCGGTTGCAGTCCATGATACAGTAGCCGCTTCCGTTCACGTAAGGCGGGAAAGGGTTGCCTAATGCGTCTGGAAATATCTCCTGGTTGCCGAGATTCTTCCAGACGGCATGAGATTTCGGGGCAATAAAGCGCGATTTGACGCAAACAGGCCCACCTGCCTTTTGCCACCGAGCCGGCCAATCAATCAAAGGTTCGCCAGCGTAGGCGGTTAGGTATTCCCAGCACGGAAAGTTGAAAAGGCTGACCGGGGAAAGTCCGGACGTGTAATAGGATTCCATGTTCGCAATGCGCTCCAACTGCCTTTCCGCGCTGACGGGGCCGGGCCAGTATTCATTCGCGGGCAAAACTATCGCTCGCTTGCAGGTCGGACACGAGACCCTTTCGTGCGTCATAATCGCCGGAAACTCGATGTGTTGCCCACAATACGGGCACGAAAACTTGGCGAATTTACCATCTGCTGGGTTCAGAGGCATAAGCGATTCATTTGATTCCCGGTTTGAGGCGATGCATGCGACGGACTATATCGGCTTCACTGCGGCCGCGTGCCAGTTCGAGGTCATAATCAGCCTGAATGCCCACCCAAAAACACATCACACCAGCCGGATGCCCGCGGCGTCAAATTGCTTCTTGGCCTCTTCCAGCAAATCGGATTTCACCCCGGGCGCGTCACCGGCCTCCGCGCACGCGGCGGCCAGCGTCAGTATGACGCCACGGCCAGTCACGCGGGTGACGTAACAGCCGTCCACCTGGGCGATCTTTTGATGCGCCTTGGCCAATTCGAGCAGAATCTGGCGCGCCCGCGCGGCGTCGCTGCCGCTGGCGATGTAAAGGCAGACTCCGCACGGCGTGCGCGGCGGGGTGAGCGAGAGATTCACGCTGGCCTGGCTGGCGATGTTGCTGTTCGGGATGACCAGCAACCGCTGGTCCGCCGTGCGCAGCACCGTGTAACCCAGGTCTATGCTGATGACCACCCCCGTTTCCTGCCCGGTTGGCACGGAAACCTGCACCCGGTCGCCGGTTTTGAACGGACGGTACAGGATCAGCGAAATCCCCGCGATCAGATTGCCCAGCGTGCTTTGCGCGGCCAAACCTATCACCACCGAGGCCACACCCACGCCGGCCAGCAGCGACGTGCCCACTTTATCGAACGCCGGCACCACGCGCGCGTAACTGACAAAGGCAAAAATGTAAATGGCCAACCGCGCCAACTTGGCCAAAAACCGGATGCCCGTCGGGTCCGCTCCGGCGCGCGCCACCCGGTCCAGGTAACGGTGAATGGCCAGATTGACCGCCCGGCCGATAAGCCAGGCCGCCACGAAGGTGATCAGCCCGTAAAACGCCGCCCCGATCGCCGTTGTCGGGTTCGTCAAATCAATGGCCACCTGCGCCATTTTGTCGCCGGCCATCTGCCCCATCTTCTCCGTCACATTGGTCATACGCGCGTCGCGCAGCCCGCAATCTCACGCCGCCCTGTTTGCCAGTCAAGTTCCGACCTCAAATTTCCCTTTGACTTTCGGCCGGCAGCCAGGATTGTGAGTCCAGGCGGCCACTGCGGCCGCCCGGAATCCCAAATCCATGCCGGCTCCGTCGCCCAGCATTCAGTCCAGCCGCGAGTACCCCACCGGGGAACTCGTTCGGCGGCTCCTTGCCCTGGCCTGGCGTTATCGCGCCGATTTCCTCCTCTCCCTCGGCTTGAGCCTGGTTCTCCTGGTCCTCGGCTTGATCGGCCTCCAGTTGTTGGGCGTGGTCATTGATGTCATCCGCCACGCGCTGGATTCTTCCCAAAAGGCCCCTCTTTACCCCTTCGGCTGGTCGCCCCCGGCGGGATGGACCGCTCTGCGCATTGTCACCGCCTTGGCGCTGGCCATCGTCGGCCAGGCCCTCCTCCGGGCGGTCCTGACTTACAGCTACAACATCACCACCGCCCGCCTGACCCAGGGCGAAATCGTGCCCCACTTGCGCGACCAGCTCTACGCCCGCTTGCAACGCCTCAGCTTCCACTTCTTCGACGTCCACGGCTCCAGCTCCATTTTCAATCGCGTGACCGGCGACGTGCAAAACACCCGCCTGTTTGTGGATGGCGTCTTGTTGCAGGGATTAAATATGTTGTTGACTCTGGCGGCCTACGGCGTCTTCATGTGGCGCATTCATCCGGCCCTGACGCTCGCCTGCCTCTGGGTCGCCGCCCCGCTCTGGTGGGTGACCGATTATTATTCCCGCCAATTGCGCCCGGCTTATCTGCGCAACCGCGAATTGTCCGACGACCTGGTGCAGATGTTCACCGAAAGCGTCCGCGGCATGCAAACCATCAAGGGCTTCGCCGCCGAGCCGCATCAAATCCGCCGTTTCGCCGCGGCCAACGGCAAGGTTTCCGCCCAGCAACGGCGCATCTTCCGCGACATCTCCATTTTTACCCCCATCACACAATTGCTCTCCCAGGTCAGCCTGGTGATTCTTTTCGCCTACGGCGGCTGGCTTTACATCAAAGGGCAGATCCCCCTCGGCGGCGGCCTGGTCGTCTTCGCCGGCCTGCTCCAACAATTCAACGGCCAGGTGGCCAACATCTCGACCATCGCCAACTCCGTCCAGCAAAGCCTGGCCGCCGCCCGCCGCGTCTTTGAAGTGCTCGACATGCCCGTTGGCGTGGAAAGCAAACCCGGCGCCCGCGACCCCGAACGCCTGACCGGACGCATTGCCTTTGAGGGCGTGACCTTTGGCTACAGCGCCGCCAATCCTGTGTTGCATGATCTTTCCTTCACCGCCGAACCGGGACAGGTCATCGGCCTCTTCGGCATGACCGGCGCGGGCAAAAGCACCGTCTTGAGCCTCATCCCGCGCTTCTACGATCCGCAGCGCGGACGAATTACCGCCGACGGCCGCGATCTGCGCGATCTGGACCTGGACGCCTTCCGGCGGCAGGTCGGCATCGTGTACCAGGAAAGTTTCCTTTTTTCCAACACCGTCAGCGCCAACATCGCCTTTGGCCATCCGCACGCCACGCAGGAGCGCATCGAGCAGGCGGCCCGCCGGGCCTGCGCGCACGATTTCATCTCCGCCCTCCCGCAAGGCTACGCCACCGTCCTGGGTGAATCCGGGGTGGACCTTTCCGGCGGCCAGCGCCAACGCCTGGCCCTGGCCCGCGCCCTCCTGCTCGAACCGCCCATCCTCATCCTGGACGATCCGACGGCCTCCGTTGACTCCAAGACCGAGCACGAAATCCTCTCCGCCTTGCGCGCCGCCATGTCCGGCCGCACTACCTTTGTCGTTTCCAGCCGCCTGAGTCTGCTCCGCCGGGCCGATGTCATCCTGGTCCTGGAAAACGGCCGTCTGACCCAATGCGGCTCTCACGATCAATTGGCCCATCGGCCCGGCCTCTATCATCAAACCGCCTTGCTCCAATTGATGGACCTCGGCCAGGAGGAAGGAGACGACGCGTGAGCCATTCCGCCCCTTCTTCGGCCCCTCCTCGCCCCGCGCCCGCCTCTTCCGCCGAGGATCGCGAGGCCATCACTTATTTTCACCCGCAGGAGGAACAGGAAGCCAGCCAGGCCCCGTTGCAATGGTCGCTGGTGCGCCGCATTTTCGCCTACACCCGTCCCTACACCGCCCGCCGGAACTGGCTTTTCTTCCTCACCCTGGCCCGCGGCGCCCAATTGCCCGCCATGGCCTGGATGATTGGCCGCACCATCAACGGCCCCATCGCCGGCCGCGACTGGCCCGGCATCCTCTGGCACGCCGCCGCCTACCTCGCCCTGACCCTGGCCATGATCGTGACCCTCCATTTCCGCCAGCGCTTCGCCCTCGAATTGGGCGAGGCCGTCGTGCATGACATGCGCCGCGACCTCTTCGATAAACTGGCCTCCCTTCCGATGTCCTTTTTCAACCAGACCAAATTCGGCCGCATCATCAGCCGTCTGACCTCCGATATTGACAACGTCCGCGTCGGCGTCCAGGACGTCGCCTTCGTCCTCACCGTCCAGGCCATGCAGATGGCCGTCTCGGCGGCCTTGATGGCGTGGTACGACTGGAAGCTCTTCTCCATCATGCTGCCCATGACCCCCGTCATCTGGTTCATCAACGAACGCTACCGCCGCGTCATGGCCGCCCGCTTGCGCAAAGTCCAGCAATCCTGGAGCCGCCTCACTTCCACCCTGGCCGAGTCGGTCGGCGGCATCCGCGTCACCCAGGCCTTCGTCCGCCACGAGGTCAACGCCGGCTTCTTTCGCAAGCTCCTCACCGTTCATGGCGACAACAACCTGGGCGTTGCCCGCGCCTCGGCGGTCTTCGTGCCGCTCTTGCAGATGAAAAGCCAGTTGTTCCTCGGCGTCGTCGCCCTGTTGGGCGGCTACGGCGCCTTGCAATGGCACGGCTGGGCGCGCATGGATGTCGGCGACTTGGTCATGTTCTTCTTCCTGGCCAACCTGTTCTTCGAGCCGGTCCAAGTCATGGGCGACCGCTACAATCAGGCCCTCACCGCCATGGCCGGCGGCGAGCGCCTCTTCCGCCTCCTGGACCGCCAACCCGAATGGCGCGACGCTCCCGCCGCCAGACCCTTGCCCCGCGCCCTCGGCCGGGTGGAATTCCAGTCCGTCTGGTTCGAGTACCTGCCCGGACGCCCCGTCCTCTCGGACATTTCTTTTGTCGCCGAACCGGGCCGCACCGTCGCCCTGGTGGGCCGCACCGGCAGCGGCAAGACCACCATCGCCGCCCTCCTGCAAAAATTTTACCTCCCCTCCCGCGGCCGCATTCTGATTGACGGCCATAACATTCTTGACATAACCGGCGACTCCCTCCACGCCCAGATGGGCGGCGTCCAGCAAAACAATTTCCTCTTCTCCGGCTCCGTCCTGGAAAACATCCGCTTTGCCCGCCCGGAAGCGACCGAAGACGACGTGCGCCGCACCCTCCAGGCGCTGGACTGCCTGGACCTCATCGAGTCGCTGCCGGGGGGCCTCCATCATCAGGTCGGCCAGCAGAGCGCCGGCCTCTCCCTGGGGCAGCGCCAACTGGTTTGTTTCGCCCGCGCCATGCTCGCCGACCCACGCCTCGTCGTCCTGGACGAGGCCACCAGCGCCATTGACACGGTCACCGAGACCCGCCTGCAACGGGCCTTGGAGATATTATTGCGCGGGCGGACCGCCTTCGTCGTGGCGCACCGTTTGAGCACCATCCGCAAGTCCGGCCTCGTTTTGGTCCTGGACCGCGGCCGGATTGTCGAGCGCGGCACCCATCAAAGTCTCTTGCGCGACGACGGCCTCTACGCCCGCCTCCACCGCGAATTCATCGGCGCCAACGATTGACGACGCCCCTGACTTTTTTGGACAATCACTCCTAATCTTAATCCTAATCCTAACAGGGTTTCACAAAATTCTAAGTGACTGATATACAATGACTTGCGCCGGTCGTTTTGGGGCGTTTCCTAAACGTTGCAAGCTGCTGCTCCTCAAGCACTTGTGAAACC
>Ga0326728_10001709_pt1 | contig 76352 bp, 64 predicted proteins | sample MB3enrmetagenome_FD_207602 | JGI IMG/M metagenome (GOLD analysis project Ga0326728, IMG submission 207602) | Lab enriched peat soil microbial communities from McLean, Ithaca, NY, United States - MB31MN | ecosystem: Environmental > Terrestrial > Soil > Wetlands > Peat | place: USA: New York...
GCGGCCAAGACATACTTCATCACCGACACAGGCAGTCGGGTGCGCCGCAATTGCTACAACTGGTTTGTCAGCTTGAATACTCGGCGCGCTGATCTCGGGCTTCCCCAATTTGACGTACCGCCCGCTGCGCCGGTGTTCCCCACCAACCCGGTGAAGGAGTTGGCCTATACCTGGACGGAAGGCAAGTTCACCCTCCTGGCCCGAGTCGAAGGCACGGCGGAGGACTTGATCCTCGTGCGAGCCGCCAGGCCGGTCAGCAGTGGCGTCCAGTGCGTGCAGCATTTCCCCTTGCTGGGGCTGCTGCCGCCCCCAGACGACGGCTGGAGCAACCTCACCGACCTCTACGTCGCCCGTTATGGCGTGCCCAAGCCGAACCAGGCCGTCTGGGTCCGCTTCTGCCAGCACATTGACGGCTTCATAGATATCCCAGTGGAGTTCCGCGTCCGCGTCCAAGCCCCAGCCGCCTAAAGCCGCTCTGCCCCCTCATGGGTATTGGGAATGCGCAAATATCAGGCTGTAAACGACGTAAGCCACTGCCCCACCAAAGGTTACGAGCCCCTACAGCCACATCTCCTCGCCGCCACCACACCGGGACCTCACCGTATCCCCTGGCTATCCTCACCGTAGTACCTCTGATAGCCTATCAGAGGTACTACGGTGAGGATAGCCAGGGGATACGGTGAGGTCCCGGTGTGGGCCGCGAGAAGGCAGAACCGGCGAGGGTCGGGCCGCAGCAGGCCGATGGCAGAAACTGACACCGATTTGGCGCAGTGGTCAGTGAAATGATGCATCACGAAGTCAATGGCCGCCGACGCGACGGTTTAGTATGCTGGCGGCGCGGTCCAACTCTATGACGACAACTGACCAGCGCACTATTCTCCGGGTAGTAGCGAATCGAACTATAATGGCTGGCTTGGCGCTGGGCTGTTCACTGGCGACCAGCGGCGTCGCCGCGACGGCCCAAGCGCCAGACTCGACGGCCCCGCCCAGGCAGGAAAGCGCTCAGCAGGTTACGCCCGAGCGCGCACGGGCCAACTTCGGCCGGCCGATCGAACTCGGACCGGATGATGTGCGGGCGTTTCCGGATGCGCCCGCCGGGTTCGATGCGGCCCGCGCCGGGGGCATGAAGGGCCGCGTGGAGGTGTTCGAATATGAGTCCACCGTCACCGGCACAGGGCGCAAAGCCGTCGTTTATTTGCCGCCGGGGTACTCGTCCGGCCGGAAATATCCCGTGCTCTACCTGCTGCATGGCATCGGCGGGAACGAGTGGGAGTGGAGCGGCTATGTTCATGCGGACAGGGTCATTGATAACCTGATCGCTGACGGCAAAGCGGTACCGATGATCGTCGTGATGCCCAATGGCCGCGCGCTGGCCGATGACCGCGTGCCTCCGCCGGACCGGATCTTTTCGCCGCAAAACGCTGAGGGTTTCGGGAAGTTCGAGCGCGACTTGCTGGATTGCCTGATCCCGGCGATTCAGGCGAAGTATTCGACCTGCACAGATCGCGAACACCGCGCGCTCGCCGGCCTCTCGATGGGGGGCGGCCAGTCACTGAACTTCGGGCTTGGCCATCTCGATACGTTCGCGTGGGTCGGCGGTTTCTCCTCCGCTCCCAACACCAAGCCGCCTGCCGGGCTGGTGCCCGATCCGGCCGTTGCGCGGAAGGAGTTGAAAGTCCTTTATCTTTCCTGCGGCAACAAGGACGGCCTGATCAACATTTCCCAGGGCGTCCACACGTATTTGAAACAGCACGCCGTGCCGCATGTTTGGAACGTGGACGGCCACGGCCACGACCGCGAGACGTGGGCCAACAATCTCTACCATTTCGCTCAACGAGTTTTCCGATAAGCGGCGAGAGCCGTAGCAGGCCGCACATTTGATGAAGAAACAGCCATCCAGACCGAACGCCACCGCCGACGGAATGTGGTTGGCCGGACTCGTTGTCCTTTTGGCATTACCAATTGGGCAAGCGCTCGCGGATACCAGCGCGCCGGCGTCCGCGGTGATCCCGTATGCCACGATGCAGGTGATTTCCAACGGGGATTCGGACGCCGTTATCGCCGAAAAAGCGGCGAAGGTTTTGCCGCGCGCCAATCAGTCCGACTGGATGCGGTTGGAGCGAACGTTCTTTGTTCACCTCGGCGTGAACACGTTCAACGAAGTCGAGTGGGGCACGGGACGTGAAGAGCCCTCGATCTTCAATCCGGCGGAACTCGATGCCAACCAGTGGTTGAGCGCGATCCAGAACTTCGGCGGCAAGATGATCGTGCTCGTCTGCAAGCACCATGATGGATTTTGTCTGTGGCCCACGCGCTACACGCCGCATTCGGTCGCGGCCAGTCCGTGGCGCGACGGCAAGGGCGATCTCGTGCGCGAGGTGGCCAACGCAGCCCGGGTGCGCGGCATCAAGCTCGCCGTGTATCTTTCGCCTGCCGACCTTTATCAACTCCGGACGAACCCGAAGAATCCCACTGGTTACTATGGCAATGGCAGCCGCAACGTGCTTTCGGTCATTCCCACGGCGCCGGCCAGTTTCAAGAGCGAGCCCTCAAAGGGGCGCACTCCAGCGCCGGGGTTCGGCAGCTACACTTATGAGGTGGACGATTACAATCGCTATTTTCTCAACCAGCTTTACGAGTTGCTGACCGAATACGGTGCGATTGGTGAGGTCTGGTTTGACGGTGCCAATCCCGATCCCAGCGTGGATGAAAACTACCATTACGCGGCCTGGTATGATCTGATCCGCCGCTTGCAACCCAATGCGGTGATCATGGGGAAAGGCCCGGACGTGCGCTGGGTGGGCAATGAAGCCGGCGTTGGCCGCACGACCGAATGGAGCGTCATCCCCTTGCCGACATCCCCCGAGAACTTCCAATGGCCGGATATGACGGGGGGCGATCTCGGCAGCCGCGCCCGGCTCAAACCCGGCTCGCATCTCTGGTGGTATCCGGCCGAGGTGAACACCACCCTTCTCCAAAACAGCCAATGGTTTTGGGCGCGCAACAAACAGCCGCGCACGGTGACCCAACTGCTGGACATCTTTTACACGTCCGTGGGGCGGAATGGAAACCTGATCCTGAACCTGTCGCCCGATCAACGCGGCTTGGTTCCCGACAACCAACTCGAAGCGCTGAACCGGACGGCGGAGATCATCAATGAAACGTTCGCCACCGACCTGGCCACGGGCGGCAAGGCTGCGGCTGATAATGCCAATCCCGCCAACAGCCCAGCGCTCGTGTTGGACGGGAACCTCGACACCTGGTGGGAAGCCGCGCCGGGGAGGACCAACGGCACGGTGACCCTCGCGTTGCCGAAGCCCGTCACGTTCGACGTCATTTCATTGCAGGAAGCTGTGGATCACCGCGGCCAGCGAATTGAATCTTTTGGCATCGAAACATGGAACGGCACCGTATGGGTCCCGGCGGGGAGAACTGGCTCAGACGAGCTCGCAACCGTCGGCCATCGCCGGCTCATCCGGCTGAAATGGCCCGTAACCACGGACCAGGTGCGCATCCGCATCACCGGTTCGCGTCTCGAACCGACGCTGGCTGAACTGGGCCTCTTCAGGCAATCGGTCGCGACCTTGCCGCCGACCATTTCCGACCGTAGCCCCAACGGCGCGGTGAGCCTGAGCAACGTCGCCGGCTATAAGATGGTTTACACCCTGGATGGCAGCGAGCCGGCGGCGCTGTCAGCGCTCTACACCGGACCGATCTCTTTGCCGCTGGACCGCAGCGTCACGTTGCGCGCCGCGAGCTTGTTGCCCGACGGCAAAGTTGGCGTATCCGGTTCGCGCATCTTCGCCGGCCTCCTGCCGATCGGTTGGAAAGTGGTCAGTGTGGACAGCGAAGAAACCGTTGGCGCGGACAACTCCGCCGCCCGCGCGATTGACGGCGATTCCTCTACGATCTGGCACACGCGCTGGAACGCCGATCGCAAGCAGCCGCATTCCATTACCATTGATATGGGCAAGACCAATCGCATCCGCGGGTTCACCTATCTGCCGCGTCAGGATGGTTTGCTCAATGGCGTGGTCGAACGATACCGCTTTGAGACGAGTGAGGGCGGCGTGACTTGGACCACCAATATTGCCGAGGGCTCTTTCGCCAACATTCAAAACAATCCGTCGCTTCAGGAAGTGAGCTTCGCTCCAGTGACCACCCGCTATTTCCGCTTCACTTCCTTACGGGCCATCTGGGGAAGCGGTTGGACGAGCGCGGCGGAAATCTCTGTCCTGCCCGCCGTCAGCAGTGCAAACTGACCACTTACCAGTGGATCAACGAACAGTATTACCGCCGCAAAGCCGGCGTCGGGATCGGCTGACGAAACCTTCGCCCGTCGCCAAATTTCTTGGCCGCATTCCCAACCGCCTGCAACTGGCGGGCGGTTGGATTGATCAGCCGTTCATCTCCCGCCACAACCCGAAACCTCCAGGCTCGATGGTCGTTGTGCAGATCGAACCCAGTTTCCGTCCCATGGACCGCGCCGGCATCGCCAGCGGCACGCGCGCCATGGCCATGAGACTATGGAAAGGCAGGCTGCCCGATCGCCCGCGAGACCAGCTCGTCCGCGAACTCTACGAGGCGGAAAACCAAGGCAAAGCCGAGCCGAGCGGGTCGCAAGACATGATCGGCCTGATCTACCCGGGCATCAATCGCCTCGATTATGACTTCAGAATCCACGGCGGCGTGTTCACCTGCCACATTGAATCCTGCAACAGTCGCAAAGTGGCTCGGTGGTTGAGCCAAGTCCTGCACCTGCTGCCGATCGAGCCGCGCCCGGAGGGCTATAGCCCGCTCGGCGTTAAGCACCTCGATCCCAAGTGGGTCGCGAAGCTTGGACAATCGGGCAAGGATTGCTACGATGCCATTGCACGCATGGACGCGAACAGGCTCGGCGCTTCGCTCAACCTCACTATGAAGTGTTGGGAGACGCTGCTGCCGCAGGTCATCCGGCATCCGCTGCTCCGCGTTGACCTCGTGCCCATATTGAAGGCATATCAGCAGCAGTATCTCGGCGCCATGTATTCCGGCTGCGGCGGCGGCTACCTCATCGTCGTGTCCGAAAAGCCGGTCCCCGGCGCCTTCCAAGTCAACATCCGTGTCTCCCAATAACGCTATGAAACTAACTCCCGCTGCGCTGACCATGGGTCCAAAGACCGAACCTAAAACCGCAATGCGCTTGCTGCAGGCACTGGGTTTCGCGTTGCCTACCCTCTTGCTGTGCCTTCCCTCGCACGCGGAATCCCTAAAACTTCCTCCCATCGCTGACGATCCCTTCAAGCCGAATTGGAATTCGCTCACCAACTACCAGGCGCCGGAGTGGTATCGCGACGCAAAGTTCGGCATCTGGGCGCACTGGGGCCCGCAATGCCAGCCCGAGCACGGCGACTGGTACGCGCGCGGCATGTATGAGGAAGGAAGCTGGCAATACAAATCGCACCTCGCAGAATACGGCCATCCCTCGACCAATGGCTTCAAGGACGTGATCCATGTCTGGAAGGCTGAGCATTTTGACCCGGACAAGCTGCTGAAGTTCTACAAGGACAACGGCGCGAAGATCTTCATGGCGCTGGCCAATCACCATGACAACTTCGACAACTTTAACTCCAAATATCAGGCGTGGAATTCCGTCAATGTCGGTCCGCAGAAGGATTTGATAGGCGGCTGGGCCAAAGCGGCGCGCAGGAACGGCCTGCGTTTCGGCGTGAGCGTTCACGCTTCCCGCGCCTGGTCATGGTATGAAGTCGCCCAGGGTGCCGACAAATCCGGCCCGCTGGCCGGCGTCCCGTATGATGGCAAGCTGACCAGGGCCGATGGCAAAGGCCAGTGGTGGGACGGCCTCGACCCGCAGGATCTGTATGCGCAAAACCACCACCCCGGCGCCCGTCTCCAATGGGAATGGGATGGCATGAAGGGCAGCAGCATCCCTGACGCGCCCTACATGGAGAAGTTCTTCAAGCGCACGCAGCAATTATGGGACGATTATCATCCGGACCAGATCTATTTCGACGACACCGTGCTGCCGTTCGTCGGGGTCACCGACGAGGTTGGCCTGAGCCTCGCCGCGCATGTTTACAACACGCGCCTCAACCGGCACGGCGGCACCGAAGCGGTGATGAACGGGAAAATGCTTAACGAAATGCAGCGGCGCGCGATGGTCTATGACATCGAGCGCGGCAAGGCGAGCGGTATTTTGCCGCAGCCGTGGCAAACCGACACCTGCATCGGTTCGTGGCATTATGACGCGAACATCTTCAAGCAGCACAATTACAAAAATGCTCCTTCGGTCATCCGCATGCTGGCGGACATCGTTAGCAAAAACGGCAACCTCATGTTGAGCGTGCCGCTCCAGCGCGACGGGCAGCCGGATGCGGATGAAATCAGAATCGTCAGCGAAATCGGCTCATGGCTCAAGGTCAATGGCAAAGCGATTTACGCCACGCGTCCTTGGAAGGTTTTCGGCGAAGGCCCCTCCACCGAACTGTCCGACAAAGGGCAGTTCGACGGTCAGCGCGACGTTTCGAACAAGCCCTTTACCCCTGACGATATCCGCTTCACCCAGTCCAAAAACGGCAAGACCCTTTATGCCATAGTCCTGGAAATCCCGCCGGATGGCAAAGTCACCGTTAAGACGCTCGCCGCTGGCTGCGCCCCCTGGGCGGGCAAGATCGGCACCGTGCGCCTGCTCGGTGGCGGGAAACTGAAGTTCATTCGCGACGCGACCGGGTTGCATGTCGCGCTACCCGAGAAATTCAACGGCAAGACCGCCTTGGCGCTCAGCATCCGCTCCTGATCGTGCCGGCTCCCGCCCAAGTCTTGGTCAGCGGCGGCTTCGATGACATCAAGTCGCGTGACATTCGCTTCCTTGAAGGAGCCTCGAAGCTGGGTGCCGTGACCGTGCTGCTCTGGCCGGACGCCGTCCTTGAACGGCTCACCGGTAACCCTCCCAAGTTCCCCTTGGCCGAGCGCAGTTATTTTCTCAACGCCGTCCGCTTCGTCACTAAAGTTATCCAAGCTGATCCAGTCGCGGATTTCAACGCCTTGCCTAAAGGCCTGCGCCCGGACGTGTGGGCGGACTACGAACCTGTGGCTAACACTGCTCGCGAGCAATCCGCTCGCCAGCACGGCATATCCTATCGCGTTTTCGGCGCGGAAGACTTGAAAGGCTTTCCCGAGCCACCACTGAATCCTTTCAGCCCGGGTCGGAAAAGGGTTATCGTCACCGGCTGCTACGACTGGTTCCACTCGGGCCATGTCCGCTTCTTCGAGGAAGTCAGCGCGCACGGTGACCTGATCGTTTGCCTGGGACGCGACGCCAACATCCGCAAGCTCAAAGGCGAAGGTCATCCGCTCCTGTCCCACAACGAGCGGCGTTACCTCGTTGGCTCCATCAAGTTCGTCACTCAGGCCCTCATCTGCACCGGCCACGGCTGGTTGGACGCCGAACCCGAAATCCTTCGCCTCAAGCCGGACATTTACGCCGTCAACGAGGACGGCGACAAAGGCGGCAAGCGCGAATACTGCGCGAAGATGGGCCTGCAATACCTCGTCCTAAAGCGCATCCCTGCGCCCGGTCTGCCCCGGCGCAACAGCACCGATTTGCGCGGATTCTAACGAAATGTTGCTATGCTCAAAGCCGGCATCCTCAACCCCCAAATCAACTCGCTCCTCAGCCGCGTCCGCCACACCAACACACTCGTGATTGCCGATCGCGGCTTCCCCTTCTGGCCGATGATCGAGACGGTGGACATCTCGCTCGTGAACGATGTCCCCACCGTCTTGCAGGTCCTGGGGGCGATTCGGCCCGGCTTTCAGGTCGGCAAAGCCTGGATGGCCCGGGAGTTTCTCAAGCACAACTCTCCGGAGGTCCGGAGGGCCTTTACGGACGCGCTACGTGGAACGACCCTCAGGCACGAACCGCACCTAGAGTTTAAGAAACGCGTTCCCCATGCGGTTGGACTAATTCGCACGGGAGATACAACTCAGTATGCTAACGTTGTTCTGGAGAGCGCGTGAGCGGGCAGGGTCAACCAAGAGCGTCGCCCGACGAGCCCGACTCGGCTGTGGAATCCAGTTGGACTCCCGGAACATTGTCTATTCCCCGTTCACCACGAAATGCACGCGGTCCTCATCGTCCGCGTGCTCCTGCCCATTAACGCCGGATGCTGGGTTCAGAGTTTTGAAATAGCTGAGCGCGCAATACGGGCTGCACAAGGGGATGTGCTTATCCTCGCAGGGAATCTGACAAAACCAGCCGCCAGCCTCTGCATCTTTCCCGCAAACGAAGCACTTCTGTAGCACGCTCTTGTCCTGCCCCAGTGTGCCACCCCGTTGACTCCCGGCACGGGTTTGCAGAGTTCCGCTCAAGCTCGGCCGCTGCGACTCGCCTGGGGCACCGCTCTGCCGCGGGGAGACTGCTTTTTCACTGGTTGCCTTCACGTTAACTCAGCCTCGCATAGCTCCAGGCTCCCGAGAATTTGTTGTGCAAGCTGCCGAAGTGGCCGGGGGCTTTCTTCGAAGGCTGGCAACACGAGTACCTCGTCCTTTTCCACGAAGGACAGGGCTTTGAAGGCTGTGTTTTGCGCGGAGAGAATCTCCACAGCCACGTCCACTTTCTTGCGGCCATCCCAATGATCCTCCCCTTGCTCGAGTTGCTCAATGAGCTGCTGCTCGGCCCGGTCGCTGCCGATGGAAGCTGCCTTCTCGCGCATGCGGGCCAGCAGGTGCGCTTTTCGCTGCTGCAGTGCGCCCGGTGAAATCAGGCGCTCGTGGTAAATGGCCGCGAGCGCCAGGACGGGGCGAAATTCGACGACAATGTCGAAGCCACCTCCCGAGCGGCGCATCATGATAAAACCGTCCGGCCCCGGGTTACAGAACTGTTCAACGGAAACCTCCCCCAGGGCGTCAACGATCCGGCATTGCATTACTACCAGCCTCGCCAGGAGAAGTTGCTCGGCAGTGCAATCGCAGGCCTCGGCGCTCTTCAAAAGGGCCTCACGAACCTTCTCTCTGGGACACGTGTGGTGTTGTACCGCATGTATCTTCTCGAGGCCCGGTCGTTCATTCGTCGAGAGAGTCTGACCACACACAGGGTAGGTGCGGGCCGCTTTTGCTTCTGCGATTTGCATATGGGTCAGAGCGGTTTTGGCTGTTCCAGCCGCGCACCCAGTAGCTCGTGGAACGTCCCATGCAGTTGCCCTTGCAGATCTCCACCCTTGTCCACAAAGCCGTCGGCACCCGCGGCCTTAGCTCGCGCCCTGCAATCCGGCGTATTGTCCGAGGTGACGAGGACGACCAGCGGGGGATGCTTAGACCCCTTTATGCATCGAATGGCCTGAATGCCGTCCAGGCCGGGCATGCGATGATCGAGCAGAACCAATTCCGGCCGCAGCTCGAAGGCTTTTCGAATTGCCTGGCGGCCATCGCTGGCCGTGCCGACGAGATCGAAACGGGCCTCAAGCGCCAGCAATAGGGCAAGGGTCTTCAGCCCGAACGGGTCGTCATCGGCAATGAGTGTTCGCACCAGGCCGGGCGTGCGGACCTCTTCCTGGCCGACTGCCTCCACGGAATTCATTTCTCGTTGTGAGGGCGTGAAGGTGTTTGACTCGCATTTCCTCTTCATAACCCGGCTCAGAAGAACCACGTCAGGCCGATCAACCCGATGACGTCGTTCAGACCAAGGTTTGGCTTGTCAATCCCTGCGCAGGACATGTGCATGTACTTGACTTCACCAGTCACTGCGAGGTTGTCGCGCACAAACCAGTGCATACCCACGCCCGGTTGCAGGTTGAATTCGAATGTGCCGCCGAGGTCCGGATGAGCAATCCCGGTCGCCGTGACACCGGCGCCGGCATCAATAAACGGAATCCAGCGGGTTCCAGTCGCGAAGTTATAGCGAAGATGAGGCGTGAGGCCGATGAGCCAACCATCAGTATTGACATCCGGATGATATTGAAACCCTCCAAAAACCTCCACTCGCCATTCGAAGTTGCCACGATACCAATGGCCCTGGCCGACCACCGGCCCCAGCATGTGGCCATACGACAGGCTCGTCAGACCAAGGTCATGGGCTTGGCGACTCCCGAATGACGCCATCCCCACGCCAACTCCAGCCTCCACGCTGAACGTATGGGTTGTGGAACGAAAGCCTTGCCCCACACCATCTTGCCAGATGCTTTCAGGACCAGGGTGCAAGGTTGTGTCGGAAGTGGGTTCGGCGTCTGTCGAAGGTGATGTCGGTTGCGCTGGCGCTTTGGGCGAGGCCATCGCCAGCGGCATCAAGCCCAAGCGAGCGCTCGGGCTGGAACCGAGGTTCCAGTTGGTGGACAGCGCCGACATGGGCTCGAGCAGTGGAGTCAACCCGGACTCGTGCTCGAGATCCGTGTCGGGAGAGAGCCAAAGAGCGTTCTGAGCCGGGGCCGAGGCCATCCAAGGTAATATCAACAGACACATCTTGAGGGGTGTATGCCTGGGGGCGCCTCGTCGGCGACCGGGCTTCAGCGCAAGCAACTGTAGGTTTGATTTCATAGACACAATTCCTTTCTCATTCACATTAGGTTTTTGGTTGTTTTCACGAACGGTAACTATTAGCAAAAGTGGTGAGGCTGCCATCAATCGGTTGTCAGACGCAGTCCGGCAGGCAGCCCGGACAGTTGTAATCGCCTTGCCAGGGATCATATTCCTGCACGCCAGGGGACGCACACCCGCTCAACGTGGCGACCAGCATCAGGGCGCCCACCAGAGCCACCAGCGCTGGCACTGGGCTAACGTGCCGCTTTACGGACAATCCGCCTTTAAGTACCGGCGGAAGCTGCATTGGTGATCTGTTGATGTGTGGCATTGAATTTCCTTTCATGTTTGATGTTAATTCCCGGAGCTAAGAGAACGGGAAGCGCACGAACGTGCTGCCGGAGAGGACGGGGCCGGCTGGTCGCAGTGAGGGTGACCGAAATGCTCGGCGGCGGGACGGCGAGCACTGCACGCAAGGGAACACGTGCGCTTCCCAGAAGAGTTGGCTGCGCCGCTTGAAAGCGGGCGCATGGAGGTTTGTATTGCGGACGGCGTCGCGGCAGAGCCCTTGGGACGGACAGCCGCTGAGCTTGAAAGCTTTTCGCCGCTGCGGATCCGGCTCTCGGGCTGGGCTTCTTTAGAGGATCGAGCCCCGTCCGGATCTACACCCGTCTGTGCCTCGATGTGGATGTCCGGCGGGCTCGTTGCCCGGCTGGCGCTTGTCTGTCGTTGGCCCAACCATTCTTGTAGCTTCGAGTGTAACCGGGCACCAAGGTCTCCCGATTTCACGACAAACGCGTCGGCGCCAGCAGCCGCACACATCTGGCGGGCAGCGTGAGTGTCGTTGGCAGTGACTACGAAAACGGCCGGTGGATCATCAAACTCCTTCAGGCACTGAGTCACTTGGGCGCCATTCAGATGGGGTAAGTGCAGATCCGTCAGGACCAGTTCCGGGTCCAGGGTGGCGGCCGAAACCAGAGCCTTGTGGCCATCGGTGGCAGTGCCGACAATCTCGAATCCCCGCTCCTGGGCCATGATTCTCTCCAAGAGCTCGAGCATGATGGGCGAGTCGTCCACCAGTAGTGTTTTGATCCGCTTGGACGTTTCTGCCGGCTGCGTCCGACTGCTTCCTTGCGGCTTGATGGACGGTGGTTTCATACGCATCTCCGGCTCCTAGCCTCGCTGCGGTTGAGCCAGTGCGTAGCTGGCCTCCTGAGTTGGACTGTACATCCCGTCACATCGCCCTGGCGTGAGCCGGCGCATCCATCGCTCGGCCCTTTCGAACTCGGTGAAGTACGTCAGCAAGGTTCCACCGCGACGAACCGCCTGCTCGATCCGACGAGCGTGCTTTGTTTGATCGGGCCTTATTATCAGGGCAACTCTGGTGTTTCGAGGCAGGTGCCGGGGAACCGTCTTGCCTAGTGTGAACACTTCCTCGGGCTTGGGAACGGAGCGCAAGGTAGTTACATCCACCAGCACGCCGGTCCACCGGTTTGCGGTCAACAAGTTCTCGACCTCCTGAAGCGCGGTAGCTAGCTCGCCCAGCGGCATTTCTCCTTCATGGGTGAGAAAGACGCACCTCTCTTCTGGGACAGGATTTATGAAGTAGGACATGTGCATCCTCTCTGGAGTAGTCTCCTCGGCCGAACGCTCTGCGGTCGTCCGATCTCGATTGGGTCACAGCTTTCGTTCATATTGTCGCCTCAGTTATCAGCAATAAGTGGTTTAAACACTTTCTGTGCCACACTGTCGCTCGCATTAGAACTTGTTGAGGATCATGCCTTTATGCCGTTTGCCTCAACTCATGCATGAGGTCGGAATTTTGGACGTCCGAACAAATGCACGTCGCCGATTCAACGAATGGATGGCCGCGCACTGGCGAAACTACTTTCTGATGATATGAGTGGACGAAGGTCCTTCCCCAAGCGGTCCAAGTTTCGCACGTTCGGCTTTTCGACACTGCGAAGGCGCACGACTAAACAGGCTAACCAGCCTAGTGCAAACCACCTGCGCAGATTTGCGACCGCTGGCATGGGCTGTGCCTGAGTGAGCCTGGAAACGGAATAATACAGAACAATGAAAGTTATTCGTCATTCGTTATTGCTTGGTCCTTCGTCCTTCGTCATCGGTCATTTCCTGGGTGCACTGCTCCTCTCGGGATGTGTGCATCCTCAGGTCAACGCCCCCATCCCGTTTCAGTCGTTCGAGACCGGGCCTCGTTCAATCGAGGAGATGCACGCTGCCTTGGAGAAAGGCGACCCCGTGGCTCAGTTCCGGTTTGGTCAGTGTTGCCTTAACGGTTGGGGCATGCCCAAAGACCCGGCGGCAGCGGAAACCTGGTTCCGGAAAGCTGCGGAAACGCTTCGCGCCGCTGCTGAACGGGGCGACGCCGCGGCACAGGACAATCTCGGAATCATGTACAGCGACGGCTTCGGCGGGCCCAAGGCCCCTTGCGAATCGGCGAAATGGTGTCGGAAAGCGGCTGAGCAGGGTTACCCCGCAGCGCAGATTCGTCTCGGAAACAAGTATCGGTTCGGTGACGGAGTGCCGAGGGATGCCGCTGAAGCTGCGAATTGGTTCCGTAAAGCCGCCGAGCAAGGCGACCGCTACGGTCAGGAACGAATTGGCTGGGCCTATTATGCAGGGGTGGGCGTCGAAGTTGACTTCGTGAAGGCTTACCAATGGATGAATCTCGCAGCAGCCCAAGGCGACTTTGCTGCAAAAGAAGTCAGGAATAGCCTGGAGCAATCCATGTCGCCCGCACACGTCGCGGAAGCCCAACGGCTCTCAAGGGAGTTCAAACCGATGAATTGCTACCATCCGTCCAGCGGTCGGTTGTCAACAATGGATGGCTGTGGAACCGAAAAGCCGATCCAGATCGGCTCGGCCGGCACAAATGGCAATTGAACCGTTGTCAGGGAAGCCCTGCTTGGCATTTCCCGCCGGCCCGGCCGGGGTCCTTGATGTCCGCACGCCTGACCTTCCCTCCGCGTTGCGAAAACGCGCTATCTCGCGGCTCTCTCCGTATCCGCTCGGTAGCCCCCCTTACCTCACCGTCGCTCCTCTGCAAACTTTGCAGAGGAGCGACGGTGAGATGTTCTCTGGGTTGTAAAGGGTGTTTTCATAGAAGTTATTCACAAGGTGCGGCAGGTTCTGCCGGTTGTAGCGCGAGGATATTGGCGACAAAGGAACCCTGAGTGCGCAGGCTTTGGAGGTGGACCGATTCGTCGTAGGTCAGGTGGTCCTGCCACAAGCGCCAGAGGAGTTTGAGCCAGCGTTTTCCCAGACAACGTAAGGCACTGGCGTGGCTGTGGCCCTTGTCGCGCTTGGCTTGGTAATAGGCCTGCGCCCAGGCACAGCGGCGCCGGCTCTGGTCGGCCCACAGGTGCACCGTGTGCCGCAGGAAATGATCGCAGGCCCAGCGGATGCGGGCTTTGCAGATTTGCCCGGACTGAAAGCTCACGGGACTAACCCCGGCGTAGCACAGCAAGCTCTGCGCATCGGGAAAGATCTCTCGCACACTGCCCAGCTCGGCCAACAGGCGCGGCGCCAGCTTATCCTTGGCGCCCGGCAGGTTGCCGAAGATATCGTGGTCGGGGTGGGCCTGAAAGGCGGCCCGAATGCGGGCCCGATATTCATCGATTTGCTTGTGCAAGGACTGGAGCACGCGGACCAAGCTCAGGGCCAGCAGACGCTTGGCGCTGAGAATCGCGGCGCTGGCATTCAACGGCTGGCCCTGGTCCCAAGCCGCCAGCCGTTGCGCCGCGGTGTCGGGCCGCCACAGCTTATGGAGGTGGAGGAACTTTTCCCAGCGCCGCTTGCCCGCCTGCTGCAGGCCCGCCGGGGTGGGGAAGGCTTGCACGAAGGCCCAGGCAAAAGGCTGGGTCCAGTCGGCAAAGCTCTCCAAAGCCAGCGGGTAATACTCCCCCAGGGCCGCTTGCAGGTGGTTGACCAGGGCCGTGCGCTGCTCAATGAGCGCCTGCTCGTCCCGGCACAGCAGCCGCAAAGTGGCCGTGGCTTCGTCCTGCGGCCGCAAGGGCCGCCAGCCTTGGCCGTCGGGGCGCAGTGCTTCGGCCAGGCTCCAGGCATCGTGCCGGTCGGTTTTGTTGCCCCTGGGCGCTTTGCGCTCCCGATACCGCTCGGCGGCCTTGGGGTTGACCGGATAAACCGGGTATTGCCGCGGCAGCAACTGATCCACGGCCGGCCCGCTGGAGGTCTCGATGGCGATGGGACAGCGGCCACAGGCCTGCATCTGCTGCTCGAATTGCGCCCAACCGGCGGCGGTGTGAGCGAATTGAAACTCGGCCACGATCGTGCCGATCCGATCCACGACAACCACGTCGTGGTGATCCTTGGCCCAGTCCAGGGCCGCAAAGTAAGGTTGTTCGGTCCAATTAGTGTTCATAGTACGCACGGTCCGCAGCGGTCCTGACGCTCGGGACGGGCGCAACCTGATACAAGAGCCCTCGCGGGGCAAAGTTCTCTCAGCGCTTGGCCCGGGCGCCGCCACCGGAGTCGGCGATCTCACCGTAACCCTCGTAGGGTATGGCAACGGAAGCCGTGTCTCCGGCGCGGCCACTGGTTGACCGCCGGCAGTTTGCCCGACGGCAAAGTTATTCACCAGCTTGGGCGGAGCGCTGGATCGGGAGCGCTTCCCGCGCTGGTGAATAACTTTGGAAACCGTATCAGGTAAGGAGATGGGGAGGGACTAGGGATAGCGCCAAGCGAAGGCCAGGAGAAGGGGAGGCCGAGAGACTGACCTGCGCGCCTTCACGCGGAGCGGGGCGGCGCTTGGGCCGACCAGGTCTCATTCACGGCGCCTCGGCTTAGCGCGTCGCTCGATCACAACCGGGCGTGCCGGTTGGTCATGCCAGGAAGCCCCGTAAAGCAGGATCAACAGGGCTAAGGTAGTGATCGCCATGAAGGGTAACGTAAACATAGATTCAATTCTCCTTTCCAGATTGGCACCGTGCGCCGGGGGTGCCATTCGCCAAGGCAAGAGTTTCACTCGTGACGCCAAAGGGCTTGAGCTTGGCGACAATCGCTTCTTTGGTGGCGGTGCCAACGATTCGGAGGCGGGGCGTTCCCTGAACAAAATAGAGCAAGGTGGGGATGGAGTGGATGTCGTATAGAAGGCTCAGGTCGAGGCTGTCATCCGCATTCACTTTGACCACCCTCGCCTTTCCCTCGAGGGCGCTCGCCAGTTCTGGAAGGACAGAATCAAGGACCTGGCAAGCCCGGCTCCAGGGAGCCCAGAACACAACCAATACCGGCTCTTTGGACTGCAGGACCTCTGCCCCGAAGTTCGCTTCGCTGAGGTCCGTCGTTGAGGCGCCGGTTTGGTTTGTGTTCATGCTTTCAGTTTTTGTTCAGCTTCACCTGGCTCAATGCACAGCCCATGCCAGATGGCGTGAAACCCTGTAAGCCGCGTATCCATAGGGTCTAGTAGGGTCACCCGGCAGTTTCTGCCAGGGGTCATAAAATCGGACGGGACCGATAAACCGGACTTTGTGCTTGGGCTGCCATCTGTCCTCTTGGTAACTTGGGCGCTGATGGAACCAGCCAGTGAAGGCCGCTTCGATGCCAATTTCGCCGCGCAAATATTGCTGGAGATTGCCCACGAGCAGTCGCTGGAAAAGCTCTTGCAGAAACTGGTCGAGCGCGTGATGGCAAGCCCCCACATGGTATGTGCTCAGGTCTGGTTGATTGAAAAAGGTGACCTGTGCGCCAACTGCCCGCGTCGCCCCGAATGTCCCGATCAGTCGCGCTGCCTGCACTTGGCTGCCGCGCGAGCGAAATCCATTGCTGGGCTCCGGAAAGGATTTGGGCGGCTTGACCCGGAGACGGCTCGCGAACCGCTGGGAGTGCCGCCGATGGGAAGCGTGGTGGTAAGCGGTCAGCAGCGAGCCGTCCCGGATTTGAACAAACGGCCTGTATCGCCACTCGATCCCGACTGGATGCGCGAAGAGGGCATTCGTGGTTATACGATTGATCCGATCAGCTACAAAGGGGAGGCATTGGGCGCGATAGTAACAGCTACCCGCGAACTGTTTCAGGAGGAACTCCGGCCTTGGGGCTCTATTGTCGCTAATCATATAGGGGCGGCTATCGCCAACGCCCGCGCGTTCGAGGAAATCCGCGTGGGCAGCACACGCCTGGAGCAGGCCAACCAAAAGCTTGAGCGGGAACTGGCTGAGCGGAAGGAAGCGCAGGAAAGGCTCAGGCAAAGCGAACAGAGGTACCGCCGGCTCGTGGATACCGCCTCCGAGGGTATTTGGGAACTCGATGAGCAATTCCTGACGACCTATGTGAATCGGCGGATGGCGGAAATGCTTGGCTACGATTCACAGGAGATGGTGGGAAGGAAGGTAAGTGAGTTTCTGTTCGAGGACGACGTGTCCCAAATGCCGGCGAGGATAGCCGCCCGGCGCCAGGGACTGACCGAGCGCTATGAACAGAGATACCGTCACAAGGATGGCAGCACCGTGTGGATGTATGTCTCGGCCACCTCGGTCCGGGATGCCGAGCAGCGTTTCCTGGGGTCGTTCGCGATGCTCATGGACATCACCGAGCGCATGCGGGCGGAAAACGAGCTGCGGCAGAGTCAGAGGTATCTGGCGGAAGCGCAAAGGCTGACGCATACGGGCAGTTGGGCATTGGATGTGTCCACTCGCAAGTATAACTACGTTTCCGAAGAGAACTTGCGGATGTTTGCATTCGATCTGGAGGCGGGTTTGCCGACCCGGGAAGCATTCCTCCAACGCGTCGTCCCGGAAGATAGGGACAGGCTGGAAGAGGGCTTTCACAAGTCGCTCCACGAGAAGGTAGATAGTTTCGTGGAGTACCGGATCGTGCTGCCTGGGGGGACGCTACGGGACATTTACACCATCCGGCACCCGGTCCTGAATGACGCGGGAGAGGTCGTTCAAATAGTGGGCACCTCGATTGACATCACGGAACGTAAGCGGACAGAAGAGGAATTGCGCAAGCACCGGGAACACCTCGAAGAGCTGGTGAAGCAGCGGACGGAGCAACTGGCGGAAGCCAAGGCCCGGGCCGAAGCCGCCAATCGCGAGAAGAGTCGGTTCCTGGCCAACATGAGCCATGAGTTGCGCACACCGCTCAACGCCGTGCTCGGCTTTTCCCGGCTCCTCAAGAATGGCTCGGACCTAACGCCGCACCAGCAGGAGACGCTGGGTATCATTGTCCGCAGCGGCGAGCACCTCCTGAACCTGATCAACAACGTCCTGGACATGGCCAAGATCGAGTCCGGCAGGATGGCCCTGGAGGAGTCCGAGGTTGATTTGCACCAGTTGCTGCATGAGATGCAGTCGCTGATGGGAGTGGGGGCCGCCGAGAAGGGACTGCACTTCGCTCTGGAGCGTGCCCCGGAGCTGCCCCGCTTCGTTGCCGTGGACGCGGGCAAGCTGCGCCAGGTGCTGCTGAACCTGATTGGCAACGCCATCAAGTACACCGATTCCGGCAGTGTGAAGCTGCGTGGCCGGCTGGCCCGCCGCGGCGGGTCCGAAACCGTTCAGGTGCGATTTGAGGTGGAAGATACCGGACCCGGCATCCGGCCGGAGGATGCCGAGCGCATCTTCTTGCCGTTCGTGCAGTTGGGCGACCAGGCTCCCGCGCAAGCCGGGACGGGTTTGGGGCTGGCCATCTGCAAGCAATATGTCGAGCTGATGGGCGGCCGAATCGGCGTTGCCGGCGAGCCGGGCAAGGGATCGGTGTTTCATTTTACGATTCCAGTGACCGTCCTTCCGTCGGTAGCGGAGCCGGCGGAGGAAACCAGGCACGGGCGCATTCTGGGACTGGTTGAAGGGCAGCCGCGCTACCGCCTCCTGATTGCAGAAGACCAGCAAGACAATCGTCTGCTGTTGCGCAGGCTGCTGGACCCACTTGGTTTTGAGCTGCGGGAGGCATCCAACGGGCAGGAAGCGGTGACGTTATTTGAGCAATGGCATCCGGACCTGATCTGGATGGACATACGCATGCCGGTCATGGACGGGTTGCAAGCCGTCCGGCGGATTCGGGCGACCAAGGCCGGCGCCGACACCAAGATCATCGCGCTCACGGCTCATGCGCTGGAGGAAGAGCGAGGACCGATTATGGCAGCCGGTTGTGACGACGTCGTGCGCAAGCCATTTCGCGAACAGGAACTCTTCGACGCCCTGGCCCGGCATCTGGGCCTGAAATTCATCTACGACCAGGCGCCGGGGTACCAAGGCATGGAGGATGCCCCGGGCCTTAGCCTGCGTCCGGAGCAATGGGACGCGCTGCCGCCGCAACTGCTGCAGGATTTGCGTCAGGCCGCTCTTGAACTGGACACGGCCCGCACGCAAGCACTCATCGGACAGGTCACGGAGTTGGACGCCGCGCTGGGGCGGGCCTTGGACCGGCTGGCCTCGCAGCTTGACTACAAACGTCTGTTGAAATTGCTGGAAAGGGGGCATGCTCAAGCCGGGCAGACGTCATGAACCAAGACCAGCAACCGACTTCGGCGGCGGCCCGGGAAACAAATGTGGCGCGAGCAAGCCCCGATTCCAGAGTTTCAACGTTGAGTGCAGGCCGAATTGCGCTCGGCTACGCTGTTATCGCGCTTCTATGGATCGCGTTCAGTGACGCGGTCGTAACTCATTTCAAGCTGCACCCGGCCCTGATGACGATTAAGGGGGCGCTCTTTGTCGTGGTGACTGCCGCATTGCTGTATTTCACCATCAGGCGCCTGGTCAGAGCGGTTGAGCTAGCCTCTCGAGCACGTATAGCTGAGCGCACGCGGACCGAAGAGACCTTGCGTCGTTTGAATCGGGAATTGCGAGCGATCAGCAACTGCAATCAAGTCCTCCTGCGTGCCACCGATGAGCAGAGCTTGCTCAAAGAAATCTGCCGGATCGTGTGCGAGGAGGCCGGCTACGGCGCGGTATGGGTGGGCTATGCCGAACACGACGAAGCCAAGAGCGTGCGGCGGGTAGCGTTTACCGGCGTGGACGAGAAGGAAATCGCAAAGCTCCGCATTACTTGGGCGGACAACGAGCGTGGGCGCGGCATCGTCGGCAGGGCCATTCGGACCGCGAAAACTGCCTACATTGACGATTACGCAGCAGACCCTCCAACCGGGACCTGGGGCGCGGCTGCCTTGGAGCTCGGGTTCCGTTCCGCCGTCGCCTTGCCGCTCAAAGACGAACACGCCAACGCGTTCGGCAGTCTTAATGTTTACTCCACGCAGCCCAACTCTTTTACGGCGGAAGAGATTCGGCTGCTGGAGGAACTGTCAGCCGACCTGGCTTTCGGGATTGTCACCCTGCGTTCTCGGGCCGCGCGCGAACGGGCAGAGCAGGAGGTCGCCCTGCTGAGTTTCGCCCTGGACAAAGGACACGAAGCCGCCTTCCTGATAGATGACACGGCGCGGTTTCGCTATGTCAATGAGGAGGCCTGCCGCCTGCTGGGTTATAGCCGCGCGGAACTGATGGGCCTGAGCATAGCGGACGTTGACTCTGAGTTCCCATTGGAACGCTGGTCCGACCATTGGCGCGAAGTCAAGACGCAGCGATCGCGCACTTTCGAGAGCCGCCACCGCACCCGCGATGGCCGCATAGTCCCGGTCGAGATAACCGCGAATTATTTTGAATACGGAGGCGGGGCTTACCACTTGGGCCTGGTGCGGGATATTACCGAGCGCAAGCGTGCCGAAGAAGCGCTGCGCGAGAGCGAGACGCGCTTCCGCGCATTTGTGGACCACGCGGCGGACGGGCTCTTCATCTTCGACTCGGAGCACGGTACGGTCATTGATGTGAACCGGCAGGCCTGCGAGAGCCTGGGTTATACGCGGCAGGAACTCATTGGGACGACGGGGGCGGCCTTCCACTTGGATTCGGAGCGAGCGCTGTTGGAGCAGGTGGCGGCGGGTGAGACAGTGGTTGACACGCATCAGCATCGGCGAAAGGACGGGACACTGTTCCCGGTCGAAGTGAACACCAGCCAATTCTCCTATGGGGGCCGTTGCTTCCTGCTGAAGGTAGCCCGCGACATCACGGACCGGAAGCGGGCGGAGGAAGAGGTGCGCATTATCGCCGCGCAGTGGCAGGCGACCTTTGATGCGGTGCAGGATTTGGTTCTGCTGCTCGACAAGGATTCCCGAATCCTGCGGGCCAACCGTGCCGCGGCGGAGTTCCTGGGACTGCCATTGGACGAAGTCGTCGGGCGCTACTGCCACGACGTGATGCACGCGACCTCCGCGCCCCCTGTGGAATGCCCGTTCGCCAAAATGCGCCACTCTCGGAGACCTGAAGAAGTGGAGGTGCTGGTTCGAAAGGGAGGCCCCTGGTTGTCGGTTTCCGTTGCTCCGCTATTTGACCCGAGCGGTGAACTTACCCAGGTCGTCCATGTGGCGCGCGACATCACCGAACGCAAGCGCGCTGAGGATGCACTGCGGAGAAACCAGGCTTACCTGGCGGAGGGCCAGCGGCTGGCGCACATGGGCAGTTGGGCCTGGAGTCCCGCCACTCTCCAGTCGCTTTACTGGTCCGAGGAAATGTTCCGCATTTTCGGCCTAAGGCCGCAGGACGGCGTCCCATCCGCTGAGACCTTTTGGCAACGAATCCACCCCGAGGATCTTGACGGCACGCGTGAACTGCTGCTGAAGGTAGCGGCTGGAAACAGGGAGTACGAGCATGATCATCGGATTGTCCTGCCCGATGGAACAGTCAGGCACATCCATGCGCTCGGCCATCCGGTGCTGGATGAAAACGGAGAGGCCGTTGAATACGTCGGCACGACGATGGATGTGACCGAACGCAAGCTGGCGGAGGACGAGCTGCGCAAGCACCGGGAGCACCTCGAAGAGATGGTGAGGCACCGAACCCAGCAATTGGCTGAAGCCAAGGCCCGGGCCGAAGCCGCCAATCGCGAGAAGAGCCAGTTCCTGGCCAGCATGAGCCATGAGTTGCGTACCCCCCTCAACGCCGTCCTCGGCTTTTCCCGGCTGCTCAAGAGCGATCCGGACGTGACGCCGCGCCAGCAGGAGACGCTCGATATCGTTGTCCGCAGCGGCGAGCACCTGCTGAACTTGATCAACAATGTCCTGGATATGGCCAAGATTGAGTCCGGCAGGATGGTCCTGGAGGAGTCGGAAGTGGACTTGCACCAGCTACTGCACGAAATGCAGTCGCTGATGGGAGTCGGGGCTGTGGAAAAGGGGCTGCGTTTCGCTTTGGAGTGCGATCCAGATTTGCCCCAATTCATTGCAGTGGACGCCGGCAAGCTGCGACAGGTGCTGCTGAACCTCCTTGGCAATGCCATCAAGTACACGGGTTCAGGTGGCGTGAAGCTCACCGCGAGGCTCGCCCGCACCCAGGGCTCCGAAAAAGCCGAAATACGTTTTGAGGTTGAGGATTCCGGGCCCGGCATAGCCCAGGAGGATCGCGAGCGCATCTTCCTGCCCTTCGTGCAACTGGGCGGCCAGGCTGCCGCACAAGCCGGCACTGGGTTGGGCTTGGCCATCTGCAAACAATATGTCGAGCTCATGGGAGGGCAGATTGGGGTCACGACCGGGCCCGACAAGGGGTCGCTCTTCTATTTCACTCTTCCGGTGCGCGTCCTGCCGTCGGTCGCGGGGCCCAAAGAACCAAGGCACGGTCGCATTCTGGGACTGGCCGAGGGCCAGCCGGTTTACCGGCTCCTGATTGTTGAAGACCAGCCGGAGAACCGTCTCCTGCTGCGAAGACTCCTGGAGCCGCTTGGGTTTCAATTGCGCGAGGCAGCCAATGGCCGGGAAGCAGTGGCCTTGGTCAACCAATGGCACCCGCACCTGATTTGGATGGATATCCGCATGCCGGTGATAGACGGCTTGGAAGCGACGCGGCGGATTCGGGCGACCAAGACTGCCGCCGATACGAAGATCGTCGCACTCACGGCCCACGCGCTGGAGGAAGAGAGAGAACCCATAATGGCAGCCGGTTGCGATGACCTCGTGCGCAAGCCATTTCGCGAACACGAGATCTTCGACGCCTTGGCCCGGCACCTGCGCCTGAAGTTCATTTACGAAAAGGCGCCGCTGCAGGAAGGCGCGCAGCAGGCCCCGGCGGTTACGCCGCGCCCAGAGCAATTGGATGCGCTGCCCCCGGAACTGGTGCACGACTTGCGTCAGGCCGTTATCGAACTGGACACGGCTCGCACGCAGGCCCTCATAAAGCAGGTCGCCGAGCGAGACGCCTCGCTGGGCCGGGCCTTGAACACGCTGGCCACGCAGCTCGACTACAAACGCCTTTTGAAGCTCCTGGAGAGGAAGCCTTCTCAATAGAGAAGTGTGCCTCCCGGCACCCTTTCGACCTCCTCGTCTGCAACGCTCGATTCAGGAGCGTCAATTTCAGCGTCGCTGGGGCGGGCACAACCAATGGTTAGTGAGGAGCTGGGAATCGTCGCCGAAGGGTGAAGTGGGGTAGGGGACCCAGCCCTCTGCGCGCCCTACCTTCATGGCCGCCACACACCGCCGACGGTTCGATCTTTCGAATGTTCCAGTTATCGAACGTTAGGGAATTAACGTTCGGTATCGTGAAGTACCTGCAGCCAGGGAACTTGCGACGCATTTCGACCGTGGCACGCGTTCTGCCAAAAGGAGCTGGCAGAACAAAATGAGTATGAGAGTGAGGAAGATATGCAAAACGAACTTGCTGAATTTGGCTTCGGTCGAATCGTGCTGCACCTGGTCTGCGCCTGGAGGGACCACAAGCTCCGCTGGCATTGGCGCGGCATCCTTCGAGAAATTCGCACAGAACCTTATTAATCCTCTGGTTCAAAGCGTTCGCCGCACTGCTCGGTGGCCAACCAATGGAAGGAAGAGATATGGAATCACCTACTAACGTTACCTTTGATGAAATCCGTGTGGGCGACACGGCCAATGTGTCGCGCAAGCTGAGCACGTTCGAAGTGGAGGACCTGGCGCTCGTCGGCGGAAATGTGGACGCCTTTCACGTCGCCGACGGCCAGTGGTCTCCCGGCGAGCCGATGCACGCCGGAGCCGTCGGCGTGGAGGCCCTGCTCTCCGGACTGCTCAATCGCAAGCTTCCGGGACTCGGCCGGGCTGCTGAAACGGTGCGAGGGTTTGCCGCCCGTCAAATGCGCTTGCCGCGCACGCCACCCGCCGGCTGCAGCCTCCTGATTTTTGAAAGACGCAATCCTCGTCCTCACCCTGCGTGTGCTTGGCGCGAACCAGTCAAAGCAGGAGGAATTTCTATGTCTCACAGCTTAAAGCGCACCCACGCAGCTCGATTACAAAAGGCTTTTGAAATCGCTGGAAAAGGAGCATTGTCCACGCGACAGACCTTATGAGCCAGGACCCGCAACCCACTTCAGCGCAGGAAGAGATTCTGGTGGTGGATGACACCCCCGCCAGCCTGCGTCTGGCCACCGAACTTTTGACCCAGCACGGCTATCGCGTCCGACCCGCCGCCGACGGCGCGTTGGCGCTCAAGTCCGCAGCCGCCAAGACTCCGGACCTGATCCTGCTCGACGTAAACATGCCTGGCATGGATGGCTACGAGGTGTGCCGTCGGTTGAAAGCGGACGAGAAGAGCAGCCGTATCCCCGTTATTTTCATCAGCGCCTTTGGCGATACGCGCCAAAAAGTAACCGGTTTTGAGGCCGGCGGCATTGATTACATCACCAAACCATTTCAAGCCGAGGAAGTGCTGGCGCGGGTGCGAACACATTTGCGGCTGCGCCAGGCGGAAGAAGCCCTGCGCAACGCCCATAACACGCTGGAAGTCCGAGTGCAGGAACGCACCGCGGAACTGCGCCGGGCACTCGATGAAATCGAGGCGCTCAAGTCGCAGCTCGAATTGCGCAACGACTATTTGCAGGCGGAAGTGGTGGAAGCCAAGGCCTTCGGCGACCTGGTCGGCCAAAGCGCGGGCTTGAGCCAGGTGGTCAGCCAGATTGACGTCGTAGCCCCCACGGAAGCCTCGGTGCTGATTCTGGGTGAGACCGGCACCGGCAAGGAACTCGTGGCCCACGAGATCCACCGCCGCAGTGCGCGCAAGGACGGCCCCCTGGTCCGCGTCAACTGCGCCTCCATTCCGCGCGAGCTGTTCGAGAGCGAGTTCTTTGGCCATATAAGAGGCTCCTTTACGGGAGCCGTGAAGGACCGGGCTGGACGCTTTGAGACCGCAGAAGGCGGCACCATCTTCCTGGATGAGGTGGGGGAAATTCCCTTGGACATCCAAAACAAGCTGCTGCGCGTCCTCCAGGAGAAACGCTATGAAAGGGTGGGGGGCGACGTAACACGCCGGGCCGATGTGCGCATCGTGGCGGCGACGAACCGGGACTTGAAGCAGGCAGTGGCCGCCGGCAAGTTCCGCGAAGACCTCTATTACCGGCTGAACGTGTTTCCCATTCAAGTCCCGCCGCTCAGAGAGCGGATGGACGACATTCCATTGCTGGCCAAACACTTCGTCGAGCTATCCACCCGGGAGTTGAAGTGCGCCAAACCCCGGCTGACGCGGGCGGCGGTCGCGAAGCTGCAAAATTACGATTGGCCGGGCAACGTGCGGGAGTTGCGCAACGTGATAGAGCGTGCCGTTATCCTGGCCCGGGGCGGCGCTCTGGATTTTGACCTGCCCACGGGACCCCAATCCGCCCTGCCGCCTCGATCATCTCCTGTGGTCCAATCGCCCTCTGGCACCCCTGCCGAGCCCAGTTTTCTCACCGAGGCGGAACTGCAACGCCGGGAGCGTGAGAACTTGCTCCTGGTGTTGGAAGCCGCCAACTGGAAGATCAAAGGACCCGACGGTGCCGCCGAGTTGCTCGGCGTCAAACCCACCACGCTGCTTTCCAGAATGGAGAAGTGGGGGCTGAAGAAGCCGGAACCCAAACCTTCCTGATCCCGAGCCAGGCCAGATCAGCCACCTGGCGCTGATCTCCGCCAGGATAGGAAGGTGCGCCAACTGACGTGGGCGGCTACGCTCGTGCCGCCTCGACTCCGCGCGTCCTCGCGGGCGCTGTTTTTGCCTTTGTGCGGGGGCGCAGCCGAACCGGGCGAACATACCAGCCGTAACGACCAGCAATAATATCCACGCGCCAGGAGCCGCCTTGTTCCGCTCCGAGCGCCTCTTCCAGGCGCAGCTTAAGCGCCTGGCGTTCGTTCTCATCAGCAGGAGGGAGAATCTTCATATTCGTGATGCGTGAAACGTGAAACGTGATGCGTGAAACGTGATTAGCGACTGATGCCTGATTACTGATCACTGATCACCGATTACTGATTACTGCCCGCTGATCGCTGTTCCCTTGGCCACTGATGACTGATTACTGATTACTGGCCCCTGATTACTGTTTCCCGGCTTCGCCTCCGTACTCGCCGCCACCAGACCACTCAATTGCCCATGCCGGTGCGCCAGGAACCATGCCCCCACCACGAGCGCCACCACTCCCAGGATCAGCAGCTCATTGCCCACCACCATCGTCGGCAGGACAATGAGCGCCACCCCGCCCAGCATCAGCGCCACGCTGGTCGTGACACTGGCCACAATGACCTTGAGCGGCGGATACACCAGCGATGCCAGGCCAAAGATGAACAGCCCCACCCCCACCCACACGATGCCCTTGAGGCTCGACAGCTTGGCTGCCAGGTCGCGGGCCGTGTCCTTCTGCGCCGCGCCCAACTCGGTCCGGGCGCGGGTTTCCTCGCGCTCAATCACCGGCATGGGCGCGCTCAGGATGTAGGAGGTTGAGGGTTGAGAGTTGAGGGTTGAGGGCTGGGCGAGGTGCGAGGGCTGAGGGGCGAGGGACGAGCGGCCAGCGCTCGCCGCACTCGTGCGTGCCGGGGCAGCGGTTTGGGCCGGCACGGGCACGGCGCCTTGCTCGACGCGCGTTGCCGCGGGCAAGGTGTAGGTCCGGACCCTGATCGTCTCCTGGTCCTGCTTGCTCGGCTGCTGAGCATTCTCCCCCTGCGCCACCGTCTGCTGAATCAGCCCCGCCTGGCTGCGCGTCGTGGTGGCCTTGCCGCCTTTCAGCGGACGCGGCCCGGCGCACCCCGTGACCAGCAGTGCCAGGACGAACGCAACGCACAGCAAGCCGGACAGGTAATCCGGCGCCCCACGGTGGCCCGAGGTGCGAGGGGAGAGGCACGAGGGCCGAGTCGGCCTGTCGTCGGGGTCCGGGTCCTCGCTTGCGGCCTTCGGTTGCGGCCCCTCACTTCTCGCCCTTCGCCCGCCGGGCTTCGCCCCTCGCCCCTCCTCCCTCTCACTTCGGAACAGTCTCCGGTACCCCGCCCTGATCCGGCGTTCCCGGTCGCTGGGCTCATCGTCCCGATTGTCGGTTCGTTGCTCTGTCTTCATGTATGCGTCGCTTTCTGTTCGAGTGGCGAGACCATCTCGTCACTACACCCCTCCCCGGAAATCACGGAACGGAGGCAAAAAAAAGGGGCAGCCGAGCGGCTACCCCTTGCAAATCAACGGGATGTGAGAATTCAGGAAATCACGGAAAAAATCGCGGGCCAATGCCGAACAGAAGGAAACAAAGGTAACGAAGGCAATTACCTTCGTTTCGTTCTTCTGTTAACAGTGGATCGCCTCAACCCGCCACGGGTCTCAGCAGCCCCGCCAGCTCCTCTCGCTTTTCCTCCCAGTTCCCTTCCGTCATCATCAGCAGCCCATCGAGCACGTCCTCAATCAGCGCCCGGTAATCCACGGCGTTCGCCTCGGCGGCCAAAGATCGCGGGCCAATGCCGAACAGAAGGAAACAAAGGTAACGAAGGCAATCCCCTTCGTTTCCTTGGTTATCTTCTGTTAACGGTGGACCGCCTCAACCCGCCACGGGCCGCAGCAGCTCCGCCAGCTCCTCTCGCTTCTCCTCCCAGTTCCCCTCCGTCATCATCAGCAGCCCGTCGAGCACGTCCTCAGTCAGACCCCGGTAATCCACGGTGTCCGCCTCGGCGGCCAATACCGCCTCGTTCAGCGGCACTGTCCCCTTGAACTTCGTATCCTTGCGCCACCGCACCAGGTCAGCCAGCACCGCGTGGTCCTTCCCCATGCCCTTCCATTTCCCGACCAGGTCGCGCAGCGTCGAATCCTTCACCTTCAACTCGCGCGCCGCCTTCGCGAGGTCGCCCTTCGCCAACACCGCGTAAGCAACCCTCAAGGACTGGGCATCAACCCGGCCCAGGAATTTCAGCAACCCCTCCGCCACGATCTACTCCAGCCGCGCTTTCGCGTTCCGCAACTGCCCGTTCTCCTGCTGAAGCCCATGCAGCCCCTCGGCGACCGCGCCGATGCGGCGCAGGATCTCAGCCAAAGCGGATTTGCAGTCCAAGGCCCCAGCCCGCTCCTCGCACCCGCCAAGCTCGCCGGGCACGCCGACAAGGAAACGATCAATCACCGCACGCTGCTCCGGCGTCGCGCGCAGGAAGCGCATCAGCGAGTCAACTGAGACCGTTTCGTTCATTACCGCCGTTTCTCAATCCCGAAGGGATCGGGATTCGTATCGAGTGCCGTTGCGCGGAGGCGTAGCAACGACTGGCTGCACCCCACTCCGGTGTTGCCATCCACAAAACGTTGCGTAAAATGAGACACACCAGGCAAAAAAATGAGCTGCCTCAGCATGGCCTTGCGACACCAGGCCGAGCGTCACCACTTTAACCAAAGCGACCTCGCCCGGAGGTGTGGCCTGTCCCGAAGCTACATCAGCCGTCTCTTCAGCGGCGAGTCCCACGAGCTCTCTGACGAGAACTTCACTGCCATCCTGAACAGCTTTGCCGCCGCGCCGCCCGCCCAGGCCGAACTGATAGCCGCCCGGTGCCGGGACACCCTGGCCGGTGCGGTCGGCACCCCAGGCGCCGACCTCGTTGAAATCAGAATCAAAGGCGCCGGGCAGCCAACAGAATCGCAGTCTCTGCAAGTTCATCTGAGTCAGGAAACCGAACGTGCTTTCGCCTGGTTACGCAGCCAGTGCCCACTCAACCCCGATCTGGAGCAGCACCTGGTCGGCTATGCACGGTTGATGGGAATGAAGTGACCATCGGGCCGGCTTCAGCCTTTAGCATTTAGCCTTCAGCCTTTCCCCGAATCCTCACCCATCCGCTATCCACGAACTGCCACTTCCGCTTTCTCCTTTTGCGGTATTCCGCGATTAGCCGCACCTTGACGAAGCACCCGATCCCCCGCTCCCACTTCGCCGCTGCGCGCGCCACCTCCTGCAACTCGCTGCGCTTCGCGCTCCGCAGCATCCGCGCAATAGTGTGAAGCAACGTCTTCTCACCCTCCGGGACCCCAGCCCACCACTCCGGAACCACTGCCACCCTTGGCGGCCTTTCCAGTTCTGCATTCCGCCTTCCGGCTTCTGCATTCGTTTCTGGTCTGATTTGAATATTCATCATACGCCTGCACTCTACCAACGGGGGTCTGCCAATTACGGGGGGACACCGAAAGATTCTGCAGAAAGTTATTCACAATGCAGAAAGTTATTCACAAGGGCGAATCCCGAAGGGATTCGATCACTCAGCCCAGGGTTGCGAGGCACGAGCTACCCTGGGTAGCCGACATGGTTTTCTATCAACTCTGAAGGAGTTGCGTCCTCGCGTGCCCGATTGCTGCAACTCTCCCCAGGAACCTCTTCGGGATGGTAGGGACGCGTTCCATCGCGTCCCCGTATATCCCGGAAGTTTGGAACGCGGTGGAACGCGTCCCTACCAAGTTCAGGGGAGCAATGCGGGAATTCGTTCCGGGAGGTCTTTCAGAGTTGTGCCCCTCCGCTGCGTCCCCCCAGGGTAGCTCGCCAACTCGCAACCCTTATATGTCTCTGGATATGAGTTCTGGGCGTTCTCGCTCCTCCCTCGGTCCCACAGGAAAACGGGGGTGCTCCCCGCTGCGCGGTTCCCCGCAGGCGAGCGTAGCGAGCCGGAGGGGAATCGCGCAGCGGGGAGCTACTGGCGAAACGTGTCCCCGGCAATCCCAGCGCCCGTCGCGGGTTTACCCGCATTTGGTTACTGCCTTCCTTTCGATCTCTTGCTTTTCTTGCGCAGGCAAGAAAATGAGGCCGCTGCCCTTGCGCAAAGGGCAATCGGCGGCGTGCGCGAGCTCGTGCAACCCTCGGACGGCCTTGGGCCAGTCCGTAGCCCAGCCAGAGCCGCGCACGCCCGGTGCTCCAAACTCGAACGGTTGCCAGAGCGGCGGCCAGGCCCGTCAGCTCGTATAAGTAAGGATGAGTAAGAACACGATCAAAACTATGCAAGCCAACAATACAGTCGTCTATGCCGGCGTGGATGTCGCCAAAGCCACCCTCCAACTTCATTTGCAGGGTCAACAAAGCGAGTTCAACAATACCCCCAAGGGCCGGCACCAGTTGTGCGCTCAACTGCAGCAGGTCCCCGGCGTTCACGTCGTTTGCGAAGCCACCGGTGGCTATGAGCGCCCCCTGGTCAAGGTCCTGCATCAGGAGCACATCCCCATCTCGGTGACCAATCCGGCCCGCGTGCGCGCGGCGGCCCAGGCCCAAGGCCAGCGGGCCAAAACCGATCGAATCGACGCGCGCGGCTTGACTGATTATGGCCAGCGCTATCAGCCCGAACCCACGCCGCCCACCTCGGCCACCCAGGACCAACTGGTGGCACTGACCCAATGGCTCAAGCAATTGATCCACGGGCGGGCCTTGGCCAAAACCCAGGCCGAGCATCATCAGGATCCCTTTGTCCGCCGCCAGCATGCCAAGCTCATGACCCATCTCCAGTCCCAGCTCGAGGCGGTGGAAAAGCAGATTAAAGCCTTGCTGGCGCAGGATGCCGCGCTGCAGCAGCGGGCCAATTGCCTGGATCAAATCCAGGGGGTCGGCCCCCGCACCGCCTGGATGGTCCTGGCTCATATGCCCGAACTGGGCCGATTGAACCGCCAGGAGGTGGCGGCCTTGGCCGGCTTGGCCCCCTGGACCCGAGAAAGCGGCACCATGAAAGGAATGCGCTGTATCGGCGGCGGTCGCCCCGAAGTGCGACTGGCCTTGTACATGGCCGCCCTTAGCGCGGCGCGCTGCAACCCGGTATTGCGCACGCTCTACAAGCATCTTCGGGCCAAGGGAAAGTTGCCCAAGGTCGCTCTGACCGCCGTGATGCGCCGCCTGTTGATCTACATGAATCATTGCATCAAGGCTCCCCTCTCGGAAGCAGCAGCGCCAAAGGCCAAAGTGCTCAAAACAGCATGAACCGCGTTGACAAAACTAACACGGTTGCTGGGCTTTTAGACCTTCCTTCGGCCCTCGGATTTCGGCCCTCGGATTTTTCCGGGCCTCCCCCTCTAATTGTCATACCCCCCGTGCTATGCTCGCGGGCATGAAGATTCGAAAACACCGACCAACAGAGGTAGGGACGCCTCGCCGAGGCGTCCGCTGCCAGGCGAACGCGGCCCCTTCGGCGAAACGGCCCTACCTGCGCATGGCCTCGGGACCCGTCAAACGGCGCTCCCTTGGGCGCATGAAACGCATCCTCGGCCTCCTGCAAGACGGCGCCTACCCCAACTGCAACACCGTGGCCGCCGAGCTGGAGGTCTCCCCGCGCACCGCCGCCCGCGACCTGGATTGCATGCGCGACGACCTGGAACTGCCCATCGAATACGACGACCAGCGCCACGGCTTCTACCTGACCCAACCGGTCCAGGGCCTGCCCATCGTGCCGGTGACCTCCAAGGAACTGTTCGCTGTCTGCGTCGCCCACAAAGCCATCGAGCATTAGCGTGCAAAATCCGAGCTCGGAGGCAGGCAGGGCCACCCCAGCCGCGCCCCACAACGTGGCTTTTTCCCCATGAGACAAGCCACAGGGCTTCGAAATTGCCCGTGGGCGGGCCACCCGGGCCAGTCGGAGTCCGCGCCGGTGAGGGTGCCAGGCGCACGGCGGTGCCGGCCGCAGGCTAAAATGGGTGCAGGTAGCCGGCCGCTTGGCATCTTGCGGCCCCGAATTCGCGGGGCCCCAGCACCGCGGGTGATTGACCTTGCGCCAGCCGGCTCCTGTCCAGGCGCGTGCTGGTCTCCCCCTGCCAGGCCTCGTCAGATATTGATGATGCCGGGGCATTTTGTCTTTGGCCATTGCGAACAGCCCCAAAAAGGCCTACCGGCATTTGCGCCGCGCTTGGCACGCCGCATGACCATTTTGCTGCCACACTTGGGACAAGCTGGGTTCCCTCCATCGGAATTGTCATTCTGAGGAGAGGATGCTACAAAATTTCCAGCCTCAAACTTGGGCTTTGACGATTGGCTTCCTCTCGGCAGTTCTTGGCCGGTAACCTCGGCGAACCGCTTGCGGAAAACCCAGTCGAGATTCTTCAGATTATCCGGATAGATCGAAACCAGCTTAACGTCATACCTCTCGTACTGCTTCATCTTCCAAGCCATTTTCGCCCGGTAGTCCCGGCGCTTGTATCCCTCCTCGACATCCTTCATGCCCCAGTACTCGACGTACACGTCGTAGTCCGGCAGAAAAAAGTCCGGCTTGCAGAGTTCCTCATTGAAAATCCAGATGCCGACTTCGATAGGGCGCTCGTATTCGTAGCGAATGCCGTTACGGGAAAGGAAGTCGGCAATCTTCTGCTCGCCGTGACTTTTGACTTGCTCACCGCGAACAGTCACCGACAGCCGGCCGTATTCCTTCGGCTGCGGCAGGAACAGCGACATGAGATCTTCAAGCAGCCCCATGGCTAATCACCTCCGTATTCATACAACAATTACCCGGGTCTTGTCAGCGGAATTTGATGGCGCGGGCGTTGCTGCAGAGAATGTCGGTGTTCGGGCAGTTGCTCATCGTCAGGACCGCGACGAAACCCAACTGGTGCCGGCTTTTGTGAGCACATCCTCGGTTGCTGAGTCGAGGCTGTCGGCGAGAGTGCGCCTTGTGGGCTGCGCTTGAGGGATTAGGCCTTCTTGGCAGCTCGCTTTTCCCTGAGCCATGCTTGCCGGTTGGGCGACCGCCGACGGCTGCCCGCCGCCAGGGCTTGGTTTCGTATGTCAGTTTCCAGGAGCTCAACCATCCGCAAGGTGCTGACTTTCAGCAGCATACGCAGCTCAGGGTTGTCGAATTCGCGTAATCCGGGTCAGGCTGGAACCCCTCCATTACTCCTCCACTACGCCTCCTGATGCACACCGGAGGTTCAATTTGAACCTCCGGTGTGCATCAGGCGGGGTAGTGGAGGGGATATGGAGGGGTGCTGGCGGGGGCGGCGCCTATAGTTGTGATCCAGCAAAAGGTGCATCCTCGTCGCAGGAGGACTCGGCCGGAGGGCAGTCGTGCGGCCTGCGCCCGTCGGGCAGTGTCATCGCTGGGATGTGTGCCATCGAGGCCTTCTCCTGCTACTTGGCGAGGGCCAATTGTTCGCGATGGGTTTCGTCAGGGGCCGCCGGCGTGGCGTTGGCGCCGGCGGTGTTCTCTTCGGGGATGCGCATGGCGTAGAAGGAACGATAGACGAAGGCTAGGGCCACGATGAAGAAGACCGCGCCGATACCCGTCTTAAGGCCCTGGCTCTTCATGGTGACGGCGATCTCGGTGGCCAGCAGCCCGAACAGCGTGGTGAACTTGATGACCGGGTTGAGGGAGACGGAGGAGGTGTCCTTGAACGGATCGCCCACCGTGTCGCCCACGACAGTAGCGGCGTGCAGGTCAGTGCCTTTCTGGCGCAGGTCCACCTCGACGATTTTCTTGGCGTTGTCCCAGGCGCCACCGGCGTTGGCCATGAAGATGGCTTGGAACAGGCCGAAGAACGCGATGGCGATGAGGTAGCCGATGAAGAAATACGGATTGAAGAAGGACAGCGCGAGCGCGAAGCAGAAGATCACAATGAAGATGTTCCACATGCCCTTCTGCGCATAGACGGTGCAGATGCGCACGACCTCCTTGCTGTCGGCGACGGAGGCCTTCGAGGCGTCCAGCTTGATGTGCTCTTTGATATAAACCACCGCCCGGTAGGCGCCGGTGACAACGGCCTGGCAGGACGCGCCGGTGAACCAGTAAACGACGGCCCCGCCCATGATGAGGCCGAGGATGACCTGAGGCTGCACCAGGCTCAGCCTGGACACCACTCCGCCGAACAGATTCTCCAGCAGGATGATGATGCCGAACACCATCGTGGTCGCGCCCACGACTGCCGTGCCGATGAGTACCGGCTTGGCGGTGGCCTTGAAGGTGTTGCCGGCGCCGTCGCCCTTCTCGAGCTGATACTTGCCGTTCTCGAAATCGGCGTCGAAGCCGAAGTCGCGCTTGATGTCCTCTTTGACGTTCTTGATGCCCTCAATTTGGCTCAATTCATAGACGGATTGGGCGTTGTCGGTCACCGGCCCGTAGCTGTCCACAGCGATGGTCACCGGCCCCATGCCCAGGAAGCCGAAGGCCACCAAGCCAAAGGCAAAGATCGGCGCGGCGAATTTGAACTTCTCCGGCATGATGCTGAGCACGCCGGGGAATTGGGAGAAGTAGTAGGCGACGAACATCAGGAACAGGATGACCAGGCCCATCCAGAAGGCGGAAAAGTTGCCCGCGACAAAGCCCGAGAGGATGTTCAGCGAGGCGCCGCCGTGCTTCGAGCAATTGGTCACTTCCTTCACGTGGCGGGAGTTGGTGCTGACGAAGATCTTGGTGAACTCAGGAATCAGCGCCCCGGCCACGGTGCCGCAGGAGATAATGATGGAAAGGCCCCACCAGAGGTTCGGATCGAGGCCGGTCTGCTGTGCGAGGAGGAGGTAGCTGGCGGCAAAGGTGATCAGGATCGAGACGGCGGAGGTGATCCATACCAGGTGAGTGAGGGGCGCTTCAAAGTCGAAATCTTTCTGATGGCCGTATTTGGCTCGGCTGATCGCCTGGTTCAGGAAATAGGACACCAGGGAGGTCACGATCATCAGCGCGCGCATGGTGAACAGCCAGATAATGAGCGTCGCGCAGACGCCCTGGTTGGCCGCCAGCGCCAGGGCGATGAAAGAAACCAGCGCCACGCCGGTCACGCCGTAGGTCTCGAAACCGTCGGCGGTCGGGCCGACGGAGTCGCCGGCGTTGTCACCCGTGCAGTCGGCAATGACCCCCGGGTTCTTCGGGTCGTCCTCAGGCAGCTTGAAGACGATCTTCATCAGATCGGAGCCGATGTCGGCGATCTTGGTGAAGATACCGCCGCAGATGCGCAGCGCGCTGGCGCCGAGCGATTCGCCGATGGCAAACCCGATGAAGCAGGGGCCCACCAGCTCACGCGGCAGGAAGACCAGAATGCAGATCATGAAGAACAGTTCGACGCACACCAGAAGCAGGCCGACGCTCATGCCGGAGCGCAGCGGGATACCCAGGGTCGCCAGCGGGTTGCCCTTGAGGGCGGAGAACGAGGTGCGGGAGTTGGAGACGGTGTTGATCCGGATGCCGAACCAAGCGACGCCGTAGGAGCCGAGGATGCCCAGTACCGAACAGGCAAGGATGACAACGACATTCCCCAAGCTGGCGCCCTGCAAGCCGGCGAAGTAATAGACGATGCAGCAGGCGATCAATACCCAGAGGATGACCAGGAACTTGCCCTGCTGGAAGAGGTAAGTCTTGCAGGTCTCCCAGATGATGTTGGAGACGTTGCGCATGGACTCGTGCACCGGCAGGGCCTTGGTCTGCTTGTACTGGACCCAGCCGAAGATGGCGCCAATGGCGCACATCACGATGCCGAAATACATCAGGCCCAAGCCGCTCATGCCTCCCAGACCATCAAATCTGACCTGGGTCAGGTCCGGAATATGAATATCCGCCTCGCTGGCGTAAGCGCCAGTCGAGGCCAGAAGCGCCATCAACAAAAGAACGGCCCAAAAGTAATACTTCGTATTTCTCATAACTTTAAGTGACTGTTGCAGAAGAAGGCTCGGTCGCGCCTGTACTGTTTGCCTGAAAGCTAAGGGCTCCCGTGTAAAAAAGTTCCTCATCAGGCGACTTGGCGAACCGAATCCTGGCTGCCGTATGGATTGTCCACTCGCATGGTGCATTCCGGATCGTCGCACCACCGGCCGTCCACAATGAAGCGGTAGCGATGCGATCCCGCCGGCAACTCAGTGGTCACACGCCATACCCCGTCCGGCTCTTGCCTCAGGTGGATGGCGTTTTTCTCCCAGTGCGTGAAGCTGCCAACCAGTTTGACGCTGGTCGCACCAGGTGCGGTGATTGAGAAGGTCTGTTGTTTCTTGGTCAGTTGTTTCTTTGCCATAGGCTTTGGATCGTTGGATTTCCAGGAAGGGAACTCCGCCGACCACCTCAGTCGGTGGGGGGGCATATTCGAGGCGGTTGCCGACGAAGTTCCCTGGAGAGTCACGGTGCAGCTCTTACCGAGGGTTGGCAAACTGTTGGATCTTGCTGGCGAACCCTTTGGCTGCCTCAGTGGGTTCCACCTGCCCGTCCATCAGGATCTCGCGCAGGGTGAGCTCCTTGCCGTAGTACTTTTTATTTGCCCCGGAGTCGGGCACGAGCCATCCGCTTTGCAGACAAGCGCCGCCGTAAAAGCCCTGCCATTGACCATAGACCAGAACGGAACCCTTTTCGCAAGTGTAATAGGCCTGATCACCCGTGGTCTTGTACCCGGCCGTGGCCCGCGCTCCCGCCCCTGGACTCATCCCAGCCACCGTGAAAGTTTCGAGGGCGTTGGTGTTCATCAATGCCAGTACGAAGTCCATCTGCTCGGCGCCACCCTGGAACCCGAAAGTTCCTTCGGCCCCTCGGACGAAGGCCACTGGACCCCATTGGCCTGTGGTCTTGTTTTTGACTATCACGACCCCCTCGCCGCCAGCATAGCCGAGCACCAGCCCGCCTCTGTAGCCGTGCATGATCACCAGGCCCTCGGCCTTCTGGAGCACTTCCGCCGGCACCGCTGTGGCCGGATTGCTCTGCACCGACTGAAAGTAGCCGGCAAGCTCGCTCACGCGCGAGTCGAGCTTTTCCTTCGTGGTGGCCAGCACCGGCAAGGTCAGGCTGGCGGCCAACACCGTTGTGAGCGTTCGTATCGTTAACTTAGTTCCACATTTCATAGTTTATCCTTTCGTACAGTTCAGTGTTAAGTAATGTCACTGCGGCTTATGCAGGGCCTGTGCCAGATGGCGCGAAGCTCTGTAAGACGCCTATCCATAAGCTCTAGCATGTTCACCGGGCAGTTTCCGCCGGGGTCGTAAAATCGAACGGAGTCGAAAAACCGTGCGCGCCGGAGTCATTCATTTGAACAGAAGGTAAACAGAAGGTAACGAAGCAAACAAAGGCCTGGGGCCAGAGGGACTTGCCCTGCCGCCGAATTTCATGGCGGCTCACCGTTTGGTGATCTGGGTTCAGCTCGCGTACCTAGGCTAACGGAGGTTGGCCTGGCTTTGTTTCCTTCGTTTGCTTCTGTTCCAACTGCATCCTTACGGCTTTAGCGTGGAGCATGTCGAGCGCGATGCTCAGCAGCAAGAAGCTCGCTGGTAAGCGAACGAGTGTTTTCGAACGTTCGGAATCTCGCCCCTTGCGGCGCGAGCCGCCTCGACGCGCAAATGCTTGTGCCCAAACGGCTTCTGCATTACTGACGTGGTTGGCGCGCCAGTTGCATACGGGCCGTTTCGTGTATGAATTTCGTTCAACAGTGCGGATCAAGCCTGGCCTCAAGGGCAAACCCCCGGCACACAGGCGAAGAACCTCTCACCAGTTATGACTACAATCTCCGTTGATCTTGCGTTCGACAATATGAACAAGACCCGAGTCTCAAGCGCCCGAGCGATCGTCATCAATGCAGGGCAAAAATGTTGGCGAACCTTGGCAGCCGTCCGTCGCATTAGAGGGGGAATGGACGCGGGCTTTGCAGAACGACCATAGAAGATTCACAACATGGAAATTCGAATTCATACGTGCGGAGGTTCGGTGGAGACTTTTTTCCAAGACGACCCGGCCCTGGCAGTTCGTATATTGAAGGGAATCCAGTCCACAAAAGTGTTCGCCACCAACCACATTACTATTGCCGGCGATTATTCCCTGACGACCTTCGTCGCTTCGCGGGTCAACCGCGTTGACCTTGTCACCGAAGAAATCCTCGGGTGGAAGCATCCCGACGACATCCTGGATGTGGTCGAGTTGTCCGAGGACGAATTCCGGGAGCGAAGCCACCTGAACGACCCGGCGCAGCTGGAGCGTCGCCGGAGCCCCAAACAGACAGGCGAATTCGCCGTGGTCTTTGTGGAAGTGGAGATGAGCGGCGGGACTCGAATATTTCTGGCGGCCAAAATCAAGGTGGTATTGCCCGCGGAACGGCTGCAGCGCTTGCGCACGCTGTTCACCGCGGCCGCGGTCCATTTCCGCATGCGTCAGGGCGGCACCGCGATCCTGAATCTCACAAACCTCGTCCGGTTCACCCTCAATCCCGGCCCCGATGTTACGCCCATTGATGCCTGGGCCGCGCACCACCTGTCGCGCCAGCAAAAGTCCGCGCGTGTCGCCGATGCCGATGACTGAGACAATCCAATGCTATGAAGAGTCTGATTCGCGCCAAAAGTAAAGCACAGAGGTCATTTGTGCCAATAACCTCCTTTACATTCGAAAGCTTCGAGGTTCGTGTGCGGCGCGCGACGGGCCACAGGCCTCTTCCGGTTGGAGTTGCCTTCCGGAGGCTGAATGTCCAGCTCCCTTCGAGGCAATTCAAAATCATCCCCGGGCGGATTGATGCTGAATCCGTTGGTGTATGAACATGACCGTATTTGTCACGTTCTGGCTTATCGTCCTGGCCCGGATCACGGATGTTTCCCTGGATACTGTCCGCACGGTCTCGATTATCCAAGGCCGGCGCGCTTTTGCCGCAACTCTCGGTTTCTTCCAAGCCGTTGTCTATATTTGCGCCGTCGCCAAGGTCCTGCTGAACATGGATCAGCCTGCGTATGCGGTCGCCTACGGATTAGGGTTCGCGATGGGCACCTACCTGGGAATGGTCATCGAGCAACGCCTGGCCTTTGGCAGACAGTTGGTGATTCTCCTCACGCCCAAAGGACGGGAGTTGGCCGAATCCTTGCGTGCGGCGGACTATCCCCCGACTGAAGTCAAGGGACATGCCCGAGACGGCGATCTGACGATTCTCTGCGTAGAAATTCCGCGGCGCGAGGCACAGAAGGTGATCCACCTTGCCTGTGCCGTTGATGAGCGCTGCGTCTTCAGTGTCCACGACATCCGCCTGGCGGATTTTGTCGAGCAGGCTGCTCCGAAAGCCAGCCAGCGCAAGCATTCGTGGCTCTTTCATTTAGGAGGTGCATTCTTGAAAAGAGGCATCTCATAACCCCGGAGGAACAGATGCTCATACTGCTTTGGTTTTTGGCCGGTTACGTCTTCATCTTCACTGCAAAGTGGGATCGCGGCGCTTCCTGAGGATGATCCATGAAAATCCTCGTTTGTAACTCTGGTTCCAGCAGCGTTAAGTTCAGCCTCTTCGAGGCGGAGCGGGAGCTGCTTCTAGCCGAGGGCAACATTGATTGGACGACCCGGCCGACGCGACTGGTATTTCGGCGCCCGGGCCAGCCGGAGATTCGGGAGGAGCTGCACCTGCGCGAGCACAGCGAAGCCGCTGAGCGCATCCGGGCGGACTTGCAAGCCGGACCTTCGGCACCTTTGGACGGCATCGAAGATATTGACGCCGTCGGGCACCGTGTGGTTCACGGAGGTCGGCGGTTCACCACCGCAGTACGGATTACGCCCGAGGTCCAGAGGGCCATCGGTGAACTGAGCGAACTGGCCCCGCTTCACAATCCAGCCAGCCTGGAGGGCATTTCGGCTGTCGAGCGAGTCTTGCCCTCGGTCCCGCAGGTGGCGGTGTTCGACACAGCTTTCCACACCACCCTGCCGGCCTCAGCGCAAACCTACGCCCTCCCGCGCACCTGGAGGACGGAGTGGGGCATCCACCGTTATGGGTTTCATGGTTTGAGCCATGCTTACTGCGCCGGGCGGGCGGCGGAGATGTTGAGCCACAACGCTTGCCGGCTCATCATTGCTCATCTGGGCAATGGGGCCTCCGTCTCCGCCGTCCATAACGGCGTTTGTGTGGATACGTCCATGGGCTTTACCCCGCTGGAGGGAGAGGTCATGGGGACGCGCAGTGGCAGCCTGGACCCGGGCGTGCTGCTCTACGTCTTGCGGCGCAAGGGGCTGACGGTCGAACAACTCGACCATGCCTTGAACTACGAGTCAGGCTTGCTCGGCCTCTCAGGGATATCCTCGGACATGCGCCAAATTCTTAAAGACGCGCCGAACAATCCTGACGCCCGCCTGGCCCTGGAAGTCTATGTCCACCGGTTGGTGCAAACTATTGGTGCGATGGCCGCCGTGCTTGGCGGGGTTGATGGATTGGTCTTCACCGCGGGCGTGGGCGAGAATTCCGCGCGAGTCCGCGAGATCGTGTGTGAGAAGCTCAGCCACCTGGGACTGCACCTGGATCCCGCTGCCAACGCGCGCTGCAAGCCCGACACGGACATCGCCTGCCCTTCTTCCCCCGGGCGGATTTTGGTCATCGCAACCAGGGAGGATTTGACGATTGTGCGCGAAACCAGACGACTGATCCGTTCGGAAGCAGGAACACGAGAAGATGTCCCACCGAGACAATTAATAGCAGCTACTGAAACCGTATAACACAAAAACCGCTGGTCCGGGTCGGTGATCCGGACGGCAATGAAAGAGCATAAACATGAGAGAGACCGCAACTGTAATAAACGATCATAAAGGAACCCGGCGCAACGAAGTGAGCTTGGCGCCGCCACCCGCATTGTCCAAGGATGAACTGGGCAAAATTGACGCCTACTGGCGGGCGTGCAATTACCTGGCCGCCGGGATGATCTATTTGCGCGCCAATCCGCTGCTGCGCGAACCGCTAAAAGTGGAGCATATCAAGCAGCGGTTGCTCGGGCACTGGGGTACCAGTCCAGGTTTGAGCTTCATTTACATCCACCTCAACCGGCTCATCAAAAAGTACGGTCTGAACACCATCTTCATGGCCGGGCCCGGCCACGGCGCGCCTGGCGTGCTCGCGCCAGCCTACCTTGAAGGCACCTATTCGGAGGTTTACCCCAACAAGGGCGAGGATGAGGAAGGAATGCGCGAGTTTTTCAAGGAGTTCTCGTTTCCTGGGGGGATCGGCAGTCACTGCACACCGGAAACACCTGGTTCCATTCATGAGGGCGGCGAGCTGGGCTACAGCGTTTCACATGCCTTTGGCGCCGCGTACGACAATCCCGACCTACTGGTCGCCGTAGTGGTTGGCGATGGGGAATCCGAAACCGGCCCTCTGGCCGCCGCCTGGCATTCGGACAAGTTCCTGAACCCGATCCGGGACGGCGCTGTGCTGCCGATCCTGCAGCTCAACGGCTATAAGATCAACAATCCCACCGTGCTTTCGCGCATTTCGCATGACGAATTGGAGAGCCTCTTTGTGGGCTATGGCTGGACGCCTTACTTCGTGGAGGGCAGCGATCCTCAGGACATGCATCAGAAGATGGCTGCGACGATCGAGACCTGTGTGCTCGAAATCCGGCGCATCCAGCAAGAAGCTCGCGTAAGCGGTAAAGCGACCCGCGCCCGGTGGCCCATGATCGTTCTGCGCAGCCCCAAGGGCTGGACGGGCCCCAAAGAGGTGGACGGACACAAAGTCGAAGGCTTTTGGCGGGCGCACCAGGTGCCGCTGGCGGGCGTGCGGGAAAACCCGGCCCATTTGAAGCAGTTGGAGGATTGGCTGCGCGGTTACCGGCCGGAAGAACTCTTCGAGAAAACCGGGCGGTTGATCCCTGAGCTCAAAGCCCTCGCGCCGCAAGGCACCCGCCGCATGAGCGCCAATCTTCATGCCAATGGCGGATTGCTGCGCAAGCCGCTGCGTTTGCCGGATTTCCGGGACTATGCGGTCAAGGTGGATGCCCCCGGTCAGACGACGGCCGAAAACACGCGGCCCTTGGGGCGCTTCTTGCGGGATATCATGCGGAACAACATGCAGAGCTTCCGCGTCTTCGGGCCCGACGAAACCGCTTCCAACAAGCTGGATGCCGTTTATGAGGCCAGCAAGAAAGTGTGGTTGGCCGATTACCTTCCGGAAGATGCCGATGGCGGCGAACTAGCCCCGGACGGCCGGGTCATGGAACTCCTCTCGGAGCACACGCTCGAAGGCTGGCTCGAAGGTTACCTGCTGACGGGACGCCACGGCTTTTTCTCCACGTACGAGGCTTTCGTCCATGTGATTGACTCGATGTTCAACCAGCACGCCAAGTGGCTGGAGAGCTGCCGCGGGTTGTCCTGGCGGGCGCCAATCTCCTCGCTCAACCTGCTGATCACCTCGACGGTCTGGCGCCAGGACCATAACGGCTTCACGCATCAGGATCCGGGCTTCCTCGATCTGGTGGTGAACAAGAGTCCCAACGTCTGCCGCATTTACCTGCCGCCGGACGCCAACTCACTCCTCTGCGTGGCGGATCACTGCCTCAAGAGCACCAATTACATCAACGTCATCGTTTCGGACAAACAGAAGCACCTCCAATACATGACCATGGAGCAGGCCATTGTGCACTGCACCAAAGGGCTCGGTATATGGCCCCAGGTGAGCAATGACGAAGGAACGGAGCCGGATGTGGTGATGGCCTCCGCCGGAGACATCCCGACCAAGGAATCGCTCGCGGCCATCGTCCTGTTGCGCGCGCACTTCCCCAACCTCAAGATACGGTTTGTCAATGTGGTGGATCTCTTCCGGCTTACACCGTCCAGCGAGCACCCGCACGGTCTGTCCGACCGGGACTTCGATACCCTGTTCACCGAGGACAAGCCGATTATCTTCAACTTTCACGGTTATCCCTGGCTGATTCACCGGCTCGCTTACCGCCGCACGAACCACAAGAACCTGCATGTCCGCGGCTACAAGGAGCACGGCAATATCAACACTCCGCTCGACCTGGCGATTCGGAACCAGATTGATCGCTTCACGATTGCGATGGACGTGATTGATCGCGTGCCGGCCCTGCGCGTATCCGGCGCTCACGCCAAGGAGAAGCTGCGCGTCATGCAACTCGAATGCCAGGCCTACGCCTACGAGAACGGCATCGACAAGCCGGAGCAGGATGGGTGGACCTGGCCGGGCAACAAGTGACTCACGGTCTGATTCACATGGATGCATACGAGAAAACGACCTAATTCGAACAATATGGATAGCACAACACTCACAGCGTCAGGGCAAAGGAATGAACCATTGGCCAAGGCCAAACGACCACGGGCAAAAGCGGCGTCCGCGGCCGCCGACCCCAGCCAGCAGGGCGGCAGGGGAAGCAAAATCGCGGAGGCGGAATTGCTGGAGCAGTACGGCTGCGGCCCCGTTCAGTTCTCGGGTTCGGGCAATGCGCTCTATGAGCGGCACCTGATGTTCGACAATGTCATGACCGGGCAGGCCGCCCCGATGCGCGAGCGCTTCGAGGCGCTCGCGCGCTCCGTTCGGGACCTGCTGTCGCAGCGCTGGCTCCGCACGGAGGAACACTATACGCGGAAGAACCCCAAGCGCGTTTACTATCTCTCCATGGAGTACCTGCTGGGACGCTCCACCTCCAATAACATTACCAACCTTCTGCTCGACCCCTTCGTCCGGGAATCGGCCAAGCGTGAAGATATTGACCTGCGGCAGGTCCTGGAACAGGAATCCGACGCGGGCCTGGGCAACGGCGGACTCGGACGTTTGGCGGCGTGCTTCCTGGATTCCATGGCCACGCTCGGCTTACCCGGTACGGGCTATGGGTTACGCTACGAGTACGGCATGTTCCGGCAAACCATCCAAAACGGCTGGCAGATCGAGCAACCCGATCACTGGCTGGCACGGCCGAGTCCGTGGGAAGTCGTCCGCTATAACGAGGCCGTCGAGGTGAAGCTCAACTGTTCCTTCGAGCTTCGTGGCGGCGAGTTGCAGCCAGTTCCGGGCCGGCCCTCCAGCTTCATGGGGATTCCCTATGATCGTCCGGTGGTTGGCTACGGCGGGAAAACCATTAATACCCTTCGCCTATGGGCTGCCCGAGCGTCCCACGATTTCAATTTTGCGCAGTTCAGCAGCGGAGATTTCGTTGGGGCGCTGGCGGAGTCGCTTGGCGCCGAAACCCTCACCCGGGTTTTGTACCCGGACGACAGCACCGCCCAGGGCAAGGGCTTGCGGTTTATCCAGGAATATTTTCTGGTGGCCTGTTCCCTGGCCGACCTGGTTCGCCGCTTCCGAGCCGCGGAAAATGACTGGCGCGCGCTGCCAGAAAAAGCCGCCATTCAATTGAACGATACGCACCCAACCATGGCGGTGCCGGAACTCATGCGGATACTGTTGGATGAGGCGAAACTGGACTGGGACAGCGCCTGGGACATAACGGTGCGAACGCTGGCCTACACCAACCATACGCTGCTTCCAGAAGCGCTTGAAAAATGGCCGGTCGCGTGGTTCCAGGACATGCTGCCGCGCCAGTTGGAGATCATCTATGAGATTAATCGCCGCTTTCTGAACGACGTGCGCGCCCGGTTTCCCGGCGACGAGGGCCGGGTGGCGCGCGTCAGCCTCATCGAGGAGGGCGCGGCCCGGCAGGTCCGCATGGCGCACCTGGCGATCGTCGGCTCGCACAGCACCAATGGTGTCGCCGCCTTGCACTCGGACTTGGTCAAGAAGCAGCTCGTGCCGGATTTCGCGGCCATGTTTCCGGAACGTTTCAACAACAAGACCAATGGTGTCACGCCCCGGCGCTGGTTGTTGTCGGCTAACCCGCCGCTTGCCAAGGCCATCACTGAGGCCATTGGCGATAAGTGGATTTGTGATCTCAACGAACTGCGCCGGCTCAAGCCCTTGGCCGCCGATTCGAGCTTTCAGGAGTCGTTCCTCCGCGCCGAGCGCGAAGCGAAGGTGAGGTTCGCCGACTGGCTCAAGCAGGTCAGCGGCCAGGTTGTCGATCCGGACACCATATTTGACTGCCAGGTCAAGCGCATCCACGAATACAAGCGGCAACTGCTCAACGCGCTGCGGGTGGTGGTGCTTTACAATCGGCTGCGGGCAAACCCGAAGTCGGATCTGCCGCCGCGAACCTTTCTTTTCGCGGGGAAAGCCGCGCCCGCTTACCACTTCGCCAAGGTCATTATTAAGTTCATCAACAGCCTTGGCGATGTCATTGATGCCGACCCGGCCATGCGCGGACGGATCAAGGTACTGTTCCTGCCGGAGTATTGTGTGAGCCTCGCTGAACGGCTCATCCCGGCTAGTGATGTGTCCAATCAAATCTCGACTGCCGGCTACGAGGCCAGTGGCACCAGCAACATGAAATTCATGATGAATGGCGCCCTGACCGTCGGCACCCGGGATGGGGCCACTATCGAAATGGCCCAGGAGGCGGGCGAAGAGAACTTCTTCCTGTTTGGCCTAACGGCCGAGCAAGTGGCCAATACCCGCGGCTGGTATAGACCTCTTTGGCACTACGAGAACGAACCGGAAACCAAAGAGGCGCTGGATTTGATCGCGGCCGACCACTTCAGCCCGCAGGAGCCCGGCATCTTCTCCTCCATCTTGAAAGCGCTCTTCACCCATGGCGACCACTACATGCATCTGGCGGACTTGAAGTCCTACCTCGAGGCCGACCAGCGGCTCGTGGATTTGTACCGCCAGCCCGCGGCCTGGGCGGGCAAGGCAATCCTGAACGTGGCCGCCTCAGGGAAGTTTTCCAGCGACCGCACCATCGCCGAGTACGCCAGCGAAATCTGGAAAGCGCAGCCATGCCCGGTGTCATGAAGAACTTCCTCGCCGAATATCAAGCCGCGCTTCCGCCGTTCAGGCCTGAGTCCCGTAGCTCTGGGGTGCTGATGCATGTGACCTCGCTACCTTCGCCTTACGGGGTCGGGGACGTGGGGCCGGCCGCCTATGCATGGGTGGACCGGCTCCACGATGCCGGCCAGAGGTGGTGGCAGGCGCTGCCTTTGGGGCCCACCGGCTTTGGCAACTCGCCGTACTCCTGCCTGTCTTCTTTCGCGGGCAATTCACTACTGGTCAGCCCGGAACTGTTGATCGAAGACGGTTTGCTTAGCCCAAGGGACTGTGAGATAGGCCGCAGCCTTCCAAAGCGCGCAGTTGATTTCGAGGCGGTGACTGTTTTCAAGCACCGCTTGCTCGACCAGGCCTGGCGCAATTTCGACGCCTCCGCAGGCCTGGAGCTAAGGGACGATTTCGAGCGATTCTGTTCCGAGGAGGCTCACTGGCTGGAGGACTACGCCCTGTTCCGCGCATTAAAGGCACGCTTGAGGGGAGCGTGCGTCCTCGACTGGCCGGAGGAGTTGATCCGGCGCGATGCTTCAGCCCTAGCGCGCGCGCGCCACGACCTGGCGGACGAAATCAATGAAAGCCGGTTTGGGCAGTTCCTCGTGTCACGCCAGGGAAAGCGCTTGAAGAACTACGCCCATTACCGGGGCGTGTTCCTCATCGGGGATCTGCCCTTCTTCGTGTCGCTGGATTCCAGCGATGTTTGGGCAAACCCCGAGTGCTTCCAGCTCGATGCCAATCTGCGGCCGCGCTTCGTGGCCGGCGTGCCCCCGGATTATTTCAGCGCCAAAGGACAGCTCTGGGGCAACCCGGTGTATGACTGGGAAGCTCTTCGCCGCTCGGGTTACCGTTGGTGCATTGACCGTCTGAAATCGTTGCTGGCCCACGTGGACCTGGTTCGGCTTGATCACTTTCGGGCGTTTTGCGCGGCGTGGCACGTTCCCCCCACGGCGAAAACTGCTGAACTGGGGCACTGGGTCCCCGGACCGGGGGCAGCTTTCTTTGAAGCCGTCCAGGCGGAGTTGGGCCACCTGCCTTTCATTGCCGAAGATCTTGGCATCATCACTCCCGATGTGGTTGCGCTCCGCGATGAATTCGAGCTGCCGGGAATCCGAGTGTTCCAATTCGGCTTTGATGGGAATCCGGCTAATCCGCATCTCCCCCACAATTGCGGACCGAACACCGTCGCCTACACGGGCACGCACGATAATGACACGACTCGGGGCTGGTTTGAATCTCTGCCCGAGCATGTTCGCCAGGCCGCCCGGAGCTATGTGGGAAAGGCTGGCGCCGGGACTGGCGAAGTCGTCTGGGACTTCATCCAGTCAGTTTGGTCATCGAAAGCCGGTCTCGCCATCGCTCCGCTGCAGGACGTGTTGAACCTGGGTGTCGAGGGCCGCATGAACGTGCCCGGCACCCCTGCTGGCAATTGGCGCTGGCGCTGCACCGAGCAAATGTTGAGGGCTCCGATCTTTGAGCGCTTGCGCAACTTGACTTTGGCGTGTGGCCGGGCCGTTGATCTGCGGAATGCCATTGGAAACCAAATCGTAAGCGCTGTGGCATGAGCAAATCCTCGCCCATGGTCTTCCTGGTGGATGTGGATGACACCCTGTTGGAGAACGACCGCATTCAAGCCGACCTTAAACATCACATCGAGCGCGAGTTCGGCACCCAATGCCGGGACAGGTTCTGGGCGATCCAGGAGGAGCTATTTGAGGAATTGGGCTACTGCGATTATCTGGGGGCTCTCCAGCGCTTTCGCATTGAGCACCCCTACGAGCCCCACCTGGTAACGGCGGCCAACTTCCTGGTTGATTACCCATTCGCCAACCGGCTCTATCCCGGCGCACTCGACGTGCTGGAACGTTTCCGCGAGTGGGGCCGGACGGTCATCCTCACGGACGGCGATATGGTGTTCCAGCCGCGCAAGGTCCAACGTTCCGGCATTTTCGAGACTGTCGAAGGCCACGTCCTCATTTATATCCACAAAGAGGAGGCCCTGCAGAATCTCGAGCAGCGGTATCCCGCTGAGCACTACGTGCTGGTGGACGACAAGCTGCGCATCCTGACCGCCGTCAAGAAGGCTTGGGGTAGCCGCGTAACGACAGTGTTCCCCCGGCAAGGACAGTTTGCCCTCGATCCGATAGTCCTCGCCTCCTATCCGGCGGCGGACGTGACGGTGGAACGTATCTCCGACCTGCTGTCTTATGATTTGCCTGACCTGATTCCTGGCCGCCCATTCGCGGCCACCCAGGTTCGGTCATTGACTTCCGAGCGAACGCTCCACTCACACTAAACAAAACAAATGAAAGCGACAAAACTACTTCACAACCTCGGCCAGAGTCTCTGGCTCGACAACATCACTCGCGACTTGCTCAGCACCGGGACGCTCAAGCGCTATATTGATGAGCTCTCTGTCACCGGTCTGACCTCCAATCCGACCATTTTCGACCACGCCATCAAGAACAGCAGGGCCTACGACACGGCGATTCGGGTGCGCCTCGTCCAAGGCAAATCCGGGGAACCTCTGTTTTTCGACCTGGCGCTCCAGGACATCACTCGGGCAGCAGACCTTTTCCGGCCAATCTTCGACCAGACGAACGGCCTGGATGGGTGGGTTTCCCTGGAAGTGTCACCGGCCCTGGCGTACGACGCCGCCAGCACACTGGCTGCTGCCAAGGAGTTGCGCGCCCGTGCAGCCCGACCCAACGTTTTCATCAAGATCCCCGGCACAAAAGAGGGCTTGCCCGCGATCGAGGAAGCGATCTTCGCCGGCATACCCGTCAACGTAACCCTCCTTTTTTCGCGAGAGCAATATCTCGCGGCGGCGGATGCTTTCATGCGCGGCATCGAGCGGCGCATCGCGGCGGGACTCAAACCGGATGTTAGTTCGGTCGCTTCGGTCTTCGTAAGCCGTTGGGATGGCGCGGTGGCAGGCAAAGTTCCACCCGCGTTGAACAACCAGCTCGGGATTGCGATGGCCAATCGTGCTTACAAAGCCTACCGGGAGTTGCTGGGTTCGCCTCGCTGGCAGCGCGCATTCAACGCTGGCGCCCGGCCGCAACGCTTGCTTTGGGCCAGCACCGGCACCAAGGACCCCAAAGCCTCCGACGTGCTCTATGTCAAAGCGCTGGCAGCCCCATTCACCGTCAACACCATGCCGGAAGCCACGTTACTAGCCCTAGCCGATCACGGCGAACTCGGCTCGATCATGTCCGCTGATGGAGGCGATTGCGAAGCGGTGCTGGCGCGGTTCAGCGAGGCCAGTGTCAACTTGGAAGCGCTGGCCGCTCAACTCCAGGTCGAAGGCGCCAAAGCCTTTGTGAAGTCCTGGGACGAATTGCTCGCCGTGATTGCTTCCAAGAGCAACGCGCTCAAGCAGGCGGCTTAGAAAATCGAGACAACGTGCAAAGAAAGGCATCGTGTCAACTCTGCCAGTTAAGGTTCAACCTCTGATCAAGCGCAAAGCCTGGAGCGCTTTGGCGGCACACTTCAATCAAGTGCGCAATTTGCACCTGCGTGACTTATTCGCCCAAGACCCAAAACGCGGCGAATGGATGACCTTGGAGGCCGTGGGCCTTTACCTGGATTACTCGAAAAACCGCATCACCGATGAGACTCTGAAGCTGCTCTTCGAACTGGCAACCGAATCCGGATTAAGGGATCGGATAGACGCCATGTTCCGAGGTGACAAAATCAACGTCACCGAAAAGCGAGCGGTGCTGCACGTAGCGCTGCGGGCGCCCAAAGAGGCCAGCATCCTGGTGGATGGCAAGAACGTCGTGCCAGAGGTCCATGAAGTGTTGGAGCGTATGGCGGATTTTGCGGAGCGGGTCCGCAGCGGCGCATGGAAGGGCCACACGGGGAAACGGATTCGCAACGTCGTCAACATCGGGATTGGCGGCTCAGATCTCGGTCCGGTTATGGCCTACGAAGCGCTGCGGCACTACAGCAAGCGCAACATGGTCTTCCGGTTCGTTTCCAATGTGGATGGGATTGATTTCGTCGAAGCCACCCGCGACCTCGACCCCGCTGAAACGCTCTTCATCGTCTCCTCGAAAACTTTTACGACGTTGGAGACCATGACCAATGCCCAAAGCGCGCGCGACTGGGTACTACAAGGGCTGGGCGAAGACCCCAAGGCCATCGCCAGCCATTTTGTGGCGGTCTCCACCGCTGAGGAAAAAGTCGCTGACTTCGGCATCAACACCGACAACATGTTTGGCTTCTGGGATTGGGTGGGGGGCCGCTACTCGATGGACTCCGCCATCGGCCTTTCGACCATGACCGCCATCGGCCCGGCCAACTTCCGCGCCATGCTGGCCGGCTTCCGTGAAATGGACGAGCACTTCCGCACGGCTCCTTTCGAGCGGAATCTGCCGGTACTCATGGGATTGCTGTCCATCTGGTATAACGACTTCTTCGGCGCGCACACCGTGGCGGTCCTTCCCTACGAGCAATACTTGAAGCGGTTTCCGGCTTATCTCCAGCAGTTGACCATGGAGAGCAACGGCAAACACGTGACGCTGGAGGGCCGGACGGTGGACTATGACACGAGCCCCATTTATTGGGGTGAACCCGGCACCAGTGGGCAGCATTCGTTTTATCAACTGATTCACCAGGGAACCAGGCTCATTCCGTGCGACTTCATCGCCTTTGCCCGCGCGCTGACCCCGCTCGGCCCGCACCATGACATGCTCCTGGCCAATGTGTTTGCCCAGGCCGAGGCACTCGCCTTTGGCAAGACTGCCGACCAGGTCAAGGCCGAGGGCACGCCGGATTGGCTGGTCCCCCACCGGGTTTTCGAGGGCAACCGTCCATCGAACACCCTCCTTGCCGAGAGGCTCAGCCCCGCGACCTTGGGCAAGTTGATCGCCCTCTACGAACACATCGTGTTTACCCAGGGCGCTATTTGGGAGATTGGCTCTTTCGACCAGTGGGGCGTCGAACTCGGCAAAGTTCTGGCGCAACGGATTATTCCCGAATTGGAAAGTATCGTGGAACCAAAGCTTTCTCACGACAGCTCGACTAACAACCTCATCCGGCGTTACCGGAGATTAAAGAAGACATCATGAACGCGCTTGGCTGCAACGAACAACAACTGCAGAAAATGATAAATCAGCCCGGCTTTCTGGCCGCGCTGGACCAGAGCGGTGGCAGCACGCCCAAAGCATTGGCTGCCTATGGCATCAAAGAGGAATCATGGTCCGACGAAGATGAGATGTTTGCGATCGTGCATCGGATGCGCACGCGCATCATCACCAGCCCCAGTTTCAACGGTGACAGGATCCTTGGCGCGATCCTCTTTGAGAATACCATGGACAGGAACATCCAGGGGCGACCCACGGCGGACTATCTGTGGTCCGTCAAAGAAATCGTCCCGTTCCTGAAGGTGGACAATGGCCTGGCGGAGGAAAAGAACGGGGTGCGGTTGATGAAACCTATGCCTGAGTTGCCTGCGCTCCTCAAGAAAGCCAGATCGAAAGGCATTTTCGGCACCAAAATGCGTTCGGTCCTCAACAGTGACAACCTCGCTGGAATCAGAGACCTCGTAGATCAGCAGTTCGAGGTGGCCGCGCAAATCCTTGCAGCGGGCCTGGTGCCCATCGTCGAACCGGAAGTGGATATCCATTGCCCCGAGAAAGCCGAAGCCGAGGCCTTCCTTAAGATCTTTATACTCGAAAAGCTCGACAGGCTGCCTCCCGGACAACTGGTATTCCTCAAACTCACTCTGCCAGAGCGGGACGATTTGTATGCCGATTGCGTCAGACATCCCAAGGTCGTGAGGGTGCTTGCGTTATCGGGAGGCTACCCGCGGGACGAAGCCAACGCGCGGCTGCGGCGGAATCACGGGGTCGTCGCGAGCTTCTCGCGGGCCTTGGTCGAGGGATTGACAGCGCAGCAATCCGATGCTGAGTTCGACGCCCTGCTGGATGGCGCCGTGCAGAGCATCTTTGAGGCTTCCACGGTGAAGCAGGAACCAAAGAAGCGAACCACAGCCGAGCGGAAGGGTGTGGAAGCTGCCGCGTGAACCAACTGGACCAAGCCCCCATGCCCCAAGACGCCGTCAGAATTGCTCCTTCAATCCTCGCGGCCAATTTCGCCCGCTTGGGCGAGCAAGTAGCCGAAGCAGAACGCTGCGGAGCCGACCGCATCCATGTGGATGTGATGGACGGCCATTTCGTGCCCAACATTTCGATGGGCGCACCAGTCGTCAAATCGCTTCGCCAGGTGACGCGCTTGCCCCTGGAAACCCATCTGATGATTTCCGCCCCGGACTTCTTCTTTGACGAATTTGTCGAGGCCGGCTCCGACTCGTTCATCGTTCATTGGGAGGGCAATGACAATCTGCACCGCACGATACACCGCGTTAAAGACTTGGGAAAACGGGTCGGGTTGGCCATCAACCCCGCGACGCCCGCCGCGGTATTAGAGGAGGTGCTGCCCGACTTGGACCTCGTGTTGGTCATGACGGTCAACCCGGGGTTCGGGCATCAACACTTTATCCATTCGACCTTGGCGAAGATCCAACGCGTGCGGCGCATTATTCAGCAAGTCCGGCCTGAGTGCGAACTCGAGGTGGACGGCGCGATTGATGAGATAACGGCTCCGCTGGGCTTTGCGGCGGGTGCGAGCGTTTTAGTAGCCGGGACCTCGATCTTTGGCTGCAGCCAAGGAGTTGAAACAGCCATGCGGCGGCTGAGGGAAGCCGCGAAGTGAAAGGAACATGATGAAAGTAGGAATTGCCACCGACCACGGCGGCTTTGGTCTAAAAGAAGAGTTGGTTGCCCAACTCCAGGGCGCGGGCCACGAAGTAGTTGCTTTCGGGGCCCACAAACTTAAACCCGACGATGATTACCCCGACTATGTCACACCGTTGGCCAAGGCTGTGGCATCCGGCCAGGTGGCGCGCGGTATCGCCATTTGCGGCAGCGGCGTGGGGGCCTCCGTTTGCGCCAACAAGATTCCAGGGGTCCGCGCCTCCCTGATTCACGACCACTTTTCGGCCCGGCAGGGGGTTGAAGACGACCACATGAACGTCCTGTGGATGGGCGGCTGGACGGTCGGCCCAGCCGTCGCGTGGGACCTGGTTCAAACGTTCCTCGCGGCGGAGTATAGCCAGGCTGAAAGACACCTGCGGCGGCTCGGCAAGGTGGCCGCTCTAGAGAAAGCGAAATAACCAAACGGCGAATGCAAATGACAGACGAGAACAAAGTTCAACTGGCGATCAACACGATCCGCACGCTCTCCATTGATGCCGTGCAGCAGGCCAAGTCCGGCCATCCGGGCACGCCCATGGCGCTCGCGCCGCTGATCTACACGCTCTGGAACCGGGTGCTGCAGTACGATCCGCAGGACCCAATCTGGCCCAATCGCGACCGGTTCGTGCTCTCCAACGGGCACGCCTCGATGCTGCTCTGGTCCATCCTTCACTTGACCGGCGTGCAGGCAGTGGATGCCGATTACGAGCGGTTGGGCGAGCCGGCGGTGACGCTGGACGACATTCGCCGCTTCCGGCAACTGGGCAGCAAGGCGCCTGGCCACCCCGAGTACCGCTGGGTTTCCGGAGTGGAGACCACCACCGGCCCGCTCGGCCAGGGCGTTGCCACCGCCGTCGGGATGGCCATCGCCCAGAAATGGCTCGCCAACCGTTACAACCGGCCCGGGTTCGACCTGTTCAATTACAACGTGTATGCCGTCTGCGGAGACGGCTGCATGATGGAGGGCATCTCCTCGGAGGCGGCCTCGCTCGCGGGCCACCTCGGCCTCGACAACCTCTGCTGGGTTTTCGACAACAACCACATCACGATCGAAGGCAACACGAGCATCGCCTTCACGGAGGATGTGGCCGCCCGTTTCCTCGCTTACGGCTGGAACGTCTTGCGCGTCGGCGACGCCAATGACGTGGACCGCATCGAGCGGGCGCTCCAGATTTTCCGCCAGACCAAAGGCCGCCCCACATTCATCGTGCTGGATAGCCACATCGGGTACGGTTCTCCTCACAAGCAGGACTCTTCGGAAGCGCACGGCGAGCCGCTGGGCGAGGAGGAAGTCCGCCTCACCAAGCGCAGTTACGGCTGGCCCGAAGATGCGAAGTTTCTCGTGCCGGACGGAGTCTATGCTCATTTCGCCGCGGGAATTGGCGCCCGCGGCAATGCGGCCCGCCGTGAGTGGCTGGCACTCTTCTCAGCTTATCGAAACAAGTTCCCGGAGCTGGCGGCCGAGATTGAGTTGATGCAACGGCGCGAGTTGCCCAAGGGGTGGGATCGAAACCTGCCGGTTTTTCCTGCCGACCCGAAGGGGTTGGCGGGCCGCGAAGCCTCCGGCAAGGTCCTGAACGTTCTGGCGCAGAATATCCCCTGGGTCATTGGCGGCTCAGCGGACCTCGGGCCTTCGAACAAGACCACGCTGACCTTTGAGGGCGCGGGTCACTTGCAAGCTAGTAATCCCGGCGGCCGCAACCTGCACTTTGGAATTCGCGAGCACGCCATGGGCGCGATTGTGAATGGCTTGGCGCTTTCGAAGCTCCGCGGCTTTGGCGCCAGCTTCTTCATTTTCATTGATTACGCACGGCCAGCCGTCCGGCTCTCGGCCCTCATGGAACTACCCACGCTTTTCATCTTCTCTCACGATGCCATGGGTGACGGCGAAGATGGCCCAACACACCAACCGGTTGAGCACCTGGCCTCGCTTCGTGCGATCCCAGGGCTGATCACGCTGCGACCCGGTGACGCCAATGAGGTCGTCGAAGCCTATCGGTACATTATGCAGTTGCGCCACAAACCGGCGGTCCTCGCCCTCTCTCGCCAGCCGCTGCCTACTTTGGATCGAAGCAATTACGCGCCGGCTTCGGGTGTAGCGCGAGGGGCTTATGTTCTGGCGGACCCGCCTGGCGGCACACCCGAAGTCATTCTGATCGCTTCGGGAAGCGAAGTCATTCTTGCGGTCCAGGCGCACGAGCAACTCCTGAGCGAGGGCATCTGGTCACGCGTGGTGTCAATGCCCTCTTGGGAGCTCTTCGAGCACCAGAGCCGGGAATACCAGGATAGTGTCCTGCCGCCTGAAATTGAGGCGCGGGTCGCCATAGAACAGGCCTCGACTTTTGGTTGGGAGCGCTATGTAGGCTCAAAGGGCAGGGTCATAGGCATGCACACTTTCGGCGCTTCAGCGCCGCTCAAGCAGCTTCAGAAGAAGTTTGGCTTCGAGCCCGAACAGGTCGTGGCGGTTGCCAAGGAATTGCTGCGCAGCCGAGAGCTTGCGAGATCCGTGGAAGATCGCGAGGGCCGCACAGCCGCGCGCGTCGCCTGACACTCATCGGGAGCGACTCCCAACAACCAAATCAATGTATGAAAGAAAAAGCCGTTTCTAATTCGCTCAATGGACTTTCTGCCGAACCGGCTAAGCCGAAGCCGAGCATGCCCGCACCGGGGTATCAACAATCCGTGCCAGCGGCCCTGCCAAAGCCGCGGCACGTTCCTTTGCGAGAGCCAGAACACCTTTACTCCGCGAGGTATCGGCATTGGGGGATAAACGAATAGGCGGGCTGAGTCCTTGCCCCTGGCCGCAAACTGAACTCAGACAGCCTCACACGGCCATGCACGCAATGGAAACCCCCGGCCAGAGCTCGCCCTTGGGCGCCACAATCGTCCGTGGCGGCGTTAACTTCAGCCTCTTCTCGCGCCACGCCACGGCCATCGAGTTGTTGCTCTTCGATCGGGAAGATGATACGCGGCCATCCCGGGTGATCCCGCTGGATCCCGCAACCAGCCGCAGCTACCATTATTGGCACGCCCTCATCCCGGGGCTTCAGCCGGGACAGCTTTATGGTTACCGGGCCCGGGGCCAATTCGAACCGTCAAGCGGGATGCGCTTCGATGCCAGCAAGGTCCTGCTCGATCCCTATGGGCGCGGTGTGGTGGTCCCTCTGAACTATTCCCGTGAGGCCGCCCGCCACCCGGGAGACAACTGCGCCACGGCCATGAAAAGCGTGGTCGTGGATCCTTCCACCTACGATTGGGAAGGCGACACGCCGCTAAGCCGGCCATCGTCAAGGACCATCATCTACGAGATGCACCTGCGCGGCTTCACTCGGCATCCCAGCTCGGGCCTGAAGGAACACCTGCGGGGAACGTACGCCGGCCTGATCGAGAAGATTCCCTATTTGAAACAACTTGGGGTCACGGCGGTCGAATTGCTGCCCGTCTTCCAGTTCGACCCCCAGGACTGTCCGCCGGGCAAGGTCAATTACTGGGGCTACGCGCCGGTTTCCTTCTTCGCACCCCACCAGGGCTACAGTTCGCGGCAGCATCCGCTTGGCCCCCTGGATGAGTTTCGGGACATGGTCAAGGCCCTGCACCGGGAAGGGTTGGAAGTCATCCTGGATGTGGTCTTCAACCACACCAGTGAAGGAGACCATACCGGCCCCACGATCAGCCTGCGCGGCCTGGACAATTCCATTTATTACCTCCTCGAAGCCGACCCGGCACGCTACGCTAATTTCAGCGGCACAGGCAATACTCTCAATGCCAATCACCCCATCGTTCGCCGGCTCATTGTGGACAGCCTTCGCTACTGGGTCGAAACGATGCACGTGGATGGCTTCCGCTTCGATCTGGCTTCCATCCTCGCCCGCGACCCTTCCGGCCAGGTCTTGCCCAACCCGCCGGTGTTGTGGGACATCGAGTCCGACCCGGTCCTGGCCGGGACAAAGCTGATCGCGGAGGCCTGGGATGCCGCTGGCCTCTACCAGGTCGGAAGTTTCATCGGCGACAGTTGGAAGGAATGGAACGGCCGCTTCCGCGATGATGTGCGCAGTTTCTTCCGGGGCGAAGAGGGTTTTGTCGCTCGGTTGGCTGACCGGTTCCTGGGCAGTCCCGAGCTCTACGGGCACAAAGAGCGGGAAGCCGAGCAAAGCGTCAACTTCGTCACCTGCCACGACGGGTTCACGCTGAATGACCTGGTGTCCTATAACCAGAAGCACAACGAGCCTAATGGCGAGGACAATCGCGACGGTGCCAACGACAACCGAAGTTGGAATGGCGGGAAGGAAGGCTGGTGCGACGATGCTGCCATCGAGAAGCTGCGCGAACGCCAGAGTAAGAATTTTCTGGCTGTGACCCTCCTTTCGGTAGGCGTACCCATGCTCTCGATGGGCGACGAAGCCCGGCGCAGCCAGCGAGGCAACAACAACGCCTACTGCCAGGACAATGAAACCAGTTGGTTCGACTGGAATCTGGTGGCGCAGCACGAGGGCCTCCATCGGTTCGTCAAGCTTTTGGCTGCGCGCCGCGCATTGCGCAAAATGGACAGCGAGCGCCAAAGGCGGAGTTTGAACCAGCTCCTTCGCGGCGCCCGCAAGGCCTGGCATGGTATCAAGCTCCACCAACCCGACTGGAGCCAGCAATCGCATAGCCTGGCCTTCAGTGCCGCCTTGCCGGAAGAGAACCTGTCGTTCTACATCATCTTCAACGCCTACTGGGAACCGCTCGATTTCGAGCTCCCTGCGGAAGCGAATGCCGCCGGCCATTCCTGGCGCCGATGGATTGATACGTCACTGGATTCGCCTCATGACATCCAGGATTGGCCGGTTGCGCCTGTGGTTACAGGGCGAGCGTATCGCGCCAGCCCTCGCTCGGTAGTGGCGCTGATTGCCGCGGCGGACACTGAGGCAAGGCCCCGTCCAAAGAGTGAGTTAGGCCTGGAACCCCTTAGCGTTACGCCCACCTGATCTATGAATGACATGACACAAACACACAATGGCTTGCCCGATATCTGCGGCCCCGAGGGCACCGTACTAAACACCGTGCGGAGCGGTCGCGGTCCATCAACCGCTTCGAACCAGAGTTCGATTGATTTCAGCCGAATCAAGAGCGGATTCGCCATCGCCCTGCACATGCACCAGCCGCTGATCCCCGCCGGAGGGCCGGATCTGAAGACGGCAGAAATCATCAGCAACCTGGATGATATGATGAAGCACCAGAACATCGGGGACAATCACAACGCCCCGGTGTTTCACTGGTGCTACAAGCGGATTGGAGAATTCATTCCTGCGCTCATCGAGCAAGGCAAACAGCCACGAGTCATGTTGGATTACTCAGGAACGCTCCTGCATGGACTCTGGAAGATGGGCCTGCACGACGTCTTCGATAGCCTGCGGCGAATTACCTGCGAGCCGCGCTACTCCGCGGCGGTGGAATGGCTGGGCTGCCCCTGGGGGCATGCGGTGGCGCCTTCGACGCCGCCACAGGATTACCGGCTGCATGTGCGGGCGTGGCAGCACCATTTTGCGGCGGCCTTTGGCCTTGAAGCGCTGGGCCGGGTGCGCGGCTTTTCTCCGGCGGAGATGGCCCTGCCCAATCATCCGGATACAGCTTATGAGTTCGTCAAGACGCTCAAGGACTGCGGTTACCAGTGGGTGCTGGTCCAGGAACATACCGTCGAGCGGCCGGAAACGGGCACCGGGCCGGAGCGCAAGCACCTGCCGCACCGGTTGGTCTGCCGGAACTCGCGCGGTGAGGAGGCAACGATTATTGCGCTCATCAAAACCCAGGGCAGCGACACCAAACTGGTCGCCCAGATGCAGCCGTATTACGAAGCGAAGGGGCTTTCTCGATGGGACCTCGCCGGCAAACAGGTGCCGCCGCTGGTCATTCAAATCGCCGATGGCGAGAACGGCGGCGTGATGATGAACGAGTTTCCGGCCAAGTATCATGATGTGATCCGAGAGTGTTCAGGCTCCGAGACGCCAATCCTCAATGGCACCGAATACCTCGATCATCTCGCCGCCCTGGGCATCCGGGAGAAAGACCTTCCCACCCTGCAGCCCATTTTCCAGAAGCGCGTTTGGGACCGCTTCCGCCCGGGCTCCGGTCCCGAGCAACTCGCCAAGGTCATTGACGACCTCAAGAAAGAGGATTCCCGGTTTCACACTGAGGGGGGGAGTTGGACGAACAACATTTCCTGGGTGAAAGGCTATGACCGTTTGTTGAACCCAATCCAGCGAGCCAGTGCGCACTTCTACGAGAAAGTGTTGCAGCCCCGCATCCCGTCCAGCGAGCCCAGCTATCGCAACGCCCTCTTTCACTTGCTCTGCTCTCAGACCAGTTGCTTCCGCTACTGGGGCGAAGGGCTCTGGACCGATTATGGCCGCGAGATTTGCCGCCGACTCGAGGCTATCTTGCGACGCGATTTCTGAGTCAAGCAGCGGAGAAGCTGAAACCCGCTCCTATTTCAGGCAGGGCCACCGCCGGTTGAGTTCCAAAGGTTTTTGGCGAAGGAAGACGCGAAGCGTCGCATTATGGGGAGTATGAGCGACGCGAATCATGCACTGAAGCAACCTATGCCCACTCCGGAAGGACAACGCCCTTCAGTGCCTGGTAGTCCGCGCCTTTCTGTGTGGCGCAACTGGGTCAGCCTCTTGGGCTTGCTGATCGCCAGCAGCAGCCTCTTCTCCTTCGTGCTGCTCGTAGTGCTGGATTCGCTGGCTCATCTAGGCAACCCGTATATCGGCATCCTGACCTACTTGGTGGCGCCGGGCTTCCTGATTATTGGTCTCCTGCTCACGGTTGCTGGCGCTCTGTGGCATCGTCATCAGTTGCGGGCTCAGGCGGCGCTCCCATCACTGCACATCAATTTCTCTCGCCCCAGGGACCGCCGCATCCTGGGCACGTTCATCCTGGGGAGTTTGTGTTTCCTCCTGATTTCGGCGGTGGGGAGCTATAAGAGCTATCACTTTACCGAGTCAGTTCAGTTCTGCGGTCAGGCCTGTCACACCGTGATGCAGCCCGAACTCACCACCTACCTGCACGGACCGCACGCTCGCGTTCGTTGTGTGGAATGCCACATCGGCCCGGGTGCCGCCTGGTATGTGCGCTCCAAACTGTCGGGAACTTACCAGCTCTATGCGACCACTTTCGACAAATTCCCGCGCCCCATCCCAACCCCGGTCAAGAACCTCCGTCCCGCTCAGGCAACCTGCAATCAGTGTCATTGGCCCAGCAAATTCGTTGGGAACCTCGAACGCACCTACAACTATTTCCTGGAGGACGAAACCAACACTCCATTCTCGGTGCGCCTGCTGTTGAAAGTCGGTGGTGGCGACCCCACCCACGGTCCCGTCGGCGGTATTCACTGGCACATGGGAATCAGTAATCGCGTCGAATACATCGCCACCGACCCGGAACGGCAGAAAATTCCCTGGGTCCGATTGACCGACCCCATGGGAGTGGTGACGGTCTTCCGCGACCCGAAGTTCACCAACGACATTAGCCATTACGAAATTCGCACCATGGACTGCATGGACTGCCACAACCGGCCGGCTCACCGGTATGTTCCCCCGAGCGACGCCGTAAACCTGGCTATCGCGCTCGGCCGCGTGGACCGCAGCCTGCCCTACATCAAATCGAACGCCGTGTTCGCCCTCAGCCGCCCTTACAAGACGGCGACGGAGGCGCGCCAGGGAATCGCCACCTTCCTGGCCAACCGTTATCCCGATGATCCCCGCGCCAACTGGGCCACCGGGGTCCTGCAGGAGATCTACGCTGACAATTACTTCCCGGAAATGAAAGCCAGTTGGACCATTTACCCGGACAATATCGGTCACCGCAATTGGCCCGGCTGCTTTCGCTGCCATGATGGCAATCACAAAGCAGAGGACGGACACCACGCCATCAAAGCCAACGATTGCAACGCCTGCCATGTCATCCTGGCACAAGGCCAAGGGGCTGAACTCTGCAAACTCAGCCCGGAAGGCCAGCCGTTCCGTCATCCGGAAGATCTGTACGATCCCGCTTTTAAATGCACGGACTGCCACACTGGCGGCCCTTGATCACAACAACCAAACCTATGAACCCATACACTGAGGATTACTGGAGACGCGGCGAGACCTTGGGCGAACATCTTGGGCGCCGCGGCATTGATCGGCGTGAGTTTCTGGGTTGGTGCGCCCGGATGGCGATGCTCATGGGCCTGGGACCGTTAGCGGTGGAGGGGGCACAGTCCAGCGCGGGCAACGCGCTGGCTTCGAAGCTAGAGGCCTTGAAACGGCCAGTGGTCATCTGGCTCCAGCTTCAGGAATGCACCGGCTGCCTGGAGAGTACGATCCGCTCCTACGGCACTGACGTAGGTGACCTGGTGCTTAACCTTGTCTCGCTGCCCTATGTCGAGCTGCTCATGGCGGCCGCTGGACAGCAGGCAAACCAGGCATTGGAGGAGGCTGCTGGCCAGGAGCATATCCTACTGATTAATGGTTCGATCCCTCGCGGAGCCGGCGGCGCATATTGCACCATTGGAGGCGAGAGCGCTGAAGCCGTGCTGCGCAAATCAGCGGCAAAAGCCACGCACGTCCTGGCCCTTGGCGCTTGCGCCTACTACGGCAGCGTGCAGGCGGCGAAGCCGAATCCGACCGGGGCCGTTGGCGTTCAGGATATCTTGACCGACCGCGTGGTGATTAACGTCCCCGGTTGCCCGCCCATAGCCGAGGTCATTACCGGCTGCATCACTTACATTTTGACCCAAGGTCATGCGCCGCCGTGCGATGCCGAGGGTCGCCCGCTGTTTGCTTACGGAGCCCGGATTCACGACAATTGCCCGCGGCGTGCTTACTACGACGCCGGCCAGTTTGTCGGCCGGTTCGATGATGCCGCCGCGCGGCAAGGTTACTGCCTGTATCACGTGGGCTGCAAAGGCCCAGCGACATTCTCGGCCTGCCCGGTAATAAAATGGAATGGGGGCACAGGTTTTCCGATCCAGGCCGGTCATCCCTGCATCGGCTGCACCGAGAAGCAATTCTTCGATCGCATGACTCCGTTTTACTCGATGCTGCCCACTGTGCCCGGCGTTGGGGTCGAAAGCACAGCCAATAAGCTCGGCGCTTTCGCCATGGGCGCCGCGCTGACCGGGATCGGTGCCCACGCAGTGGGATCCGCTGTTGGGCTCCGCAAAACACGACTCAAGGAAGAGGCCGTCGTTAGTCTTCCCGTCCTGGGGCAAAGCGACACTCCACCTCCCGACCGCAAACCTGAATAGAGGACGCGAACGAGGACGAAGTTTAGAAAGGAACGTCAGCCATGCCCACCGAAACCAGCAAACGAGTAGTCATTGATCCGCTCACGCGCATCGAGGGTCACTTGCGGATTGAACTGCAGGCCGGCGACGACGTGATCGAAAACGCCTGGTCATGCACGACCCAGTTTCGCGGCATTGAACTGGTGATGAGGAACCGGGATCCCCGCGACGCGTGGGCGTTTGCCCAGCGCATCTGCGGCGTCTGCACCGCGGTCCACGCGCTGGCATCCATTGCCGCAGTCGAGGATGCGCTTGGCTATCCGGTGCCGGCACAGGCGCAGTTGATCCGCCAACTCATTTCGATGATGCAGGTCGTGCAGGACCATGTCATTCACTTCTACCATTTGCAGGCGTTGGACTGGGTGGACGTGGTCAGCGTGCTTGCGGCCGATCCGGCTGAGACGGCCAAACTCCAGGCCTCCATATCACCGGCCTGGCCCCTGAGCTCCGCCTCCTACTTTGCCGGAGTCCAGCAGAAGATTAAGAACTCAGTGGCCGGGGGACAGTATTCGCTTTTCTCAAATGGCTATTGGGGCCACCCGGCCTACAAGCTGCCGCCGGCGGTTAACCTGCTGGCCGTTGCGCACTACCTGGAAGCGCTCGAATGGCAGCGCGATGTGATTAAGTTGCACACGATCTTCGGCGGCAAGAATCCGCATCCAAACTTCCTAGTGGGCGGGATGGCTTGCGCGATCAACCTGGACGCCGGTCTGACGATCAACCAGAGCCGACTCGACCAGCTTCAGGCGCTGGTGGAGCGGGCGACAACCTTCGTCGAGCAAATCTACTACCCGGATACGTTGGCCATCGCCGGGTTCTATCCCGAATGGCTCCGCATAGGAGCTTCGAATCCCAATCTCATGGCTGTGGGGGATGCAGGCGATTTGCTGTGCGGGAAGCCCTCGCCCAACGGTTCCATTCAGCCAGGGCTCTTGTTGGACGGTGATTACCGAACCGTGGTTCCATTTGATCTGAACAAGATCGCTGAGGAGATTGGCAGCGCGTGGTACACCTATCCGCCGAGCAACAGCCCCGGACTTCATCCCTGGGCCGGTGTCACGGAGGCGCGGTACACTGGACCCAAGCCACCCTATCAGTGGCTTTCATCGGACTCGCGCTACACCTGGACCAAGGCGCCGCGTTATGACGGTCACGCGGTCGCCGTCGGGCCGAATGCGCGAGTGATGCTTGGCTACGCGCAGGGAGTGGCCGAGACCAAAGGGCTGGTGGATGAGGCGCTGAAACGGCTCAACCTGCCGCAGGACCCTGGGCTGCTGAACTCGACGCTGGGCCGCATCTTCTGCCGCGCGGTTGAGACGGTGACCACAGCACGGCGGATGCGGCTGACCTTCCAGCGTTTCGTTGAACGCGTCAAAGCCGGAGAGACGACGACCTTCAATCCAGCGAAGTGGGAGCCTTCTTCCTGGCCACAGTCGTGCCGTGGAGTCGGGTGGCTGGAGGCACCTCGCGGGACGCTGAGCCACTGGGTAATTATCGAGAAGGGCAGCATCGCAAATTACCAGGCGGTCGTTCCGAGCACATGGAATTCCAGCGGCCGGGATGCACGCGGCCAGATGGGGCCTTATGAGTACTCCCTGGCGCACTCAAAGACCCACCCGCTGGTGGACCCTTCAAAACCCCTGGAAGTGCTTCGCACAGTTCACTCCTTCGATCCCTGTCAAAGTTGCGCCGTGCAAATCATTGATGGCGCGGGCGCGAAGATGTTGGAAGTGAGGGTCCAATGACGGAGGTTGTCGAAAAGGGCTCCTACCGCGTGACCGTCCACGATCCGGTGGACACCCGGCAGCTAAACCCCCAGGAGGTGCTGGCCCTGTGCGCGGCTGGAGCGCGGAATGGCTCGGGCGATGCGCTCGATCTGGCTTTAGCTCATAGCGCTTCCGGCCAGCCACAGACCGTTCTCTTTGAGCAGGGCTCCTGGAGCGGTCCCAGCCCGGAGCACCCTTACTGCGTCGCGCAACTGCGGCGTGTGAGCGATGGCCGTGAATTCAAAGTCGCCCGCGGGCGCCTGGACGCCATCCTCGAACTGACTGCCACTTCGGCGGCACAACGCGACCAGGCTCAAAAGTCACTCGCCTCCCTTACCGACGAGGGGTTCGTTGGAATCGGGGTGGCCGTGCGCGAAAATGGGGCCTGGAGTTTCGCGGGAATCGTGCCAGTCCGCGTTACGCGTGCCCGGCCTTCGTTGAAGAACTCACCGGCCGATTTCCGCTACGTCCATGTCTGGGACTGGCAGTTGCGCGAGCTGCACTGGTCGTGGGTGATGCTGATTATCGTGCTGGCCGTCACGGGGCTGATGATCAGTGAGGGGTGGTTCCTGTGGTACGGGGATCGGGCGAATGGGTTCTCCTTTGGTTACATCCGGCTGGCTCACTACGTCGCAGGCTGGCTGTTTGCGGTGGTGCTGGTCCTGCGGGCTGCGCGCTCCTTTTTCGGCTCGAACCAGTACCAAAGATGGGGAGCGCTCGTACCGGTCTCCTGGCGTACGTTGAAGGACACCGTAATTACCGCTAAGAACTATCTGCTCATGCGCTCCTGGAAAAGTCCGCGCTACATCGGGCACAACCCGCTCCAGCAGTGGACCTACACCTTCCTCCTGTTGGTCATGGTCGGCATGGTGGTGACAGGCTTTTCCATCTACGCGATGTACGAGCCCCAGCACTGGTTCTTTCGTTGGTTCATGTGGCTGAACCGACTGATTGGGAACTCCAATGTCCGGCTGTTCCATACCCTGGGGATGTGGATCCTGCTACTCTTTCTCCCGGCGCACATTTACCTCTCGATCCTGGCGGACAATGTTGATCGTGAAGGGGCTATCAGCTCCATGATCGGCGGTGGCCGCTGGGTTCGGAAGGGGGTCCATTTTGTTGATGAGTAAGCATGAGCCGGCCAACCATTGTGCTCGGACTGGGCAACCCGCTGATGGGCGACGATGGGGCCGGGCTTGCGGCCCTTGAAGCCCTCCGCTGGGCCTATAACTTCAGCGCCGGCGTTCAACTCGAAGATGGCGGGGCGCTCGGCCTGGCCTTGTTGCCACTCGTCGAAGAGGCCGGCTCCCTGTTAGTCCTGGACGCCGTGAGCTTTGGCGGCCTGCCCGGAACGACGGTCCTGCGGGAGGGCGAGGATATTCCGCGTTGCCTGTCGCTCAAGCTCTCGCCCCACCAGTCCGGATTTGTCGAGACGCTAGCCCTGGCCGCACTTCGCGGGAACCTCCCGCCTCGGCTTGCTTTGATCGGCGTGGAAATTGCCGCCGCGAGATATGCTGAACCCTTGTCACTCGAAGTACGCGCTGCTTTACCGACGATGGTGACGACCGCCGTCGCGAAGCTCGAATCCTGGGGATGTCCCTGCTGCCCCGCCGCGCCGCTGGATGACGCTGGCATGGCTCAACGGGAGTTGAAATGGCTGTAAGCCCCACACCGCCTCGATCATGCGCCGCTAGCGCAACTACCTATCACATGCTCGATTAAGAAACCAGTTGCTTCCGCTACTGGGGTGAAGGGCTCTGGGGCGACTATGGCCGCGAGATTTGCCGCCGGCTCGAGGCTGTTTTGCTCAACGACTTCTGAGCCCAGTTGCAAACACCCAAGCTCGATGGGATTGCTGTCCGGCACGCTGCAGGGGCGGGCACATTTGTGAATTGGCGTGGGTCAGGAGGGTCCATGTTCGGGCTTCTTCAAGCCCCACCTGTTCATTCTTGAGAGTAACGTGGTGGGTTTGGCGCCCAAAAGTTCGGCTGCCCCACCGGGGCCTTTGATTTTCCATTTGGCCTCCTCCAACACCAGCAAGAGATTGTCGCGCTCGCGGCAATTCAGCTCCGCGTCGGTGAGGAATTTGGGCTGAGCATCGCCGCCCGCCGACGATTCAGCCCGGAGACTCGGTGGAGCTGCAGGTGCGGCCTGGGTGGCGATGGGCAGGTCAAATTCCAAAACTCCGCCGTGGGCCAGAATCACAGCCCGCTCGATGACATTGCGCAATTCCCGCACATTGCCCGGCCAATCGTAACTCTGGAGTTGTGCGGCTGCGGCCCTCGTGAGCCGGGGCTTCGCGCACTTCAATTCCTTGGCCGAGAGCGCGACAAAATGCCTGGCCAATAACGGGATGTCATCCATTCGCTCCCGGAGCGGGGGAACCTGAATCGGAAACACATTGAGGCGGTAATAAAGGTCTTCCCGGAATCGGCCCGCGGCCACGGCCTGCTTCAGGTCGCGGTTGGTTGCGGCCACCACACGCACATTGGTCCTGCGGGTCCGGTCGTCCCCCACGCGTTCATAGCGTTTTTCCTGCAAAATGCGCAGCAGCTTGCTCTGGATCTCCAAAGGAATTTCCCCCACCTCGTCCAGGAAGATGGTCCCGCCTTCAGCAGTTTCAAAGCGGCCAGCCCGGTCCTTTATGGCTCCGGTAAAAGAGCCTCGCACATGGCCAAAGAACTCGCTCTCAAACAGCTCCCGTGGAACCGAGGCACAATTGACTCGCACCAGGGGGCCCTCTTTGCGAGCGCTGCGGCGGTGAATCTCGTGGGCCACCAGTTCTTTGCCCGTGCCGGTCGCGCCCAGAATGAGCACCGAAGCTTCCGTGGGCGCGACCACGTCAATCTGCCTGCCGATCTGCTGCAAGGCCGCGCTTTGGCCAACCAGGCCGCCGAAGGCCTTGGCCTCCACCACGGCCTCCTGCAGATAGGTGTTGTGGAGTTCCAGTTGGGCTTTGAGACGGTGGATCTCCTCAAAAGCGCGCGCGTTGACAATGGCGGCGCCGATGTGATCGGCGAAGATCCGCCCCCACGGCCGGAGTTGCTCCTCAAACGGCTCGCGGGTGGCCGATACGATCGCCCCCAGGGCCTCCCCTTTGAAGTGGATCGGCGTGATGGAATAAGAACGGATGCGCTCTTTGCGCATCCAGTCGGGCTCGGCTGAAGAGGCCGGCTGCTGGTCCAGGTCGGGAACGATTCGCTCCTGGCCGCTGGCGACGGCCATGCCAAGGGCGTGACGCCCAGTGGCACTCGAGCGGTAAGCGTTTGAAATTGGCCCAACCCCTTGCCGGGGTCCAAAATGGACTTCGCCTTGCCGGCGACCAGGTGAAGGCAACGGGATTGGTCGGGACATTCAGGCCGGAAGGAGCAGGTGGCACACAGGTCTCCCTTTTCGATGAGCCAAATCTGACCACAGACGATGTAGGGCCGCTCCATCACGCCCTCGATAAGTCTCTCCAGGAGTTTTTCCAGCGACTTCTCGTGCGCAATCTCCACGAGCAGTTGCGCGGCGAAATTAGGGTCAAACCGGCTTTCACTATACGGGGTGATTGCGCTCATGGCTGCGCCGTTCAAAAAGGTGAGTCGCCGCTACACTTGCCCCAAATCACGGAAAGCAGGAAGGCGAGCGCGGCGAAACAAATCATTACAAAAAGCCACAGCGCAAGCCGGTCCCAATCCAGGCGGCGGGAGGTTTCGGGGCGCGGAGCAGTCACACTCTCCTCTGCCTTTCTAATGCGCTGAGACGGCAGTTGCATGCGCAGTTGTCTTGGCCTGCGCGAGTTGAGACGGCCGGTCCAGCGTTTCCCATCCGCCGCCGAGCGCCTTATAGAGACTAATCAGGTTCTCGGTCACGAACCTGTCGCTGTCCTCCAGGGCGTCTTCGGCCAGATAGACGGACCGCTCGGCATCCAGGACATTGATGAAGCTGACCAGGCCGTTCGAGTAGAGCTGATTGGCCAGGTGCAGGGAATCCTGACTGGACTTCACCGCGTCCTCGAGCGAACGCCGGCGGATTTGTTCCTTGGCATAAGCGACCAGCGAGTCTTCGACCTCCTCGAACGAGGTCAGCACGGTCTTCTCATAGGCCGCCAGGGCCTGCTCCTGGCGGGCGTTGTGCACCCGAATGTTGGCGCGGATGCGCCCGGAATCGAAGATGCGCCACTGCACCGTCGGCCCGACCGACCAAAAGCGGCTATCCGCATTGAACCAATCGCTGGCACTGGTGCTTTGGAATCCGGCGAGCCCGGTCAGCGAGAATTTCGGAAACAGGTCTGCCGTGGCCACGCCAATGCGCGCCGTCGAAGCCGCCAGTTGCCGTTCCGCTTGTTGAATGTCGGGCCGCCGGCGCAGCAGGTCGGCGGGTAGTCCGACCGGCACCTCGGGCGGGAGGGCGGGAATGGGCGCCGACTGAGACAGCTCCGCCATGAGGGTGCCGGGTTGCTGGCCCAGGAGCACGTCCAGGCGGTGAATAGAAGCTTGAATGCCGGTCTCGAGCAATGGAATGACCGACCGCGTGGCCGCCAGCAGCGTGGCGGCTTGCTGCACATCAAGATCGCTGGTTAGTCCGTTCTTGAACCGGTCCTGTGTAATGGCTAGAGCCTCTTCCTGGGTCTTGAGGTTCTTCTCTGCAATCTCCAGACGCCGTTGGAACGCACGGGTCTCGACGTAATTGCGCGCCACCTCCCCCAGCAGCGTCACCAGCACGTTCCGTCGGCCGAATTGCGCGGCGGCAACCTCCGCCTTTCCGGCCTCGATGGATCGGCGGGTCCCGCCAAACACATCAAGTTCCCAGGAGGCGTCGAACCCCGCCTGATAAACATTGTTCTCGAAAGGAACGCTCGAGGGTATATTCAGATCGCCAATAATCGGTTGATTCTTGCTCTGGTTTTGGCGCGCGTACGAGCCGCCGGCATCTATCGTGGGCCCGAGCCGCGAAGCGGCAATGCGGTAGAGGGCTCGGGCTTCGCACACACGCGCCGCGGCGATGCGCAGGTCATAGTTTGCCTTCGCGGCCCGCTCGATAAGCGAGTCCAGTTGCGGGTCCTTAAAGCTCTTCCACCAGGAGGCGACGGAAGGTTCGAGGTTGGTTTCGCCGCCGGCCATGGGCGCATTCCATTGCGCGGGGGCAGCGGTCTTCGGTGGCTGGTAATTGGGTCCGACGGCGCACCCAGGCAGAAGAGCCAGGGCGGGGACGAAGGTCGCGAGGAGCATGTGAAAACGGTATTTCATAGAGTCTAGTGCAGCATCAGGTCTTTCCTGGCTTGCGTCTTCTTGAACACCAGCACCAGCGGCACGGATAAAAAGCAGAGCAACGCCAGCCAGCGGAATTCATCCGCGAAGGCGAGCATGTTCGAGTGCAGCAGCAGAGCTTTGTAGATCGCACCCAAGGCCCCGGGTTCCGCCTGGGCGGCCCCCATTGCAGGTGCCAGCAGGGTTTGCCCGGTATGCACCGCGGCCTGATAGGGCAAGTCATAGGGAGTCAGATGCCCTACCAGATAGGCCTGATGCCGCAGCGCGCCACGCGACTGCATGGCAATGGCCACCGCGATGCCGATGCTGCCAGCCAGGTTGCGCGCCAGAGCGAACAGGCCGGTGGCATTGCCCATTTGTTCGTTGCGGATGGTGGCCAGGGCCACGGTCATCAGCGGCACCGTCGTGAGCGCCATGCCCATGCCTTGAATGAAATTCGGCCAGAAGAATGCATAGCTGGACATGTCGAGATTGAAATTGCCCATCAGCAAGGAAGCCACGGCAATGAGCAACATTCCCGGGCCGATCAGCAGCCGGTTATCCACTTTCCCGGTCATGAGTCCCACCAGGGGCGTCAGGGTCAACATGCCCAAACCGCGCGGGGCTTGCGCCAATCCGCTGATGTAGGAGGTGTAGCCCATGAGGCCCCCCGACATGATCGGTTGGAGGTTCATGATCCCATACAACAGAAAGAAGACCATGGAGATGAGAATTGTGCTGCACACAAAATTGCGGTCGGCAAAGACCCGCAAGTTGGCGAGCGGTTCGCGGGTCCTAAATTCCCTCACGACAAACGCGACAAACGCGAGGACCGAAATGACCGAGAGCCAGCAAATAAAATGGGAGTTGAACCAGTCCTCGTCCTGTCCTTTGTTGAGGACCGTCTGCAGCGTGCCCAGCCAAATCGCCAGAACCAGGAAACCAAAGGCGTCAATCCGCCCGCGTTTGGCGTTACGGATGTATTCCGGGTCAAAGACGAATTGCTGGATCATCCACATGGCGGCCAAACCACAAGGGATGTTGATGTAGAAAATCCAGCGCCAGGAATAATTCTCGGTGAGCCAGCCGCCCACTACCGGGCCCAGCACGGGCGCCAGGACCACCCCCAGCACATACGCGGCCATGGCGGCGCCCCGTTTGGCGGGCGGAAAACTCTCCATCAAAACGGCCTGCGAGATCGGCTGCAACGCGCCGCCGCCGGCGCCCTGCACAATGGAAGCAAAAATCAGGAAGGGAAGATTCGGCGCAGCGCCGCACGCGAAGGAAGCCAGCGTGAAGATGCCGATGCAGACCAGTAGAAACCGCTTGCGCCCGAACAACGCGGAAAACCACGCGCTGGCGGGCAGGACAATGGCATTGGAAATGAGGTAGCCCGTCTGGATCCACGTGGCCTGCGAAATGGTGGCCGCCAGATTGCCCGCAATGTTAGCCAGCGCGACGCTGACCACCGTGGTGTCGAGCACCTCGATAAAGGTCGGCAGAATCACTGCGACCGCCACAAGCCACGGATTGACTTTAGGGGCATTAGACTCGCCACTCATAAGCGGCCAGGGATTACTTCACGCGCACCTTGGGCGTCACAGACATACCGGGTCCAAGCGCCAGGTCGCTTTCGGGCAGGTCATCCAGGAGGATTTTCACCGGCACGCGCTGGACCACCTTGATATAGTTGCCGGTGGCGTTCTCCGGCGGGAACAGGCTGAAGCGGGCCCCGGCGCCGCTTTGCATGCTCTCGACGTGGCCCTTGAACTTACGGCCGGGATAGGCGTCCACCTCGACCTCGACCGGTTGGCCGACGCGCATGTAGGTCAGTTGCGTTTCCTTGTAGTTGGCGACCACCCAATATCGGCGGGGCACAATCGCCAGCAGCGCCTGGCCCGGCTGTATATACGCGCCTTTTTCCACGATGCGGCGCGTGACCCGGCCATCTTCGGGAGCGAGGATTTCGGTATAGGAGAGATTCAGCTCGGCCTGCCGGAGCCGGGCCTCGGCCTGTTGCACTGCGGCGCTCGCAGTTCCAACGCCCGCCTCGCTCAAAGTCACTTCCGCTTCGGCGGCTTTGGCCTGGCTCCGCGCGGCTTCCAGATTGGCTTTGGCTGCCTGCGCCTGGGACTGCGCCAGGTCGCGCGCGCTCTTGGAGACCGCTCGGCTTTCCACGGACTCATACCGCTTCAGATCATCCGCGGCACGCCGGTTCTCCGCGTCGGCGGCCGTGACCGAGGCCAGGCCCTGGTCGAATTTCGCTTCGCTGGCTCTGACCTGTGCCTTGGCCTGCTCCACGCGGCTGCGTGCCGCCGCCAAGTCGGCGCGCGCCTGGGCCAGGCTCGCCTCGTAATCGCGCGGATCAATTCTGAGCAGCACCTCGCCCTGCTTGACGGCCTGGTTGTCTTTCACCAGCAATTCCGCGACTCGTCCTGGCACCTGGGACGCCATCGGTATGACGTAACCCTCAATGAACGCGTTGTCGGTGGACTCGAAGGGTGCGACGAACCGGAAGTAATAAATCGCGGCGCCCGCGCAAAACAGCAGCCCTAACGCCAGCAGCGCAATACGCCCTTTGGCCTTGGACCTGCCCTGGATGGCCGGAGTGTTTGGCGCACCATCGCCATTTCCTTTGGCTCGGCCCGGCGAGTCGGCTCCTTCCTGGTGCTGAGGACTGACCGTTTGCGGCAGTTCCTCGATAGTCGTCGTTTGGTTACGGTCCATATAAGTCAGTTGTGGTTTCTGTTCACCGTTGTTGTCATCCGTGTTCAGTGGAAGGTCCGGAAATAGGGGCGGTGCCGTTGTTCTGAGTCGAGGACTCCAATTGGGCGAGAATGGCTTCCTTGCTGGCGGCCCCAACAATCCGCGCAAGGACAACGCCATTAAGGAAATAGAGCAGTGTCGGAAGAGACTGGATCCCATACCACAGGCTCAGGTTAGGGTTCTCGTCTGCGTTGATTTTGACGAGTTTTACGCGCCCCGATATCTCCCTCATTACTTCGTTTAGAGCAGGTGTGGCCACTCGGCACGCCGAGCTCCAACGGGCCCAGAACACCACCAGGACCGGCCGGTGGGAACGAAGCACCTCCGAGTCGAAGTTGGCCTTCCCGACCTCAAGCACACAGCCTTCTGGCGCTCCATTCATTGCTTTGACGTGAGTCGCATTCAGAAGATGATGGTTGCACTCGCTGTGCCAGAGAGTCTGTGGAAACGCATCATACTGGAGCATAAGGGTCTTACGTGTTGCCTGAGGCCGGCAGAACACCGTCAAAATATTGCACATGCAGGTTTTTGACGGTTTCAGTTGCAACAGACGCCGGCAATTGGCAGGCTGCGGCCGTTATGGAAGCGCCCATAGGCACACGGCTGGATCCCAACGTAGCGGCAAGCATCTTCCTGGAGTTGGCTAACGAGCACACGCTCCAGGGCGCCCTGCAAAAGGTCTTCGCCGTGCTCGGCGAGCGCCCGGACATGGCCTGCCTGCAGATTTGGCGTATCGAGGACGGTGACCGATGTTTGCGCTGTCCCCTCCAGGAGAAGTGTGCCGACCATCGGCGTTGCCTCCATCTAACGGCCGGTCGAGGCGTGTCGGTGGTTGGCGCGGCGGAAGCGGGTGCTTACTTTGGCGATCCCCATGCGAGGGTTCCGCTGGGGTACGGTCTGCTGGGCAAAGTAGCCGGAGACCGCGAGACAATCATCATGCCCAACATGACGGCTGCCGATCATGAAGCAGTCGGTGTGGAGTGGACCCAGCCAGAGCAGATTCGCGCGCTCGGAATTGCGCCCATTGTGTTCAAAGGAGAAACGCTCGGCGTGTTGGCCGGGTACACTCGCCAGGACCTCGGAGAGGACGCCTGGCCGTGGAGTTCTATCCTGGCGGACCATCTTGCCGCCGTGATTGCCAATGCCCGGTCGTTCGAAGAGATCGAGCGGCTCAAGGCACAACTGGAACTCCAGAATACCTATTTGCAGGAGGAGGTCGTGGAGGCTAAAGCCTTCGGCGACCTGGTAGGCCAGAGCGGAGCCCTGCGCCAGCTCGTCAGCCAAATTGAGCTGGTGGCTCCAACGGACGCCTCGGTCCTTATCCTGGGAGAGACCGGCACGGGCAAGGAGTTGGTCGCGCACGAAATCCACCGGCGCAGCCACCGCCACCACGGCCCGCTGGTCCGGGTGAACTGCGCCGCGATCCCGCGCGAGCTGTTTGAGAGCGAGCTATTCGGCCACATGCGCGGCTCCTTCACTGGCGCCATCAAGGACCGCGCCGGCCGAATTGAAACTGCGGAAGGGGGAACCCTCTTCCTGGACGAAATCGGCGAGCTTCCCCTGGACATGCAGAGCAAACTGCTGCGCTTCCTGCAGGAAAGAAGGTATGAGCGCATTGGCGACGATCGCACGCGGCATGCGGATGTGCGCATCATCGGCGCCACCAACCGGGACCTGAAAGAGGCCATTGCCGCCCGCCGCTTCCGCGAGGATCTTTATTACCGGCTGCATGTCTTTCCCCTACACGTCGCGCCGCTGCGGGAGCGGAAGGAGGACATTCCGCCCCTGGCGAATCATTTCATCGAGCTGTCTGTCCGCGACCTCAAATGCGCCAAGCCCCGCCTGACGCGTGCCGCGGTAACCGAGCTGCTCAGCTATGATTGGCCCGGAAACGTTCGGGAGCTGCGCAATGTGATCGAACGGGCCATCATCCTGGCCCGCGGCGGCACCTTGCGCTTCGACCTTCCGATAACCGGGCTTCCGCCAAAAGAACGTCCTCGCCTGGAGGCCCAGCCTAACGTCCCGCAAGGCGCCGATGTCGCCCCCAGCGTGCTGACCGAGGTGGAACTCCGGAGCCTCGAACGGGACAATCTCCAGGCCGCACTCCAGGCTACGAAAGGCAAGATAAGGGGCCCAGCCGGCGCGGCGGAGCTCCTGGGCATTAAGCCCACGACCCTGCTTGCGCGCATGAAGAAGTGGGGGGTGAAGAAACCATGAGTCCGCAGTCTTGTGACGTAGGTCATCGCGCGCCCTCTCGACCCCAGGCCCCTCAGGCCCAATCTGGAACCCGTCCCACCTCTTCCGCGCCGCAGATTGCCAACTGCCGAGCCCCCCGGCATTGCCGCACCGTCTCCCTTACCACACCACTCTCACCGTCGCTCCTCTGCAAACTTTGCAGAGGAGCGACGGTGAGGAGCACCAGAGATATGCAAGAGAGAATTTTGCATTTATGTTTCGAGGCAAAAGGAGGCGGCTACCGTCTGGAGACGGTTTTTGCGAGTTTAGGAGTGGCGGAAGGTGCGGTTAAACGGAGGGAGAGGGACAGAGCCTTTGAACCCGTGGTGGCAGGAGCTCAGGCTCCGTAACTGCATACCGGTATACAGAAATCACCCTCAAGCCTGCGCCGGTATTTGCCCCTCAGGCGATTGAGCGGATTGAAGCACCTTTGAGCAGCTTCCGGCAGGTCACCGGTAGGCGCCTGCATTTAAAGCGGACAGGAGCCGTCCTGCTGGTATTCCTCACCTGAATCGACAATGCCTGTTGCCAGGCACCGCAATAGTAACGGAAGAAACCAACCAGGTCGGCCCTGTCCCAATCCCTGGGCTCCACCGCGCCGGCGCCGCACCTTTATGGAGCTACCGCGCTGGGTTTCTGCGCCGTCTTTTGCTGCGGCAGGCGCAGTTCCAACGCGTAAAGTTCTTGGACCATCTTGCGCCACTGGCCCAGAGGGTATTCGGGCGCAAAGACGTCGCGCAGGTCCGCTTTGTCTTTCCACTTGGGGAGCAGTTTCTCCCAGAGGCCCTGGTAATAGGCGGCCAAAGTGGCTGGGGGCGTAGCGGGATCCATCAGCGCTTTAGGACGGTAGACGGTTCCGGTAGTCGCCAGGTATTTGCCTAAGCGGACCAGGCGTTTGGCCACCGCAAAGGCGGTGTGTGCGCCACGGGCTTCGAGTTGCTGGGCGGTTTGGCGCAACTCTTCCGGGCCGTACTGGATGACTTTCTCGGCCGCCTGCAGCACGACATTCTTTAAGCGCTTATTGCAGCGTTGCGCGACGGTGCCGACGACGGGCTCTTTGTCCGTACCTCCGGTTTGCTTGGTCTTGGGCACCACCCCGGAGTAGGAGCAGAGTTGGCGTACCGAGTGCCACTGGCTCGGGGGCCCCAGTTCGGCGGTCCAGCCGGCGGCCAGGGTGATGCCAAAGCCAGCCATCGAAGTGAGCCATGCGCCCGGCGTTCGGGCCAGCCAATAGGCGACCTCGCGGTCGATCCGGCCAATGCTCTGCTCCAGGTTGCGGTAGAGGCCCACCAGTTGGGCCAAGGTCTGCTGCAGCATCACGGTTTGGTCCGGGGCGGGTGGGAGGACGTGTTTGGCTAATTGCTTGAGCTGATCGGCCGTGTCTCGGGCTTGAGTGACGCCGCGACGGCCGAGCCATTCGGTCAGGGCCTGGCGGGGTCGCCGGCTGAGTTGGGCCGGGCTGAAGCGATCCTCCATCAAGTCCAGGCTGGCTCGGGAAAAAGGCTCCAGACCGCTCTGGTCGGCCGAGAGAAAACCCGCAAAGAGCCGGTCCACGTAGCTGTGGATGCGGTTGGAGACCGCTGTGCGCATCCGCACCCGTTTGTCCCGGTCGCGGGTGGCGATCCGCAAATTGGGGTAGGCTTGGGGCAGATCTCGGACCGGCTCGCCCCGCCGATGCAGACAACAGCGGGCGATGCCTAACAAATCCAGCGCGTCGCTGGAGGCCTGGAAGTTGTCGCGCTGTTGCTTGGCTTCCCACGCGTTGACTCGCACCACCAGGAACTGCTCCTGGCGCAGATGGCGCACAAAGTTCTCGGCATAAGAGGGGTAATCCTCTCCACCAAAGAACACGTGCTCGCAACGCACCTTCCGGGATTGGGCGCAGGCCCGAACCTCCTTCAGCAATTGGGCCGCGCCTGGGGCGGTGTTCTCCACGGCAAAGCTGGATTTTAACAGATCGCCCAGACCGTTGCAGATCAGGGCCGTATGCTGGGCTTTGGCATAGTCCAACGCCACGCACAGGACCTTGGCGGGATGGCCGGCCCTTTCGAATGGGCGCATCTCAGTTTTTGAGTAGCCTTTTGCTGGTGACAGGGGTAAAAGAGGGGCATGAGCGACTGCTGTGTTGAAACGGTTCCTCCCGACAGCAGTTTCAAGGCGCTGCAACAATCCGTCTTGGATTGGCAGGCACGCCTGACGGCCGGTTTAAACCGGACTATTCGCGCCTCGGACCAGACCTTGGGACATATCGAGGAAGAGATTGCGCATCGGACGCGGGATTTGGAGCGCACGGTGGCTGAGGAAGTAGCCCAAAAGAAAGCCGATCAAGTGCCGCCGCACTGTCCGAAGTGCGGCGCCAAGCTGACGCGGTTGACCGAGGGCCATGAGCGGACGATCCAGACGCGCTTTGGCGCTATTAAACTGCGTCGTAAGCGTGGATGGTGCCGCCGGTGCAAGGCCTGGCAGTTTCCCGCCGACCACGTCTTGGGCATCGAAAGCGGCGGCAATGCCTCCCCCTCGGTGCAGGAGATGGCGGCTTTAGTGGGCAGCAAGATGCCCATTACGGAAGCCAGTGCCGTGATTAAGCGACTGACCGGGGTGGAATTACCTCGGGCGACCCTGGATCGGGAGGCGCGCCGACAGGGCGAGCGAGCCACCCAGAAACGCGCGGAACTAGATCAACAGATGCGCACGGCCCAAGGGGTAGTGCAGCAGGTGGACCCAGTGCGGTCGCAGGAGCCCTTTACGTTGGTGATTGAAATGGACGCCTGGAATATCCGGGAACGCGATGACTGGGGCCAGAGCCAGGAGAAGCGCGCCGGGGGCCAGGAGCCACAGCGGTGGCACTGGGTGTATGGGGGCACTTGTTTTTGCCTGAGTCAGCGGGTTCGCAGTGCCAGCGGACGTCCGATGATATTGAGCCGTGGGTTTGCGATGACCCGCACGGGCTTGGACGGGCTGCGAGAACAGCTTTTTGCCGAATGTCTGCGCCGGGGTTTGGGTAAAGCGGCACGGGTGTTGGC
>Ga0326728_10001711_pt1 | contig 76255 bp, 62 predicted proteins | sample MB3enrmetagenome_FD_207602 | JGI IMG/M metagenome (GOLD analysis project Ga0326728, IMG submission 207602) | Lab enriched peat soil microbial communities from McLean, Ithaca, NY, United States - MB31MN | ecosystem: Environmental > Terrestrial > Soil > Wetlands > Peat | place: USA: New York...
AACGCGGCAAAGCCCACAACGAAGCCCTCATCGCCTGTGCCAGAAAGCTCTTGATCTACGCCAACACCGTCGTCCAGCGCGGCACGCCCTGGACCGAAAGACCGCTCGCCGTTTAATGGTTGCTACGAGCTGGCAGCAAGGAGTCATTCTAGCATGGACTACGTTTCGCCCCTAATTGGCCCGATTCTCGGGATGATCGGGGTTGTTGTAGGTAGCTTATTAAATGAGTTCATCCGCCGAAGACGTCGGGTGGAGGAGTACTCAAGTATCATCTTTGAAAAGCGATTGAAGGCTTACGAAGAGTTGATGACGCTGATTCATCGTGGAAGCGATCTTGCTCGGGAAGCAATTGATAACGCCGACCTTTCGCACTCGGAGCGTCACGATTTAATTAGCGATGCTGTAGGTCAGATTGCGGAGTTCGTTGATCGAAATTCTCTCTACATAAACGAAGAGCTCGGCGCACATTGCGTAGCGCTGTTCATGGGAGTCGAGGATGTGCGTGATTCCCCAGAGGCTACGCGGGAAGACCTTGCTCTCGCCTACTACGCGAACCTCCGCGAGACGTTCAGAATGATTAAGGAAGACTCCGGGCTTACGGAAATTAACAAGCTCCTCCGTTCAATAAACCGACCTCGAATTACAAGCCCGGTGATTGAAGCAATCAGAGAGGTGCGGCGCGATAAAAAGCTCGGTGCGTCAGAGTAAACCGTCGCTGGATATCCAATGCCCTCGATTATCAGTATTGAAAAATCGTAAATTCAGCGACTAGCCGCAGGCTATATCATCCTCCGAGTTAGAGGCGCGAAACGTCTTGCCCACTCTTCTTTCTTTCGGCGCCGGCAAACCGCGTGGGCTTCGCTGCCGCTCAGCCCACCCTACAAGCAACAAAAAAAATCCCGCCGCAGTCACCCGCGGCGGGATCGCATCGTAAAACCTCGGCCGTAAACCCTCAGACGAAAAACCTCACCCCAACGACTGCTTGACCCGGTCCGGCGTCATCGGCAGGTGGCGCAGGCGCTTGCCGGTGAGCATGGCGACGGCGTTGGCGATCGCGGGGGCGACGGCGGGGACGCCGGCTTCGCCGATGCCGGTCGGCGGGTCGTTCGTCGCGATCACCGCTACTTCCATCGGCGGCACCTCGGACATGCGCAGCACCGGGTAGCCGTCGAAGTTCAAGGCCTGCATCACGCCGCCCTTGATCGCCATCTGCTCCTTGAGCGCGGCGCCGACGCCGAAGGTCATGGCGCTCGTCATCTGGGCGACCACGTGCTTGGGCTGCACCACCGTGCCCGGATCGACCGCGGCCCACAGATGGTGGACCTTGACCTCGCCGGATTTGGTGTCGACGGAGACTTCCGCCGCCACCGCGGTGTGGCTGTTGAGGGCGTTGGAGTAGGCGATGCCGACCGCGGTGCCGGTGCGCTTGCCGCGATAGTTCGACATCTCGGCGACGCGGTTGAGCGTGGCGGCGGCTCGCGGGTCGTGTTTGAGCATCGACAGACGATAGTCGAGCGGGTCCATCTTCTTGAGCGCGGCGACCTCGTCCATCAGCGTCTCGATGGCGAATTTGGTGTAGCCGGCCGCGATGCCGCGCCAGGCGCCGACGTCGACGCCGCGCGCGGCCCGCACCCACTCGACGCGGTGGTTGGCGACCGCGTAGCTCATCTCGCCGCCGCCGCCGGAGACGACGTCCTGCTTGATCTTGGCGAACAGATCGGGCGGCAGGATGCGGGCGAAGTAGGATTCGTTGACGATGCGGTGCCGCCAGCCGACGATGTTGTTGTCGGCGTCGAGCCCGATCTCGAGGCGCTGCGCGGTCAACGGCCGCAGCTTGTCGTTGCGGATGTCGTCCTCGCGGCTCCAGATCATCTTCACCGGCTTGCCCGGCATGTTGAGCGCCAGGATCAACGCCATCACCAGGTCGTCGCCGTCCGAGCGCCGGCCGAAGCCGCCGCCCAGCAGCTGGGTGTGGACATGCACCTTGTCCGGCGAGGTCTTGCCGATGACCATGCCGAGGATCTTCATCGTCGACGGCGACTGGTTGCCGGACCAGATGTCGATCACGCCGTTGTCGACCCTGACGGTGACGTTCAACGGCTCCATGCACATGTGGGCGCAGTGGTCGGAGAAGTAATCGGCGGCGAGGACTTTTGCCGCGCCCTTGATCGCCGCATCGGCGTCGCCGGCCTTGACCATTTCCACGCCCGGCTTGCTCCAATCGGCCCCGATGGCGCGATAGTCCTGCAGCACGCGGTCGTCGTCGTAGGTCTGCGCCGGGGTCGTCTTCGACCACGTCACCTTAAGGAGCGACTTCGCCTTCATGGCGCCGTCGACCGTCTCGGCGATGACGGCGACGCCGGACGGCAGCGTCACCGTCTTGACGTAGCCCTTGACCGCCTTGGCCTTGGAGTCGTCGACCTCGAGCGCCTTCTCGTACTGCACCTCGGGGAACAGCACCGACGCGTAAAGCATGCCGGGGATCTGCACGTCGATGCCGTACTGCGCCGTGCCGTTGACCTTCGAGGGCACGTCGACGCGGCCGGTGTCCTTGCCGATCAGCCGGAACTGCGAGGCCGGCTTGAGATCGGCCTTGGTCACTTCCGGCAGCGGGTCCGGCACCGTCGCGGTCTTGGCGATGTCGCCGTAGCTGATTTTGCGGTTCGACTTGGCATGCACCACCAGGCCCGGCTCGGTGGTCAGTTCCTCGGCCGGGACTTTCCAGGCGGCCGCGGCGTTGGCGATCAGGATCTTGCGGGCCTGGGCGCCGGCGAGCCGCAGCTTTTCGTAATAGCCGGTGACCGAGAAGCTGCCGACGGTGGTGAGCTGGTGGTTGAAGACCGGATTGCCGTAGATCTTGTCGTCGTCCGGGGTCTCCGAGACGCGGACCTTGCTCCAGTCGGCGTCGAGATCCTCGGCGAGGATGAGCGGCAGCGAGGTGCGCACGCCCTGGCCCATCTCGACCATCGGCGCGACGATGGTGACGATATTGTCGTCGCCGATCGTCACCCAGGCATTGGGCGCGTAAGGCGCGGCGGCGGACGCGGTCTCGGTGCGCGCGCCGAAGGCGACGGCGATCGAGAAGGCGCCGGTGGTGACGATAAACGAGCGGCGCGACAGCGCCCGGCTGTGGATGTCGTTCAACATGGGGCGCTCTCCTTACCCGACGCTCTGAATGGCAGCGATGATCTGCGCGTAGGTGCCGCAGCGGCAGATGTTGCCGTCCATGTGCTGGACGATCTGCTCGCGGGTCGGCTTCGGATGCTTCGCCAACAAGTCCGCCGCCTGCATGATCTGGCCGGACTGGCAGTAGCCGCATTGCGGCACCTGCATAGCGACCCAGGCTTTCTGCAGCGGATGGCTGGAATCGGGAGAGAGGCCTTCGATCGTGGTCACCTTCCGGTTGGCGACCTCCGACAAATGCGTCTGGCACGAGCGCACCGCCTTGCCGTCGAGATGGACGGTGCAGGCGCCGCACAATCCGGCGCCGCAGCCGAATTTCGTGCCGGTCAATTTGAGATGTTCGCGGATGATCCACAAAAGCGGCGTATCGCCGTCGGCGTCCGCGCTCGCGGCTTTGCCGTTGATCGTGAAGGCAATCTTCGTCATGAGACCTCCCCTTCGTTCGGGCTCGTGATGATTATGGCTTGGCGTCGTTTGTTCCGCGCCGCGTCGCTGGGCTCGGTTTGTCGTTACGTCCGCATGTCGGACTAACGTTATTGGTAGGGGAATTTTAGAAGCAGTACAAGGTTTGGGCGATGCCCACGCGCGCGGGAATGTTGCCCACTCCCGTGTGCAGTGCACATAAGATTTGGCCGGCTATTAGTCGGATTGGATCGCGTCGTCTTTACCTCCCCCGCAGAGCGGGGGAGGATGCAACGCTATCGCCACTCGACCTTGACGATCTCGTAGGCCTTGGCGCCGCCGGGGGTCACCACCTCGATCTGCGCGCCCTTCTTCTTGCCGACCAGAGCGCGGGCGAGCGGGGAGGTGATCGAGATGCGGCCCTTCTTGGCGTCCGCCTCGGGTTCGCCGACGATCTGCCAGACGGCTTTCTTGTCGGTGTCTTCGTCGATCAGGGTCACGGTCGCGCCGAACGTGATGGTGTCGCCCGAGAGCTTGGAGACGTCGATGATCTCGGCGCGGGCGAGCTTGTCCTCGAGCTCGGCGATGCGGCCCTCGTTGAGCGACTGCGATTCCTTCGCCGCGTGGTACTCGGCGTTCTCGGACAGGTCGCCATGGGTGCGCGCGTCGCTGATCTGCTGAATGATGCGCGGCCGCTGCACCTGCTGGCAATGCTTGAGCTCGTCCGCAAGCGCGGCATAGCCCTGCGCCGTCATCGGAATCTTATCCATTGGTCTCAAACCTCCGTCCCGCTCACACGGGCCTTCACGTCTTTGGCCTTTAGCCGTTGGGGCCTTCAGCCGTTGGAGCCCTCGGCCGCCGAGGCCTTCGGCCGTTGGGGGCCTTCAGCCGTCGGGGCGTTAAATTGGCCTTGCACAGACAAAATTTCGGTCGCGGGCCGGAGCATTGCTCGGCCACGCGACAAAAACCTGCCTCTACGCCTGCCGTCGCACCGGCGGTTCCTGATCCGGAGCCGGGCCAGGGGCGGCCGCGAAATAATTTTGCAGCGCACAAACCTCGAGGTCGCCCCCGAGATAGGCCTTGATGCCCTGCGCTGCGGCGACGGCCCCGGAGAGAGTGGTGTAGTACGGCACTTTATGCAAGAGGGCCGCGCGCCGCAGCGACCGGCTGTCGTTCAATGCCGTCGCCCCCTCGGTGGTGTTGAAGACGAGCTGGACGTCGCCGTTCTTGATGGCGTCGACGATGTTCGGCCGGCCCTCGGCGAATTTATTAACCCTCACGGCGGCGATGCCGTTCGCGGTGAGATAGCGCTCGGTGCCCGAGGTCGCCAGCATCCGGAATCCGAGGCCGGCAAGGAGGCGGACCGGCTCGAGGATGCGCGCCTTGTCGGCGTCCTTGACCGAGACGAACACGGTGCCGCTCTTGGGCAGCCGCGCGCCGCCGCCGAGCTGGCTTTTGACGAAGGCGAGGTTGTAGTCGCGGTCGATGCCCATGACTTCGCCGGTCGATTTCATCTCCGGCCCGAGCACGGTATCGACCTTGTCGCCGAACCGCGCGAACGGGAACACCGCCTCCTTGACGCCGATGTGCGTCGCGGTGGCGAAGTCGAAGCTTTGCGGCTTCAGGCCGAAGCTTGCGAGCGATTCGCCGGCCATGACGCGCGCGGCGATCTTGGCGCAGGGAACGCCGGTCACCTTGGCGACGAACGGCACGGTGCGCGACGCGCGCGGATTGACCTCGAGCACGTAAATGTCGCCGTCCTTGATGGCGTATTGCACGTTCATCAGCCCGCCGACCTTGAGCGCCAAGGCGAGCGCGCGGGTCTGCCGGTCGAGCTCGGCGATGGTCGCGGCGGAGAGGTCGTGCGGCGGCAGCGAGCAGGCCGAATCGCCGGAATGGATGCCGGCCTCCTCGATATGCTCCATGATGCCGGCGATGTAGCTGTCGCGGCCGTCGGCGAGGCAGTCGACATCGACCTCGACGGCGTCGGTGAGATAGCGGTCGATCAACAACGGCCGCTTGTCGGAGACCGCGAGCTCGGAAGGGCGGTCGAGGTCGGCGGCGAGCCGGGCGACATAGCGGCCGAGCTGCACCGGATCGTGGACGATCTCCATGGCGCGGCCGCCCAGCACGTAGGACGGGCGGATCACGATCGGATAGCCGATCTCGTCGGCGATGGCGCGGGCCTTCTCCGGCGTGGTGGCGATGCCGCTTTTGGGCTGGCGCAATTGCAGCTTTTCCAGGAGCTGCTTGAAGCGGTCGCGGTCCTCGGCGAGGTCGATGGCGTCGGGCGAGGTGCCGAGGATCGGCACGTTGGCCTTTTCCAAAGGCTCGGCGAGCTTGAGCGGGGTCTGGCCGCCGAACTGAACGATGACGCCGTGGAGAACGCCGTTCTTGCGCTCGGCATCGATGATCTCGATCACGTCCTCGGCGGTGAGCGGCTCGAAATACAGCCGATCCGAGGTGTCGTAATCGGTCGACACCGTCTCCGGATTGCAGTTGACCATGATGGTCTCGTAGCCGGCCTCGTCGAGCGCGAACGCGGCGTGGCAGCAGCAATAATCGAACTCGATGCCCTGGCCGATGCGGTTCGGGCCGCCGCCGAGGATGACGACTTTCTTCTTGTCCGACGGCGCCGCTTCGTCGTTCGATGAGCCGCCGTTCAGCGGCCGCTCATAGGTCGAATACATGTAGGCCGTGGGCGAGGCGAACTCCGCCGCGCAGGTGTCGATGCGCTTGAACACCGGCCGCACGCCGAGCGCGCGTCGGCGCGTCGAAACCTCGTCGACGCCGAGGCCGGTGAGATGGCCGAGCCTGGCATCGGAAAAGCCCATCGCCTTGAGCCGGCGCAGCGCGCCCGGCGTCGCCGGCAGCCCCTTGGCGCGGATCTCGGCTTCCATGTCGATGATGCCGCGGATTTGCGCCAGGAACCACGGATCGATGCGGCAGGCGGTGTGGATGTCCTCGTCGCTCATGCCGAGCCGCATCGCCTGCGCGACTTTGAGAAGGCCGTCGGGCGAGGGCGTGCCGAGCGCGGCGCGGATGGCGTTCTTGTCGTCGCTCTGGCCGAGGCCGGGAATGGTGATCTCGTCGAGGCCGGTGAGGCCGGTCTCGAGCGAGCGCAGCGCCTTCTGCAGGCTTTCCTGGAAGGTGCGCCCGATCGCCATCGCCTCGCCGACCGATTTCATCGAGGTGGTGAGGACGGGCTCGGCGCCGGGAAATTTCTCGAACGCGAAGCGCGGGATCTTGGTGACGACGTAGTCGATGGTCGGCTCGAACGAGGCGGGCGTGGCGCCGCCGGTGATGTCGTTCTCGATCTCGTCGAGCGTATAGCCGACCGCAAGCTTGGCGGCGACCTTGGCGATCGGGAAGCCGGTCGCCTTCGACGCCAAGGCCGACGAGCGCGACACCCGCGGGTTCATTTCGATCACCACGAGGCGGCCGTCGGCCGGATTGACGGCGAACTGCACATTGGAGCCGCCGGTCTCGACCCCGATCTCGCGCAACACCGCGATCGCGGCGTCGCGCATGAGCTGATATTCCTTGTCGGTCAAGGTCAGCGCCGGCGCGACCGTGATGGAATCGCCGGTGTGCACGCCCATCGGATCGATGTTCTCGATCGAGCAGACGATGATGCAATTGTCGTTCTTGTCGCGCACCACCTCCATCTCGAACTCTTTCCAGCCGAGCACGGATTCCTCGATCAGCACTTCGGAGGTCGGCGAGGCGTCGATGCCGCGCTCGACGATGTCGATGAACTCCGCCTTGTTGTAGGCGATGCCGCCGCCGGTGCCGCCGAGCGTGAAGGACGGGCGGATGATGGCGGGGAGTCCGATGTCTTCGAGCGCTTCGAGCGCCTGGATGAGCGTCTTGATCTGGTGCGAGCGCGGCGTGGCGAGCCCGATCTTCTGCATCGCCTTGCGGAAGCGCTCGCGGTCCTCCGCCTTGTCGATGGCGTCGGCGGTGGCGCCGATCATCTTGACGCCGTACTTCTCCAGGACCCCCATGCGGCGCAGCGACAGCGCGGTATTCAGCGCGGTCTGGCCGCCCATGGTCGGCAGGAGCGCATCCGGCCGCTCCTTGGCGATGATCTTCGCCACGATCTCCGGCGTGATCGGCTCGATATAGGTCGCGTCCGCCAGGTCCGGGTCGGTCATGATGGTCGCCGGATTGGAATTGACCAGAACGACCCGGTAGCCCTCTTCCTTGAGCGCCTTGCAGGCCTGGGTGCCGGAATAGTCGAACTCGCAGGCCTGGCCGATGACGATCGGTCCCGCGCCGATGATCAGGATCGAGGAGATGTCGGTCCGTTTGGGCATTGGCTCTTTGGTTCTCGGCAGTTCTCGGCGTCATTCCGCGGCGCGGGCGTTAGGCCCGCGAGAGCGGAATCCATTGTCACCGCCTGGGGTTATTGAATTCCGGGCCCGGCCTTCGGCCGTCCCAGAATGACGGCACAAAAAAAGGGCGCGCTTTCCGCGCGTCCCCCTGCCGGCGTCGAGGGTCCGGCCTCGCGCGCAGCGGTGTTTAGACCAGAAACCGCGGGCAGGGAAGGGGGCCGCTGCGGACGGTGTCCCGTTACCGCCGAACCCATGTTAGTCTATCGTGTATCCTAAGCGATGGATGATCGGCTCCAAAATTGGGATGACCGGCGTCAGCTGTTCACGGTAGGCCCAGTAGCGATAGCGCGAACGATCGTGGAGCTTTTCCGTTACCTGGGAGCGCCTCGGCCGGTCGTCCGATCTTGGATGGGATCGCGACGCAAGAGGCCACAGCGCGGATAAGTGGTATTTTTGCTACGCCCGGCCAAAAATCAGAAAAGCGCCATAAACCGCCGAAAAGCATCTTCCGAAAGGGCGCGTATCGATCAATAATGATGCTTGCGAATTGCATATGAATTGCTCGCGTAGGTAAGAATTTGCCGTTGGGGGAAATGCGGTGGCGATTTCCGCGCCCTGGGTGGGGGCGTGTCGCATGACGTGGCGGCGAGAGCAGCTCCGTCGGTTGCTGGCGACGAGTTCGCTCGTTTCGCTGGCTTTGGGCACCGCTACTCACGCGTCGGCGGCCTGCTCCACGACCCATAACAACGCCGGCAACGTTTCCTGCATCAGCATCAGCAACGCCACGTTCAGCGGCAATGTCAACAACAGCGGCACGGTGAGCCCGGGCGGCATTTACGTCGTCAACAGCACCATCACCTCTGTCGCCAACAACTACAGCACCGTCACTGGGGCAATTGAGGACTCCGGCAGCATCACCGGCGGCGTCAGCATCGACAGCAGAAGCAAGCTCAACAACAGTGGCGGCTCCGCGGTCTCTATTCGCTACACGAACTTCGGGGGTGGCATCAGCAACGCCGGCACGATCACGGCGACGAACGGCAACGGCATCGTCGTCGGGGCCGGCGGCACGACATTTTCCGGCGGCATCAGCAATACCGGTACGATGGTGGTGGAGAGTGGCGCCGGAGTTGTCGTCCTTGTCTCGACATTTTCCGGCGGGATCAGCAATACAGGGACGATCATATCGAAGAGCGACAGCGGCATCGGCATCCGCGACGTGATCTTCGCCGGTAGCGAAATCGGCATTACAGTTTCCGGCAGCTCGACTTTTTCTGGCGGCATCAGGAACAGCGGCACAATCACGTCGAAATCCGGCGGAGTTAGCGTGGTCTTTGTCTCGACCTTCGTAGGTGGCATCGTCAACAGCGGCACGATCACGTCGAAGAGCGCGAATAACGGGATTAGCGTCTGGTTTGGCTCGACCTTTGCGGGTGGCATCGTCAACAGCGGATCGATCTCGGGCAACCAGGCCGGCATTTGGTTAATCGACGTGGGAACCTTCTCAGGCGGCATCAACAACAGCGGTACGATTTCGGGCGGCGAGCAAGGCATTATCGTGAGCGGCAATAAGCTCTCGGGCGGCATCAGCAACAGCGGCGCTATCGTGGCCTTAGGCATCTCAGGCACATTTGGCAACGGCATTAACGTAAGCATCTCGACCTTTTCAGGCGGCATCGTCAACAGCGGCGCGATCTCGGCCTCGGGCACCCATGGTGCGGGCATTTACGTCGACGGTGTGGCGAACTTCTCAGGCGGCATCGTCAATTCCGGCACCGTAATCAGCGCGCAAAACGCCGGCATTGCGGTCGAAGCCGTTTCTTCCTTCACGGGCGGCATCAGTAATTCCGGCATGATCTCAGCCGGCCTCTCCAGCTTAGGTTCCGGCATTCTCGTCGAAAACGTCGCCGAATTTGGCTCATCCAGCGCCGGCGGCGGCATCACCAACAATGGCGCGATCTCGGCAAACAACAACGGCATCTATCTCAAATACGATTCGATCTTCGCGGGCGGGATCGTGAACGGAGCCAGCGGCACGATCGCGGCGGGGTACACCGGCATTTCCGTCAACGGCGTCTCGACGTTCGCTGGCGGAGTTACGAACAGCGGCACGATTTCAGCGGCCGTCGGCAGTATCAGTGTCGGCTCCCGTGCCGCTGGCATCAGTGTCTCCTCCGGCTCGACTTTCTCTGGCGGCATTTTCAACTCTGGCGCGATCACGGGGGGTGACACCGGCATTCGTGTCGTTGCCATCTCAAACTTCTTCGGCGGCATCACCAACAGTAGTACGATCACTTCGAAGAACTTCGCCGGCATTTACGTCTTGTCCGTGTCGACCTTCGCGGGCCCCATCGTCAACAGCGGCACGATTTCGGCTGGTGGCGCCGCTATCGACGTGGGCGGCGCCGTGAGTCACTCCGGCTCGACGTACTCCGGCGATTCGAACTTCTCCGGCGGCATCACCAACAGCGGCATCATCTCGGGCAAGACCGGCATTTTAGTCTACGGCGTTTCGACCTTCTCGGGCGCCATTGCCAATTCCGGCAACATCACCGGCACTGGCGGCGCCGCGATCGACGTGAGCGGCGCAAACAACGCCATCACGATCGACCAGATGGGCGGCACCATCACCGGAGCGATCAAGCTCTCGGCCTTCGCCGACGTTCTCAACGTCACCGGCGGCACGATCAATGGCAACATTGTCGGTCGGGGATCGAGCGACACGATCAATTTCGCGCTCGGCACCGGCACCTTCACCTATGCCAGCGCCTACGGTTTCTCCGGCGTCAACCAGGTCAACATCAATTCCGGCACCGTCATCCTCAATGGCGTGAACAACGCCACAAATGTGGCCGTCAATGGCGGCACGCTGGCCGGCACCGGCACCATCGATCCCACCGCCGTGACCATCAATTCCGGCGGCACCTTGGCGCCCGGCACGCCCGGCGGCTTCGGCACGTTGACGATTGTCGGCAACCTCGTCTTCAATGCCGGCAGCTTCTACGCGGTGCAGATCGCGCCGGGTGCGGGCAATAATTCCAAGACCGCGGTGATCGGGGCGGCATACCTCGGCGGCAACGGCACGGTGGTCGTGACGCCGCAGCTCGGCAAATACGACACCAGCTATCAGATCCTGACCGCGACGGGCGGCATCATCGGCAGTTTCGCGGGCGTCAGCATCAACGGCAGCTTCATCGGCAACATGACGATCGGCGACCTGGACCTCGTGGTCAACGGAGCCTCTGTGTTGGCGATGCCGTCCGGGGCGAACCAGAACCAGCAGAACGTAGTCAGGGGCATCAACAACGGGATCGTCAACAACCCGGTGAACACGCCGCTGCCGCCGCAGTTCCTCAACGTCGGCAATCTTTCGGGCCCGGTGCTGCTCAATGCCCTGAGCCAGCTCTCCGGCGAGGCGGCGACCGGTGCGGAGCAAAGTGCGTTTCAGCTGACCAACGAATTCCTGAACCTGATGCTCGACCCGTTCGTCAACGGCCGCGGCTACGCTCCCGGCGCGACGAGCGGTGGCAACGCGCTCGGCTTTGCGCCCGACGAGCAAACAAGCCTGCCGCCCGATGTCGCGCTCGCCTATGCTTCGATCCTCGGCAAGGCGCCGGCCCCCTCCCATCCCTCCCCCGCAAGCGGGGGAGGGTCAGGGTGGGGGTTCGATCAGCGCTGGAGCGCCTGGGGCGCGGCTTTTGGCGGCAGCAACACCACGAGCGGCGATCCGACCGTCGGCAGCCATGATATCACGACCGGCACCTACGGTTTTGCCGCCGGCATGGATTATCACGTCTCGCCTTCCACGATCGTCGGCTTCGCACTTGCCGGTGCCGGCACCAATTGGGGATTATCGAATGGGCTGGGCGGTGGTTATAGCGATGCTCTTCAGGTCGGGACTTACGGCATCACCTGGTTCGGCCCGGCCTATCTGGCCGGCGCGCTGTCCTTCACCAATCACTGGTTTACGACCAACCGTTCAGCGCTGGGCGATCAGCTCACCGCCAACTTTGTCGGGCAGAGCTATGGCGCGCGGTTCGAGGGCGGCTATCGCTTTACCCCCTCCCTTCCCTCCCCCGCAAGCGGGGGAGGGTTAGGGTGGGGGTTGGGCGTGACGCCCTACGGCGCGCTGCAGGCGCAGGACTTCCAGACCCCGAGCTACAGCGAAAACGACGTGACCGGCGGCGGCTTCGGTCTCTCCTACAACGCCATGAACGCGACCGATGTGCGCACCGAACTCGGCGCCCGCTTCGACGATCCGACGCTCCTCTACGGCAAGCCCCTCATTCTGTTCGGTCGTCTCGCCTGGGCGCACGACTTTGTCAGCAACCCGGCGCTCAGCGCCGCGTTCGAAGCGCTGCCCGGCTCGACCTTCATCGTCAACGGCGCGCCAATCCCGCAGAACTCCGCGCTCACGACGGCCGGCGCTCAGTTCTTCCTCGCATCCTATTGGTCGCTGATCGCCAAATTCGACGGCGCATTCGCGGCCGGATCACAGACCTATGCCGGCTCGGGGACGCTGCGGTACTCGTGGTGATCTGCAGGTTCGACTTTCGGAATGGTTCATTCACTACCGACGTAGACTACGGGTGAGTCCGGATCGACCAATAGCGGATATTGAAAGGCCGCAACGGGGTGTGTCACATTGCGCTGCCGTCGGACGAGAAGGACGATCGTCTCGTTGCTCTCGGCCACTGCAAACGGCTGGCCCGCCCATTATTCTGGCGGCCGATCGGTCGAGTACGAGGCGAACAAGCGCGCGCCGACGTACAAATTTGGTCACGTCGACGTCACGCTGTACCAAGCGAGCACAACGCCAGCATGAAGCCATGAGTGCATAACGTTGCGTGAGCGAAAAGTCGGCACCATCAACTTGAATCTGGTCGTTTGGGACAGCGACCCCGAGACGGCGGCGGACCTGCGGCGCGTCGCGGCGCATATCGCCAAGATCGACGCCGGCATACGCGCATTCGTCGTGCCGCATCATAAATACGATCAGCTTTCGCTGATCCCGCAATGGTTTCAACCCACGCTGTCGCTGTCGCTTTATTGTGTGCCCAGTCGCAAATTGCTTCCGGGCAAATTCGTCACCGGCTATTTCCTTCCCAAGCACCTGGAATATCGCCGGCTGGCAACCGCGGCGATCCCGGTGCCTGCGTGGACCATGATCGAGCCCGATACGCGGCTTAATCCGGCGACGTGGGGGCCCTATGTCGTCGAAAAGCCGTCGCTCGGCGTGCGCGGCGCCAACGTTCGCATCCGTAAGACCGGCCGCGTCGCCTACGTGGATCCGAGTTCCTATCCGGTCGGTCACTACGGGCGAGAGGGGCCGATGCTGGCGCAGAAATTCGTCTACACCGGCCCCTGGCCGACCAGCTTCCGCGTCGTCACGCTGTTCGGCGAAGTTCTGTTGTGTTATTGCCAGACCTCGACCACCCATGGACAGCCGTTGCAGGGCCGCTGGCGCTTTCGTGACACCGGCGGCATCAACATCGTCTCCAACACCAAGGACATGAAGGCGGAGCTCGCCGATGACGCCGACATTATCGCGCTCGCCGAACGTGCCCATCGCACCGCCTTCCCGGATTGCCCGGTGCTCGGCTTCGATATCGTGCGCGACGTCGAAACGCGAGAACTGTTCGTTCTGGAATCCCACACGCAAGGGTCCTGGCTGTTTTCGGGCGACATCGGGCGGAAGATGCAAGCGGACAATCAGATCGATTTTGCCGGGCAATTCGGCGCCTTCGAAAAGGCGGCGGCCATACTGGCGCGGGTCGCACCAAAGCTCGCGGCGAGGTCGACGCCATTTTTGTGGCGGCATCGGGCTGTGGCAAAGTAGCCATGAGCGAACGAACGCCTCGCCGCCGTCGGGTTGTCTGTCCGTGCGGAGAACCTCATTGCTCGGCTTTTTGACCGACAAACAAAGCGCCTTCCGGCATGCGGTACGTACCGCGCGGCGCTCGCTGCGTGCCAGGGCGGCGCCGTACTGGCGCCGCGCGCTTTGGCCCGTCACCTTCATTGCGATTACCGGCAGCGGCGGAAAGACGACGACGACGGCGCTGTTGGGCGCCATTCTTTCCGAACACGGACGCACCAAGGTCGGCATCATCAACAACACCGACCCCGCGATCCGCGAAACCTTGCTGCGGACCCGGCCTTGGCATCGCTGGTGCGTCCATGAGATCGCCGCCGACAAGCGGGGAGCGATGGCAGCGCGCGTCGCCATGTTCCGGGCCGACGTCGGGATCGTCACGATGATCGGTTCCGATCATCTCAGCAATTTTCGCAGCACCGACGCCATCGCGCGCGAAAAGGGAATTCTCATCGAGCGGCTGGCCCGAACGGGCGTTGCTATCCTCAATCTCGACGACGTCCGCGTCGCGGCCATGGCGTCGCGCTGCAAGGGGCGCGTCATCACCTTCGGCTGTTCGGCGGACGCCGACCTGCGCGCCTTCGACGTTTGCGCGGATTGGCCGGAGCGTCTGAGCTTCAGGGTCGCGTGGCAGGGCGGCGTCGTGGCGATCAGGACGCGCCTCGTCGGTGCGTTCTGGCTGACCTCGGTGCTCGCGGCGATCGCGTGCGCGCTCGACCAGGGCATCGACATCGCCGGGATCGCCGCCGTCGTCGAGCGCTTCGAGCCGATTTTTGCTCGCAATTCCGTTCACGAGATCGCCGGCGGACCGATCTTCATTTGCGGCACCACCAAAGCGCCGGAGGCTTCGTTGCAGAACGACATTGACGTCATCCGGCGGGCGCAAGCTCCGCGGAAAACGTTGGTCCTTGGCAACGTGTCTGACTATTCCGGCTCCAGCAGTCCGAAATATCGCAAAGCGGCCCGCGCCGCAGCGAGCGCAGGCGTACGGGTCGTTGGGGTCGGGCCTAACGCGCGCACCGTTCTCAAAGTCGCTGGCGAATTTGCGCCCGGTCAAATTGTCGCATTCGAGACGTGCCGCGGCGCATATGATTTTCTCGTCGCCGACTGCATGGCCGGCGAGCTGATCTTGCTCAAGGCTGCCGCCAGCAGCCACCTGGAACGTCTGGTTCTGAATTGGGCCAAGACCAATCGCTGTTGGAAGGAAGATTGCAGTTTGAAGTTCTGCATATCCTGCGCTTTCCTCGACAACCCGATGCCGGCCTAAATCCCTCGGAGGCGGCAGGGCCCGTATCGGCGGCCGGGATGGTCGTTTCGGTGCGGCGGCGGCTTCGGCACTGCGCTGCAGCGGCCCCGCGAACCTCGGAATATTATTCTACCACCACGACAAATGTACTATAATTTGCAGTAATCCGGATTAGGCCAGTGCCGTTGTTCGCTGCCGAAGCCACGCCGGTGAGGCTTTGCAGCGCCGATTGCGCCGCTCTCGACTTGCTGAAAGTGCCCTACGAGTATCCGCCGATGCACGCGATGATAAAGGCCGTTCCTCTGTTCCTTGCCCGCGGCGGGGCGATCGATGGACAGCAACGTCAGGTTCTCTACCTCGCGACCGAATTGGCGAAACGGCAATTGCCTCCCGTCGTCGTGCTCGACAGCGATGGTCCGCTCTTCGAAGAGCTGTACAGCGCCGGTGTCGAAGTTCATTGCGCCAAGATGTCGTCGTGGCGCGCCCCGGCGCGCCTCATTCAACGCTATCTCGACGCGTTTCGATTCCTGAAAATCGCGTCCCCGCACAAGATCGGGGTCGTCCATGTGCATGACATGTGGCGCGCCGCGTACGCACGCTTCCTGGCACGGCACCTTGATGTTCCGTACGTCGTTCATGTCCGCGGTCCGGTCAGCGTCCGGGACGTCGAGAAGTATCGGCTGGCACAGGCGAATGCCGTCGTCGCGGTCGCGCAACGCTACGTCGACGACCTCCTCGCCGCCGGCGTCGCGCCGGAACGCATCAGGCTGATCGACGATGCCGTGGACGCATCCTTGTTCGATCCGGCGGCTTGGGGTTTTTCTGGCGCGGCGACGCCGCGCGCCGCGGATGCGGCGCCGGTCATCGGCTTTGTCGGGCGGATCACGCCAGACAAATTGGTCCGCGAATTTCTCGACATTGTCGCCAGGCTGTCCGCGTACACGCAGCTGCGGCCGCATGTCCTGATCGCGGGCGAATGGAGCGATCGGGCCTATGGACAAACGGTGCGGGCGATGGTGGCGCGGTTGGGCCTCGAACGTCAGGTCGAGTTCACCGGCCGGCTGCCGAGCCGGAAGATACCGCAGCTGCTGGCATCGATCGATCTCCTGGTCACCTTGTCGGGCGGCTCGGTCATGTTCGAGGCGATGGCCATGGCGAAGCCGGTGCTGTCGGTCCGCGCCGACGGCCGCCATTCCCTCCACACCCGCCACGGCGAAACGGCGTGGTGCGTCGATACGATCGAGGCCTCGGCGTGTGCCCGGCAGTTGGCGCGGCTGCTCGAAGATCCGCCGCTGCGGCAGCGTCTCGGCGTGGCCGCGCGGGCGTGGGTCGTCGCGCAGCTGTCGATCGGCGACATGGTGGGGAAGACTGCCGCGCTCTACGATGACCTCGCAAGCGCCGTCACCCGCGGCGGTCGGAGTTGAGAAAAACCTAAAGGCGTTGGCCGCACTTCAGCGACGAAGGCGAGACGGCGCGGTCGTGGCCCGGAACGACGGTGCGTCCGAGCTTATGCCCGCCACAGCGCGACCAAAGGTCCCTCCGGTCCAAAAACCGGGTCGGTCGTGGGCGGCGGCACTTTGGGGATGCAAGCGAGCGCCTCGATGTGCTCCGCCCGGCTGCCGCGACAGAGGTTGAACTTGCCGGCGGGCGGATAGGCGCCGATGACCACGAGCTCGGCGCTTTGCGTCAGCCTTTGATGGCCGGTGCCGGCCGGCAGGATGACGACGTCGCCCGCCGTCACGTCGATCTCTTCGCCATTGTCGCCGCCGAAGCGCACTTTGGCGCGGCCGCGGGCGACGCCCATCGCCTCGTGGATCATCGAGTGATAGTGCACGTAAGGGTAGATGCCGTTGCGCCACATATCGCCCCAGCCATTGGCCGCAAAAGTCCGCTCGATCAGTTTTTCCGGATCGGGCGAGCCGGCAAGGTCGATGGCGCCGCGGTAAAGCACCAGCGGCAGCGCATTGTTGGGGATGTTCCCGTCGTCGGCGAACCTCAGGGTGACGGGGGCGGGAGCTTTGGTCGCGATCGGCATGGCGTTTCGTGTTTCGGCATCCAGGGCACGCTTTGACCCGACAGTGGGATACCCGACAGGCGGTTGAAATTGTCTAACTTCCCTGCCGATTTTCGGTGTCCCAGGCTTAACGGCGCTTGAAATCGCGCATGTGCGCGACGAAGCGCTTGAACAAGTAATGGCTGTCGCGCGGGCCGGGTGAGGCTTCGGGATGGTACTGGACCGAGAACACCGGCCGGTCCTTGAGCGCGAGCCCGCAATTGGAGCCGTCGAACAGCGAGACGTGGGTTTCGACCACCGCGGCCGGCAGCGTCGCGCGGTCGACGGCGAAGCCGTGGTTCATGGAGGTGATCTCGACCTTTCCGGTTAAGAGGTCCTTGACCGGATGGTTGGCGCCGTGGTGGCCCTGGTGCATCTTCACCGTTTTGGCGCCGAGCGCTAAGGCCAGCATCTGGTGGCCGAGGCAGATGCCGAAAGTCGGCACCCGCTCGATCAGGCTCTTGATCACCGGAACGGCATATTCGCCGGTGGCGGCCGGGTCGCCCGGACCGTTGGACAGGAAAACGCCGTCGGGTTCGAGCGCCAGAATGTCGGCGGCCGAGGTCTGCGCCGGCACCACCGTCACTTTGCAGGCATTGCCGGCGAGCTGGCGCAGGATGTTGCGCTTGATGCCGTAATCGATGGCGACGACGTGGAACTGCGGCGCGGCGAGTTCGCCATAGCCCTCGCCCCATTGCCACGGCGTCTCGCTCCAGGTGAAACGCTGGCCCGTCGTCACCATCGGCACCAGGTCCATGCCGACGAGCCCCGGCCACGCCCGCGCCTCGCGCTCGAGCGCGTCGATGTCGAAGTGGCCGGACGGGTCGTGGGCGATCACCGCGTTGGGCATGCCTTTTTCGCGGATCAGGGCTGTCAGGGCGCGGGTGTCGATGCCGGCAAGTCCGATGACGCCCCGGCTTTTCAGCCATTGGTCGAGATGGCGCGTGGCGCGGTAATTCGACGGCGCGGTGATGGCCGAGTGCAGCACCACGCCGCGCGCGCCCGGCGTCGCGGCGAGATTCACCGTCTCGATGTCGTCCTCGTTGGTGCCGACATTGCCGATGTGGGGGAAGGTGAAGGTGATGATCTGCCCGGCGTAGGAGGGATCGGTGAGGATCTCCTGGTAGCCGGTCATCGCGGTATTGAAGCAGACCTCGCCGACGGCATGGCCTGCGGCGCCGAGGCCTACCCCTTCGATCACCGTGCCGTCGGCCAGCACCAAGAGTGCCGTCGGCTTGGGTTCGGCCCAAAGGTCTCGAGCCGGCGTCGTAGTCTGCGGTTGTGTCAGCATCGGCAAGGGCCTACATCAACGGCTTGTCGTTTTCACGCCCGCCGCCCCAAGAACCACCGCCCAAGTAGCCCCACCCCAACAGCGGGCGCATTTGCAAAGAGGCCATAGCCGTGTTGCGCGACGATATCAATAATGCGCTCAAGGACGCCATGAAGGCCGGCGAGGTGCGCCGCGTCTCGACGCTGCGGCTCATCAATGCCGAGATCTTGAAGCGCGAGACCAGCGCCGCCGAGCGGTTCAAGCTCACCGACGCCGAAATCCTCGACGTCATGGGCAAGATGATCAAGCAGCGCCAGGAGTCCCTCGACATTTACGAAAAAGCCGGCCGCGCCGACCTCGCCGCCCAGGAGCGCGAGGAGATCGCGATCATCTCCGCCTATCTGCCCAAGCAATTGTCCGACCGCGAGGCCGGCGAGGCGATCTCCGCGCTCATCAAGGAACTCGAAGCCGCCACGCTCAAGGACATGGGCCGCACCATGGCGGCGCTCAAGGAGCGCTTTTCCGGGCAGATGGATTTCGGCAAGGCGAGCGCCATGGTGAAGAAGCTGCTGGCCGGGTGATTTAATTAAGCCGCGTTTCCCGGACGCGGTGCAGCGCGATAGCGATGCACCGCTGATCCAGGATCGTCGCAAGCACGGAGTTTCCGAAGGTCCCGGTTCTGCAGCGCATCACTTCGTGCTGCGCCGCGCCCGGGAAACGTACTTGAACCTAACGCCCGCGGACGAACCAGCAATCGCTTCCAAAAAAAGTTCGGGAGACCCCCATGGCCGCCCTGCCACTGAGACGCGAAGCTGATGTCGGCGAGAGCGAGGTCGAGGCGGCGCCTATCGCGGCGGCGCGCCCCTGGCTCGTGGTCTTGGGCTCCGTGCTGGCGCTCACCGTGTGCAACGGGCCGATGATCCTGTTCCCGTTCGGCGTACTGGTCGGCCCGATCACGGCGGAATTCGGCTGGCCGCGGGCGACGCTCGCCGCCGCGGTCGTCGTCGCGCACATGACCGGCGCGCTGGCGATGCCGTTCACCGGCGTCCTGATGGACCGGTTCGGCGTGCGCAGGGTGGCGCTGCCGGCGATCTGCGTTTTTGCGCTCCTGTTCGCCGGCATCGCGCTGTTGCCCGGCGTGCCTTTGTTTTTCATTCTCATCTATGGGCTTCTTGGCGTCATCGGCGCCGGCCATTCGACCTTGACCTATGCGCGCGCGGTTTCGGCCTGGTTCGACCGCAGGCGCGGGCTGGCGCTCGGCATCACCCTATCGGGCGTCGGCATCGGCACGGCGCTGACGCCGCAGGTCGCGCGCATCCTGGTCGCGGATTATGGCTGGCGCGGCGCCTATCTCGGGCTCGCCGTGCTGCTTCTGGTCCTCGCCGTGCCGGCCGTGGCGTTTTTGGTGCGCGACCGGACGCGCGCGCCGCTCGATGCGGCGGCCGCCCAAGCCGCTGCGGAACTGGCCGCGCTGATTCCGGGCATGCGGCTCGGCGCTGCGCTGCGCGGCTACCATTTCTGGGCGATCGGCATCGCTTTGTTCCTGGTCGCGCTCGCCGTCAACGGCGCGATCGCCCATGTCGTGCCGCTGCTTGGCGACCGCGGCGTGTCGGCGCGGACCGCGACCGCGGCGCTCTCGGCCGCCGGACTGGCGCTGATCGTCGGCCGCATCCTGTCGGGCTACTGCCTCGATCGCTTGTTCGCGCCGTTCGTGTCGGCCGGCTTCTTCCTGGTGCCGCTGTGCGGGATCGCGCTCCTCGGCGCTGGCGCCAACGACGCGCTCGCGGTGTTCGCGGCCATTCTGCTCGGCATCGGCATCGGCGCCGAAGTCGACATCATGGCCTTTCTGGTCGGCCGCTATTTCGGCATCGCCCATTACGGCGCGGTCTACGGCACGCTGCTCGCGCTGTTCACCTTGGGCTCGGGCATGGGGCCGTGGCTGATCGCGCTCGCGTTCGATCACTTCCACAATTATATCGCCGCGCTCATCGGCTGCGGCGCGACGCTTGTCGTCGCGAGCGCGCTGGTCGCGAGCCTCGGGCCCTATAAGTACGAGTGATTTAGCTCGCCTGTGGATATCCAGGGACAACTGCCGCTGTCCTTGCCGCGTAGCCCAGCCGCCCTACATTCGCGGCCTTTCCGCGCTACCCTTCCGAATCACCATGCGATTCACCCCGCAATTCCTCGACGAGCTGCGCGCCCGGCTTCCGGTTTCGGAAGTCGTCGGCCGGCGGGTCAAATTGCGCAAGGCGGGGCGGGAGTGGAAGGGGCTGTCGCCCTTCAATCAGGAGAAGACGCCCTCGTTTTTCGTCAATGACCAGAAGGCGATGTGGTTCGACTTCTCGTCGCAAAAGAACGGCAACATCTTCGACTTCGTCATGCAGACGGAAGGCGTGAGCTTTCCGGAAGCGGTCGAGCGGCTCGCGGGGCAGGCCGGCGTACCGCTGCCCGTCATGACTGCAGAGGCTCAAGCGCGCGAAGAGCACCGCAAGAGCCTGCACGACGTCATCGAACTCGCCGCCAAGTTCTTCGAAGCGACGCTCGCCGCGCGAGCCGGGGCGCGCGGCCGCGGCTACTTCGCCGACCGCGGCATCGATGCGGCAACGCAGCTCAAGTTCCGCCTCGGCTATGCGCCCGGTGAGCAATACGCCCTCAAGGAGCATCTCGGCGCGGCAAAAATCCCGGTCGAGGACATGGTGGAGGCGGGCCTCCTCGTCGCCGGCGACGATATTGCGGTGCCGTACGACCGTTTCCGCGACCGCGTCATGTTTCCGATCACCGATTGGCGCGACCGCGTCATCGCCTTCGGCGGCCGCGCGCTGGAGAAGGATGTGCCGGCCAAATATCTCAACTCGCCGGAGACGCCGCTGTTTCACAAGGGCGCGACGCTCTACAACATCGCCGCGGCGCGCAAGGCGGCGCACGCGGCCGGCGCTGCGGCGCGGCTGATCGCGGTCGAAGGCTACATCGACGTGATCGCCATGGTGACGGCGGGCTTCGAAGCGACCGTCGCGCCGCTCGGCACCGCGCTCACCGCCGACCAGCTCGGCTTGATGTGGCGGATGGCCGACGAGCCGATCCTCTGCTTCGACGGCGATGCCGCCGGCCGCCGCGCCGCCTATCGCGCGCTCGATGTCGCTCTGCCGCTGATCAAGCCGGGCAAGACGCTCAAGCTCGCCGCGTTGCCGGACGGGCAGGACCCGGACGACCTCGTTCGTTCCGGCGGCCGCGAGGCGGTCGAGGACGTGCTCACGGCGGCGCGCCCGCTCGCGGAGATGCTGTGGGCGCGCGAGACCGAGGACGGCCCGTTCGAGACGCCGGAGCGCCGCGCGGCGCTCGAGGCGCGCCTCCTCGACGTCACAGCCGCGATCGGCGACGAAACGGTGCGCCGCTACTACCGGCAGGATTTCGCCGCCCGGCTGCGCCGGCTGTTTGCGCCGGCGCAGAATGGGCCGCGCCGCCGCAATTATCGCGACAAAGGTTTCGGTGAGAGGGGTTTTGGCGGCAAGAGTTTTGGGGGCAAGGGTTTTGGCGGAAAGGGTTTCGGCGAGAAGGGTTTTCGCGGCAAAGGTTTTGGCCAGAGCGGCCGCGGCGGTGCCCGATCGCAGCCATCGCACGCGTTCGACCGCGACGAGCCCTATATGGCGGCCAGCGCGCAGCTGGCGGCAAGTCCGCTGCATCGCGGCCATCGCGCCGCGATCCCACGCCGGGAAGCCTTGATCCTGCAGACCGCGCTCAATCACCCCTGGCTGTTGCACGACCGCCTGGAAGAACTGGCCGAAACCGAGTTCCGCCACGCCGATACCGGCAAGCTCAAAGCCGCGCTGATCGACGTGGTGGCTCACTCTTTCGCCCCGGAAGCGGACGAGACGGCGCACTCGGTCGGCCAGACCAGCAGCCACATCTTCGGCCGCGACGGCGAGGCCGACCGGGCCGAGCTCCTCGCCGAACTCGGCCGCCGCGGCTTTGCCGACCTGATCGGGCGCATCGCGCGCACCATCACCACGATGTCGGTGTGGGGGGCGCAGCCGCAGGCGGCGCCGGCCGACGTTTTGCTGACCTGGACGCAGCTCGTCGCCTTGCATCGGCAGTGGCAGACCTTAACTAGGGAACTGAAAGAGGCGGAGCTGGCGCTCGGCGGGGATAACACCGAGGCGAACTATGCTCGGCTGCGCGACGTCAAGGCCCGGCTCGCATCAATCGATGGAACGGAAGCCCTGATCGAGGGATTCGGCGCGCCGTCCGGCCGCCTGGCGCGGTCGTTCTGAGCGATCTACGGCGTCGAAATGGTGACGGCGCCGCCAGGGTTGCAGAGGCGGAAAACCGCGCCACCCCAAGGGCCGCCCAATGCCGGACGCGGCGGTACTGGACGCTGTGGTAGCGAAAGAAGTAAGAGGTCGTTCGCGCTTGCCGGGACGGTTAGCCGGAGCTTAACGGAGTTCCGACGAAACTGCGGCTTCGAATCAGGATGCCAATCGGGGCGGTGCCATGGGCGCTGCCCTTTTTGGCCGTCTGGCGGGCTTTTGAGGCTGCCGGCAGCGGTACCCTCCACCCGGCGTGGACTTTACCCATAGGGTAGGGGGACGAAAGTGTCGAAGCCTTCTTCCTGTGCGGCGCCCAGTCGCCGCGGGTAGGGGGACACCTTGGGGCGGGGGTTCAAGCAGCCTCGGCAGGGACAGGCGTTCGTGGAGACAAAGATGGCTACAAAGACCGTGGGGCCCAAGACGATCGTGAGCAAGGCCAAAGCCGCCCCGCAAAAGGATGGTGAGGCGCCGGAGAAGGACGCCCCCGAGACCGCCGACGCCCCGCTGCCGCTGCTCGATCTGTCCGACGCCGCCGTCAAGAAGATGATCAAGCAGGCGAAGAAGCGCGGCTACGTCACCTACGAGCAGCTCAACGCCGTGATGCCCTCGGAGGAGGTCACCTCCGAGCAGATCGAAGACGTGCTGGCGATGATGAACGAAATGGGCATCAACGTCGTCGAGACCGAGGAAGCCGAGGCCGAAGAGGAAGAAGAAGGCGGCCGCGAGGCCGAGGAAGAGGAAGCCGAGGGGGGCGAGCTGGTCGAGGCGACGCCGAAGACGCCGGCCAAATCCGAGGCCAAGGAGCCGACCGAGCGCACCGACGATCCGGTGCGGATGTATCTGCGCGAGATGGGCACCGTCGAGTTGCTCTCGCGCGAAGGCGAAATCGCCATCGCCAAGCGGATCGAGGCCGGGCGCGAGGCCATGATCGCTGGCCTGTGCGAGAGCCCGCTCACCTTCCAGGCCGTCATCATCTGGCGCGACGAACTCAACGAAGGCAAGGTGTTCCTGCGCGACATCATCGACCTCGAGGCGACCTATGCCGGCCCCGACGCCAAGGCGGCGCCGGCGGTGGTGGCCGGCGCTTCGTCCGACGATCCACCGCCGGAGGCCGACCCCGCCGCGCCGGCCGGCGTAGCGGCGTTCGCACAGGCGCCGCAGGCGGTTGCCCCGCCGTCGGCGCCGCCCACCGCGACCCCGTTCAAGGCCAATGGTGCCGGCGACGGCGAGGAGCCGGTCGAAGCCGCCATCGGCGAGCCCGATCTGGACGACGACGACCTCGAAAACTCGATGTCGCTCGCGGCCATCGAGGCCGAACTGAAGCCGAAGGTTTTGGAGACGTTCGACAAGATCGCCGACACCTTCAAGCGCCTGCGCCGGCTGCAGGACATCGACATCCAGAACAAGCTCACCTCTAATGACAAGCTCTCCCCCAATCAGGAGCGCAAATACAAGAAACTCAAAGAAGAGATCATCCAGGAGGTGAAGTCGCTGCGGCTCAACCAGGCCCGCATCGATGCGCTGGTCGAGCAGCTCTACGACATCAACAAGCGCCTCGTCGGCCACGAGGGGCGGCTGATGCGGCTCTCCGAAAGCCACGGCGTCATTCGCGAGGATTTCCTGCGCAACTATCAGGGCTCCGAGCTCGATCCGCGCTGGCTCAACCGCGTGTCGAAACTTTCCGCCAAGGGCTGGAAGAATTTCGTCGCCCGCGACAAGGACCGCATCAAGGAACTGCGCACGCAGATCCACGAACTCGCCACCGAAACCGGCCTCGAGATCGGCGAATTCCGCAAACTCGTGCACATGGTGCAGAAGGGCGAGCGCGAGGCGCGGCAGGCCAAGAAGGAAATGGTGGAAGCGAATTTGCGCCTCGTCATCTCCATCGCCAAGAAATACACCAACCGCGGTCTGCAGTTCCTCGACCTGATCCAAGAGGGCAATATCGGCCTGATGAAGGCGGTCGACAAATTCGAGTACCGCCGCGGCTACAAATTCTCGACCTACGCCACCTGGTGGATCCGCCAGGCCATCACCCGCTCGATCGCCGACCAGGCCCGCACCATCCGCATCCCGGTGCACATGATCGAGACGATCAACAAGATCGTGCGCACCTCGCGCCAGATGCTCAACGAGATCGGCCGCGAGCCGACCCCGGAAGAGCTCGCCGAAAAGCTCGGCATGCCGCTCGAGAAGGTGCGCAAGGTTCTCAAAATCGCCAAGGAGCCGCTGTCGCTCGAAACGCCGATCGGCGACGAAGAGGATTCGCACCTCGGCGACTTCATCGAGGACAAGAACGCCATCCTGCCGATCGACGCCGCGATCCAGAGCAATCTTCGCGAAACAACGACGCGAGTTCTCGCGTCGTTGACCCCGCGCGAGGAAAGAGTGCTGCGCATGCGCTTCGGCATCGGCATGAACACCGACCACACGCTGGAAGAAGTCGGCCAGCAGTTCTCGGTGACCCGCGAACGCATCCGCCAGATCGAAGCGAAGGCGCTAAGGAAATTGAAGCATCCGTCGCGGTCGCGGAAGCTGCGGAGCTTTTTGGATAACTAAGTGCAGTCGCGATGCCGACCATTTCTTGGTTCTACGGCATCGCGATTCGGATGTATTTCCTGGATCATCCGCCGCCGCATTTTCAAGCGGTATATGGTGAGCATGAAGCCAACGTCTCGATCGAGACTGGCGAAGTGATCGACGGACATCTTCCACAAACGGCGGCACGCCTGGTCAAGCAATGGACGGTAGCGCATCGGGCGGAATTGAAGGCGAATTGGGATCGCGCTCGTGCTAAGCTTCCGCTCGAAAGGATAGCGGGCCTCGATGCTGGCTAAGGTCATACGCCTCGAAAAACTCGGCGGCTTCAGGCTGCGCGTCGCCTTCAACGACGGCAGCGAGGGCGTCCATGACTTCGCGGAACTGGTGAAAGAGCCAGGCCCAATGCTAGAGCCGTTGCGCGATGCGGCGTATTTCGCCCGCGTTTTTCTCGAATTCGGCGCGCCGACTTGGCCCAACGGCTTCGACATCGCGCCCGAATGGCTACGGCGGGAGATGGAAGCCGCCGGCGAATTGACGCGTGTAGCGGCGGAATGATGGTTCGACCACTTGCAGGCGATGAACCTATCCTGCCCCCCGACTTGGCGCAGATGCGGGCAAGGGGTGAGGGACCGTGATCGCCCGAATCCCTCGAGGAAGACGACCGTCGCCTTGCCGAGTTCGAACGGACGCGGATGGCCGTGCCTTGGGATGAGGTGAAGGCCTGGATGGAGAGTTGGGGCAAGCCGAACGAGCTGCCGAGGCCTAAGCCGCGCCGAATATGAAACTTGGGTGCTGACGAATTCGGGGCCGGCGAACTCGGCCGAAAAGCCGCGGAGCAATGTGAGGATGAAATCCACCTGGGTCGTGACGGGCGCCGTGCTGGCCGTTCTCGTCACCATGACGGTTGCGGTCGCCGCGGAGCCGGAACCGCCGCCCGGCAGCTCGGCGGCTTGTCATAAGACCGCGTTCGCGTTGATCGGCGCCATCGACGGCGGCGACACGGCGTCGCCGCAGTACCGCGCGGCCTTTGCGACCTTCGTTGCGACCTGCGGCCGCAGGCTCGTCCTGCCGTTGCCGATGTCGCGGCGGTTTCGGTATCTGTCCTGCCGCGACAAGGTCAGCGCCCTTGTCGACCTGATCGACAACGGGCAGATCAGGTCGGGTGCATTCGCGCGCGCCCGCAACGCCTTCGCCAAAATGTGCGCCCCGCATTAACGTGCACACCGGGAAGGTGTAGACTGAACTTATGAACCGCCACGCGCGCGATATGACCACCATGGCCGCCGAGGGTTTGCCGCGGCGGCGCTTCACCGTCGCCGAACTGGAGGCGATGACGGCGGCCGGCATTCTCGACGAGGACGAGCGCATCGAACTGATCGGGGGGGAGATCGTTCCGATGTCGCCCAAGGGGAACCAGCACGAACTCTTGAAGACCGCGTTGACGATCTATTGGGCCCGCGTGCTTCCCGCCGATCTCTTGTTCACCGGCGAAACGACGTTCAGGCTCACGCCGGACACCTACCTGGAGCCGGATTTCGTGTTCTATCCGAAGGCGGCAGGGATAGCCGGGCTGAATGCCGAGACGGCGCGCCTTGTCGTCGAGGTTGCCGACTCCAGCCTCGGCTACGATCTCGGCCGCAAGGCCGGCTTGTACGCCTCGTTCGGCATTGCCGAGCTTTGGGTCATCGACGCGGTACGGCTTACTACGCACATTCATCGCGAACCGGCTGGGGATCATTATCGATCGGTCGTCACGCTGCCCAAGGGCGAGCGCCTCGTGCCGCTCGCGGCGCCGGCGCTGGCGGTCACGCTCGGCGAGCTCGAGCTGCATTGATTCCCGACGCGGACAGCGATCCGGCCGCTCGGTAAGGCCGAGCAGAGGCAAGCTGTTCGTCTACCGCGGCGGCGATCGATGCTATCATCACGCGCCGCAAGCAACATCGAGTGCATGATCGTGAAGGGCAAACAACACTGGAAGACCGCGTTCGCGGCCATCTTTTCCGTTACGCTGGGCGCGGGCGCGCAGGCGCAGCAGCGCATCGAGGTCAATCTGCATTGGATCACCGACAATAACGGCTGCAAGATTTGGGACTCGATGCCGGCGCCGGGTGAGACCGTCACCTGGACGGGTCCCTGTGTCGACGGCTATGGCGAGGGCAAGGGCACGCTCACCTGGTACGTGCGCGGCGAGCGCCACAGCGTCTATCAGGGCGAGTTGAGGGGCGGCCATTACGAAGGCCGCGGCACCCAGATGTGGCCCGACGGCGCGCGCTACGACGGGGAGTGGAGCGACGAGCGCGCGCACGGCAAAGGCACCTACCGCGCCGCCAACGGCGAAGTCTGCGCCGGTACCTGGATCAACGGCTGCTTTAAGGGCGCCTGCAATTACGCGGTGGGCAATTCGCGCTGCCAGGAGCGGAAGTAATCCGGATAGCCGCGCTCCGCGATGCATCGACGTGAATCAGGCACGTTGCAGGTCTAAAGCTCAGACAGTGCGCGTATCGAACATAAAGATATCGACGCCGCCGGTCGCGAAGTTTTGGACGTCGGCGACCGCCGCCTGACCCTCCGGGCTGCCGAAACCGTTCTGGATCGCCGCGAGATTGTCGAATTGCAGCACCGCGACGAGGTAATAGCCCGACGGTCCGGCCGGAGTGGCGACCGGGCCTTGACTGACCTCGTATTTTTTCAGACCGGGTATCTTCTTCGCGATCGCAACGTGCTTTTCGAAGTAATGCTTGTCGAACGTGGCGGCATCCTTGGGCGTTTTATACATGACGACAAGCTGTGCCATTGTTAGCTCCTGTCCCAGCATAGCAAGCGCTCGCAATCGAGCCGGCAGATTGTATCAAGCCGTCGTCCCGACGCAACGCTTCGCCGCCGGGCCAGTCCGAATAGTTTCGAAGCACTTGCCGCCGTCGTGCCGGCGTGCGCGCAGCATCAAAAGTCCGCTTTCGGGACGAAGCGGAAGTAGGCCGCAAGGCAAAACCGGCTGCCTCGTGTTGAAAATGCCCCACAACCGACCTCGGTTTAATGGGCTCCTTCACTATTTTGCCGATCGTTGGTAGGGTCTCACGCTCACCGGTTCGAGAACCTCGGATGACGATCTGCGAGGAGGATCGCGGTGGAAGACATTGCTGACTGGCTTGAAAAACTCGGCATGTCCGAGTACGCGCAGCGCTTTGCTGAAAACCGCATTGATTTCACTGTCCTTCGCGACTTGACCGATCAAGACCTGAAAGACATCGGTGTTGTGCTCGGTGATCGCCGGAAAATTTTGCGCGCGATTGGCGAGTTGAGGAACGCTTCGAGCACCACGGAGGTGGCACGGCAGCAGGAACCGGTCGCCGTACAGTTGCCCACGCCGACCGCGGCTACGCCGAGTTCAACGAGCACGGCCGAAGCCGCCGGCGAGCGGCGCTATCTCACGGTGATGTTCTGCGATCTGGTCGGCTCGACCGGGATTGCCGCACAGCTCGACGCCGAAGAATGGCGCGATCTCGTCGGCTCCTATCTCGATGCCGCCTCGGCGGCGGTGACGGAGATGGGCGGCCTTGTGGCAAAGAAGCTGGGTGACGGCATTCTCGCGCTGTTCGGCTATCCCGTTGCGCACGAGAACGATGCCGAGCGCGCGGCCCGGGCAGCGCTGGCGATCCAGCGCGCGCTCGCCGACTTGAACCGCAGCAACGCCGGCAGCGGCAAGCCGGAACTCGAGGCGCGCATCGGCCTCGACGCCGGGCCGGCGGTGGTCGATGCGGCGGGCGAAATCTACGGCGACGTCGCCAATGTCGCGGCGCGAGTGCAGGCGCAGGCCGAGCCCGGCGCAGTCGTCATCACCGCGCGGGTGCAGCGGCAGATCGTCGGCCTGTTCGTTGCCGAGGAGCGCGGCACTCACAGCCTCAAGGGCGTGCCGAAGCCGACGGCCCTCTTCAAGCTCGTGCGCGCGAGCGGAGGCGGCCGCCGCGCCGGGCAGCGGCAGCTGACCCCACTCGTCGGCCGGGACGACGAGATGACGATGCTGATGCGGCGCTGGCAGCAGGCGCGGCAAGGCGACGGCCAATTGGTGCTCATCGTCGGCGAACCGGGCTTGGGGAAATCCCGCCTGATCGAGGAATTCCACAAGCGGCTGAGCGACACCCCGCACACCTGGGTCGAGTGGAGCTGCTCGCAGCTGTTGCAGAACACGCCGCTCCATCCGATCGCCGAATGGGGCCGGGCGCGCTTTGGCGGCGCCGACGTGCCGGTCGAGTGGCGGCTCGCCGACTTCGAAAGCTCCTTGGCGCAGGTGAAGCTCGATCCGGCGGAGATGGTGCCGCTGCTTGCGCCGCTGCTCGACATGCCGCTGCCCCAGGAGCGCATTGCAACCTTGGCACCGGAGGAATTGCGCCGCCGGCGATTGGCGGCGCTGACGAACTGGGTGATGGCGGGCGCGAAGGTGCAACCGGTAGTACTGGCCTTCGAGGATCTGCACTGGGCCGATCCGACCACGCTCGACGTGTTGCGCGGCATCGCCGAGCAAGGCGCGCTGGCGCCGCTGTTTATCGTGGCGACGACGCGGCCGGAATTCCGCCCGCCGTGGAGCATGCGCTCGCATCACGGCACCATCTCGCTCGCGCCCCTCGACCGCGCGCAGGTGCGCGACATGGTCGGCGAGCTCTGCGCCCGCCATGCGCTGCCCAAGGACGTGGTGGAGGACGTTGCGGCCCGCGCCGGCGGCGTGCCTTTGTTCGTCGAGGAAGTGACGCGGCTTTTGCAAGAGCGTGGCGAGCAGGGCGGCATGCACGCGATCCCGCCGACGCTGCAGCAGTCTTTGATGGCGCGGCTCGATCGGCTCGGCCCGGCGCGCGACATGGCGCACATTGGCTCGGTGATAGGCCGCGGATTTTCCTATGGCCTTCTGCGCGCCGTTGCCGGCATGGCGGATGCGCCACTGCAAACCGCGTTGGAGAAACTCGCCGACGCCGACATCGTGCTGGTGCAGGGCGTGCCGCCGGACAGCGATTATCGCTTCAAGCACGCGCTCATTCAGGATGCAGCTTACGAGAATCTGCTCAAGAGCCGCCGCCAGGTTCTGCATCGTCGCGTCGCCGAGATTATACGCGACCGCTTCGCCGACACGGCGGCAGCCGAGCCGGAAGTGCTCGCTTACCACTTCACTCGAGCCGGCCTGACCGACGCCGCGATCGAATGGTGGGGTACGGCCGGCGACCAGGCGCTACGCCGCTCCGCCTTCCAGGAGGCGATCGCGCATCTCGGCAAGGCCATCGAGATGGCGGACAAGGCTGAGCCGGCGGCGCCGCGCGCGGCGACAGCCACAGCCACAGCCACAGCCACCGCCACCGCCACAGCCAATGGCTCCACGAGCCGGCGGCTGAAGCTGCAGACCGGCTATGGCCAGGCGCTCCTGTGGTCAAAGGGCTATGCTGATCAAGAAGCGAAGGCTGCCTTCACACGTGCCGAGGAACTCGCCGGCGCAATCGAAGACACCGCCGAGCGGATCAAGATTTACTACGGCCAATGCCTTGGGAGTTTGCTGCGAGGTGAATACACCTTGGCGCAGATTCTCGCCGAGGGTCTCCTTCACGATGCTGAACGTAGGGGGCGAGCACAGGAAGCGGCATTTGCCCGGCGTATTTTAGGTTTGACGCGTCATATGCAGGGCGCTTTTGCCGAAGCCCAAACACTGCTCGAGCAAGCGCTGAACAGCTCGGATGGCCGCGGCGAATTCCTCGTCGGGCACGACATGGTCGTCGCCGCCAAAGCTTACCTCGCCCACACCGTTTGGGTCCGCGGCGAATTTGCGCGCGCGCGAAGCTTGATCGACGAATCCGTTGCGCGAGCAGTGTCAGCCTCCGATGTTCCCGATCAGTGCATTGCTTATAGTTACGAGATTGTCTTCGCGATCATGCAAAATGACGCGGAAACAGCGCGTGGTGCCGCGGAAAGGCTGTTTGCGGTCGCTCAAGAGCACGGGGCCAAATTATTCTTGGTATTGGCTCGCATCTATGCAAGCTGGGCGCGGGCCTGGCTGGGCCAAAGTTCGGCCGGCCGGAAGGAATTTCAACAAGCTCTGGCTGCCTACACGGGAGACGGAAACAAATTCTATGTGCCTTTCTTCCTAGGTCTCCTCGCTGCGATCCAAGTAGAAACGCGAAGTGAAAAAGAAACAGCCGCGGCGCGCATCGATGAAGCGCTGGCGCTGGCGCAGCAAACGGGAGAGCACTGGACTGACGCCTTCTTGCATCGCATCCGCGGTGAAATCCTGTTGAAACGCAATTCGGCGAATACCGCGCCGGCCGAGGACGCCTTCCTCACCGCGATCGCCATCGCGCAGCAGCAGACAGCGAAAAGTTTCGAGCTGCGCGCGGCGCTGTCGCTGGCGAAGCTTTATCAGAGCCTGGACCGCGCCGCCGACGCCCATGCCGTGCTCGTGCCGGCGCTTCACGGCTTTTCGCCGACGCCGGAATTTCCAGAGATCGAACAGGCCCAAAGGCTTCTCGACGGCCAGCCTTGCGGTTTTGACAGCGGTGCCAGAGGACGAGTCATCACATGACATCGAGGACTCCGGGCCCGATGGATGAACGTCAAGGTTACAGTCCTGGCAGCAAACAACCGCCTGGACAGGTCTGGCCTTTTTGCTAAGCTCAACTCCCCGTTGCTTGCTCGAGCAGGCTCGGGCCGGGAGGGGCTCCCAACGCGGAGTCCAGGGAGAAGGCCGATGCGAGCGCATATCGTTGGTGGCGGATTTGGCGGACTGGCGGCGGCCGCGCTTCTCATCCGCAACGCGGGAGTGTCCGGCAAGGACATTACGATCTACGAGGCGGACGAACGGCTGGGCGGCGGGTTCTTTCTCGACGGCAGCGCGGAGAGCGGCTACAGCCTGCCGGGCTCCGTCTTTGACAAGGAATACCGCTGCACGTTCGAACTGCTCAAGTCCATCCCCTCCGCAAGCAATCCCGCTATTTCCGTCACGGAGGAATTCTTCGCCTTCAATACGGGCGAGCCGTACCACGACAAGGCGCACGTCTTCGATCGCAACGGCCGCATCGTGCATGATCCGCGTTTCGGCCTGAGCCTGGGCGACGGCCTCAGCCTCGCCCGGTTCCTGCTGACGCCCGAAGCGATGATGGACGGGCGGCGCATCGACGAGTTCTTTTCCCAGCGTTTTTTCTCGACCGAATTCTGGTTCCTCTGGGCGTCGATCATGGGGACGCTGCCTCAGCACAGCGCGATCGAGTTTCGGCGCTACATGAACCGCTTCCTGTACTTGTTCGGACACATGTCGGACATGAGGGGCGTGATGCGCACGCCCATCAACCAGCACCAAGCGTTCATCGAACCGCTGGTCGCATGGCTGCGCCCGCGCGGCGTGAACTTCCTCACCGGCGCGTTGGTGCAGGACATCGGCTTCGCGCCGTCGCCCGGCCGCATCACCGTAGACCGGCTCGACTATGACCGGGGCGGCGCCGCGACGTCGGTTGCGGTCGCGCCGGATGATCTCGTGCTCGTGACCACCGGATCGCAAGCTGCCGACCTTTCCACGGGATCGATGACCGGGGCGCCCAGCCCGCAGTCGAGCGGATGGTCCTGGGCGCTGTGGACGCGCCTCGCGCGGGGGCGTACGGATTTCGGCAATCCTGACGTTTTCTTCGGCGCGGCCCGGATACTCGACTCACGCTGGGTGACCTTCACCGTCACCGACACCGGGACCGAATTCGTCAACCAAATCTCCGCGCTGACCGGCAGCGAGCCGGGACGCGGCGGGCTCGTGACTCTGAAGGACTCGGGCTGGGTGCTGTCGCTGTCCATCTTCCACCAGCCCGAAATCATCGGCCAGCCGCCCGGCACGAGCGTGTGGTGGGGCTACGGTCTACATCCGGAGCGCAACGGCGATTTCGTGCGCAAACGCATGGATCAATGTACCGGCGCGGAAATCCTGGAGGAGACGCTGCGGCAATTGCGGTTCGATAAGCAATTGGGCGCGATCATGGCGTCGTCGATTTGCGTGCCTTGCGACATGCCCTACATCAACAATACCTGGCTCCGCCGCAGCCGCGGCGACAAGCCGCCCCCGGTACCAGAGGGCGCGACCAATCTCGGACTCATCGGCCAGTACGTCGAGGTTCCCAGGGAAATAGGCTTCACCATCGAATGCTCCGTCCGCACCGCGTGGCAAGTGATCTATGTCCTGCTCAAGCGCGGCCCCGCGCCGCCGCCCGTCTATCAGGGCCAGTACGATCCGAAAGCGCTGTTCGACGCGCTGAAGGTGTTTGTCTCTTAGTGACAAAGGTCTTACGTCGCCGGTCGACATCGCCAAACTTGCCGTGAACATACGCCTGCCGCTAATGTTGGGGATTGACCGGAACGTTCACCTGACCAATTCGTTCATGATGGGTGTTGACTTCCTGCCTCGGCATGGCTCGCTTCGGCTATCGGCGCATCGTCCATTGATGGCGCAAGAGGGCGATACGAGAGATCGAGAGATGCGTACGGCACTGGATCGGCATTCGCTTCGCTACACGAGGATTCCTCTTACCCACGGATCTGGCGCGTTCCCCGCTGTCGGGTTTGGCACGCCCATCCCCGATCCTGTCGCGACCAAACAAGCTACTAAGACCGCGTTGGAAGTTGGATTTCGACATCTCGATCGGTAGCGATTGACCCGCGGCGGAGATTGATCGACCACGCAATAAGGATAGGTTCCGTTACGATCGGGTCTCGATGGACTTTCCCGCGTGTTCGGCGGAAAATTGAAGCACGTTCGAAAGCTCCGTTTTTACTCAATGGCCATTCATGGTCGAGAAACAAGACGCGGGTAAGGACCAGTCAAGTCGTCGCGATGCCGCCCTGAGAGCCGAGGAAGGCGTTTCGGTCGAGCGGGCGACCGGGTCTGTTCAGACGGCGCCAGAGGCGCCGGCAAATCATCGCCCGAGATGGCAACGAAGGTTGGCTATGGGAGTGCTGGCCGCTGTGGTGCTGGCGGCCATCTGGAAATTCGGCGTCCCGTGGATCCAATTGACCCTCAACACTGTCTCGACGGATGACGCCTATGTGAACGGGCATGTCACGTTCGTCGCCGCTCGCGTCAGGGGTCAAATCGCGCGGGTTTTTGTCGATGACAACAACCGTGTCCACAAGGGAGACGTTCTCGCCCAGTTGGATAAGGAGCCGTATGAAGATGACGTCGCCGTGAAACGGGCGGCCGTCGACACCGCAAAGGCGGATCTGCAGGCCGCGACGGCCTCGGTGCGTGGGCTTGAAGCACAAGCCAGGAACCTCTACTGGCAATTGGAAAATGCCGTTGAGGACGTCGACAACCGAGTGGCCCTCCTGAGCGCTCGTGTTGCCGCTCTCGATAAAAGCAAGGCCACACTCAAGTTCGCACAACTTGAATTTGCCCGCGCACAGCAATTGCTGCCGTCGGGGACTATTACCCAGCAGGAATATGATCGACGGCAAGCCGCTCTATCGGTTGCGCAGGCGGACGTGACGCAAGCGATAGCGGACGTACATCAATCCCGTGTCTCGTTGGGATTGCCGGCGCAGCCCGAAAGCGGGAACCTCGGTGAGGTACCGGCCGACATCGATCAGACTTTCTCGTCCGTTAGAGAAGCCCAGGCCGCTCTCATTCGGACAGCGGCGGAGCTCGGTGTTGCTCATTCGTATCAACAGTTACCGAAGGCGATGCTCGAGCAGTTCGAAAGCCTGAATCAAGGCGATGTCGACCGCACGCTGGCCGGATTTACGGATAATGCTCCGGCCGTCAAGCAGGCGGAAGCTAAGCTCGAATCCGCCAAGCGCGATCTCGTTCAGGCCGAACTCGACCTTCGTTACTGCGACATTGTCGCTGAGATTGATGGCGTCGTGACACGTCGAAACGTGAATCCAGGCAATACCGTGCAGGTCGGGCAGAGCCTGATGGCAATCCGCTCGCTCCGCGAGATCTGGGTCGATGCCAATTTCAAGGAGACGCAACTGCGTGATCTACGCATCGGCCAGGCTGTCGATCTGTATGTCGACATGTACGGAGGCCGACACGTATTCAAGGGGCGGGTCTCCGGATTTACGGAGGGGACCGGATCGACGCTGGCGTTGCTGCCGCCCGAGAATGCCACGGGCAACTTCATCAAAGTGGTCCAACGGCTTCCCGTTCGAATCGACCTGGAAGGATACGACCCGAACGAAAATGCCTTGTTCATCGGCACCTCCGTTGTTCCTTACGTCTATATCAACAAGCCGCCTACCGGGCCCGATGCCGGGAAGTTTCTACAAGCCTATAGGCCTTCCTTGCCAACCGTTGGACCCTCCCCGAGCGCGGTTGGTCCTGACAGATGACGGACGCGGCTCTTTCGCCCTCGAGAGCTTCCGCAGCGGCGAACCCCTGGCTGGTGGCCGCCATCGTCGTGGTGCCGACCTTCATGGAGGTGCTCGACACCACCATCGCGGTCGTGGCGCTGCGCTATATCGCCGGCGGTCTGTCGGCGACGGTCGATGACGGCGAATGGGTTCTCACCAGCTACCTTGCCGCCAACGCCGTCATCCTGCCGATCACCGGGTGGTTGAGCGCGCATCTGGGTCGCCGCAACTACTTCCTCATGTCGATTGCCGTTTTTACGCTCAGTTCCGCATTGTGCGGAATGGCCGGTAGCCTCGGTCAGCTCATCCTGTTCCGCATTATTCAGGGTTTGGCAGGCGGCGGTCTGCAGCCCAGCAGCCAGGCCGTTCTGCTGGACGCCTTCCCGCGAGAAAGGCAGGGCGTGGCGATGACGCTGTTCGGCTTGGCGGCCCTGCTGGCGCCGGTCGTCGGTCCGACGCTCGGCGGCTGGCTGACGGACCAGTACCAGTGGCGGTGGGTCTTTTTGATCAATGTGCCGGTCGGTCTGCTGGCGTTCGGCGGATGTTACGCCCTTCTGCGCGACCCGGAATATCTTGTGAAAGAGCGAGCGGAGCTGAAGAGACGGCCTTTCCATTTCGACTCGATCGGTTTGTCGCTCCTGGTCATCGTCATGGTCTGTTGGGAAGTGATGCTCAGCAAGGGCCAGGAGTGGGACTGGCTGGGCGATCCGTTCTGGCGTGTGCAGACGTTGGCCATTCTCTGTGCCTCGGGTCTGGTTGGGTTGATCTTCTGGGAATTGCGCAGCCCCAACCCCGTGGTCAATTTCCGACCGATGGCCGAACGTAACTTCACTGCGTGCTGCGTCATTATCTTCTGCGCTTACGCCGTGCTCTACGGCGCCAGCACATCTTTGCCCGGCCTGCTCCAATCGCTGTTCGGTTATAACGCGTTGGCCGCGGGGCTCGTCATGTCGCCGGCCGGATTCTTCGCTGTCCTTGCAATGCCGGTCGTCAGCCGGATGCTCGGCCGACAGACGGATGCCCGATGGTTGATCGGCGCCGGATTGCTGCTCATCGCCGTCAGCAACTATTGGATGTCGCGGATGAACCTCGATATCAGTCCGGACCAGGTCATTTGGCCTCGGGCCGGCCTGGTCGTAGGACTGGCGATCGTTTTTGCGCCCGTGAACGTGGCTGCCTACCTCTACACGCCTCCCTTGTTGCGTGGCGCGGCCGTGGGCCTGTTGAGCCTGCTGCGCAACGAGGGCGGCAGCGTTGGAACGTCGTTGGCGCAAACCGTGCAAGAACGGCGGGAGCAATTCCATACGCTGCGCCTGGGCGAGTCCCTCGATCCTTTCAATCCGGCCGTACAGTCCTTCCTCGAGCAGGCGCAAGCGCGTTTCCTCCAGCAGACCGGAGATCCGGCTGCCGCGCAGCAGCTGGCGTGGCAGGCGCTCGAGAACCTGCGTCACCAGCAGGCATCCGCGCTGGCGTATTTTGATTGTTTTTGGCTATTCGCCGTCGTTATACTCGCGGTGACGCTCGTCGTTTTCTTGATGAAACGTTCGGTGGCCGAAAAAGGGGCGCCTATCGGTGGCGAATGAAGCAAATATTTCGTTCGGCCGATATCTGTTCGCGGCCCATTGCGTCAATTCGCGGCGACGCAGTACTTCGGCCGCTTTCGGAGCGAAGCGGACAAGAAGGAGGCGCGCACATGGAATGGAGCTTGCGCCGCTATCCGCCGACGAACTTCGTGCTGTAAGGCGCGCGTGTCAGCCGGCGCGCGCCAAATGTTCAGCGGCGCCGTCGCGGCTGTCGCCCACGACGCAATTACGCCCGGCGGATTTGGCCGCATAGAGCCGGCGGTCGGCGCATTCGAACAGGCCGTCATAGTCGGAGGCGTCGTCGGCGCAGGTGGCGAGCCCGATGCTCACGGTGACGAGCGGCGCGTCGGCGTCCATGTGGCGGGCGACGTCGCGGCGGATGCGTTCGCCGAGCGCAAGCGCCGCGGCGCGCGGCAGATTGTCGGCAACCACCACGAACTCCTCGCCGCCGTAACGGAACACGGCGTCTTCGGCGGCGACCACCGCGATCACGATGCGCACGATGCGCAACAGCACGACGTCGCCGGAGGCGTGGCCGAAGCGGTCGTTGAAGCTCTTGAAGTTGTCGATGTCGATGATGAAGAGACTGAGCGGCCGGCCGGCCAGCACGGCCTCCTCGACGCGCTTGCGGCCCAAAAACTCCAGCCGGCCGCGGTCGAGCGCGCCGGTCAGCGCATCGCGGCCGGTCCGCGCCAACAGGTCCTCGTAGCGTTCGCGGTAGGTGAGGAGATCGAACACGTCGGTGATGCGCGGCGGCTGGGTTTTGCGCCGGCGCGGCAATTCGAGCCAGTGCAGATAGGCGGCGCCGAGCGCGGAATAGATCGCGACCATCGCCATCTTCGCCGCCCAGCCGCCGAACAATACCGACAGCGGCGCGCCGGTGAGATAGTGCAGGCCGGCATAGAACGCGGCCTGATCGAACGACAGCACCACGGCGCCGGTCAGCGCCAGGCGGGCGATCATGCGGCCGCCGACGAACGCGCGCAGACGCTCGTAGATCAGGATCATCATGATGCAGTCGACGAACAGAATGAGCGTGCCCCAGATCATCAGCGCGCCGATCTGGTCGAGAAAGCGGAAGTCGACGAGATGGTCGGCGGCGACGACCCCGACGCCATGCTGGCGCACCAGCGCGGCAATCGCGAACAGCAGCAGATTGCCGATGAACAGCCCGTAGATCGGCTGGCGCACCACCACCGCGTCCTCGCGGATATAGACGACGAGGAGCAGCATCAGCTTGCCGGTGAACAACACGGTCGAGCCCGGCGAGGCGACGATGCCGAACGGCAGCGACACATAAAGGATGCTGGCGAGGTAGGTCTCGAGGAAGTGCATCACGCCGAGCGCGCAGAAGAACGCGCCGATGCCGAGCCGCGCGCGGGCGCGGAACAGGGCGGCGAGCACGGCGAAATAGACGACCGCTTCGCCCGCCAGCAACAGGGCGTTGGCGGAATTCGGCGTCATGGCGGCGGCGAGCGCGGCGGCGAGTGGCGACATCGCGGGCGGTCCCTTGCGGGCACGTCCGTTTCCTCGTCCGACGGGTGCGCGCGCTTTGACGCTAGCAGCCGCTGGTTAACACAGCCGGAATCTGCGGTTTGCCGGAGCCGGTTCCCGGTCGCGCTCGCTCTAAGCGCCGTCGTCGCGCCGGGTTTCGTCGACCCCCTCGATGATCAGCGCGCCGTTTTGCGTTTCGCGCACGTGCAAACGCCGGCTGCGCCGGCAGGCCAGATAATGCTGCAGCCGGAAGCGTTCGTCGTCGGGCAGTGCGATCAGGCCGCGCATGATTTCGATCAGGCCGGGCTCCTGGGCGAGATAGTGAACCTCCATCAGGCGCGGCAGGCTTTCGGCCTCGCGCAGGATATCGCGAACGATATCGAGCGGGTGCAGCGGCGTGTCGTCCGCTATGGGATCGACCTGCAGTGACGAACTGGACATGTTGCACCTGGTTTTGTTTGTGCTCGGTGCGGCCTCGATCATTGTGACCGAACGGGCAAACCGCACAAGCTCTAAGGCGGTGGGCGGCTCCGCTCGCCTGCTGCGAATGTCGGACGGTGGTGAGGCGGCCCCGCTAGGCGACGCGCGCGGCCCGGCGCTTGACGTTGAGCCCCCGACCTTGAATGCCGCTCGGGTCGCCATCGTGTACGCGTGCCAGCTCGATCGGCTTCGGGTCGAAGCCGAGTTCCGGGAAGCGGGTGATCCAGATCGGATGAAAATCGAGCACGAACTCGTCGATCCCGGTCGATCACCGCATGCGCGTAGGCGAAGTGTTCCATGCGAGAGCGCCCCTTTCCCGCAGGTTGCATGTAAATGCATCCATACCGTACCACGAGCACAACCGAGCAACAAGCGGCGCTCGGCTGCCCGCGGGGGCGCGCGTTCCGATCGCAGCCGTCACGACCGGTCCGGCCGATCAGGGTGCGGCGGTCTGCTGGTTGGGGGGGGGCCGGCCGTATGCGAGCGACGTCAGACCTTGGTCAGGGTCCGGACGTCTTCGCTTTCGTTGGCGATCATCGCTTCCAGAAGATCGGCGATCCGCCGCCGCATTTGCGAATTCTGGATGCGCGAGAGGGCAAGCGCGATGCGCACGCCTTCCTCCGTGCTGAGCGCATCGGTGATCGCGCTCATGCCGGAATCGAACCCCGTCTTTGCCGGATTCTTGTCGATGCCGTCGAAGAAATACGTCACCGGCAATTCCAGAAGCTTGGCGATGGAATGCAACCGCCCGGTGCCGATGCGGTTGACGCCCTTCTCGTACTTCTGGATTTGTTGGAAGCTGACGCCGACGGCTTCCGCCAGCTTTTCCTGCGACATGCGGCGCGCAAGTCTCGCGGCTCGCACACGGCGGCCGACGTGAATATCCGCGGCGCTGACTCGACGACTGACCAAAGCGGTGATTCCTTTCGTAACTTAGCCATATAAGAGTACGGAAGCTTTTGTTGCAACCGATACGATACGGGTTCCTGTACTAATCCTCTGTCTTGTGCAAGGAAAGAAGACGACAGGGTTAAGAAGCTAACCGCGCGGGAGGTAACGCAGTAATCTTTTGCATGTCAATTCCTGCCGACTGCCCTTCGCATTTTGCACGGCTTGATTTACCGCGACGGAAGCGGCCGAAATCAATAGGCTATCAGGATCTCGATAACGGTCGGGTTGACCGCGCGCAAGGCGGCGTCCGTGGACGAGAATTCCCGGTCGGCCCCTAAAGCCGCGACCGCGGCGGTCGGGCTCGCCGGGTCCGGACGCAGGCTGATACCCAGTTTGCAACCGCCGGTTTGAGTTGCGAGTGCGCCGCCATTCCAATCGCTCGCCGCGGCGGTGCCGTCCTTGTTGAAACCGACGAGCTTGAACGGTTTGCCGTTGAGCCCTTCCACTTCCGCCAATGCGAGGCCGAGCCGAAGCCCGCCCGGCGCGGACCAATTCGACTTGCCGTTGATCACGATGAGATGGATATCGCTGCGGTTAGCCGGATTCGACCACCAAATTTCGAGGCGCTGCTGCGGGTCTTTGCCATAGAGCACGCTCGCCATCGCCTTGCCGCCCGCTGCGGTGTCGACCTGACTGTCGGCGACGTTCCTCTTCTGGAATGCCGCGGCGAGCTTGACGCGGTTGGAATCCTTCGCGAATACGCCGCCGCAGACGACGCTCGGCGGCGGGGCGGCGGCGGCCGGCGGTTTGGTCCGCGCCGCGGGTTCGGTCATTACGGTCGCGGGCCCGCCGCTGCGCTTGGCGCGACTTGGTGCGGCATTTGGCGCGGGGGCGCCGCTCGGTTCGGCGACCGCCGCAGGCATCGGTTGCGTGAGCTGCGACGGGGCCAATTGATCGGCGTCATCGAGGTCGGGATCGTGCTCGAACGTCGATGTCGACCTTTGCGCCAGTGCGCGCGCCGGGTTGTTCGCCGGCGGCTGCGTTGCCGGCGCCGCGTCGCCTTCGTCGTTGGTGATGGCAGGCTGCGCCAGCGCGAGCTGGCGCTCTTGCTGGCCCTCTTGGGCGCACAGCGGGCCGACCGTCGACAAGGCGAGCCCGGCGGCGCACGCCGCGCCGATCCATGATTGACGCATTCACAATCTCCCCGGCGGAGCGGCCGAGCCTAGCATACCAGCGCCTCACGCCGTCGAGATTTCCGTCTGCGCGCCGATGTCGCACCATCCGTTCGCGCAACTGACGGACGAGAGCGGCCAAAAAAGGCGCTGCCGAGAAATTTCAGCGCGATGGGGTCAATTCGCTGCTGATTGATCACGACGCGCTTTGCCACGGCGATTGTTGGTCGCTCGCGCGCGAAACGATCCTTTGAAAGGATAAGGCCGAGGCGCTTGCGCACGGCGCGGAAGATACGGCGACGGCAGGTGCGGCGAGGGAAGATGCGACGAGGAAAAATGCGGCGAGGAAAAATGCGGCGGCGAGGGAAGGGATGGTGGAGCCAGGCGGAGTCGAACCGCCGACCTCTTGAATGCCATTCAAGCGCTCTCCCAACTGAGCTATGGCCCCTCCGACGGCAACATCAGCAATCAGGCACGCAGAGGCTGATTTGCACCCCGGCTTGCCCGGGTCCTCTGATAACCGATCACTGATTACCGAATTCTTGGATCAACCTTCCTCCTCGTCCTCGATATCGCCGCCGATGATATCGGTGACGTCGGCGTCTTCTTCCTCTTGCTCCTCGATGAAGGCGGCGTCGTCAAGGCTCTCGTCGATCTCGACGTCCTCTTCCAGTTCCGGCGCCGCTCCCTCGGCGGATTTCTTGCCGCCCTGCGCCTCGGCGTCGGCCTCTTCCAGCGAGACGAATTCAGCCTCCGGCTGCTCCGGAACGATGGCTTCCTCCACCGGCGCCGCGGCGCGCACCTGAGCCGCCGTCGGCTCCGGTCGCCCACGCGTCGTCGGCACTTCGATCGGCACGACCTTCCCCGTATAGGGGGAGATCACCGGATCCTTGTTCAAGTCATAGAACTTACGCCCAGTTTCGGGACAGACGCGTTTGGTGCCGAGCTCGGGTTTCGCCACGGTCGAAATCCTTCAATTTGGCTGCTTCACTTGGCTAGTCGCGCTCCGCCTGTCAATAGCGGATCGACGTTCGGGAGTTTCGGCCGCGTAAATCCCGCCGGCGATGGCAACTGCGACGGCGGGGGGAGGGACGCGGCCTTCGCACCCGTGGTAGAGCGAGCCCGAACAGGACATTCGCCATGCATGCCGCAGTTTCCGTTCCGCTGACCGCCCGCCGCCACGGCCGCCTCGCCGGCCGCGTCCGCGTGCCCGGCGACAAGTCGATCTCCCACCGCGCTTTGATCTTCGGCGCGCTGGCGGTCGGCGAGACCCGCATCCGCGGCCTCTTGGAAGGGGAAGACGTGCTCAATACCGCCAAGGCCGTTCGCGCGCTGGGCGCGCAGGTCGAGCGGGGCGGTGAGGGCGCGTGGTCCGTCCGCGGGGTCGGCGTCGGGGGCTTTGCCGCGCCGGCGGAGGTGCTCGATTTCGGCAATTCGGGAACCGGATGCCGTCTGATGCTCGGCGCGGTCGCCGGATGTCCGATCGAGGCGACCTTCGACGGCGATGCCTCGCTGCGCAAACGGCCGATGGGCCGGGTCATCGCGCCGCTGGCGCGCATCGGCGCGCGCGTCGTCGCTTCCGCCGACGGCCGTCTGCCGCTGACGCTCGCCGGTGCGCGCGAGCCGATTCCCATCGTGTTCGAGCCGCCGGTGCCGTCGGCGCAACTCAAATCCGCCGTGCTGCTCGCCGGACTTGCCGCGCCGGGAACGACCAGCGTGATCGAGGCGCAGGCGACACGCGACCACACCGAGAAGATGCTGGCGCTGTTCGGGGCAGACATCAGCGTCGAGCCCGCCGGCGAGCACGGCCGCCGCATCACGCTGGTCGGCCAGCCGGAGCTACAGCCGCAAGCGGTCGCGGTGCCGGCCGATCCGTCCTCGGCCGCGTTTCCGCTGGTCGCCGCCTTGCTCACGCCGGGCTCCGACGTGATCATCGACGGCGTCATGATGAATCCGCTGCGCGCCGGCCTCTTCGCCACGCTCGTCGAGATGGGCGCGGCAATCGAGCGTCTGGCGACGCGCCACGAGGGCGGCGAGGAGGTGGCCGACCTGCGCGTGCGGGCGAGCGGGCTGCGCGGCATCGAGGTTCCCGCCGCGCGCGCTCCGGCAATGATCGACGAATATCCGGTGCTCGCGGTCGCCGCAGCGTTCGCGGAGGGGACGACGGTGATGCGCGGGCTCGACGAACTGCGCGTCAAGGAGTCCGATCGGCTCGCCGCCACCGCCGACCTGTTGCGCGTCAACGGCGTCGGCGTCGAGATCGACGACGCCGACCTGATCGTGCACGGCAAGGGCCGCGTGCCCGGCGGCGGCCTCGTCGCCACCCATATGGATCACCGCATCGCGATGTCGGCACTGGTGATGGGGCTTGCGAGCGAGCAGCCGGTCAAGGTCGACGACTCGAGCTTCATCGCGACCAGCTTCCCCGCTTTCACCGAGCTGATGCGTTCGCTCGGCGCGGATCTTTGCTGATCAGGCGCGGGAGAGCACCAGCACGGCGTTGAGCCCGCCGAAGGCGAACGAACTCGACATGGCGTTCTGCAACGGGGCATTGCGGGCGGTATTGGGTACAAAATCGAGATCGCACGCCGGGTCGGCCTCTTCGAAATTGGCGGTCGGCGGTATGGTCTGATGGTGTAGCGCGAGCGCCGTCGCCGCGAACTCCAGCGCGCCTGCCGCCCCCAAGCTGTGGCCGAGCACGCCCTTGCTCGACGAAACGGCGAGAGTTTCGGCGCTGCCGCCGAACGCCTTGCGCAACGCCACGGTTTCGGTCTTGTCGTTCATGACCGTCGCGGTACCGTGGGCATTGACATAGTCGACATCCTCCGGATTGAGCTTGGCGTCGGACAACGCCGCGCGCATCGCGCGGGCAGCGCCGTCGGGGTCGAGCGCCGTGATATCGCCGGCGTCGGCACTCATGCCGAAGCCCGACAGCTCGGCGTAGATCGGCGCGCCGCGCGCCATGGCGCGGTCGCGGCTCTCGATGACGAAAATCGCCGCGCCTTCGCCGAGCACCAGCCCCGACCGCGTCCGCGAGAACGGCCGGCAGGTGTCGGCGCTGAGCACGCGCAAAGCCTCCCAGCCCTTGATCGTGCCGACGGTGAGGCAGGCTTCGGTGCCGCCGGTGATTGCCACCGGAACCTGGCCGCTGCGCACCATCTGGAAGGCCTGGCCGATCGCATGCGTGCCCGAGGCGCAGGCGGAAGCGATGGTAAAGGTCGGGCCTTTGAGGCCGAGATCCATGGACACCTGGCTGACCGCGGCGTTGGACATCAACCGCGGAATCGTCAGGGGATGGAGACGCGGCGCGTTTTGACCGTAGAGCTTGAAGTAGGATTCGTCGAACGTGTTCTGCCCGCCTGCCGAGTTGCCGACGATCGTCCCCGCCTCAAGTGCGATCTCTTCGGTGATCTCCAGCTGTGCGTCTTTGACAGCCGCGCGCGCCGCGACCACGGCGAATTGCGAGAAGCGATCGAGCAGACTTTCACGCTTCGACTCGAAATGCCGCGAAGGATCGAAGTCGCGGACCTGCGCCGCGATCCGCGTCGTCAGGCGCTCGGTCGGAACGTTGGTGAGCGGACCGATGCCGGATCGGCCTTCGACCAATGCCGACCAAAACTCGACGCGGGTGCTGCCGACCGGAGAGACCACCCCGATCCCCGTGACGACGACGCGGTTCATTTCGACGCCTGCGCCTCGACCAGCCGTTCGACCGCTTTAGCGAGATCGCTGACCGTGGAGAACTCCAATTCTTCCTGGCCATCCTTGCCGGGGATTTTCAGACTCGTCCCTTCGTCCGCCTTGAACGGGATGCTGATATTGAATTTCTCTTCGAGGTCGAAGACGATTTCGATCACGTCGAGGGATTCCGCACCCATCTCGTCGAGGCGGGCGTCAGGCGTCAATCGCTCGATCGGGATCTTGAGCGATTTCGCGATGATGGACCTCACGTCGTCGATGACTTCCACGTTGCGCCCCATCTTGCACTACCATGCAACCGGTAACCATCTAACTGAATTTCGCGCAGTCCATTCATTATTCGATATCGGCGGCAAAATCTCAAGCTTCGTGCCCCGTGGGCACCCCGTAGGCGTCGTCGGTTACGATCGTCGATCGACGATCGTATGCGCGCGTTCGCTCGCGGCGTTGAGGGCTTTCTCCAGCGCGTCGCGGGCTTGTTCCACCATCTGCGGGTCCGCTTTCGCGGGAACACGGATCGGCTCGCCGACGACGATCGCGCCGCGGCTGAACGGCAGATTGATTTGCGAACGATCCCAATTGTCAAGCACGATCCGCCGGCTGGTCGCGAGCGACACCGGATAGATCGGACGGCCGGACTCGCGCGCCAGCATGACGATGCCGCGGCCGGCGACGCGCGACACCTTCGGCACGTCGGCAGTCAGCGCCATGGTCCAGCCTGCGCCGAGCGCCTCCAACATCTGCTTGAACGCCGACACGCCGCCCTTGTCGTGGAAGCGGAGCGAGTGGCTGCCCGATCCGCGCACGGTGCCGACGCCGAGCCGCTCGGCCGCGATCGCATTGAGTTCGCCGTCGCCATGACGCGAGATCAGGACCTTGGCACGATGCCCACGCCGCAGGAACGGCGCCATGAAATGCTCGCCGTGCCACATCGCGATGATCAGCGGCAGGTCCGGCTCGACCCTCTCGTAGAGGTCGGCGGGCTCGATGGTGAAGCGGCTGGTGTTCCAAACCAGGCGCAGATATTCGGCGCCCAACACGCCGACAGTTTTCTGTACCCAGGGCCTATTCCGGAATTTTCGCTGCACCGCCATCGCCAAGGATCAATCGCCGAGCATCAATCGCCGAGCATCATTCGCCGAGCATCATTCGCCAAGGATCACTTGCGGGACGCGGCATCTGCGCGCCGCTGCTGACTTGGCCGAATAGCCGGCGACAAGGCGAGCGCCGCCAGTCTTGGGCGAAGCAAGCCTTGGCCGAAGCAAGCCTTGGCCGAAGCGAGGCACCGGATGTTTTGTGCGGGTATGGCGTGGAAAGTGACGCATGAACCGGGGGCAGCCGCGCGACTATCGTAATTCTTCTCGTGCAGTCATGCGAATTACGCCACTTTTGGTGCTTGCGGAATCCTTCGCCCGACAGTTTGATCTAGCAGCTTTCCGGCCGGGGTCCAACCACATCGCGGCGGGTCCAAGAGAATTTCCAGCGCGAGAATGTCGTGTGAGCATGATCATCGCCATCGACGGACCGGCCGCCTCGGGCAAAGGCACGATCGCCAAACAGATCGCCGGGGTCTACGGGCTGCGTCATCTCGATACCGGCCTGCTCTACCGCGCGGTGGCGAAGGCGATGCTCGATGCCGGCACGCCGCTTGACGACGTGGCGGGCGCGGCGGCCGCGGCGGCCGCGCTCGATCCGACCCGGTTCGACGAGGCTGCCCTGAAGAGCCAAGCCGTCGGCGAGGCGGCCTCCGTCGTGTCGGCGATGCCGGCGGTGCGCGACGCCTTGATCGCCTACCAGCGGGAATTCGCCACGCGGCCGCCGGGCGCGGTGCTCGACGGCCGCGATATCGGCACCGTGATTGCGCCCGGCGCGGATGTGAAGATCTTCGTGACGGCGACCCCCGAGGCGCGGGCGGCGCGCCGCACGCTGGAATTCCGCGCCCGCGGCGACAATGTGGACGAACAGGACGTGCTGGCCGACATTCTGCGCCGGGACGAGCGCGACACAAATCGCGCGACGGCCCCTTTGAAGCCGGCGCCCGACGCCCACTTGCTTGACACCACGCATTTGGGTATAGACGCGGCATTCCGGGCCGCCGTCGATATCATCGAGGCCGCTCGAACGGGCCGGAAGCGCGGTTAAGGCGCTTTCGTCGTTGGAGGAACAGCCCGTTCGCGCTTCGTTGGTTCGTGCTTGGCTGTAAAGGCCCCGGACAAAGCTTCGTCCCGATCGTATGGCACTGGCCCCACCCGCCGGCATGACCGGCGGTTGCCGCGCGTTCGGGATCAATTTCATTTCATGGGGCTCGGAGTTTTCATGGCTCAAGTCGCTACCGCCACGCCCTCGCGCGAAGATTTTGCCAGCATGATCGAGGAATCGTTCAGCCACGGCAATCTGCAGGAAGGATCGGTCGTCAAGGGGACGGTCGTCGGCATCGAAAAGGACGTCGCCGTCATCGATGTGGGCCTGAAGACCGAAGGCCGCGTGGCCCTGAAGGAGTTCGCCGGGCCGGGCCGCACCAGCGAGATCAAGATCGGCGACACCGTCGAGGTCTATCTCGAACGGGTCGAGAATGCGCTCGGCGAAGCGGTGCTCTCGCGCGACAAAGCGCGCCGCGAGGAAAGCTGGGGCAAGCTCGAAAAGGCGTTCCAGAACAACGAAAAGGTCCAGGGCGTCATCTTCAACCAGGTCAAGGGCGGCTTCACCGTCGATCTCGACGGCGCCGTGGCCTTCCTGCCGCGCAGCCAAGTCGACATTCGCCCCATCCGCGACGTGTCGCCGCTGATGAACAATGCGCAGCCGTTCCAGATTCTCAAGATGGATCGCCGCCGCGGCAACATCGTCGTCTCCCGCCGCACCGTCTTGGAAGAGACCCGCGCCGAGCAGCGCCAGGAACTGGTGCAGAACCTCGAAGAGGGCCAGGTCATCGACGGCGTGGTCAAGAACATCACCGACTACGGCGCGTTCGTCGACCTCGGCGGCATCGACGGCCTCCTGCACGTCACCGATATCGCCTGGCGGCGCGTCAATCACCCCTCCGAGGTGCTCAATATCGGCCAGCAGGTGAAGGTCAAGATCATCAAGATCAACCACGAGACCCACCGCATCTCGCTCGGCATGAAACAGCTCCTCGAGGACCCCTGGCAGGGCATCGAGGCGAAATACCCGGTCGGCGCCCGCTTCAAGGGCCGCGTCACCAACATCACCGATTACGGCGCGTTCGTCGAACTGGAGCCGGGCATCGAGGGTCTGATCCACGTTTCGGAAATGTCGTGGACCAAGAAGAACGTGCACCCCGGCAAGATCGTCTCCACCTCGCAGGAGGTCGAGGTCCAGGTGCTCGAGGTCGATCCGGTCAAGCGCCGCATCTCGCTCGGCCTCAAGCAGACCATGCGCAATCCCTGGGAGGTGTTCGTCGAGAAGTATCCGCCCGGCTCGGTGGTCGAAGGCGAGGTCAAGAACAAGACCGAATTCGGCCTGTTCCTCGGCCTCGACGGCGATGTCGACGGCATGGTGCATCTCTCCGATCTCGACTGGAAGCGCCCCGGCGAACAGGTCATCGAGGAGTACAAGAAGGGCGACAAGGTCCAGGCCCAGGTGCTCGACGTCGATGTCGAAAAAGAGCGCATCTCGCTCGGCATCAAGCAGCTCACCGAGGGCGGCGGCGCCGCCGCGGCGGCGGCGGCCGGCGAACCTGCTGCCGGCGAACTCAAGAAGGGCGTCGTCGTCACCTGCGAAGTGATCGACGTCAAGGAAGGCGGCATCGACGTCGCCATTGTCGGCACCGACTTCGCGACCTTCATCAAGCGCTCGGAGCTCGCGCGCGACCGTTCCGAACAGCGGCCGGACCGCTTCGCCGTCGGCCAGAAGGTCGACGCCCGCGTCATCCAGTTCGACCGCCGCGCCCGCAAGGTGCAGGTCTCGATCAAGGCGCTCGAAGTCGCCGAGGAGAAGGAGGCCATCGCGCAATACGGCTCCTCCGATTCCGGCGCGACGCTCGGCGACATTCTCGGCACCGCGCTGCGGCGTAAGGGCGAGGAGAGCGACAAGGAAGAAGTGAACGAGTGATGCTTTGTTCGTCATTCCGGATCGCCGCGACAGCGGCGAGTCCGGAATCCATACTCACAGCGCCGGGATTATGGATTCCGGGCTCCGAGCTTCGCTCGGCCCCGGAATGACGTTGTAAAAAATAAGGACTCCGACCCATGTCGCTTGACGCCGATGCGATCGTCGACCGCCGCCGCGTACGGCGCAAACTCACGTTCTGGCGCGCGCTCGCCGTCGTGGCGATCATCGTCGCCGTCATCGCGGCGGGGACGCTGGTGAGCCGTCGGACCGGCTTTGCCGGCGCCGGCGCCTACATCGCCCGCGTCACCATCACCGGACTGATCCGCGACGATGCGGATCGGGTGCAGCAGCTCGAACGGCTGGCGCAATCGACGACCGCGCGCGCCGTCATCGTGCATGTCGACAGCCCCGGCGGCACGACCGCGGGCTCGGAGCAGCTCTACGATTCCCTGATGCGCCTCAAGGAAAAGAAGCCGCTCGTCATCGTCGTCGACAGCCTGGCGGCCTCGGGCGGCTATATCACCGCGCTCGCCGGCGACCATATCGTCGCCAAGCAGACGTCGCTCGTCGGCTCGATCGGCGTGCTGTTCGAATATCCCAACGTCACCGACCTGCTCGACAAGATCGGCGTCAAGATGGAGACGATCAAATCGTCGCCGCTCAAGGCGGCGCCGAACGGCTTCGAGCCGACCTCGCCGGAAGCGCGCGCCGCGATCGAATCGATCATCAAGGATTCCTACGCCTGGTTCCGCGGCATCGTGCAGACGCGGCGGCACCTCGACGATGCGGCGCTCGAACGCGTCGCCGACGGCCGGGTGTTTACCGGCCACCAGGGGATCGACCTCAAGCTCGTCGACGAGCTTGGCGACGAGCACACCGCCATCGCGTGGCTCGCCAAGGAAAAGAACGTCGACGCCAAGCTGCCGGTGCGCGATTATTCCCTGCACGGCCGGTTCGGCGATCTGCCGTTCCTGCACGCGGCGGCCGCCGTCCTGCTCGACGCGGCGGGGTTCACCAAGCTCGCGCGCGCGGTCGGGGATTGGGGCGGCATACAGGCGATCGAGCGGCTTAATCTTGACGGTCTGTTGGCCCTTTGGCACCCTGCGGCCAACGATTGAGCGCAGCCGCGTCTGCGGGCGGCCCGAGCGCTCCCCTCTGGTTTAGGGCGCGACCATGATCAAGTCCGAACTCGTGCAGCGTATTTCCGCGCAGAATCCGCACCTCTACCAGCGCGATGTCGAGAACATCGTCAACGCCATCCTCGGCGAGATCACCGCGGCGATGGCGCGCGGCGACCGCGTCGAGCTGCGCGGCTTCGGCGCCTTCTCGGTGAAGCGGCGGCCGGCGCGCACCGGCCGCAACCCGCGCACCGGCGCCCACGTCTCGGTCGATCAGAAAAGCGTGCCGTTCTTCAAGACCGGCAAGGAAATGCGCGAGCGGCTCAATCGCGCCGCCGAGGTCACGACCGCGAGCTAGGTCCGCTCGTCGCTGCTCGTCGTCATTGCGAGGAGCCCCAGCGGGGTCGCGCTTGATGAGCGTGAAGCGAGCTTGGAGTTAGACATTGCTCCGCAAAATCGTCACGGCGCTGATCGTGATCCCGCTCGCGATCGTCATCATCGCCTTCGCGGTGGCGAACCGGCAGATCGTGACGGTGTCGTTCGATCCTTTCAGCGCCAGCGACCCGGCCGCGGTGGTGACGCTGCCGCTGTTCGCGCTCGTCATCTTGCTGTTGATCATCGGCGTCGTCGTCGGCGGCGTCGCGGCGTGGTTCGGCCGGGGCGGCGGCCGGCGGGCCGTGCGGCGGCTGGAGCGCGACGCCCATGAGCTGCGCGCCAAGCTCGCGGCCCTGGAAGCCCATGCCGGCGAACCGACGATCGTCCCGGCCGCGCGCCAACCGCCGCAGCGCCTCAAGCTGAAGCCGCCCGTCGGATAAAGTCTTTTGCGGGCATCTTGCGAGACAAGGCCGGCAAGGCGATGTAGAACGCCTCGACGAATGACAAGCGAGGCTTGGCGAAGGCAATATCCGTGTCGCTTATCGTGAAAATTTGCGGTCTCTCTACGCCGGAGGCGCTCGATGTCGCCCTCGCGGAGCGAGCCGACATGGTCGGTTTTGTGTTTTTCCCGCCCTCGCCGCGGAACGTGTCGTTCGATCTCGCGCGCATGCTGGGGACACGCGTGGCCGGTAAAGCCAAGAAGGTCGCACTGTCAGTCGATGCGGACGACGTGCTCCTTTCCAGGATCGTCGAGACGCTGTCGCCCGATTTTCTGCAACTCCACGGCAAAGAGACGCCCGAACGTGTGGCCGCCATCAAGGCCAGGTTCAACCTGCCAATCATAAAGGCCCTCGCGATCGAAGCGAAAAGCGATTTCGAAAAGACGAAAGACTACGCATCCGCCGGAGACTGGATTTTGTTTGACGCTAAGGCGCCTTCGGAGGCCACTCGGCCCGGCGGGCTTGGTAAGCCGTTCGATTGGGCGCTAATCAGCGGTGCCATCCCAGGAGTACCGGTGATGCTGTCCGGCGGCCTTGACGCGGAAAATGTGGAAGAGGCTTTGAGAGTGACCCATGTTCCGGCGGTAGATGTATCTTCCGGTGTGGAAAGTTTCCCAGGCAATAAGGACGCGGAGAAAATTCGCAAGTTTATTCGCGCTGCTCGCCTGGCGCATCATCGGTTGCCGCCTTATGAAGTGTTGAGCAATCCATGACCATCCAGCAACCCAACTCCTTCCGCACCGGGCCGGACGAGCGCGGGCATTTCGGCATCTATGGCGGCCGCTTCGTCGCCGAGACGCTGATGCCGCTCATCCTCGATCTGGAAAAGGCCTACGCCGAGGCGAAGGCCGACCCCGCGTTCCGCCGCGAGATGGACGGCTACCTGACCCATTATGTCGGCCGCCCGTCGCCGCTCTATTTCGCCGAGCGGCTGACCGAACACTGTAGGAGTAATGCGGCCTCCGGCCTGGGCGCCAAAATCTATCTCAAGCGCGAGGAATTGAACCACACCGGCGCGCACAAGGTGAACAACGTGCTCGGCCAGATTCTGCTGGCGCGGCGGATGGGGAAAAAGCGCGTCATCGCCGAGACCGGCGCCGGCATGCACGGCGTCGCCACCGCGACCTTGTGCGCCCGCTTCGGGCTGGAATGCATCGTCTATATGGGCGCCGTCGACGTCGAGCGGCAGGCGCAGAACGTGTTCCGCATGAACATGCTCGGCGCCAAGGTCGTGCCGGTCACCTCCGGATCGAAGACGCTCAAGGACGCCATGAACGAAGCCTTGCGCGACTGGGTGACCAACGTCGGCTCGACGTTCTACTGCATCGGCACCGTCGCCGGCCCGCATCCTTATCCGATGCTGGTGCGCGATTTTCAGTCGATCATCGGCCGCGAGACCCGCGAGCAGATGCTGGCCGCCGAAGGCCGGCTGCCGGATTCGCTCATCGCCTGCATCGGCGGCGGCTCGAACGCGATGGGGCTGTTTCATCCGTTCCTCGACGATCGCGGCATCGAGATGTACGGCGTCGAGGCGGCGGGCCACGGCCTCCCGACCGGCATGCACGCCGCTTCGATCGAAGGCGGCCGGCCGGGCGTCCTCCACGGCAATCGCACGTATCTGCTCATGGATGACGACGGGCAGATCACCGAGGCGCATTCGATCTCCGCCGGTCTCGATTATCCCGGCGTCGGGCCCGAGCATGCTTGGCTGCACGATGTCGGCCGCGTGACGTTCATCTCGGCGACCGACGACGAGGCGCTCGCCGCGTTCCAGCTTCTGTCCAAGCTCGAAGGCATCATCCCGGCGCTCGAGCCGGCGCATGCCATCGCCAAGGTGCTGGACCTCGCGCCGCAAAAGCCGAAGGATCATCTGATGGTCGTCAACCTGTCCGGCCGCGGCGACAAGGATTTGCATTCGGTCGCGCAGTATCTGGAAGGCAAGGCGCGATGAAGGTCTTTTGTTTCGTCATTCCGGGGCGCCGCGAAGCGGCGAGCCCGGAATCCATATTCACGGACCGGGGTATGGATTCCGGGCCTGCGCCTTCGGCGCATCCCGGAATGACGTGAGGTACGCATGACCACCCGCATCGATCGCCGCTTCGCCGCGCTGCGCGAGGAAGGTCGCGCCGCGCTGGTGACGTTCGTCATGGCCGGCGACCCCGATTACGACGCATCGCTCGCGATCCTCGAGGCGCTACCGCAAGCGGGCGCCGACGTGATCGAGCTCGGCATGCCGTTCACCGATCCGATGGCGGACGGCCCGGCGATCCAGGCCGCCGGCCTGCGCGCGCTCGCCGCCGGGCAGAACATGAAGCGCACGCTCGCTTTGGTGCGCGAATTCCGCCGCGGCGACGACGCAACGCCGATCGTGCTGATGGGCTATTTCAATCCGATCTACGTCTACGGCGCCGCGCGCTTTCTCGACGACGCCAAGGCGGCCGGCGTCGACGGCTTGATCGTGGTCGATCTGCCGCCGGAGGAGGACGAGGAACTGTGCCTGCCGGCGCTTCAAGCCGGGCTCAATTTCATCCGCCTCGCCACCCCGACGACCGACGACAAGCGCCTGCCGACGGTGCTGACCAACACCTCCGGCTTTGTCTATTACGTCTCGATCACCGGCATCACCGGCGCCGCCGCGCCGGACGCGGCCAAGGTCGCGGGCGCGGTCGAGCGCATCAAGCGCCATACCAGGCTCCCGGTCTGCGTCGGCTTCGGCGTGCGCACCGCCGAGCAGGCGCGCGCGATCGCCGCCAACGCTGACGGCGTCGTGGTCGGCTCGGCTCTGGTCGAGGCGGTGCGGACTTCTCTCGGCGCGGACGCCAAGCCGACGCCGGCAACGGTCGTGTCGGTCGCCGATCTCGTGCGCGCGCTCGCCGCCGGCGTGCGCGGCGCGCAGCGCGCCTCGGTCGCGACCGTCGGTTAACGAAAGCTCCGACACGGGAGCGGCGTGGGCAATGGCCCCGCGCCGCTGCAAACAATCACACGCCGTCGCTCGAGTCGGTGCTTGAGAATGGCAAGCACCCTTTGATAGAGTTGCCGCCACGGGTGGCGCGCTGCCGTGCGCGCACGCCCGGCATAATGTTCCAAAAAAACGTCTTGAAAACATCGGGAGGAAACAATGGTCAACCGGATCCTGACGACCCACGTGGGCAGCCTGCCGCGCCCGGCGAAGCTGCTCGAACTGAGCCAGAAGAAGACCCTGGGCGAGAAGTTCGACCAAGCCGCCTACGACCGCGAACTCAAGGATTCGGTGGCCGAGGTGGTGCGCCAGCAGAAAGAGGCCGGTGTCGATCTCATCAATGACGGCGAGCTCGGTCACACCGTGGGCTGGGCCTATGATTACGGCGCCTGGTGGTCGTATATCATCCCGCGCCTCGCCGGCGTCGAGGTGGTCGAGCAGGGGCTCTGGTTCACCAAGCTCTCGGCGCACACCAAGACGCCGATGGCGCCGAAGGATTTCGTCGTCGGCGACTGGGGCGAGCGCCGCGACATGGCGAAGTTCCAGGACGCCTATCTCGACCCGCAGTCCGGCTGCGGCCTGCCCGAGCAGTTCATGACCAACCACTCACCGGTGGTCAGAGGCCCGATCAAATACAAGGGCCAGGATGTGATCCAGCGCGACATCACCAACTTCAAGGCCGGCCTCAAGGCGGCCGGGCTGTCGACCGAAGGGATGTGGATGAATGCGATCGCGCCGGCGAGCTGCGCGCGCATGCCGAACGAATATTACAAGACCGAAGAGGAGCTGCTCTACGCCTGCGCCGACGCCATGCATGACGAATACAAGGCGATCATCGACGCCGGCCTGACCGTGCAGCTCGACGATCCGGCGATCGGCGAGAACTGGGATCAGCAGAAGAACGAACCGAGCGTCGAGGGCTACCGGCGCTACACCAAGATGCAGATCGATGCGCTCAACCACGCGATCAAGGGCTTGCCGCCCGACAAGATCCGCTTCCATCTGTGCTGGGGCTCCTGGCACGGCCCGCACACCACCGACATCCCGATGAAGCATCTGGTCGACCTGATGCTGGCGGTCAACTGCGACTATTATTCCTTCGAGGCCGCCAACGCCCGCCACGAGCACGAGTGGAAGATCTGGAAGACCGTCAAGCTGCCGCCCGGCAAGAAGATCCTGCCCGGCATCGTCAGCCACTCGACCAACCTGATCGAGGACCCCGAACTCGTCGCCGACCGGATCATCCGCTTCGCCGAGGTGGTCGGACCGGAAAACGTCATCGCCTCGACCGACTGCGGCCTCGGCGGCCGCGTGCATCCGCAGATCGCCTGGGCCAAGCTCAAGGCGCTTTCCGAGGGCGCCGCTCTCGCCAGCAAGCAGCTCTGGCAGGGACGCGCCGCGGCGGCGTAGCGTTATTCTCCTTCTCCTCGCGTGCGGCGCGTGCGGGGGCGAGGTGAGCAGGCAATCGCGTCCGCGCTTTTCTGCAAACGTCGAAAGCGGGGGCGGCCCTCAAGGGCCGCCCCCTAGGGACGATGTCATCCCGGCCGGCTGTCGCGGAACCCGCGCGCGGCGATGACGATGGGTTTTGCCTAGGCGCGACCAATCCTACAAGCTGGCGGCTGTTGCAGGCGATTCTATTGAGGAGGCAGCGGACGATGGCTTCGACCGAACCGGCAGGCATTCACGGCTTGCCGATCCGCGTGACCTCTATCGCCGTCGCCATCTGTTGGCTCGGCATTCTGTCCGAAGGCTACGATGTCGGCGTGATGGGCGCCGTGTTGCCGTCCTTGCTCGACGACCCGCACTGGCATCTGACGCCGCTTCAGGCGGGCGCGCTCGGCAGCTACGGCGTGCTCGGCATGCTCCTCGGCGGCCTCATGATCGGGACGCTGAGCGACCTTTACGGCCGCAAGGCCATGTTTCTCCTCTGTCTCGCGTTGTTTTCGCTCGCGATGGGCGGCGCAGCCTGGGCGCCGGCGCCGCTCTGGTTTGCTTTCTTCCGCGTGGTCGGCGGACTTGGGCTCGGCGGCATCATTCCGATCGCCGCCGCGCTGACGACCGAATACTCCCCGCCGAGCCGCAAGAGTTTCTTCTACGGCATCATGTATTCGGGATATTCGCTGGGGATCCTGCTGGCCGCCTTGGTCGCCATTCGGCTGCTTCCGGTCGCCGGCTGGCGTGGCGTCGTCGCCGTGGGCCTCGTTCCTCTGGTCCTGCTGCCGCTTGCGGCCTGGCTGCTGCCGGAATCGATCGAATTTCTGATCGCTAAGCGCCGGCTTGTGGACGCGGCGGCGCTGGCCGATCGGCTCGGCGTTTCGATCGCCGGCGTGATGGGCGCCAAGCCGACGCCCGCCGTCGATTGGAAGGACGTGCTCGCCGAGATTTTCTCCCGCCGCAACGCGTTCGCGACGGCGTGTTTCTGGATCGGCCTGTTCATGGGCCTGCTCATGGTCTACGGCCTCAACACCTGGCTGCCGCAGATCATGCGCAAGAGCGGCTACGATCTCGGCTCGAGCCTGTCGTTTCTGGCCGTGTTCAGCCTGACCTCCGCCATCGGCGGCGCCGTCCTCGGCAGCATTGCCGATCGCGCCGGCGTCCGCGCCACCCTGGTGGCGTCCTACCTTATCGGCGCGGCCGGAATTGCGGCGCTGACGCTGAAGAATTCGCTGCTGATCAACTATGTCCTGGTCGCCGTCGCCGGATTCGGCAGCGTTTCGGCCTCCCTCATTCTGACCTCCTACCTCGCCAACTACATGGCGCCGTTCGCGCGAACCACGGGCACCGGATGGGCGCTGAGCTTCGCCCGCATCGGCGCGCTCACCGGCCCTCTGCTCGGCGGCTACATCGCCGGGCTGCCCTTCGGGGTCGAAGCGGAATTCTTCACCTTCGCGGCGGCCGGTGTGATTTCCGCGCTTGCGGTGTGGCTCATTCCGGCGAAGCAAGCGTAGGACGGATGATCGAAGCGTAATCCGTCATTCTGCGGTCTGTGTTCCGTCCGGGGTCCTCCCGATAGGGTCCATCATCGGCGGGCGCCGCGGCGGCCGCCCAATTGATCGGCATCAAAGGCTTGGATCCGGGGCCGTTGAATATTGCGGATCGGCGCCACACATTTGTCACACACTGGAGGGAGCCGCATGGCCCGCGATGTTGCGCGTGATTGGATGTGGTCGGAGGCGCTGGACATGCTGTCCCGCGCCGAGCGGATGCATCGCGAGCTGTTTCGGCCCGCCGGCACGCAAGCGCAGGCCGCGGCTTGGGAGCCGCCGGTCGATATTTTGGAAACCGAAGGCGAGGTTCTGGTCCTGGTCGCGCTGCCCGGCGTCAATGCCGACGACGCGCAGGCGGTGATCGAGGACGGCGATCTCGTCATCGCCGGGACCCGCATCTATCCGCCGGCACTGCGCACGGCGACCATTCATCGTCTCGAATTGCCGCAAGGGCGTTTTTATCGGCGGTTGCGGCTGCCGGCCGGTCGTTACGCGACGGTGCGCCGCGCCGCCGCCGATGGCTTGATGGTCATCACATTGCAGAAAGTGGGAGTGAGCCGTGGCTGAACTCGAAATGCTGTCATCAAGCGGACCTGGCGATAAAGGCCAGCCGCTGCCGCCGTTGCCGCCGGGCGCGCTCATCATCGTGCCGGTGCGCAACACCGTGTTGTTTCCCGGCCTGGTGCTGCCGCTGACGCTCGGCCGGCCGAAGTCGATCGCCGCCGCGCAACAGGCCGTGCGCGACCAGCGTCAGGTCGGCGTCCTGATGCAGCGCTCGGCCGATGTCGCCGATCCCGCCGCGATCGACATGCACCGCATGGGCACGGTCGCCAATATCGTGCGCTACGTCACCGCGCCCGACGGCAGCCATCATCTCGTCTGCCAGGGCGAGCAGCGTTTCCAGGTGCTCGAATATCTGAGCGGCTGGCCGTTCCTGGTAGCGCGCGTCCTGCAAATCCCCGAGCTCGACACCCGCACGCCGGAGATCGAGGCGCGATTTGTCAATCTGCGGGCGCAGACGCTCGAAGCGGTGCAATTGCTGCCGCAGGCCCCGACCGAACTCGTCGCCGCCATTTCGTCGATCGAGACGCCGGCCGCGCTCGCCGACCTCGCCATCGCCTATATGGACGTGAAGCCGGAAGAGAAGCAGGAGATTCTCGAAACCATCGACCTCTCGGCGCGCATGGACAAGGTGCTGCGGCTGCTCGCCCAGCGCATCGAAGTGCTGCGCCTGTCGCAGGAGATCGGCCGTCAGACCAAGGCGGCGCTCGACGAGCGCCAGCGCGAAGTCTTGCTGCGCGAGCAGATGGCGGCGATCCAGCGCCAGCTCGGCGAGGGCGAGGAGGGCAAGGCCGCCGAAATGGCCGAGCTCGACAAGGCCATCACCGACGCCAAGATGCCGAAGGAGATCGAGGACGCCGCGCGCAAGGAATTGCGCCGATTGCAGCGTATGCCGGAAGCGGCCGGCGAATACGGCATGGTGCGCACCTATCTCGACTGGCTGATCGAACTCCCCTGGGCGCTGCCCGAGGAGAAGCCGATCGACATCCGGGAGGCGCGGCGCGTCCTCGACGAGGACCATTACGACCTCGACAAGATCAAGCGGCGGATCATCGAATATCTCGCCGTGCGCAAGCTCGCGCCGCAAGGCAAGGCGCCGATCCTGTGCTTCGTCGGTCCGCCCGGCGTCGGCAAGACCTCGCTCGGCCAGTCGATCGCCCGTGCCATGGGCCGCAAATTCGTGCGCGTCTCGCTCGGCGGCGTGCACGACGAGGCGGAGATCCGCGGCCACCGCCGCACTTATATCGGCGCGCTCCCCGGCAACATCATCCAGGCGATCCGCAAGACCGGCGCGCGCGACTGCGTGATGATGCTCGACGAGATCGACAAGCTCGGCGCCGGCATCCACGGCGATCCCGGCGCGGCGTTGCTCGAAGTGCTCGATCCGGAGCAGAACAACACGTTCCGCGACAATTATCTCGGCGTGCCGTTCGACTTGAGCCGGGTGGTGTTCATCACCACCGCGAACATGCTCGACACCGTCCCTGGGCCGCTGCGCGACCGCATGGAGATCATCAGCCTCGCCGGCTACACCGCCGACGAGAAGCTGGAGATCGCCCACCGCTATCTGGTGCGCCGTCAAATGGAGGCGAACGGCCTCAAGCAAGGCGACGTCGAGATCCGCGACGACGTGCTGCGCGACATCATCCAGCTCTACACCCGCGAAGCCGGGGTGCGAAGCCTGGAGCGGCAGATCGGGCAGACGCTGCGTCACGCCGCGGTGCGCATCGCGGAAGGGCAAGAAGGAGGCGAGCAAGGCCCGATCAAGATCACCCGTGACGATCTCCTCGCGATCCTCGGCGCGCCGAAGTTCGAGAGCGAGACGGCGATGCGCACGAGCGTGCCCGGCGTCGCGACCGGGCTTGCCTGGACGCCGGTCGGCGGCGACATCCTCTTCATCGAGGCGACGCGCATCCCCGGCAGCGGGCGGCTGATCCTGACCGGTCAGCTCGGCGACGTGATGAAGGAAAGCGCGCAGGCCGCGCTCTCGATCGTCAAGAACCGCGCCGCGTCGCTCGGCATCGACGAGGCGCGCTTCGAGAAGAGCGACATCCACGTTCACGTGCCGGCCGGCGCCATTCCGAAGGACGGGCCGAGCGCCGGGGTGGCGATGTTCATGGCGCTGGTTTCGCTGATGACCGAGCGGACCATCCGCAGCGACACGGCGATGACCGGCGAGATCAGCCTGCGCGGCCTGGTGCTGCCGGTCGGTGGCATCAAGGAAAAGATGCTCGCCGCCCATGCGGCCGGCATCAAGCGCGTCATGCTGCCGGCGCGCAACCGCCGCGACTATGACGACATCCCCGAGATCGCGCGCAAGGAGCTGGAGTTCATCTGGCTCGATCGCGTCGAGGAGGCGATAGCGGCGGCGCTCGAGCCGAAGAAGCCGGCGGCGGACGCGCCGGCTTCGGTGCCGGAGCTTTTGGGGGCGGAGGCGTGATGTTGCCTCCGCTTCGACCCTGAAACGCCACCGGAGCGGCGCTTGAATTTGTCGTCAAATTGACGTACATCCAGGCGGACGATTTAAGTCGAGGCGATGATTATGACCCGCAAGCAAGCAACGGCCGCGCGCGACGGCGGTGGCCGTGGCGAACGCCTCGGTTTTCGGCTCGACCCGGAAACCAAGGGACTGATCGAGCGGGCGGCCCATCTCGAGCGGCGCAAGCTCACGGACTTCTGCGTGACGACGCTGGCCGACGCGGCGCGCCGCACCATCGCCGAACATGAGACCCTTGTACTCTCGGAGCACGATCGGCAGGCTTTCTTCGACGCGCTGATCAATCCGCCCAAGCCTAACAAGCGCCTCGTTCGCGCCTTGGCGGAGCATAAGCGGCGTGTCGTGGTCGGTTGATGACGCGGGCGCCGCCGCCCGATCTCGAGACCGAACCGCTTGCAGCCCATCACGCGCGAGCCGGGTTCGCCTGCGGCATCGAAAGCCTCGACAATTATCTCCGGATGTACGCCGGCCAGGACATGAGGCGGAAGGCCAACAGCGTCTTCGTCCTTGTCGATAAACGCGAGCCCGCCGGCATACTCGGGTATTATACCCTGTGTGCGACCTCGCTGGTTCCCGGCGAGGTGCCTGCCGCAGCGCAAAAGCATCTGCCGCGATATCCACTGGTCAGCGCCACGCTTGTCGGCCGGCTGGCAGTGTCGATGGCGCGTCAGGGCCAAGGACTGGGCGCGCTCCTGATCGCCGACGCCATGCGGCGAGCCTACGCCAGCGCAAGCTTCGTGGGTTCATCCATGCTGGTCGTCGACGCTATCAGCGAGCAAGCCGCGCGCTTCTACCAAGCCAACGGGTTCGTCCGCCTGCCCGACTCTCTCCGACTGGTGTTGCCGATGAGCAGCATCGAAAAGCTGATATTGCGCGGTGATCGTCCAACGCAATAATCTGTAGCAAAAAATGCTGGGTTACTGTGCCTCGTCGACTACGTGCGCGCGCAACGTGCCGATCTCGCTGATCTCGACTTCGAGCGTGTCGCCCGGTTTCATCCACAGCGGCGGCTTGCGGCGGTGGCCGACGCCTTCGGGTGTGCCGGTGGCGATGATGTCGCCGGGCGCGAGCGCGGTGAAGGCGGAGCAGAAGGCGACGATTTCGGCGACTGCGTGGATCATGAGATCGGTCGTCGTGTGCTGGACCTCGACGCCGTTGAGGCGCGTCGTCAGCGTCAGCCGGCTCGGATCGGGAATGTCGTCGGTGGTGACGATCCAGGGACCGAGCGGGCCGGTTGCGGGAAAATTCTTGCCCGCGGTGACCGAGAATTTTTGATAATCGCGCACGCTGCCGTCGACGAAACAGGTGTAGCCGGCGACGTAGTCGAGCGCCTGCGCGGCCGCGATGTGGCGTCCCGCGCGGCCGATGACGACGGCAAGCTCGCCTTCGAAATCGAACTCGTGCGACACGCGCGGCCTTATCATCGCGCCGTCGTGGCCGAGGAGCGTGTCGGCGAAGCGCGCGAACATGCTCGGCGCCCGCGGCGTCTCGCGGCCGGTCTCGGCGGCGTGGGCGAGATAATTGATGCCGGCGCAGAGAATTTTTTCCGGGCGCGGAATGGCCGGCAGGAATTCGATCTCGGCAAGCTTGCGGTCGGGTTTTCCTTCCATCGCCAGCCGGCGCATGTCCGCGAGGGCGCCGGCGGAGAGCGCGTCGCGCAGCGTCGGCTGGCCGATCCGTTCCCGCATGGTGACGACGCTGTCGCCGGCAACGACGCCGAAGGATTCGCTCCCGCCGTCGAGAAAACTCAGAAGCTTCATCACCCCCTCCCGGCGGCGCAATTCCGCGACAGCACGGTCCCCGCAAACGTATAGCGGGCCATCGGCATTCGCGATACGGTGCCGCCGTTTGAACGGCGTGAAACCTCGAGCCAAGATCAATCAGCCAAGAAAAACGGGAAAGACGGGAAGGAAGCGTTGCGATGAACATCAGCGTGAGCAGAAAGGCCGTCGCGGAGGCGACCGAGAAACTCAAGAATTGGGGACGGTGGGGCAAGGACGATCAGATCGGCACGCTCAACCACATCAAGCCGGAGGACATCGTGCGGGCGGCCGGCCTTATCCGCACCGGCAGGACGTTCGCGCTCGGCATCCCGCTCGACGGCAGCGGCCCGCAGACCGGCCTGTTCGGCGGCCGCTTCAATCCCATCCACCAGATGCTGGCGACCGGCACCGACGCCATCGCCGAGCGGCAGGACTGGAACAAGATCCGCTACGCCGACGACACGCTGATGCTGTGCGTGCAAGGCGCCACCCACTGGGACGCGCTCGGCCATATCTTCTACGAGGACAAGGCCTATAACGGCTATGATGCCAAGCTGATCGACGCCAAGGGCCTCAACGTGCTCGGCATCGAGCACGCCAGGAACAAGATGGTCGGCCGCGGCGTCCTCCTCGACATCGCGCGCTTCCGCGGCGTGCCGTGGCTCGAGGACGGCGAGGGCATCTCAAACGACGAACTCGACGCCTGCGCCAAGAAGCAGAACGTCACCATCGGCCGCGGCGACTTCGTCATCATCCGCACCGGCCAGATGGAGCGCTGCCTCGCCGAGAAGCAATGGGGCGGCTTCGCCGGCGGCGACGCGCCGGGCGTGAAATTCGAGAACTGTTACTGGTGCCAGGACAAGGAGATCGCCGCCATCTGCTCCGACACCTGGGGCGTCGAGGTGCGGCCGAATGAAACGACCGACGTCAATCAGCCGTGGCACTGGGTGGTCATCCCGGCCATGGGCCTGACCATGGGCGAGATGTTCTTTCTCAAGGAATTGGCCGAGGATTGCGCGAAGGACGGCGTTTACGAGTTCTTCTTCTGCGGGGCGCCGCTCATCATCACCGGCGGCACCGGCTCGCCGCTCAATCCGCAGGCGATCAAATAATCATCAGCATCGCGCGCGGCGTACGGCTGGCCGCCGTTTGCGGAGAATTCGGGAGAGGCGATTATGGTTCAACTCACGGACAGCGACATCAAGACGCGCGCAGTGCTCGGCTGGAAGGGCGTGCACGTGCTGCACTTCATGGGCTCGTCGTGTTCGCAGAAGCTGCGGGTCTTTCTCAACCTCAAGGGCATCCCCTGGCAGTCGCACCCGATCGACCTGCCAGGCAACGAGAACTTCCAGCCGTGGTTTCTCGGCATCAATCCGCGCGGGCTAGTGCCGGTCCTGGTGCATGACGGCGCCGTCCACATCGAGAGCAACGACATCATCCAGTATCTGGAAAAGACCTTCCCGACCCCGCGGCTCATTCCACCGGGCCACGAGAACGAGGTCGCGGCGCTGCTCAAGCACGAAGACGATCTGCACATGGACTTGCGCACGTTGAGCTTCCGTTTCGTTTTCGCGCCGCCCGGGCCGCCGAAGTCGGCGGAAGCCCTCCAAAGCTATGCCGCCAACGGCAGCGGCACCGTGCAGGGCATCGAGGACCGCAAGAAGCGCAACGAAATCGCGTTCTGGCAGCGCGCGGCGGAAGAAGGGTTTCCCGACGATCGGGCGCGCGCGTCGGCACAAAAATTCCGCGCCGAATTCGACGCGCTCGACGCGCGATTGGCGAGCCAGCCTTATCTGATGGGCGGAGATTTGACCGTCGTCGACATCGCCTGGCTCATCTATGAGAATCGTCTGGCGCTTGCGGGCTATCCGTTCGAACGGCTGCATCCGCGTGTTCATGCCTGGGCGGAAAAGCTCCGCGCCATGCCGGAGTTTTCGAAGGAGATCGGGCAGCTTCGCCATGCGCCGGAAGAACTCGCCGCCATCCATCGCGCGCAGGCGGGCAGGACCTTGGAAGTCGTCGCCGGATTCTAGCCGCGGCGGGCTGCTGGCGTTACGCCCACGGCAGCACGACGATACGGCCGACCAGATCCGGCGAATTGACCAGGAGTTCGTGGGCCTCGCCGACCTTGGCGAGTGGAAAGCGCGCGGCGATCCGGGTGTGGATGCGATGCTCGCCGGCGAGCTCGAGCACGGTGAGCATGTCGTTCATGCGCGCGCCGCGCATGCCGAGGAGATTGAGCTCCAGGCGGATCAGATCGGACGCGGTGAACGGCACCGGCTCGCGGCCCTGTTCGCTGCTGACCACGATCGAGCCGCCGAGCCGCATCACGCTCAGCATGAAGCGCAGCAGGTCCGGGTTGCCGGTGTAGTCGACGGCGTGATCGACGCCCTCGCCGCTGGTGAGCGCCAAAACCTCGGCGTGGGCTTTTTCGGCGTCGGCGGTGACGACGACAGCGTCGGCGCCGAGGTCGCGCAGCGCCGCCGCCTTGCCGGCGTGGCGGGTGGTGGCGATCACCCGGGCGCCCGCGAGCCGGCAGAGCTGCAACGTCGCCTGGCCCATGCCGCCGGAGGCGCCGGCGATCAGCACGGTATCGCCGAGCCGCACCTCGAGCCGGTCGCGCACCACGCGGTGCGACGACGAGAACGGCCACAGCACCACGCCGGCCTGTTCGTAGTCGACGCCGTCCGGCAGCAGCAGCCACATTCGCTCGTCGCGCACGAGATATTGGGCGTAGGAGCCGGGCGCCTGATGGCCGGGGATGGCGAGCCGGCGCGACAGATTGCCGAGCCCGCGCGCGGTCTCGACCGCGTCGGGATCTTCGGGATGGGTGACGCCGATCACGCGGTCGCCCGGCTTGAAGCGCGTCGCCGCGCCGCCGACGGCGACGACTTCGCCGGCCGCCTCGCGGCCCAATTGCTGCGGCAGCGGAAACGGCGCGCGGCCGGGAATCTGATAGCGGGCGAGGTCGCCGCAGCGGTATTTGACGTCCCAGCGCGACACCGAGCCGGCGAAATTCTTGACCAGCACGTCGCGCGCGCCGAGCGGCGGCAGGTCGTACTCGCCGTAGATCAGCTTGTCCGGCCCGCCATATTCGAACAGCCGCACCGCCATGGTCTTCGTCGGGATGGTCATGTCCGCGGCAACCCTTGTTTAAAACAGTTTCTTCAACGCTTATTCTTCAACACCTGCGGATTGAGGCAGCTCACCGGCTTCCTGCCCTCGATCAGCGCGATGGTGTTGTCGACGACGACATGGGCCATGCTCTCGCGCAGCGACGAGACCGCGCTGCCGAGATGCGGGGTCAGCACCACGTTCGGCATCGCCAGAAGCTCGGGCGCGACCCGCGGCTCGTGCTCGTAGACGTCGAGGCCGGCGCCGGCGATTTTGTTGTCCACGAGCGCGCGAACAAGCGCGGCCTCGTCGATGACGGGCCCGCGCGAGGTGTTGATCACGAACGCGGTCGGCTTCATCAGCGCGAATTCGCGGTCGCTCATCAGATGCCGCGTCTCTGGTGAGAGCTGCGGGTGCAGCGAGACGAAGTCGGCCTCGCGCAATAGATCGTCGAAGCTGCGGTAGGAAGCCCCGAGCCTCGCCTCGTCTTCGGCGGAGAGCCGCCGCGGATCGGTGTAGATGATGGTCATGTCGAAGCCGCGGCCGCGCCGCGCCATCGCCTGGCCGATGCGGCCGAAGCCGACGAGGCCGAGGGTTCGGCCGCTCACCGCAGCGCCGGCCAGATGATTGGATTGCGAGCCGGGATAGACGCCGGCGCGGAACAGCTTGTCGCCGCGCGCGATGTTGCGCGCGACGGCAAGGAGCAGGCCGAAGCCGATGTCGGCGGTGGCGTCGGTGACGATCGCGGGAATGTTGGTCACCGCAATGCCGCGCCGCGTCGCTTCGGCAAGATCGATGCGGTCTTGCGTGATGTTCATCGACGACACCGCCTTGAGGTTCGGATTGGCGGCGAGCACCTCGGCATCGACGGTGTCGTGCAGCAGCGAAATCAGAATGTCGCAGTTTTTCACCGCCTCGATCAGCTTCGCCCTGTCGAGCACGCGGCTCGAATCCGGATTGACGGCGACTTCGGCCACCGCGCGCAGGCGCGCGAGCGCGCTCTCGGCGATCGGCTGGGTGACGAAGACGCGTGGGTGGGGCATCGGTTGGTTGTCTTTATCCGCCCCTGCGCGCTTGCGCGGGGGAGGATGAGTGACGGCGATCACGCACTGCCTATCGCCGCATTCACCTTCGGCAGCACCTTTTCCGCCAGCAGCACCATCGAGCGCTTGCCGAGCGCCCGGTCGCGCCAATCCTTGCCGGCGTAGAGAAGGGTGCCGAAGTCGCCGACGTGCTCGCGGAACTTCAGGATCTCGTCGGCGACCTTGTCCGGCGAGCCGTAGATGATCAGGTCGTTGCAGATGCCGTCGAGTGTCACCTCGCTGTCGGGCTGGTCGCGGCGGGTCTTGAACAGCTCGACCCGGCCGACTTTCTTCAGCTTGGTGTAGAGCTGGCTGTAGTAATAGCGGTACGGGCCGTTCGGATCGGTGGCGTAGGCCTTCGCGGTCTTGTCGTCGTCAGCGACGAAGATCGACTTGGCGACCCGCCAGTTGGCCGGATCGGCCTTGCGGCCGGCGCGCGCGCAGCCCTCGGCGTATTTCGGCCAGTGGCTCTTGACCCATTGCGGCATCAAAAAGTTTGCCGAAATCGGATCCCAGCCGCGCGCCGCGGCTTCGGTCACGCCCTTCGAGAACGGCGCCACCGCGGTCACCACGATCGGCGGATGCGGCCTTTGCAGCGGCTTCGGCAAGAAGCCCTGGCCGATCTCCGGCATCGCTTGCCGCTCGATCTTGATGTTCCAGTATTTGCCTTCGATGTTGTAGGGCGGCTCGCTTTCCCAGATTTTCAAGACCGCGTTGATCGCCTCCAAAAACATGGCGGCGCGGTCGGCGTCGAGATTACCGAACGCCTCGGCGTCGGAAAGGAGGCCGCCGGGGCTGATGCCGAAGATGAAGCGGCCGTCGAGCATGTGGTCGAGCATCGCGATCTGCGAGGCGGTCGCGGCCGGATGCGAGTTCGGCATGTTGATGGTGCCGGTGCCGAGCTTGATGGTCCGGGTGGCGTCGATCAGGCTCGCGATGAACACCGCGCAGGAGGTGATGTTCTCGGCGCGGTCGGTGGCGTGCTCGCCGACATAGCCTTCGACGAAGCCGAGCTGATCGGCCAATACGAACGCCTCGCGGTCCTCGCGCAGCGATAGCCGCCAGTCCTTGTCGAGCGGATGGATCGGCATGGTGAAAAAGCCGAGCTTCATGATGCGTCGTTGCCCTCGTGTTTCCTGCGGCGCCACTATTGCGAAAAACGCCCCGCGTGCAAGCCGATGGCGGCAAGGCTGCCGTGCTGCCATCGCGCCCGCCGCCGGAATGACGTAAAGGGAACGCCACGCATCTTTGGCGTTTTGAAGGGGCGATCATGGGCAAAATTACACGCCGCATGCTGGCGCGCACCGGCGCGGCCGGGCTGGCGAGCGCCGTCGCGCTGCCGGCGGTCGCGCAAGGCCAGACGCGCCGCTGGCGCATGGTGACCTCGTGGCCGAAACGACTGCCCGGCCCCGGCCTGTCGGCGGAGCGCATCGCTAGCCGCATCGCCGCGCTGTCGGGCGGCCGGCTCGAAATCACGGTGTCGGCGGCGGGCGAGATCGTGCCGGCGTTCGAGGTGCTCGACGCGGTCGGCTCCGGCGTCGCCGAGATGGGCCACACCGCGGCGTTTTATTGGCAAGGCAAGGAGCCGGCGGCGGCGTTCTTCACCACGGTGCCGTTCGGCCTGACGCCCAACGAGCACGTATCGTGGATCGACGCCGGCGGCGGCCAGGCGCTGTGGGACGAGCTTTACGCGCCGTTCGGCGTCAAGCCGTTCATGGGCGGCAACACGGGCGTCAGCATGGGCGGCTGGTTCCGCCGCGAGCTGAAGAGCCGCGACGATCTGCATGGTCTCAAAATTCGCGCGCTCGGCCTCGGCGGCGAAGTCTATCGCCGGCTCGGCGCCATGGCGCAGACCACTTCGCCCGGAGAAATACTGGTCGCACTGCAATCGGGCGTGATCGACGGCGCCGAATTCGTCGGCCCCGGCTCCGACCTCGCGCTCGGCTTTTACCGCTTCGCGCCGTTCTATTACGGCCCCGGCTTCAACAAGCCGAACGGCACCGGCGAGTGCATCGTTTCGCTGAAGGCCTGGGACGCGCTCGACGCCGAACTCAAAGCCATCGTCACCCACGCCTGCGCCGCGGAGGCGTCGTTCGCGCTCGCCGAGATGGAGCGGCTCAACATCGAGGCGCTGGCGACGCTGACGACGCGCGACCACGTGCAGCTGCGGACGTTTCCCGCCGACCTCATCGCGGCCGCGCGCGGTGTCGCCGCCGAGGTCCTCGCCGACGTCGCGCAGAAGAGCACCGCGGCGCGCAAGGTGCACGACGCCTACGTCGCCTTCCGCGACCGCATCGCGCCGTGGTCGCGCGTATCGCTGCAGGCGGTGCTGGAGGCGAGGGCGGGATGAGGCGCCGCGTTCTCTGCTTGCTGGTTTATTCACCCGGGAGTATTTTGCCGCTATGAGCCAACCGGTCATCTCCTGCGATCCCGAGATCATGGGTGGGACGCCTGTGTTTCGGGGCACACGCGTGCCCGTGCAGACATTGCTCGATTATCTGGAAGCGGGGGAATCGATCGATGAGTTTCTCGAGGGCTTTCCGTCTGTCAAACGCGAGCAGGTAATCGCCTTTCTTGAACAGGCGAAGGATCGGCTCGTCGATACGGTGTCGTGAGAGTTCTGCTTGACGAGTGCGTAGATTGGCGTTTGTCGCGCGCCATCGTCGGGCACGAGGTCAGAACCGCTCAGTAGATGGGCTGGGCTTCCATTAAAAACGGCGAGCTCCTGACTTTGGCGTCAAACCATTTTGACGTGTTTCTGACGGTGGATCGAAATTTGTCTTTTCAGCAGAACACTCAGCTCTTTCCGATCGCAATAATCGTGCTTCACGCGCACACAAATCGTCTCGCAGACCTATTGCCGTTAGCGCCGGAGATTCTAACGGCAATTGGTTCAGCCAAGCCGGGTTTGGTTCAACGGATCGGCCGCTGAGATCCCTCACATCTTGAACTTCACCACCTTCTGCGTCTGCTCACCGCGCCCGTCGATGCCGAGCTTCGCCACGTCGCCGGATTTTAGGAACTTCGGCTCCGGCTTGACGCCCAGCCCGACGTGAGCGAGGACTACCGCCGTCCCGATCGCCCGCGCGCGGCAGCGCAGCAAAAGGCGTGAAGGCGGTTTGATCGCGTCGTTGCGTGTCGACTGACGGCATGGCAAAACGATCGCCGATCCTTGTCGCGCCGGCAGGGATGCCAGGACAGGGATGCAGTAGTGTTAAAATTCATCGTCGAGCCGCTGCGCTCTAGCCCGCCGGCGGATCGCGCATGGTACGTGTTGCGCCTCGCGTTTGTGATTGGTGCGACAGGGGCAGCGATCGTCGTCGTCGGCACCACGATCCAGACGACGATCCTGAGGATGAGCCCGGTCGTCAATGGGGACCAGTGGGAATGGGTCGAACTGTTGCACTCGTGGCTCGAAAATGGGTTCAGCTGGTCGTCCCTCTTTGCTGTTCAAAACGACCACAGGACGGCCCTCTTCCGCATCGCATTGTTTGCCGATTATCTTGCCGACCGTTCCACTAACCGACTGCTCTTCACGCTGAGCCTGGTCGAATACATCGCCACCGTCGCCGCCTTTGCCGCCCTGCGGCGGTGGGCGGCGCGCGATCGGTCCGACTGGATCGATGGCGCCGCCTACGTGGCGTTTGTTTCGATCGTCTTCTTTTCTGCGGCCAATCTCTACAATCTTACTTTTGCTAACCAGACCGGCTTCATCTTCGGTCACGTTGGAATCGTATTCGCCGTCCTGACGGCAGCACTTGGCATCGAGGCATTCAAGCGCGGCAATCGCTGCCGCGGCATGTGTTGGCACACTGGTGCGGCCATCATCGCGTTCGGGGCGACATTTGCGCAGAGCAATTCGATTTTGATCTGGCCGCTTGTGCTCACGATGTCCTGGATCGGCGGCGTGCCGACGCGCTATCTTGCCGCCTTTGCGGCTGTGAGCGTCGCGACAATTATCTTTTTCTTCTCCGGCCTTCATCTCAATATCGGGATGGGCAACACCGATCCGCGCCAGACCTGGACGATCCTACATACCTATTCCGAATACATGCCGCAGTACCTCGGCAACATCATCGTCGATGCACTAAGATTCAATTTTCAATCATACGCGCTCGGCTGGATTGGCCTGATCGGCACCGGGATCGCCAGCGTCTCGCTGTTGCGGGACCGGAGCAGGTGGACAACCCCGCAACTGGCTCTGTTTGCGATCATGGTCTTCGTCGTGATCACGGCGTGGCTGGCCGCGCTCACGCGCCAGGGCTGGGGCGGCTCGCTGGCGATGGTGACCGACCGGTACCGGCTCTCGGTCGGGACGTTCTGGGCTGCTGCGCTCGCGCTGATGTGGTCGGTGCCTTGGCGACCATCGATCGATCGAGCTGTACGGCTTGCCGTCGGTGTGTTGATGACGTTGATCATCCTCGCCGTCGTCCTCAATCAACGCCCCACGCTCCAAACATATCTCGCCGAGGGTCGACGCTGGGATCTCGCGGCGAATGCGTTGAGGATGGGCATTTCGGACAAGGAGGTACTTTCGGCGATCACATTGTTCAAACCGCCTTGGTTCCCGCCGCCTGCGCCAGCTTCCGTCGAATTCCTTCGTGCGCGGCAGCTATCCGTGTTTGCGGACGGTCGTTACCGGTGGATTGGACAGCCGCTGAGCGAAGTTCTGCGACTCGCCCCCGACGCGCATTGCAGTGGCAGCGTGGATCGCGCCGATCCGCTAAAGGACAACAACGAAGCTTGGCACATGGCCGGGCAAGCCTGGAACGACGACGGCGCGACGCCGTCCCAGCTCGTCATTGTGGACGAGGCCGGCATGGTTGCCGGGCTCGCGTCGGCTAACCCGACGCCACGCGATTTGCGAATCCTACTCGGCAGGCGTGCGGAAAATCCAAGCCGCTGGGAAGGCCTCACACGAGGCGCGCGGAACACGACACAGACGATCTACGGGATTCGCCGCGATGGAACAAGCGTGTGCAAGGTGACGTCGGTACAACTGCCGGGCTGACCCGTGAACGTGACCAGGCGGTTGCGGCGGGCTGATCGTATGCCATTGAGGACCAAAATTACGCTGTCGGGAGTCGGTCGTCTACACGTCAGTTCTGAACCCGAACGATGGACGTAAGAACTGGGAAGATATGGTGACGGCCTTTTGTACCGCGTTTGCCGAAGTAGAAGACGCTACGCCTGTACTGAAGTTCACTCGCCGCGACGGTACCGAACCGATCGGAAGGCTATTGTTCATTGTGAGAAAATCGAGAACGTTTAGTTTGCGATCATCGTCGGATCCTTGACGGCGGTCGAACTGTTTTGCCTCGGTTTGCCCGAGTGCGCCCTGATACGATATTCCAAAAGCCCCGATATGGCGAGGCAGGCGAAACCGATCCAGGCGACAAGCCAGGCTCACACGACGTAGGCCATGCAACAACTCAGCACCGGCGAGTGCATCGTTTCGCTGAAGGCCTGGGACGCGCTCGACGCCGAACTCAAAGCCATCGTCACCCACGCCTGCGCCGCGGAGGCGTCATTTGTGCTCGCCGAGATGGAGCGGCTCAACATCGAGGCGCTGGCGACATTGACCACGCGCGACCACGTGCACTTGCGCACGTTTCCCGCCGACCTCATCGCGGCCGCGCGCACCATGGCCGCCGATGTCCTCGCCGAGGTCGCGGGCAAGAGCGCCGCGGCGCGCAAGGTGCACGACGCCTACATCGCCTTCCGCGACCGCATCGCGCCCTGGTCGCGCGTATCGCTGCAGGCGGTGCTGGAGGCGAGGGAGGGGTGAAGGCGTCTCCCTCTCCCCGCGTGCGACGCACGCGGGGAGAGGTAAGTCAACGCGTGCTTGCCGCGTGGGGGCAATTGCTCCCTCACATCTTGAACTTCACCACCTTCTGCGTCTGTTCTCCCAGCCCGTCGATGCCGAGCTTCACCACGTCGCCCGGTTTCAGGAACTTCGGCTCCGGCTTGATGCCGAGCGCGACGCCGGGCGGGGTGCCGGTGATGATGACGTCGCCGGGCTCCAGGATGAAGAATTGCGAGCAGTACCAGACAAGATGGGCGACGCCGAAGATCATGGTGCGGGTCGAGCCGTGCTGGCGGGTCTCGCCGTTGACGGTGAGCCACATGTCGAGCCGCTGCGGGTCGCGGATTTCGTCCTTGGTGACGAGCCAGGGGCCGAGCGGGCCGAAGGTCTCGCAGCCCTTGCCCTTGTTCCACTGGCCGCCGGAGCGCTCGATCTGGAACGAACGCTCGGAAACGTCGTTGGCGAGGCAATAGCCGGCGACGGCGTCCATCGCCTTGTTCTTGGCGAGGTAGCGCGCGCGGGAGCCGATGACGATGCCGAGCTCGATTTCGTAATCGAGCTTGGTCGAGCCCTTCGGCGTGATGGTGTCGTCGTTGGGGCCGCAGATGCAGCTCGGCGCCTTGGAGAAGATGATCGGCTCCTTCGGGATCGGCATGCCGGCTTCGGCGGCGTGGTCGGAATAATTGAGGCCGATGGCGATGAAGTGGCCGACCTTGCCGACGCAAGGCCCGATCCGCGGCGTGCCGCGCACCAGCGGCAGCTTTTCGGCTTTCAGCTTGCGCAGCTTGGCCAGCCCCGTTTGCGAAAGGACGTCGCCGGCGATATCGGGCACGATCTTCGACAGGTCGCGGACGCGGCCCTCGGCATCGAGCATGCCGGGCTTCTCGCGGCCGGGTGCGCCGTAACGAACGAGTTTCATGATTGTCTCCTCGATTAAAATGCGCCCGGAAAAACGCCGCCATCCATGAGCAGATTTTGGCCGGTGATGTAGCCCGCGTGCGCCGAGCACAGGAACGCGCACGCGGCGCCGAGTTCGTCGGGAGCGCCGACGCGCCGGGCCGGAACGGTGGCGACGCGCTCGGCGAGCGCCGCTTCGAAGCTGATGCCTTTGTTCTTCGCGACCGTGCCGACATAGGACTGCAGGCGGTCGGTCGCGAACACGCCCGGCAGCAGGAAGTTGATGGTGACGTTGGAGGCGGCGACCGATCGCGCGACGCCGGCGAGGAACGCGGTCAGGCCCGCCCGCGCGCCGGACGAGAGGTCGAGGCCGGCGAGCGGCATCTTCACCGATCCCGAGGTGATGTTGACGATGCGGCCGAATTTCTTGGCGATCATCGGGTCGATGGCCTTCTGGATGAGCTCCACCGCCACGATCATGTTGGCGACGACGCCGTCGATCATCTTTCCCCGGTCGAGGTCGCGAAAATCCCGCGGCGGCGGCCCGCCATTGTTGTTGACGAGGATGTCGGGCTCGGGGCAGGCGGCGAACAGCGCCTGCTGCCCGTCGGTCGAGGCGACGTCGGCCACGACCTCGATGATCTTCGCGCCGGTCGCCTGGCGCAAATGCGCGGCGGTCGCGGCGAGGCGGTCGCGATCGCGGCCGTTGATGACGACCTCGCAACCGGCTTCGGCCAGCGCGGTCGCGCAGGCGAAGCCGAGCCCGCGGCTCGACGCACAGACGATGGCTTTACGGCCGGCGATTCCGAGGTCCATGGCGGTGTGTTGTCTTGGCTCGCGCCCGTCAAGTCAATGGCCGCAACGGCAACCGCGCGCTCACGGCCATTTCACCACCGGCGGCAGCGAGGACAGGATCGACGCGACATTGCCTCCCGTGCGCAGCCCGAAGATGGTGCCGCGGTCGTAGAGGAGGTTGAATTCGACATAGCGGCCGCGGCGGACCAACTGCTCGTCACGCTCCGCCTCGGTCCACGGCGTGGTGAAGTTCCGCCGCACCAGCTCGGGATAGATGGCGAGGAAGGCGCGGCCGACATCCTGCGTGAAGGCGAAATCGGCGTCGAAATCGCCGGTATCGACCCAGTCGTAAAAGATGCCGCCGATGCCGCGCGCCTCGCCGCGGTGCTTGAGAAAGAAATACTCGTCGCACCAGGTCTTGAACTTGTCGTAGGGCGCGACGGCGGGATGCGCGTTGCAGGCGGTCCGCATCGCCGCATGGAAGGCGATCGCGTCGGGGTCTTCCTGCGTGCGCCTGATGTCGAGCACCGGGGTGAGATCGGCGCCGCCGCCGAACCAGGCCTTGGTCGTGACCACGAACCGCGTGTTCATGTGCACCGCCGGCACGTGCGGATTGTTAAGGTGCGCGATCAGCGAAATGCCGGACGCGAAGAAGCGCGGGTCGTCGGCGGCGCCCGGAATTTGCGCGCGGAATTCCGGCGCGAACTCGCCATGGACGGTGGAGACGTGGACGCCGACTTTTTCGAACACGCGGCCCTTCATCATCGCCATGACGCCGCCGCCGCCCGGCTTGCCGGTGTGGTCGGCGCGCTGCCAGGGCGTGCGCACGAAGCGGCCGGGCGGGCGATCCGCATAAGGCGCGCCGGCGGGCAGGCCGTCCTCCAGCGCCTCGAACGCCGCGACGATCTGATCGCGCAGCGCCTCGAACCAGTGGCGGGCGCGCTCCTTGCGCGCTTCGATTTGGCTGAGGTCCAAGTGCCCTAAATCCATGGTCCGCTAGCTCGAAAACTGGTAGCGCAAAAGCGTCCGCACCATGCGCTGGCGGCGGGGGCCTTGTACAGGCTGTCACAAATCTGCGCGACTATCGCCCTGTCGCACCCGGAGGGCTCATTCATGTCGACCCCATCGAACCGCCTGACCCGTCGCCGCCTCATCACCGGCGCGGCCGCGAGCGGCCTCGTCCTGGTGACGGCGCCGGCCTTGGTGCGGGGCGCGGCGGCGCAAAGCTGGCGCGCCGGCGATCCGTTCAGCCTCGGGGTCGCGTCCGGCGCGCCACGGCCCGACGGCTTCGTGCTGTGGACACGGCTCGCGCCCGATCCCTCCTCGAGCAATCCGGAGACGCCGGGCGGCATGAGCGGCGGCGACGTTACGCTTCGCTACGAGATCGCGACCGACAGCGCCATGCGCACCGTCGTGCGGCGCGGCGAAGCGACCGCCGAACGGGCCTATGCCTATTCGGTGCATCTCGACGTCGCCGGCCTCGAGCCCGGGCGGCCCTATTGGTACCGGTTCACGAACGGCGATGCGTCGAGCCGGGTCGGCCGCGCCGCGACCTTGCCGGCGCCGGGGAGCGCGCCGGAAAAACTGCGGTTCGGCTTCGTCTCCTGTTCCAATTACGAGCACGGCTATTTCTCCGGCTACCGCCATCTCGCCGACGAGAACCCGGAGTTCGTGTTGTTTCTCGGCGACTACATCTACGAGACGATCGAGGAGCGGCGCCCGACCGTGCGGCGCCATTCTGACGGCATCGAAGCGGCGAGCCTGCCGACCTACCGCAACCGCTACGCCCAATACCGGCTCGACGCCGACCTGCAACGCCTGCACGCCGAAGCGCCCGCGCTCGTCACCTGGGACGATCACGAGGTACAGAACGACTATGCCGACAAATGGTCGGAATATTTCGACGATCCGGAATTGTTCCTGCAGCGGCGGGCGGCGGCCTATCGCGCGTTCTACGAGCACATGCCGGTGCGGCCGATATTGTCGCAGCCGCAGGGCCCGGTCATGCGCGTCTATGACCGCTTCACCTTCGGCGACCTGATCCAAATTTCTTTGCTCGACGGCCGGCAATATCGCTCGCGCGAAGCCTGCTACGCCCCGCCCAACAAAGGCGGCATGCATCTGGAAACCGACGCCTGCGCCGAGCGGCGCGACGCCGGCCGCACCATGATGGGGTTCCAGCAGGAAGCCTGGCTCTATTCGGCGCTGGCGCATTCCAAGGCGCAATGGAATCTGATCGCGCAGGACGTCTTGATGGCGCAGGTCCGCGTCAAACAGGACAATGACTGGGGCTTTTCGACCGACGATTGGGACGGCTATCCGGCCAACCGCACGCGGCTTTTGAAGCGCATCCACGACACGCAAGTTTCGAACCCGGTCGTCATCGGCGGCGACATCCACTCGTTCTTCGCCAACGATCTCAAGCTCGATTTCGACGATCCGGCTTCGCCGATCGTGGCGACGGAATTCGTCGGCACCTCGATCTCGTCCTACGGCCCGCCTTACGAGATGATCGCCAAGACGCTGCCGGACAATCCGCATGTGCACTTCTTCGAAAGCCGCCAGCGCGGCTATGTCTGCGTCGATCTCGAACGCTCCCACATGCAAGCCCGCATGCGCGTCGTGTCGGACGTGAAGGACCCCAAGGCCGATATCTCGACGCTGCGGACCTATGCCGTCGAGGGCGGCAAGCCGGGCGTGGTGGCGGCGTAAGGGTCTTTCCCGCCCCGCGCCTTTGCGCGGGGAGGGACCTCCTACCGTTTGTCAATGCGACTTCGCGGGACGGTAGCGCGGCTGGCGGGATGTTTGGCGTCCATTGCCGATGAGGGTAGCGCCGTGCTCGCCGCCGTC
>Ga0326728_10001712_pt1 | contig 76253 bp, 62 predicted proteins | sample MB3enrmetagenome_FD_207602 | JGI IMG/M metagenome (GOLD analysis project Ga0326728, IMG submission 207602) | Lab enriched peat soil microbial communities from McLean, Ithaca, NY, United States - MB31MN | ecosystem: Environmental > Terrestrial > Soil > Wetlands > Peat | place: USA: New York...
CCGCTCGCTGAATTGGTTCATCCTTTCACCCGAAACTGTCGATAAGCGATGCGGGGGAGCCTGTCACGCGGGGGTTGGGTCGCAAGTGCGGCCAATCTCGCCAGCGTCGAATGAGCCTCGGGTGTTGCTTGGTGTATGGCCGAGCAGCGATCGGCCCCAGGGCGCGCCCGCCGCTCGCTGAATTGGTTCATCCTTTCGCCCGAAACTGTCGATAAGCGATGCGGGGGAGTCTGTCACGCGGGGGCTGGGTCGCAAGTGCGGCCAATCTTGCCAGCGTCGAATGAGCCTCAGGCGCCGCTTGGCGTAGAGCCGAACCGCGTTCGGACAGGCGTAGGGCCGAACCGCGTTCGGCCATAGGGCGAGCACCGGTCGTCCCTATGCGACGTGGCACGGGCGTCTGATGCTGTGAAAAAATAGGCAGTTCCCCGCAAAGGCGCAAAGACATTAAGATCGCAAAGAATAATTGGTTGGTTTTCTTTGCGCCTTCGTGTCCTTGCGCCTTTGCGTGAGATGTTCTTCCCGATCCAGGATTATTTCCCAACTTCTCCTCCCGCCCGTATCCGGCCATGCCACGCCATGCCACGCCATTCCACTTCGCAATGAATGGCAAAGATGGTACCCTGTTACGGGCTCTATAACTCTCAACCAGAGGAGAAATCATGTATTTCAACAAGAACAGAGAAGGCACCTTTTTGCCGGTTTTTGCCGCGGCGCTGGGAGTGTTCCTTGCAGCAGAGGGCGGAACTTTCGCCGCGGGTCATTCTCCCGTGATGATGCATGCCGAGGTGGCCCTGGCGGCGAATCCGCAGATGGGTTCCTCTTGCCAGGTGGTGCTGGACGCAACCGAAAAGCTCTTCACGACGCCGTTCCACATGTATTCGACGCAGACCAGCGAGGGGGTACAGAACGGAAAACCCATGAGCGGTGAAATGGTTTTTGTGGGGGGCGCCCGATACGTTCTGGTCATGGGCAAGTGGCAGCCCAGCCCTCTTTCCACGGAGGAGCTGAAGGCGATGGATCAACGGAACCGGAAAAATGCCACGAACGTGTCCTGCCATTCGGTGCGCGATGAATCCGTGAATGGCGAAAGCGCGACGCTCTACGCCATGCACAGCGAGACCTCGCGTTCCAAGAACGACGACCAGGTCTGGATTTCCAAGAGCAAGGGACTCATCCTTCGCCAGGAGTCAGATTTGCTCCCCAATGACGGCAGGGGCAAAACCCACCTCTCCATTCGCTATGAATACAGCAACGTGCAGGCGCCGAAACTCTAAAGGAAGTTGGATTGCGCAGAGCAAAGCTCTGCAGAGTTAACCTAGGCGCTCTGGGTTGAAGGTCAACATCGAAGGCCTGCACGAATGCTCGCTTCCTCGAAGGGGACTCGGGACCGGAATAACTTCCGAGTGGCCCGTCATCCAGGCTTTTCCCTTTGAGAGGGCACCCAGACCACATCCGAGTTTTGCCGACACGTCCAAGCTATTCTCGCGCGTTAAACGCTTTTTCAAGCTCGCGGATGTCGGTCATCACAGCGTTGAAGTCGGGTTCCCGGCCAAAGTACATTTCTCGCATTTACTCGTAGTCCCTGTGGAGGGCCGCTTCAAGCTGGGGGCCGGGCGCCAGGCGGAGAGTTCCCTTTTTAGCGAGTTCATATCGCGCGCCGCCCTCCCGGAAAAAGTGCTGCTTATGTTCCACGACTTGCTCCAGCAGATTGTGATCCTCAAGGTGCAGAAACGCAGAGGCTCTCTTATTTATCTTCTACATGCCTCAACGGGCCTGTGCGAGATTATGTTCTGTCTTCGAGTCGCTTGATTCGCGAGTCGTCCGTCAGAAGTCCCATCTGCTGAATAGCGATCTGGTTCAACTTGCGAAGGCGCTCTGCCTGTGACGCCCCTTCACGAATGAATATGATAGAGTTTAAATTCCGATGAAATCCATGAGGCGAACTCAAAGGCGATGTCTTTATGGGCGTACGTGCCCCCGTATCTCCCCGACTTCGAAATAATTCCGATAGCTTGCGTGGACGCAATCCACCTTTGCGGGGAGAGGACGAAGTAATTGCTTCCGGCTTCGTTTCTAAACCTCTCGAATTCGAGAGGTTTAAAATCCGGGTTGCTCAGCTTTTCCCAGAGCCCCAGGAACTCAATTGTGCTCCGGCTGCGCATCCAGTTATTGATAATTGCAAACGGTTCTTCCTTGTCCCGATATTTGGCGATGTCGGTCAAGGAAATGTAATCCTCGCGTTCTCTCGAAATGATGCTGATCTCTTTTCCCTGTACTTGTATCTTTTGGGCCATGCGATCTCCTGCCTTCGTCAAGCGGGGCTGGGTTGTAGCGTCGATCCCCGATCGACGCCGGCGGTCGGAGACCGCCGCTACACCCGATTTCCCAAACCCGTCGATTTCGACGGGTATAAAGGTCTATTTCTTCTCTTCCAACTTGAATCGTGGATCTGCGCTCGATTTGGGCCAGCCACGGTCTTACCGCGCACCCTGGCCCAAGTATCCATCTACGGCTCTTTCAAACGCCGTATGATCTCATGGCTCCAGCCCGGCGCATATTTGATTAATTTCGCGAGTTGTGCGCGGTCACGAGCGCTCAAGGCGGGGGACAACTGTCGAACCACGAAGTCTTTGTTCGCATTGGTGCCGACCGCGCGAATCGCCTGGAGAGCCAGCCCTGCCGGCGTGCCTGCTCCGGGGAACCGCGATGGTCTGGCGGGTTTCAACTGAATGGTTTGGGCGCCAATCTTGACGCGATGGGCGGGGCCGTCAGTGAGATACACCAACTGCGCAGGGACTTGGTCAGTGAGCCCCAGCAAGTTCGCCGCGCGCGCTCCCGATACCTGCACCCGGCTTCCCGTCTTCGCTGCCAGTACCGCGGCCACATCATCCGGGTTCGGAGCAAGAATGCCGAGCTTCTTGTGAACGCGGGGATAATCATAAAGACCCTGGGCCAAGCGGCGGATGGTCTTGTCTTGTGCCAACCGCGCCAACGCCCGATCAACCGCCCGGCGCGTGCCCAAAGCGAGGAAGTCCCGAGGCGTAAATACCCACCCGCCCCCATGCACCCGAATTCGCTTGAGAACCGAATTGGCAACTGAATCCATGCCATCTCCTGGGGGAAATTATACATATGTTTTCCCCCATCATGTCAAGCACATTGTGATAATAATACTTTTATATTGAGTAGGTTATCGGGAACTTTAGCCGCACATTAGACCAAGCCTGTAGCCACGGTCAGCGCAGTTCTGACCGTGCGTTTTTCCGTCGATGACGAATCTCTGATTAATTTTGGCTGTTCGCGGAGGCATGTCGGGCCTGAGAAAAACCCACGGTCACAAAAGCTGTCACCGCGGCTACTTACTCTGGTGTCGAGTTCGCGGCACTTTAAGCCGGGCCTCCTGGTGGAGGATATCACTTATCCTCCTTGATGTACCCCCTTTGTTTCCAGCAGTCCAGGAGGTATTTGAGAAAGGCCTCATCCGGTTTCGAACCACAAATCCGTGCGAGTTCCTCTCCGGTCCTGGTGAGCATTACCTTGCCAATGTCCATTTTGTTGTTCGTCTCGCCGCTGAAGGTGAGCTGCACATCTTGACCGTAATAGGACACCGTGGTTGTCTTGGGCAACCATAGGCGGAGGAACCCATCCTGGTTGCTGAAATGGATCAGACCGATGCTTGCTAGGTGGCTCAACGTATTAAAGCCGATACCGTGCTTCAAATAGACCTCAGCAAACACGTCGTAGATCAAAGGAACCAACTTGTCGAAGACACACCCCAAAGAACACAATTCGGTGAAGAGCGCCGCGTCCAGCTTGTCCAAAGACGAAAGAGTGTTGACAGCCCTCTTCGAAAAGCTCCCAGGAAGATTCGCCTCGCCCGCCAGCACTCGAGACCACAACTGCTGCATCTCCGCATCGGATATTAACCTACACTTATCAAAGAAATTCGCAATCCAATCGTCCTCAACCTTCCCAGGTTGAGAATCTTCCTTCACCTCAGGAAGCGCTTTGCGCGCGATCTCTTCAATGTTGTGTTGCTTCCTTCCTTCTTCGTGGAGCCATCTATAGAAGGCTCGCCGTTGAAGGTCACTAACCCGTATCTGTCCGTCAGCCCGAATCAGCTCCGCTTCTGCCTCGGCCTTCGCTAGGCGCTTTATCTGATAAGGTCGAAAGAGACCACCAACGACATCTGAGATCTTCTCGATCAATACTGTGGCGGGCTTCGACAGCTCACCCAAACTAACGATGGGATTTTCTCCGCTCAATTCTTCACCCTACTGCAGCCCTTGGGGCATGTGAATGGGCACCCACTGTTGGTGCCGGAGGCGCTTGGCATGTGCGCCTTCCCCCGGTCCATTCCTAAGCCTATTACTGCATCATGAAGCTAGCACTTGTATACTCCGCCGGCAAACAGAAAACAAGCACGGCCATGGTTCTCGACGGCGCGGCTCCAAATTGATGCCCGAGCAAGCGCGGGCCTGCTTCGCAAGGTCCGCGGCTCTTCGGCCTTTCGCCCCGCAGGGCGGGCACGTAGATGATCGCGTTGTGACGTCGGCGCCTGCCGTTTCGGTACGACCGATTTGACTTGGTAACGATCGCGCGCTCCTGGCCGTTGACGGGCGCACGCGGATTTGAACGTGAAAGGCTCGATTCCGGATGAAAAGCCGCGGACCTAAACCGCAGGTGCTACCTGCTCATGCGTGTCGCTCACCAATATCGCAGAGTTTTGCTCTGCGCCAGCCCGCCGACGCGTAGCAGGGTGTTCGGGTACCCCGGAGGTAGCGGTAGCGCGGAGGTACGCGTAGTTTGCGTTCCTGTTCGGTTCTTCCCAAACATGTGCGGCCTTCAGATGTTTGTTAGTGCAAACGCGAGATGAAGAAGCTTCGTCTACAGGGTATAATTGGCATCCCGGTACGAAGTGCGCCAAGAACGACGATCACGTCTGAGTTGGAGAAGTCGAAAGGAGCGGGATTTAACCGAATAAACCTATGGGCCCATCACCTCAGGAGCAAAAGCCAATGCCCATGGCTGGCCGGATACTATTATCTCTCTTTTCCATTGCAGGATTGCTGCTCATCGCGGCGGGCGCACTGGGAGTGCTTAACGGATCAGGCGATGCTTTTATGTGTATCGTTATAGGTGCACTTATCATCGCACTTCCAGCTTTTGTACTGATCCACAGGGCAAGCACACGCAGAGCGGGTACTGCGCACAATTCCCATGTTCCTCGGTCGATGCCCATAACAGGCAAGCGCCAAGTAAATGAAGATCAGACGCCGCCGGCTCGGGAGACTGAAATTAGGCGCAGTCTCGACTCTGGCCCGCAAACGCCTACCCTCTCAAGCCGAATCGTTGGTCTGATTTCTAGCATTAAAGAAATTGATCGGCAGCGCAGGAGTCTGGAACAGGATGGGGTGCCAGGCATCGGTCTGGTCCCAGACACCCCGCAATGGGACCAGATGCTGGCCTTAGCTCATACGAGGCATGAGCTGTTTGGTCGCTTCACAGCGGGCGACCTTCCTGAAATCCTTCAACTTCTGGAGGGCTCTGACCCCGAGACGAGCGCGATTGCCGCCGCCAGTTTGATTTCGATTCAGGATGCCTCCCCTTCTCCACTGCCTGGAAGCGCCATCGCACTCCTAGGGACGCAACTCCGCGATACCAGTGAAAATGTCTCCCTCAATGCGCTCAACGCCCTTGTTCGCATATCGAAAAAGTCTAGTATCGACGAAGCCGTGACAGATTTAATTGCATCTCTTGACATCATCAGAGAGCCGGAGCGGCTTCTCGATGTGATCAACTTGCTCGGCGGGTCGAGGAATAAAAAGGGGGGGGCCTCCGGGGCCCTTCGGAACGTGGCAAACCACGGCAACGCCATCGTTGCGGCGGCCGCCATTCAAGCTCTCGAAAGGCTGGGGGATACGACAATTCCAGAGACCGAAAAGGCCGCGGTTCAGAAGCTCGTAGCGCGGTGGAAGGAAAAGCGCTATAATCGTTACGACTATTTTCTCGGAAACCCAGAAACAGCAGATGAATACACAGCTCTCAGATCCTTTCCAAACCCAATGGCGGTATGCAAGGTACTTACCGAGACGCTTTTAGCAATACCCAAGTCCGAGAGGCCGGAGGAGTTTGGCAAGCACTACGGCACGGAGCAATTCCCCGAGTTGCTTGTCGATATTGGGGACCCTCGCTTTCTAAATGATCTCATGGTGCTTTATGAGGCGTTCCGGTCAAACCCGGTTTGGGAAGATTCAGCCTACCGGTTTTCCTCGGCTGTTTTGCGCATACCTAGCGGTTGGGAGCGCATTCGCCAAGATATGTCCGCGCATCAGGCAACTGCGTGTATCGTCGATACGATATTAGGCACAGGCTCGATTGCCGATGAGATCGACTATTCTTCGCACCTTGCCCCTGAAGAGAAGACCTTCGCCATCTCAGAGATCATGGCAAGGTACGCCAAAGAGTCTGCTAAGGGCGACGATCTCAGCGGATACAGGGCCTGTCAAGGCCTTAGACGCCTCGGTTTGGATGCGTTAAAACCGTTGGTAAATCTCCACGAGACCACCGCCCCGGAGGAAGCGGCGAGCGCTATTTGCGATTTACCAGGCGCATTGGATTCAGTCTCCTCCAATCACTCCAGCGAATATCTCGACAAGTTAATCGCAAAGCACATGAAGTATTCTCGCAGAATAACCGAGAATCTTCTTTGCTTTATGGGCAAGCTTAGGACTCCACAATGTATTGCATTGCTACGGCAGACGGCCAAGGCAGAGTTTCGCGATCGAGCCACCACTGTCAGGTTGAACAGCTTGGCAACCACCCTCTTAGGCAAGGCGGCCGAACCCGAGGCATCGAGCGACCGACGTCGGTATAAAGTGTCCAAGGAGGGTGTCATTACCGACGCCAAGACGAAGCTGCAGTGGTACCTCGGGAGGGACGAGCAGAGAGTGTGGCAAGATGCCAAATCGTGGGCGGAGGGCATAAATGTAGACGGAGGCGGGTGGCGGCTCCCAAGCCGTGAGGAGTTGAAAACGCTGTACTCACCCGGTGTTGGAAGGAGAAACAGAGATCCAGTCTTCAAGTCCACGGCCGCCGATGAATGGACCCTTTGGAGCGGGGATCACAAAGACAAATCAGATTCGAGTAACTGGTACCGAGGCATCTTCAATTTCAGGGAGGGCGAAGGGGAGGGGTGGGTGCCATATACCCTGGAGAAGAGGGCGTACGCTGTGCGCGCCCGCAAATAATCTGGGCGGATAGCCGAGTTCCCAGAGAGCCCATTGCCCCAATCTGGGTGCCCCTGATCCCACTTTTGGTGCCTGGGTGGAACCGCTGGAGCAAGCGCGGACCTGCGGCTCTAAGCCCTCGGCTTTTCGGCTTTAGATGTGCGTGTGCACATCGAAGGGAAGCGGAACGAGATCGATGCGCAGTCCGCAAAACAGTTCTTGGTCCACCCCGCTAACCCCCGCGTACTCCCGCATGCTTGACCGCTTCCAGCAAAGCGGGTAGCGCACAGGCATCCGTCGGCTGACGGATACCTCCCACGTTACCCCTCTATTCCCAAAGTCAATCCGGTGGAGGGGGCAATTTCGTTGCATGAAATTTCAGACCGCCCCCGCAGCTTTAATTGCGCTGCTCTGGCTTTTGGGGTGAAAACATGGAATCATGTTAATTGGGAGGTCGCTATGGCGGCCATGGAAAAAATTGACTGGTCGGAATGCCCACTCGTCGAAGTGAAGCCGGAAGTGCAAAGCGGCGCCCCCGTGCTGCGCGGCACGCGGATGCCGGCGAACGCCATTGTCGACAACTTCGATTATGGGGTCAGCGCCGCTGAAATCGCAGAACAGTTTGAAATCCCACCTGAAAAAGTCGAGGCGATTCTAACTTACGCCCAGAGCCACCGCTTTGCGCATCCTCTTTGACAAAAATGTTCCGGTTGGTGTGCGCGGGTTATTGCCCAACCACGAGGTCCGTACTTTTGTCGAAACGCAATGGCCGGACCAACTGAAAAACGGCGAACTGTTGTCGATGGCGGAACAAGCCGGGTTCGACGTGATGGTTACCTCCGATCAGAACATCCCCTACCAGCAAAACCTGTCTGGCCGAAAACTAGCCTTAGTCATCCTCGGGTCCAATATCTGGCCGGTGGTACGACAGTATGGCGCAGCGATTGCGGCCAGAGTCAACGGAGCCTCACCGGGAGGGTATTACTTCATCGAAATGCCTCTTCCGCCAAAACCGCGAAGGAGAACCGGTTGAGGTTGTCAGTGTTGTTGGTAATGACGTGCCGGAATTTCGGCTGATTTCGAGACGTGGCGCATTCGATCTGGCGCGAAGATTAACCCGTGACCTTCGGAACATTCCAAGAATGCCTGAACTCTTGGGCTCCATCCTTACCCGCGCCGAGAATGCTGCCCTCGGCCTGGCATAGGCCCCGGGCAGCCGCCCATTCACATGCCGGATGATGCCGGATGTGGCGCCCGGCGGTTATCGTCGGCCACTCGGAAACTATCGCGAGCGGGCTTGGAAGAAATGGCCCCTCTGTCGCCTACCATTTACCAACGAATCTGCAGGGTCAGTCCGAACTTCTGGGTAAGCGACGGCCCACTCGGAAAGACCTCTTCCTCAGGTTAACCTAGGCGCTCTGGGTTGAAGGTCAACATCGAAGGCCTGCACGAATGCTCGCTTCCTCGAAGGCGACTCGGGGGGTCAAGGGTGGCAATTGAACGAACAGGGCGCTGTATTGCCAGGTGAGCGGCACTTACTAGACGAGCAGGCGACTAGAACCCCCGAGGGTTCCTTTCCCCAGACGCGATCCGTTGTCGAGCGCTCCACGTGTGCACTGGGCTTATTGGGTCACGCTGACATCTATTCTGATATTCTGCTCGCCTGTCCTCAGGAACCGGCCTGCTTCTTGCTTCAGGGAGAGGGGAAAGGTCAGAGCGGCGATCGCTTTGTCGGGGGTTGTCTCGCGCCGATTGCGGTATGGGTTATAGGGAAAAACCGGCCAAGTCAGGGTGGCGCCAGCATTGGTAACGAGAACCCAGTTCCGGTGGCCTACCGAGCCCCCCAGCGTTTCCGGCGGGAGTTCAACGCGGTCCATCGCCAACTTTATCCTATGCCCAGTTCCCGTCACCAGTTCCTCTCCGGGTTTAAGACACAATTGCAACACCATGCACGCCTCATCGGGGGCTGGACCGCGCCCTGTTATCAGGAATTGGATTTGCGCGTCATGGTCAGAGATGGCGGGAGCCACAATGGAGCAGGAAAAGGAATGATGGGCGAGGGAAAGGCGGTCCGACGACGGCCCCATTTTCAATCGGCTTCCCAGCGGCGTGAAGTAGATTGTTCCGCCAATCGTCTCTGAGAACGTTGCCAATTCCGGTTGGTGCTTGGAATTAGCCCCACTGATAATGAGGCCCGCGCGCTCGTGAAACAACGACAGGTTGACCTGCCGATCGAGAAACCATTGAGTCATCGGAAGGGGAGTATCGATGATGCCGGAAAATGCCACCACCCAGGGACCGCACTTGCGAATCCCCGCCGCGCTGCGCAACTGCGCAGAGTATTGCGGCAATTCCGGCGCACATTTCTCGATCGGTCCCTCGTGGTAATAGAGCGCATTCTGTGCGATGAGGCCCAGTGTATCCATGTCCAGGGGGTCGAATGGGATGTGGCGCGCCAGAAACTCTGCATAACCGCGGCCGCTGGCGAAATGAGAAAACGCAAAGGTCCCCCAAGGGCTCACGGGCCAGTAGCGGTTACGATCGTTCATGATCTCCACCGGGTGCCCGTCCGGGTAGGTATAGGAAGCGTGGAAGTCCGCCGCCCTCCGCAGCGCCAGCAGGGCGGCGGGGTCGTGGGAGTGTTCCCAATACACACCCACCGCAAGGGTGGTGAGATAGTTGTATCCGATGCTGGGGCCGTCAGGATTGTGCTCGCCCCAATAACCATCGGGGTTCTGCTCGGTGGAAACGAACCTGCGCAGCACCTCTGTGCCCAGGTCGCTCCAGGCACGGTTGCCCAGGGTCAAACCGCCCACCAGAACCGTGGCCGCCCACCAGGCATAGTGGTTTGGCGACGTGCTGAGAAAGCATTCCGTATAGGCGGGAGCGTCCTTGTTGGCGGCCACATCCTCGACACGCAGAGCGACGTTCCTTTGCAGGCTCTCGTGCCACCGCTGAGCCCGTCCCACTTGCAGCTTCGACTTCAAAATGCGATACGCCTCCAGCCACATATAGGTGTCACGGTAACTATCGATGTGTTGCTCGAATTGGCCGTGTTCATCTCCCATGGCAAGGAGATCCCCGATCTGGAGCGCCAAGGCCAACATCTGGGGATCCCCGAAGTGCACGTTGCGGGGATGATTCTTCGTGTAGAGAACGGCGGGCGCCAGGATGGAATAGGGGAAGTTCCACCAGCCGTTGATCGATTCGATCTCCGGAAGGGAGAGTCCCCCATTTTCCTTCAAGTGGGCCCGCAGACTCGCCGCTCCCTCGGCCATCCAACTGAAGTACAAAGCCGGGAGCAAGCCATCGGCGGGTACTTCGCCCTGCGTGTCACCAGCGGAGGCAGCGCCTGTCGCGCTCACCAGCGCTCCGGAAATGAGTGCGGATGCTTCCTGGAAGAACACGCGACGGTCGGGGCGCATCATCTTCTCTCTCCTTTGGACCTATTCATTTCTGCTTGCATACTTTGAATTCCTTCCCGCGCCAAGCTGCAAAGCCGGGACGGAGAGATATTAACCCGAATCCGACGTCCAGGAGACGCGTGGGTTCATTTGCCTTAACGCGTACTGGCGGCAAGGGGCCCGCTCAGAAGTGGTCATAGCATTCATAATTTATGACTGTTATAAGAATTTCGGTGTCTTTTTCTGCTTGACAATAAAAATGATGGGTGGTAATAAATGAACGTTTTGATTATCTATTGTGAGCAGTTTGAACTATTCCTGGCGTCGGGGTACGAAGGTCTAATAATTTTATAAACCCATTTCGGAGGTGTTTCATGGGGTTTAAAAGCAAGCTAGCCGTCCTGGTATTCGCGATTTGGGCGTTGGCAAGCCCCTTCACTTATGCTCAAAACATCGCCAGTTCGATCATCGGTTATGTCTCGGATGCGTCAGGGGCTGCGGTTCCCGATGCTGCCATTACGGTGACCAATCAAGGCACCGGGGTTTCGGCACGGGCCGCTACGGGTTCCGCAGGAACCTATACGGTTCCCGACCTGTCCGCAGGCACGTACACCGTCACCGTGGCGAAGGCGGGGTTTGAAACCTACAACTTTACGCACGTCATTGTTCTGGCCGCAGCGACCGTTCGCCAGGACGCCGTGTTGCAGGTCGGAACTACACGGCAGGTTATTACCGTGGCGGGATCAGCTCCTTTAGTGCACACGGATTCCACGACCATCGATGCGACCCTTTCCACGCGGCAAATGACCGAGTTGCCTTTTTCCACGCAGGCCATCGACGGCCTGCTTGCCCTGGCTCCCGGCGCGCAGACGACTTGGGGAGCCTCAAACCCCCAGACGGGCGGTTCCACCCACTGGGGTGGGACGAACTTTACGCTCAACGGCATGACCGTGAATGATTCGGGCAATGGCGGGGCATCCTATTCCTATAGTTTAGGACTGGTAAACCTTCCCGACCTTAGTTCCTTCCAAGAATTCAAGTTGGAGACCTCGGACATGAGCGCCGAGTATCGCGGGGCGGGCTCGGTGACCATGGTAACCAAGCAGGGGACCAACCAGCTCCACGGCAGTGCCTACGAGTACGGGGAGAACACCTCGCTGGATGCCAACACTTTTCTGCTGAACTCGGCGGGAAAGGCACGCCCTCGCCTCAATCGCAACCAGTTTGGCGCCAACGCCGGCGGGCCCATCATCAAAAACCGGGCATTCTTCTTTTTTGACTTTGCCGGACTCCGCCAACGCCAGGACGTGACCAGCCAGCAAAATCTTCCACCCCAGACCTTGCGGCAAGGCAACTTCGGCGCTATCTGCACAACGTTCAGTTCCACCACAGGACTCTGCACCACGGGAACTCAGCTCTACAATCCTTTTACCGGCACAGCTTTCGCAGGCAACCAGGTTACTTCGACCTTGATCACCACGCAGGCCCAAACTCTGATGAGCTATATTCCCCTTCCCAACAATCCCGTCACATCGCCGGGCACCCCGAACGAAGCGGCGAACTTTATCGGAGTGATCCCCCAGCCGGTGGATATGGATAGCTACACGGCCCGCGGTGACTACCACCTTTCAGAGCGCGACAGCCTATTCGGAGTCTTTCACCACAACACAGGCTTCCCTTGGGCAGTTTCATTGGGAGGGCCTCCCACTTATGCCAACGCCGCCGATTACGGCTACAAGGACGCCAGCATTGGGCTGACGGAAACTCACGTGTTCAGCCCGACCATGCTTAACGACCTGCGGGTCGGCTGGTTCGATCATGCCAACATTCGCGGCGGCATGAATCAGGACTTCAATCCGCAAAGTCTCTTCCCGGGTTTGACCCCCGGTTCCAATCGGGGTTTGCCCACCATGTCCTACTCCGGCTATTACGGGATCAGCGATGTGGGAAAGGGATTCTACAGCCCGGGATATGACGTACAAATCACCGACAACCTGACGCGGGTGAAGGGGAAACATACCATTAAGGCCGGAATTGACGAAACGGGTTACAAGCAGTACATCCGCAACCCTAAAGGCCGGCTGGGGTCATTCAGCTTTAGCGGCCAATGGACGGGAGACAAGGGCTGGCCGGGGGTTCCGCACACGGTCGGAAATTCTTTTGCCGACTTCCTTCTCGGCACGGCCAACAGCACGGTGAGCGGCCCCGTGGCTTCGGACGAAATCATGTACTCCCGCGACTGGGAAGGGTATGCGCAGGATACCTGGCAGGCAACCCATCGCCTCACCATCTACTATGGACTGCGTTACAGTTACCAGTCCCCCTGGGGAATTCGCGACAATATGCAGAGTCACCTGAATATCCCCACGAATCAGTTGGCGATACCCGAGACCTCCTCCACGCCGACCCTGCCGCCTAACGCGTCGGCATCGCTCTTTGCTGAGCCTTATCCATACACTACCACCCAAGCCGTGGGTTTACCTCTTCAGTACATTAAACCTGACCGTAATAACTTTGGTCCGCGGATCGGATTCGCGTTTCGACCCTTTTCGTCCGGAACCACCGTCTTCCGCGGGGGCTACGGCGTGTATTACAACTTCAACCCTGCGTATGCCGGACCGGACAACGATAATTTGAATCCGCCTTGGGGGGCTACGGCGCTGGTTTTCGCCACCAAGCTTTCCGGGAGCATCACCTCCCCGTTCCAGCCCGACATCACCTTCGCCAATCCTTTTCCCGCGTCGTATACCGTGTACAATGTCACGGCCAATCCCGCCATATACTATATGGATCCCACGTTCGTGAATGCGGTCTCGCAACAATGGAACCTGACCGCCGAACATCAATTTAAGTCGAACTGGATGGCGCGCCTTTCCTACGTGGGGAGTCAGACCCATCACATTCAGTGGAACCAAAGCGACATCGATGTGCCGGTGGCACAAATTCCCAACGAAACCACGCAGGTGCAGCGGCCGCTCCAACCTTGGGCGGGCATCCTCTCCGAACGCAGCGGGGGAAAGCAGAATTTTGACCAAATGCAAATCGAAGTCATTAAACGTGTTTCGAATGGCCTTAGTTTCCAGGCGGAGTACCAGTGGACGAACAGCTTGGATAACGTGGATTTTACCGGCGGACCCCAGAACTGGCACTTTCCTGATCTTGATTACGGCCCCACCGATTACGTCCGGCGTAACCAGTTGGTCTTTAACTACGTTTATGACTTGCCCATCGGCCGCGGCCGGGCGCTGTTGGGCAACGGGAACCGCGTCTTGGATGCTTTTGTGGGCGGATGGGGAGTATCGGGGATCACCACTTACGGAACCGGAACCCCCTTCTCCGTGGGCTTCTCCGTGCCCTCCACCTATACGGGTTGGCAAGGCGGGCGGGCCGATCGAGCCGCCGGCGTCGCCCCCTATGAAAAACAGACTGGGCACAACATCACGAGCGGCGTTCAGTGGTTCAATCCCAGTGCTTTCGCGCCTCCACAGCCCTGGGCGTATGGCAACTCCGAGCGCAACACGCTCTTTGGACCCGGTCTTTGGAATTGGGATATGAGTGCCTTCAAGAACTTTCACATGACGGAGGGACTTACCCTGGAGGCGCGAGTTGATCTCCTCGACGCCTTCAACCACTTCAACCTTAGCAATCCCAGTTCCACCATTGCGGACACACGCGATGGGGGCGCAGCCGTTCCCACTGCCGGGATCATCTATAGCGGCACCGGCAACCGGATCATTCAAGTCGGATTGAGGCTGCGATTCTAGAAGACGGCTGGCCGACACGACAGCACCGCGCAGGGTCTGCCTCTGCACTTTCGCCCCAGAAAAGGCAGACCCTTCGTTGGCCCGCTAAGTGAATACGCCGCTCCATTCCTACGTCGATGCTTTCCCATAATCTTTAATCTTCAATAACTCTCCACCGCGCAGAGCGGATTGATGGGCAATGATGCCAGGCAGAGTGAAGGCGATTGCCTCATATACATTCACGGTTGGCCACCGGTCTTCCACGATGGCACTGATGAACTCGTGGGACAAGAAAGTGTGGGAGCCACCGTGGCCGGTTTTTACCCGCATGGAGGGGGGTAAGGATTCCCAGTGGGTCGGTTCCTGGTAAGCATGGCTCGACACTTCTCCCTCCGGATACCCGTTGGAGTCGACCAAGGTTTTGCCACCCTTGCTTATTTGCAACACCGTGTCGGGGGTTCCCTCCGGTCGTTCCATGATGTAGGACATCCGATCACCGTAGATGCTGCCTCTTTCTGTCCCCAGCGAGGCAGTGTGCCAGAACACCGAGATGCGCGAACTGTTCCCACCCGAGGTTTTGAAGAAACCTGTCGTATTCCAGAAGGGATTGCCGTATTGATTGGTTGCCAGTACCTGATGCCCGTCACCCCATCCAATGGCTGAGACTTCTGCCAACCGCTCGCCGGTGATGGGGACCACGATCCCTACGCAGTGGGTGGGATAATGCATCGGCGGCAAGCCATAACGCCAGGTAGGGAAACCTCGTTCATCGAACATCACCGCGATAAGGCCCTCGTGATGATATTCCGCCTCGGTATAGAAAATGGTGCCGAATTTCCCTTGCCGCGCCCAATCGCGGCAGGTGATCACCTGTGGCCGGTAGTAGCTGGTTTCCGCCATCATGTATTTCATCCCTGTCTTTTTGACGGTTTCCAGCAGCAGTTCTAATTCCTCCACGCTCATTCCCGCCGGCACGGCGCTGATGACGTGTTTCCCCACTTTCATGGCTTCCGTGGCCATCCAGACGTGCAAAGGGACAGGCGTGAACACGGCCACCGCGTCCAGTTCAGGATGCTTAAGGAATTCACGGAAGTCTCTGTACTTCGTCGCGGGTCCATAGGCGTGCACCATGTGCTCCAAGCGGTCTTCGCGCAGGTCGCAAACAGCTGTGACCTTGCAGTTAGGGTCAAGGTGCCACTGGAAGGCACTGCCGAAGTTACCGCCTACTACTCCCATCCGCACCAGTTTGCTGCTGGGGGTGCGCGCGAGGATTCCACTTGCGGTGGCAAGGGTACCGGCGGTCACGCCGATTCCCTTTAGGAATTTGCGGCGGCCAAAAAGCTGATATGGGGTGTCTTGCACCATGGCAATTCCTCTCTAATTGGGCTGCGCCCTTTTTGCCCATCAATATACTCTCACTCCGACCGTAAGGACGTGGCGCTGATCGGCCCTTTTATTTTCCGAAGTGGTCAAGGACCAGCAGTCTTTGGCAGCCCCTTACCTCCACCACCACAATTTTGTCGCGGCAGTGATTTCCCAAGGATTCCCTCCGGCAGGGGCAAAATACGGGCCAGATGTGAACAATACATTCAAATAATAAGAATTTTTTTAGTCTCATGGCAAGCGAAAACCACCCAGGGTTTTCACCTCGACATCCGGCGGAAGCCCTTTGCGCAGAAGGATCGCTATGCGACACCAGAACCCCTGGCACTGAATTATTGGAGGTGGTCCTCACCCCTGCGGTGTTTGGGCAACCACGAGAGGTTAACCGCTCCTGATCCCAGACCCAAGGTATAATCGCTTGCCATTTACCCGAATGTGGAGACAATAGGAGACCATGAAACCAAACCAACGCGAGCAGCAAATTCTCTCTCAACTGCATGCCTTACAATCCGAGTTGAGCGTTGAAGAGCTGGCCAAGAAGTTTAGTGTTTCACCCCTTACCATTCGCCGGGATTTGGAGCACATGGAGGAGAATAAGGTAATCCTTCGGACGCACGGTGGATGCGTCTTAAGGGCTTCCGTGGAATCTGACTACCACAAAAGGGTGGCGCTTAATTTTGAACTGAAGCAAGCGATCGGGCAAGCCGCTTCCAAAGAGGTGCGCAGTGGTGAGGTGATTCTGCTTAACGATGGGTCAACACCCTTTCATCTTGCTCCCCACTTGGATCGGACGGGGAAAATTCGCGTCTATACGAATTCGTTGGCCGTCATTTCAGTGCTCACCCAATACCCAAACGTCCGGCTATATATCCTGGGCGGGGAGTATAACCCGGAGATGAATTTTATCGGTGGGACCATGATGGAACAGACCTTGGAGGGACTTCAATTCGACCGAGTATTCCTGGGCACAGACGCCATTGACGATCAAGGGAATTGCCTTGTGGCCGATCCCGATATAGCTCGGCTGACCACCATCATGTTGCGCAGAGGAAGGCGCAGGATTCTGCTTGCTGACCACACCAAAGTCGGCGCCACTGCGCATGTTGTCTATGGGCGTCTCTCGGATTTTGACATCTGGTATACAGCTCCCAATCTCAGTGCCGCTCAACTTCGCCAGTTCAGCGAGCAGACAAATGTTAAAGTCGTTGGCCCCTAAGAGGAGCACGAGGGTACAACTTTCGACCGCCTGGGGTGATGCGGGTTTAAGGTGGACTGGCCGCACATCTGTCATGGCGGAAAAGGGCTTGCACTCTCCCTGGAAGTGATTATAATGTTCACTTTACAAAGAATAATTCGTTCATTTCTTGAAGACGCGGCGTGTATAATGGACCGCCAGACTTGACTCCTCACTTCCAACTCCAGGGATCTTGACTGGGTGGGCAGCCTTGATTCTGAGTCCGCCGGAGACGAGTGACGAAAGAAAGATGAGCAGCTTATTTGAGGTCAAGAGGGTTGACCGGGAGTTCTACGAGCAGCGACTGCAGTCCTTTCTTCCCCGCAACATCATCGACGTCCACGCGCACGTGTGGCGGGATGAGTTCCAATCCAAACAAAAACCAGCAAATCCTCGGGCTGTCACTTGGCCTGAACGGGTAGCCCTCGACAACTCAGGGGAAGACCTCGTGGAAACGTACAGTCTCTTATTTCCGGGCAAACGGGTTCTTCCTCTCATTTTTGGGTTTGCTCTGTCTTCCGGTGACGACATCCACGCGGGCAATCGGTATGTCGGCGAGTGGTGCCGCAAATACCGCGCTCCGGCTTTGCTCTTTGCCGATCCGCAGTGGGGTGAAATTGAGTTTGAAGAGCGTATCGCGTCTGGAAACTTTCTCGGCGCCAAGGTCTACATGACGCGCTCTGATCCCCGCATTGCGGAAAAGGACATTCAAATCTATGACTTCCTTCCGCACCACCAATTAAAAGTGTTGGACAGGCGCGGGGGGATTCTCATGTTGCATATCCCCCGTCCTGGACGCTTGCGTGATCCTTTGAACCTGAGTCAAATCATCGAAATTGAAAGACAGTACCCGAGTGTGAAGATGATCATTGCGCACGTGGGGCGCGCGTACTGCCCGGAGGATATCGGCGATGCCTTCGAAGTCCTGGGGGAGACCCGGAAGGTGGCATTCGATATCTCCGCCAACACCTGTGCCGCGACCTTTGAGCAAGCGATCCGGGCGGTAGGTTCTAAGCGCCTACTGTTTGGCAGCGACTTACCCATAACCAGAATGCGTATGCAACGGATTTGTGAACATGGGACCTATGTCAATTTGATTCCCCGAGGACTTTATGGCGATGTCGCCGGAGATCCTCACTTGCGAGAGTTAGACGGGAGGGATGCGGACTTGTCAACTTTCTTCCTCTACGAGGAACTAGAAGCATTTCGTCAGGCCACTGTCCGCACAGGCTTGGGCGAAGAGGACATCGGGGCTGTTTTCCACGGCAATGCGGCGAAAATGCTATGTGAGGCAGGGATGCCGGAGGAGTTTTTGACAGACTGTGGATGAACAAACATGATCAAAATCAAAGTGGGGCTATTACCCCTATACATAGAACTCTACGACCATGCTTGGCCCGAACTGCGAGCAAGAATGGACGGTTTTTATCAACAGATTGCCGCCGCCTTGACCGGACGCGGATTGGAGGTCAGCACCGTTCCCCTATGTCGATTGAAAGCCGAGTTTGAATCAGCGGCGCGAAAATTTGAGAATGAGCGCGTGGATGCCATCGTGACCCTCCATTTGGCCTATTCTCCTTCCCTGGAATCTTCGGCGGTTTTAGCCTCGATATCAACTCCCATTATTGTGCTGGACACGACCCCGACCTACTCCTATGGCCCTACCCAAGATCCCGAAGAACTCCTTTACAATCATGGGATTCATGGTGTTCAGGACATGTGCAATCTGCTCCTTCGGAACCGGAAACCTTTCGCGGTGGCTGCGGGCCATTGGCAGAATTCCGATGTGCTGGAGCGAGTGGCCGCGCTGGCTCGTTCGGCGCGATTGGCAGGGGCTCTGAAGGCGGCACGGGTGGGGCGGGTTGGGTCGGCGTTTGCGGGCATGGGAGACTTCGCCGTGCCCTCGGCGGAATTGAAAAAAACCTTGGGAATCGAAACCATCCCAGGAGACGCATCGGTCATCGCGTCGCTATTGGCAGAGGTGGATGATGGCGCGGTGGAAGCCGAGATGTCACTGGATCGCGAAAAATTCCTCATTCCGGATCTCAATCTGGAGGTCCACCGGCGAAGCACGCGCGCGGGCCTCGTCATTCGCCGGTGGATCGATCAGGAGAGACTTACCGCCCTTACCATAAACTTCATGTCCGTCGACAAGGCTTTGGGTTTGCCGGTCATGCCCTTCCTAGAGGCCAGCAAAGCGATGGCGCGTGGCATCGGCTACGCCGGTGAAGGAGATGTTCTCACCGCAGCCTTTGTCGGCGCATTGGCGTCAGTTTTTCCCGAGACCAGTTTTACGGAGATGTTCTGCCCCGACTGGGAGCGCGACCAGATCTTTCTCAGTCACATGGGCGAGATGAACATCAATCTTACCCTCGGCACGCCCAGACTGATCGAGAAGCCGTTCCCCTTCACGGACGTTGGAAACCCGGTGGCGGCTGTGGGGCTGTTCCGCCCCGGCGATGCTGTGTTGGTGAACTTAGCTCCCAGCGCTGACCATCATTATTCCCTGATTGTCGCTCCCGTGACGATGCAGAAGGTGGAAGGAATGGACCGCATGGCGGATTCGGTCCACGGATGGTTCAAGGCTTCCCTGCCAGTGGGAGAGTTCTTGGCCGAATACAGTCGAGCGGGGGGAACTCATCACAGCGCGCTGGTCTATGGGAAGGTAACTGACGACATCGTGCGTTGGGGAAAACTGATGCAATGGGATACCGTGGTCTTAAAGTAGAAAGAGGTCCAGCTTCATGCGCCAAGAAGCATACCTGGGTTTGGATATTGGCGGGACCGGCGCCAAAGCAGGCGTCGTCGATAAACGGGGGCGCCTTCTCGCCATCGCCCATCGCCCCTACCAGCCGCAATTGATGAACGACGGACGCGTTGAAATCCCCATCGAAACCATCTATTCGGCGGCCCATCAGGCTGCGGTTTCGGCTGTCCGTGAGAGTGGTGCGCGAATTGTAGCCCTCAGTATAGCTTCTCAGGGACAAACGTTTGTATCTCTGGATGAGCATGATGAATCCCTCTATCCAGCTATTATTTGGTACGACGCTCGCGCTGTTGAGCAAGCGAATCGACTGACACAGGCTCTTCATTCGAGCCATCTTGCCGAAGCTAAACCCTGCGTGAATCCCATCGCCACAGGCCCCAAAATCATGTGGTTAGGCGAGCGTTTCCCGGGCCTTATGGCACGCGCCAAGCGGTATCTGCTGCTGCCGGATTATCTCACCTACCGGCTGACCGGGAGGGCTGTTACCGATCCCTGCACCGCGTCGACCACCGGTTTGTACGCCGTGGACGCACCCGACTATTGCGCGGAGGCGCTGGCAGCGGCGGGGATTGAAAAGGGGCAAATAGCTGAGATACAGCCCACCGGGCGCCCCGTCGGGAAGGTCACCAAGAAAATCGTCGAGGAGTGGGAACTCGACAGCGAATGCCTGGTTGTGACCGGGAGCAATGATCAATATGCGGGCGCTTTGGGAGCGGGGAACTGCCGTCCTGGGATCGTGTCGGTGACCACTGGAACCTGCCTTAGCTTGGTGACCCTCACCGAACACCTTCCCCATCCGATACCCCCGGGGCTTCTAGTAGGCAGGTTCCCGATCCCTCGATATCAGTTTGGCTTGGCGTATTCAAAGACTGCGGGCGTGGTTCTTGAATGGTTCAATCGTGAAATGAGTCCTGGGTCCAGCCTTTCGGAATACGACGAGATGGCGCGGAATGTACCCCCAGGCAGCAGGGGAGTTGTGATGCTGCCATATTTCGACGGCATGATCTCTCCGGTTACGGACCCCGCAGCACGAGGAGCTTTTCTAAACCTGGCGCTGCATCATACCCGCGCCGACTTGTACCGCGCGATGCTGGAGGCCTTGGGATTCACCCTCCTTGAGTGTCTTGAACTCTTCCGGCAGTGCGGTTTTTCTACCGAAGTGGTCCGTGCGATCGGGGGAGGCGCCAAGAGCGATATCTGGCTCCAGATTGGGGCGGATATTACCGGATTGTCCATCGAAAGGCCCGTCATTCCCGAGTCTGCAATCCTCGGCGCAGCAATGATAGCGGCCGTAGGGATGGGAGCCTTTTCATCTCTCGAAGAGTGCAGCGGGACGTTCTCCCAGTGCGCACGTGTCTTCCATCCGGACCCCGCGAACCATGTAACTTACGCAAAACTGAGTAGGATTTACAACGAACTCTACCGGCATATTTACCATCATGACCGGGCACTGAAGGACGCGGGGAGGAGTAATTATCAAGGCAAATAGCCAATTGGTGTTGGAGCCGTGGGCGGAGCGCCGCACACGGCTCGTGGCCGCAGCCGTTTCCGGCCAGGGAGAAACTCGCAGGATCGATCTCAACGGAAAGGTTGAATGGGACCGCTGACTTTAACTGGAGGAGAGGAAATTCTCTATGGCAACTCGACGTGCATTTATGCAGAAAGCTCTGGAAGGTTCGGCCGCTCTGGCGGCATACGGACTTTTCCCTTCCCGCGTGCTGGGAGCCAATGACCGCATCCGGATTGGACTGATCGGAGCCGGCGGACGCGGGACGCAAATTTTCCAGGCGGCGTTGAAATGCCCCAAGGTGGAGGGCGTGGCTGCGGCGGATGTTTACACGCGCCGTTTGGACGAACTGAAAGAGCACGTCCCCACGCTCAAGACCTACCGTGATTTTCGCAAATTGCTCGACGACAAAGAAATCGATGCGGTATTGATTGCCACGCCTCAACACCTGCACGCGCTGAATTTCGTTCCGGCCATCCAGGCGGGTAAAGACATTTACCAGGAAAAGACCATGGCGTTCAACCCCGACCACGCCAAGCGCATGCGCAAAGCGCTGGAGGGTTCCGAACGCGTCGTGCAGGTGGGCGTCCAATCCACCAGTTCACCCGCTGTCGCGCAGGTGCGCGAATACCTGAAGCCAGAGCACATCGGCCGGATCACGCAACTTCACACTTTCCACTATCGTAATGCTCCTTATGGCGGCTGGAAGCGCCCCATTCCGTCCGATTGCGACCTTCATCACGTGGACTGGAAGGCGTTTGAAGGCGAGGCGAAAGAGCATCCCTTTGACCCCAACCGACTGATCAATTGGCGCTTCTTCTGGGATTACTCTGGCGGGAACTGTTTCGAGAATCTGGTGCACCAGGTGGGATTCTGGTACAAGCTTCTGGACCTGAAAATTCCCCAGAAGGTTACCATGGTGGGCGCCAACTACATTTCGCCGGACATGCAGGTGCCCGACACCATGGACGTGAGCATGATCCAGCGGGAGAAAATCCTGTTCACCTGGAACTCCATGTTCGGCAACAACCTGATGGGCGCGGGTTATGACGAAGTGCTCGGCGACAAAGGGACGATTCTGCGCGACGAAAGCTTCAACGTTCGCTTCGTTCCTCAGGAACAGAAGGCTGTGGCCCCGAGCGTGGGCGAAGCGCCCGGCAAGGCTCCGGATATTGTCGGCATGAACGATATCAGCGTTCTGCACATGCAGAATTTCTTCGACTGCGTGCGCAGCCGCAAAGAAACCAATTGCCCCTTGGAACTGGGATTCCGCTCCGCGGTCGCCTGCCGGATGGCCGTGGAGTCTTACCGGCGAGGCAGAACTGTGAGTTGGGACGAAGAAAAGGAAGAGATTGTGTGACGCTGAAATCAGGTCGGCCTTCCAGTTGCTGCATCCGGACGGCAGCGACGCCCTCGCCGAAGGCAGTGGGAGGGCTGTATAACCTCTCCTACCCGGCGAACCTTAACCCGGTGGGCATATAGACGCTTCGCGTCTGAGGCGGCCGAAAGAAAAGGGGAAAGCCCCGACAAATAACGGTTGACCTTTGCGAAGAAGTGATTGTAATATTCACTTGACTTGATTGTTTTAATCGTTCCTGCCGAAGCTTGTTGTTTTATTTTCGAGCGAGGCACGGAAATCATTCCGGTGCCGCGGGATTGAGACAAAGCAGATAGGACTCGGTTTGGCCCATTAGCTCCGCACGGGGGTAACATCATGATCGCAGCTCATTCGGGGATCTCAATTGAATGGGCAAGAGTTGACTTAAGAAAGGTGCCGCATGTCGAGGGAGAGGTCCCTGGGCCGAAGTCGAAAGAAATGCACCGGCGTGCTTCCGCCATCATGAAGGGCTTTTCGAGCCAGGTAAAACTCTTCCCGGTGGTATTTGAAAGCGGCTATGGGTGCACTCTTACCGACGTGGATGGGAACGTTTATTTGGATTTTTCATCCGGGATTTATGTGACGACTTTGGGGCACTGCCACCCTAAAGTCACCAAAGCCGTGCAGCAAGCTGCCGGACAGTTGATGAATTGCCACGACTTCACCACTCCCGTGAAGCTCAAGCTGCTCGAGAAGCTCACGCAAGTTCTGCCCGGCGATTTAGCCGGCGTTCAGTTCTATGACAATGGAACCACTGCGGTGGAAGCTGCATTGCGGGTGTGCCGTGCCGCCACGCAGAAGCACGAATTCCTTTCCTGCTTCGGGGACTTCCATGGGAAGAGCGGGCACGCCGTGAGCCTGGCCCGAATGAAGCCGGTGAATGGCGCCACGCGCGCGGCGGGTTTCTATATGTTGCCGCGTCCCAATGCCTATCGACCGTTGTTTAAGAAAACGGACGGCATGATTGATACGGACGCCTACCTGGCCTATTACGACGAATTTATCGCCGAGGCCACAACCGGGCAAATCGCCGGAATCGTTTTGGAACCAATTCAAGGTTGGGCCGGGTCCATCTTTCCGCCGGACGATTTCTTCCCCAAGCTGCGGAAGTGGTGTGATGCCCGCGGCATCCTTTTCGTGGCCGACGAGGTTCTGACCGGCATGGGGCGGACGGGCAAGTTGCTGGCGATGGAGCATTGGAACACCCTGCCGGACGTTGTGACTTTGGGAAAGGGGTTTGGCAACGGATTTCCGGTGACGGCCATGGTGGTGCGCGAGCCCTATGCGCACAGCCTGGAGAACATCAGTGCTTCGACGAGTTACGGTGGAAATCCCATGGCGTGCGCCGCCGCGCTGGCCTCCCTTGAGGCGATTGAAGATGAGGGGTTGCTGGAGAATGCCCAGCGCCTCGAGACGTATTTTGCGAAGCGTTTGGCGCAGTTGATGTCTGACCATCCGATGGTGGGCGATGTGCGGTGCAAGGGCTGTTTAATGGGGGTGGAACTGGTTAAAGACCGAACCAGCAAGGAGCCCTTCGTGGAGGCCGGCGAGTTTATTTATAGGGAAGCGTTCCGGCACGGCTTGGCATGGATTCCCGCCGGTCATATTCTGCGCATGAGCCCGCCGATTGTGATGGATTTGGACGCGGCGGCGAAGTGCATGGACATCATCGACGCAGCCATTGGGGAAGCGGAACGCCATTTTGGGTATACGCGGTGATGTAGAGGCGGCTTTACGCCGCCAAATGGCGAGGTGAACTTGCCGCTACAAAAGCAAATTGACTTACTACTGTTATTTTGGATATATGCGGTAGGGAATTAGCGTCGCAGATCCGCGGCGGAATAAAACGTGAGAAAAATCAGGTTTGGGCTGATCGGTTGCGGCTTGATGGGGCGCGAGTTTGCGAGCGCCGTGGCGCGCTGGTGCCATTTGCCGGAGATGGAGGCGCGCCCGGAGCTGGTGGCCGTTTGTGACCGGAAATTCTACCCCGCGCACGGGGACGCCGCCCGGTGGTTCACCGAGAATTTCCCTTCGATCCTCCAGGTCACCCATGATTACCGCGAGTTGCTGGCAAACCCTGCGGTGGAGGCTGTCTACTGCGCGGTTCAGCACAATCTGCACCAGGAGTTCTATTGCGCCGCGCTCGAAAAAAGCAAACACCTGATGGGGGAAAAGCCCTTTGGCATCGATAAACCGGCGAACCGGGCCATTCTGCACACAATCCGCCAACACCCCGGGTTGCTGGTGCGCTGTTCGTCAGAATTCCCTTTTTTCCCGCCCGTGCAACGAATCGGCGACATGATTGAGCAGGCGGCCTTTGGCCAAATCCTCGAGGTCAATTGCGGCTTCCTTCACTCCAGCGATCTGGATCCCAGCAAGCCCATCAATTGGAAGCGGCAAGTGGAGTTCAACGGCGAGTATGGGTGCATGGGCGACCTGGGGATGCACGCCTGCCACGTTCCTTTCCGCGCGGGATGGCGGCCTCGCAACGTGCGGGCCATTCTCTCCAACATATTTAAGGAGCGTCCTGACGGCAATGGCGGCAGGGTTCCCTACTACACCTGGGACAATGCCACGTTATTCTGTGAGGCGGAATGTACCCCGGGCACGGGAGTGTTCCCTCTGACCATCAAGACACAACGGATCGCTCCGGGCGAGAGGAACACGTGGTATCTGGAGGTCCTCGGGACCAAGGCGTCCGCCCGGTTCACCACGAAGAATCCACGCCGTCTCGAATGGATCGAGTATCGCGGCGGTGAACAATCCTGGCAGCAGCTTGATATGGGGCAGGAAACAGCTTTCAAGACGTTTACTGGCGGGAATTTTGAGTTCGGGTTTTCGGACGCCATCCTCCAGATGTGGGCGGGGTTTGTGTATGAGTTGGTGGCGGGCAAGCCACTCATGAGGTTTGCGGGTTGCGTTACTCCAGAAGAGACTGCGCTGAGCCACGACCTTTTTACCGCGGCGTTGGAGTCGCATCGGCAATCGCAAGTGATTCAGCTTGGATAGGGAAGGGCACGGTTGAGGAGCCTTATGGCAAACATCCGATTGCAGCGTCTTTTTAATCGCAACGAGCGGGCCGTGATCGTCGCCATGGATCATTGCCTTTTTGACGGGCCGACGATGGGCATGATCGATCTGCCCAAGACGACCCGCCAGGTGGCGCCGTGTGTTGACGGCGTCCTGCTCTCGCCGGCCATGCTTCCCCACTGCCAGGATGCCTTCAATTACAAGGGTGCTCCCCTGGCCATCGCGCGTTTGAACTGGAGCACCACCTATTGCTTTAAGTTGAATTACAAGGACGGTGTGACGGTACCGGCTTTTTCGCCCGCGGAGGCGCTGCGACTGGGCGCGGACGTGGCGCTGATATCGTTGACGCTGGAGACCGGCAGCGAGTCCACGGATGCGCAGAACGTGGCGATATTTCGACAAGTGTGCCGCGAAGCCAAGGAATTAGGAATGCCGGTGCTGGGTGAATACTTTCCCGCCGAGGCCGAAAAGCTGAGCGCCGAGGATTTGCACAAGAAAGTGTACATGGGCACCCGGATCATTGCGGAGCTGGGCGCGGACCTGATCAAGACCTTCTACACCCAATCCTTCCGGGCGGTCACCGAGTGTTCACCCGTCCCCGTGCTGGGCCTGGGAGCGGCAAAGTTGCCAACCCAGCGCGCTGCTTTGCAACTTGCCTTCGACGAAGTCGCTGCGGGAGCGGGGGGAGTGGTGTTTGGGCGGAATGCCCTACAGGTTTCGAACCCCACGGCCTTCCAGCAGGCGCTGTGTGATGTTGTGAAGCGCGGAGTAACTCCGGATGAGGCGATTCGAAAGTATCAGTTGAGTTAGTTCTGGTCCTATACCGCCACTGCGCCCGAGTGGTATCAGACCGACACCCGTGACCTAAAGCCACCTTGTGTTTAACGACGAATCCGTACCAGCAATCCAAAGTTCTAACTGAGCCACGGGGCACTCGGAAACTATGCGGAACGGGCACGTCGCGGGATTGGGAATGAAAACGCCCTTTGCGGATACCAAAGGGGTGCATCCTGCCTGACGATGGGGAAATGCCCTCCCCACAATCCATGTGCTGGGATCGGGAACGCCCCGGTTGGCGCAATGCCTCCCCCGAAACGGGGATGGAGGAAATGGCCCCTCTGTCGCCTAACATTTACCAACGAATCTGCAGGGTCAGTCCGAACTTCTGGGTAAGCGACGGCCCACTCGGAAAGAACTCTTCCTTAGGTTAACGCTCATGCGGGGATCCCCTGGGCCAGTTGATGCGCCCCGCTCTGTGGCACCTGCTTCAGCTTCGATATTAGTGCCGCGTCTCCGGTGTAATAGAGCGCGGTCGAGGCAGGGCGCAGCGTCACTCGGAATTCGCGGGCATCCCGCCCCACCGTGCTCCTTGCAAAGAGGTCGTAGACTTCCTCCACTTGCCGCGGAAGGCGAAAGGTTCGATCCCCACCCGCCACCGTGTGGACCGCCAGGAGATCCCGGGTGGCATACAACACGTCACCCTCACGGTTGTACAAATGCACCCCGGCGAAGCCCGCAATCCCACGCAACACGGGAGCCGGCAAATTGGGAGCGGCAACGTAGATGGAAGTCCATTGGGGGAAACTCTTGACGCCCATGCCCGGCTGGCAGTTTCCCTGGGAAAACACCACTTGCCCCAGCACCCGGGCTTCCGGGTCATCAAGGTAAAAGATGGGGCTCAATTTGTTGTTGGTTCCCCAGAAAATGTCCTGCGGCAGGTCCCTGGTGATCGGGTGGGTGAAATCGACGATGTGCGCGAGCGGTCCCCAGGGTTGCTTCCCCATGGCAAACTTGAACCCTGTCAGTTCCCGCATGTTTTCCAGGGATGGCTCCTCTGCGAGGTATCCGGGCGCATAAATCCACAGCGCCACGCGACCATCTTTCCGCAGTTGTGAATTCAAGGCTCCCCGCCGGCTCGCATCCAAGCGCCAGGGATTGAGGAAGACATAGAGTTTATAGGGCTTCAAACGCCCTTCGATGAAATCCTGCAACAGGTAGACGTCAAAGGGTGCGCCGGTGCGCGGCAGGCCCCAAAGGCGCTGTTGGAAAATTGCCGGGAGATCCAAATTGATGCGTGGGGATTCATAGATAAAGTTCTCGTCATCCAACAACACGGCGATTTCCGCGCTGGGCGCGCATGGCGTTTGAAGGAGAAATTCGCCGAGCTCCCGAAAGCTCCGGAGCCAGGGCGCAAACGCCGGTTCGCTGGTGGGATCGATGGAATCAAACAGCCACCACATGCCCTGGCCATGGGTGACCACCTGAGCGAAGTTGCGCTGCAATACGGCAACACTTTCCGAAAGGGAATTGACGTGTCCGTAATTGGGGTCGTGGTTGATGTGCGTCCGCGTGTCGTCCTCAATAATGCAGAGCTTGCCGTGCAACCGGACCGACTCGGCGGGCTGCATGGCGGGCGCGTCACCCCCGATGCCGCGAAATCCATAGCTGTAAGGGCCCACCAGGAAGTCCACGTGAGGCGAGGCCAGAACGCGTCGCAGGCCCAAATGACCGCTACGCTGATAGGTGGAGTAGTCGCTTTCCGGCCTCTCCGCGAAGAAGCCTCCGTTCCATGCCAGGTCCATCAGGTAACCATAGAAAGCGCCTGCCAGCTTTGTCCCGTCCGTCGCCTCCTTCACGGTACGGCAGAAATCGATGACCAGGTCAGCGCTCAGGTCCGCAAGGCACTGGTAGTAGTCGATGACGTTGCGTTCGCGCGCCGGATCGCGGAATGAGTAGAGCCGGGTTTGGAGTTGTTCGTCCGCAGAGGGAACCTCCGCCAGCTCGAAGTTGATCCCGGGATTATGCCAGGCGGCGCGGAACTCGGCGGGGTCGTCGTGGTAAGTGTGCCGGAGCCAGGAGCGGAAGTGTTGCCGCATCGGCTCGCTGTAGTCGCTGCACAGCGAATACATGGAAGTCTCGCCCTTCACCCATTCTCCGGTGTGTCCGGCGCCCGGCTGGAAGGCCGTGATCCGATGGATAAGGCCGGTGCGCTTGAGGTGGGCGACGAGGGCCTTGAGGAACTCGTTCACTTGCTTCCGCCATACCTCCGAAGCAAAGGACTGGGCCACCGGCCTCCCGTCCGACGCGATTTCGCACTCCCCCGGGTAAGCCTTCAGCCACCAGTCGCCCGGCTGGAATTCGAAGTGCAAGCGGAGATGAAAGCTGGCTTGCGGGTCAACGTCGATAATCCTCCCGTAACGGGCTTCTACGGTGGAGAAATCGAAAGGGTCGGACCTCCCGGCCTTGGGCTCGACCCATTCGAAATCTTTCCCGGCATCGAAGGCATAAATGTGAATTCCCGCCTCGGCCACGGCGCGGGCGTGTTCAGCATCCCGCCAGCCTTCCGTCAGGGGAGGGCTGACCCAGCACATCCCTGCGAAAACCGGCTCACCGTTGAGGAAGAGCGTGGGGGTTCCGTTATGGGACCTAACCTGGGCCAGCAGGGGAATGCCCTGTAGGTTCGTCGAGTCCGACCAACCTTCATGGCCCTTGCTAACAAGCTCTGTCATTCCGGCAATGGATAGAGGAAGCACTTTCAGAACATCGCGTCTGTGCATGGAGGACCCTCGTGGTCGATCGCGCGGGAGGGCGTGTTTGAGATTAATACCCTCGGCCCATGGGGGGAGAGGGTGGACCGCAGTCAGCGCTTTCTCCGGCCGAGGGGGCGCGGCCGGGCACGGAAATCCCTGCGTGGGTGCGTCCCCTTTACGGCCAAACTTGGTTCAGAATCATCGCCAGCCGGACACCCGCCTTGGCAATTTGCTCGTTGATGGTGGATCCAACGGCGTCGACGTAAGGCTGCGATATTTGCTCATGAAGTTTCAGAAAGCGCGTCGAGGCGTGGTCGGCGTCGCTGCATGCGTGCACGGGCACGGGCTTCTCCACGGGAATAGGTACGGGCAGGTCGCCGTACACCACCGAATCTGCCAGTTCGTGGCCTTCCCAAGCCCAGGCATCGAGATTGATTCCCTCTTGTTCCCAGGCTTTGTCACGCGAAGCGAACTGGCCATCCAGCGAGTCCGCCCACTGCGTTACGGGTTGCGTTCCCTTCACCCGCAGGACGATTCCGGAATCCCAGATGGCGTGGAGATTGGGCGCATAGGATTCCGTCTGCGGGTTTCTTTCCACCGGGACGTCGCCAAAGAAATCCACCGGAACGCAATTGCCTCCCAGGTCGTTGTTGGTGACGTCGTGCAGGGGTTGGTGCATGTCCCCCACAAAATGGATGATGAACCGGAGGGCATCGGCGCGCGAGCGGGGGTCGGTGGAGTCGCTGCGCAGCAACTCGAGTTGATGCTGAATGGCGCTGGTCACGCAGCCGGTGGAAGCTGGGCAGGACTCCGCGAGGGCGCTGTGGGGGGCGTCGCGGGGAATGTCAATGTAGTGCCACGGGCTGGCTTCCGGCCGCAACTTCCGGAGGTCGTCGGCCCAGGTCGCCGAATCCGCCATTAAATCGAGGCCCTGGCTCGAGCAATAACGAGGCAGCGCCGGATCAATCGGCTGGCTCTGCAGGAGCTTGTTCGCCATTTCCAGAGCGTGCGCGTTCATGTGCTTCTCGGCAATCATGGCCACCGCTTGGTGACCCTCGCACCCCCACGGCCAGGCCCGCATTGGGGAAAAAAGCAAGATAACCACCGCGCCCAACACCCCGAGGCCGGCCCGTCTGCACGTTGATCGACTCAAGCAGTTGAATTCCATTGCTCCCCCCATGATATAAGATCTGCTGCGAGAATTTAGACTCATAAGATACGTGCTGAGCACCAAGATGTCAAAAGGTGGGGGAGTGGATTACACCACTGTCTGGTACAAGGGAATAATGTCCATATCACGATACGACGCGGCTGGAGTTAAAGGGACTGCCGGTTTTGCCGATGAAAATAGAGCGCAACTTTATGGCTTGAGCAGTGTTCTGAGTATAGCGGAAAAAGAGGGATGAAAAGCCATGGCACACGTGTTGAAATCGAGGCGCCAGAACAGAAGTGTTCCCCGCGCATGCCGATCTGTGCTGGATTTGTGTACGGGGGAATGCTGGCGGGGTGGGTACTGGGCCTTTATGAAGCTGTTCTGCTGTACACGCGACCACGATACAGCGTTGGGGCAAGGCCCGATTTGGGTCCTCCCATCTTCCTCGTGGCCCCTCTGACCGATCTGCTGGCGTTTGGACTCTTGGGCCTCGTCTTGGGCTACTTTGCAGAAAAGAGTGATTCCCCAGCCGGGTCGGAGGTGCGGAGGTTTTGCACGGCGGGGTTGGGCTTGGCCGGCGGGTTTGCGTGGGGAGTTACCTTCCTCCGCCTCTGGTGGGACGAGAATCCCAAGCTTATCTTCCTCGCGCTCGTGGTAATCGCGGGAGGAATAGGCGTATCTCTGCTTTCGGCCGCTGCCCTTCGGAAATGGGAGCATCGCCGTGGCGGGATCACCCCCACGGAGAGTGCGCAGTGGATCCGCAGGTTGAGAATTGTGGCGGTGAGCATAGGGGTCATCCTGCTAGGTTGCGTGGCAGTGTATGAAGTTCGCGGGCCTGACCTGATTTCGAGCCCACCTGCCCGTCTCACGGATAGCGCGGCGAGGCCGAACATCATTTTGATTACGATCGATGCTGCGCCCGCGAATCACTTCTCGTGTTACGGCTATTCCCGGAAGACCACTCCGAACCTTGACAGGCTCGCCACAGGGGGGGTGCAGTTTGAGAATGCCATTGCGCCGTCTTCCTGGACGCTCCCTTCATTTGCTTCCATGTTTACCGGTCTATTGCCCCATCAGCATGGGGCCGACAGCCGGTCTCCTTTGCCGGAGCGTTTTCCAACCCTGGCCATGGCCCTGAAATCGGCGGGCTACCAGACTGTGGGATTCAACGCCAACCTGGCGTACGGGCAGACGAGCCAGGGTATCGCTCGAGGCTTTGATCTGTACGAGGATGGGTCCGAGAACCTCCGGCAGAACTTCGCGCAAACGATGTACGGCCGTGCGTTCGTGAGGTTCGTCTACATGCCCTTTGTCGAACCTGATTGGCCGGAGCGTCAAAGTGCGGAAGAGATCAATCGCAAAGTGCTCCGCTGGTTTCCGCACCGGACGCCCGGGCCCTACTTCCTCTTCATAAACTACTACGATGTGCATTTCCCATATTTCGCGCCGCGGCCATTTGCCAAGCGCTATGGCGAACTGCCCCACGAGGTTGCGCAACAGATCGATAGCGATGTCCACGGGGTCGCCCCCCCCGCCATTACCCCGGCAGAAAAGGCCTATCTCGTAGCGGGATTTGACAACACGCTTGCTTACGCCGACAGTCAAATCGCGGTCCTGATGCAGTTTTTGGCGAAAACCCCTGACTGGTCCAACACGGTGGTTATCATCACGTCGGACCACGGCGAAACGCTCGGGGAACACGGCCACTTTGGACATGGATGGAGTTTGTCAAGTGAGCTTGTGCATGTGCCCCTGATCATTCTCGGCCCGGGCGTCCCCGCGGGTTTGCACGTCCATGACGTGGTAGGCACCCGGAGACTGTATGCCACGATCCTCGACTTGGCGCAGGGAGGCACGACAGGATCCCTGCGGGCTGCCTCTTTGCAGAACTATTGGTCCGGCAAGCAGGATTCTATCTCGAAGGCGACCCTGGTGATCTCAGAGGTTAACTCCCCGACCCTCGACCCTCGACGGCAGAACTCGTATATCAGCCTGAACACACCGCAGTGGCATTGGATTCTGGATGCCCACGGCCACTCGCAACTCTTCGACTGGGTCAAAGATCCTCAGGAGAATGCTGACTTGGCGGGCTCACCCGAGGCAGGCAAAGTGGTGGAAGCCCTCGAGCGGGCCTTACACGAACGATTAATGGCTTCCCCCCGCCCCTGGGCGGGATTGTCCTACCTGCAACCCGTGGGGCTGGGGATTTCACCCCCCGCCAGCCCCCGGGATCGCGACTTGCTGGACAGCCTCCCCTATCAGTAGCCGCCTATTGCTGCGGCCTATTCCCTAAATTCTGTTCCCTACAACCTGATTCACCGGGGCTGCTTCCTTGCGGCCGAAGAGTCCTTGCATCCATTTCTGGAACGAGTCGAGGTAGGTGTAATAGACAGGCGTGATATAGAGGGTGATGAGCTGGGAAAAGACCAAGCCGCCCACCACGCACAGGCCCAGGGGGCGGCGTGACTCCGCGCCGGCGCCAAAGCCCAGCGCGATGGGCAGGGTTCCCATCAGCGCCGCCATGGTGGTCATCATGATGGGCCGGAAGCGCACCAGGGCTCCATAGTAAATGGCTTCCTGCGTCGTCTTGCCGGCATTTCGTTCCGCATCGAGGGCAAAGTCGATCATCATGATGGCGTTCTTCTTGACGATGCCCACCAGCATGATGATTCCCACGAATCCGTAGAGGTCGAGTTCCTTGCCGAAGTACATCAGCGTGAGCAGGGCGCCCAGCGCCGCGGAAGGCAGGCCGGAAAGAATCGTCAGGGGGTGAATGAAGCTCTCATAGAGAATCCCCAGCACGATGTAAATGACCAGGATGGTGATGACCAGCAGCAGGCTTAAGCCGACCAGGGAGGACTGAAACTGCTGCGCGGTGCCTTCGAAGTTGGCGCTGAGGTCGGAGGGGAGAGTTTGCCGGGCGATCTGCTCGACGCGATTGACGGCATCGCCGAGGGAGGTGCCGGGCTGCAAATTGAACGACACGGTGACGGAGGGCAATTGTCCCGAGTGATTGACCGCCAGCGGGCCGAGTGACTGGGTGAATTTGGAAACCGCGCTGAGCGGCACCAGCGGGCCGCTGCTGGAGTGGATGTAAAGCAGCGAGAGCGACTGTGGGTTCATCTGGTAGCTGGGGAGCAGCTCGGCGACCACCCAATACTCATTGTTAGGGGTATAGATGGTGGAAATTTGACGCGAGCCGTAAGCCGTTTCCAGAGCGTTCTCCACCTGGTAGGCGCTCACCCCCAGGGCGTTGGCCTTGTCGCGGTCGATCTCCACATTCACTTGCGGGTTGCTGACCTGGAGGTCGGTGGTTACATCCTGGAGCCCCGGGACCGAGCGCAGTTCGCCTTCCAGCTTCAGGGCTTCGGGGTAAAGTTCCTTGGTATCCGGCCCTTGAAGCGTGAACTGGTACTGGCTCTTGGTCAGGCGACCGCCGATTTCAATCGGGGGTGGATTCTGCATAAAGGCCATGACGCCGGGAACCACGAAGAGCCGGGGGCGCAACTCTTCCAAAACCTGGTCGGTATCGAGGTAGCGAAATTTCGGGTCGTGCGGATAGGGAATGTGCAGCCGGTCCTTGAACCAGTTAACCATCTGCCTGCGGCCGCTGGGGCGTGCCTTCAGGTTGAGGAAGAAGAAGCCGGAGTTCCCGCCCCCGCCCGGCCCGCCCGCGCCCGCAAACGACATGACGTTTTCCACGTTGGGGTCCGCCATCATCAGACCGTTGAGGGCCTTCTGGTGCTCTTTCATGGAATCAAAGGAGATGCCCTGCTGCGCCATGGAGATCCCGAAGATGAAGCCGCTGTCTTCGCTGGGAAGGAATCCCTTGGGGATGCGGATGAAAAGCCAGGCGGTGACGGCAATGATGGCCAGGGAAAACAGCAGGGTGACGAAACGGTGCCGCAGGACTTTCTGCAAGCTCCAATCGTAGGCAGCCAGCATGCCCTGGTGGCCGCGCTCGAAAAGGTTGAACAGAAAGCCGTGCTCTTCCGGCTTGGCATGGCGCAGGAAGCGGCTGCACAGCATGGGCGTCAGCGTGAGCGAGACCACGCCCGACACCAGGATCGCCGACATGATGGTGACGGAGAATTCGTGCAGCAACCGTCCCATGATGCCTCCCATGAAAAGCACGGGAATGAAGACTGCGGCCAGCGAGAGGGTCATGGAGAGAATGGTGAAACTGATTTCGCGCGAACCTTGCAGCGCCGCTTCCAAAACGCCCTCGCCCATTTCCAGATGACGCACGATGTTTTCCAGCATGACAATGGCGTCGTCCACGACAAAGCCCACCGCCAGCACCAGCGCCATCAGGGAGAGATTGTCGACCGTGTAACTCAGCAGGTACATCACCGAGAACGTGCCCACAATCGACATGGGCAGCGCCAGGCTGGGAATGATGGTGGCGGAAATGTTGCGCAGGAAGAGGAAAATGACCAGCACCACCAGGCAGAGCGTCAGGTAGAGCGTGAACTTGACGTCGTCCACGGAGTCGCGAATGGAAATCGAGGCGTCGTAAAGGGTGGAGAGATAGATGGATTGCGGGATCTCTTTGCGAAAGGTGGGCAGCAGGCGCTGGATGTTGTCCACCACCTCGATGGTGTTGGTGCCGGGTTGGCGTTGGATGGCCAGCACCATGGAGCTGACGCCGTTGTACCAAGTGGCCACCTTGTTGTTCTGCACGCTGTCGATGACCTGGCCCAGCGCTTCCAAACGCACCGGCGCGCCGTTGCGATAAGCGACGATGAGGGGACGGTAAGAAGCGGCGTTCCGGAGTTGGCCGTTGGCCTGCACCACGAAAGATTTGTGCGTGCCGAAAAGAGTTCCGGTGGGCAGGTTGACGTTGGCATTCTTGACCGCGTCCGTCACCTCATCAATGCCGATGCCGCGCGCGGCCAGTGCCCGGGGATCAAGCTGCACCCGCACGGCGTATTTCTGCGCTCCATATAATTGCACTTGCGCCACACCGGTGATCATGGAGATGCGCTGCGCCATGAGCGTGTCAGCGTAGTCATCGACGGTGGAGAGGGGAAGGGTGTCAGAATAGACCGCCATGTAAAGGACCGGTTGGTCCGCCGGGTTCACCTTCTGATAGGAGGGCGGGGTGGGCATGTCGGCCGGGAGCCGCGATTGCGAACGGGCGATGGCGGCCTGCACGTCCTGCGACGCGGCGTCAATGTTGCGGCTCAGGGTGAACTGTAAGGTGATCAGCGTGCCGCCCTGCGTGCTCATGGAACTCATGGATTCCAAGCCGGCAATGGTGGAAAACTCGCGCTCCAGCACCGTGGCCACGGCGGAGGCCATGGTCTCCGGGCTCGCGCCCGGCAGGACGGCGCTCACTTGAATGGTGGGATAATCGACGTTGGGCAGATCGCTGACCGGCAGTTCCCGATAGGCAATGATCCCAAAAAGCAGAATGGCCAGCATCGTGAGCGTCGTCATGATGGGCCGGCGGATAAAGAGTTCAGCAAGGTTCATAAGAACAGTGGCCAGTGGTTAGTGGCTAGTGGATCGTTACTCGTGTCGAGGGATTGGTGGCCAGTGGCAAACCACGAGCCACTAACCACTAACCGCTGCCTTTCTTTATTTCCACTTTGGATCCCGGCCCCAGCAGCAACTGGCCGTCGGTCACCACGGTTTCGCCCGGAGCCACGCCTTTCTCAATCACCGTTTCACCCTGCACGGTTTCCCCCACGGCCACCGGCCGGAGGTCGGCAGTAGAGTCGGCCTTCACGACGAACAGGTACTTGCCCACCTGGCCTGTCTGTACCGCCTGCGAAGGCACCACGGTGGCGTTGAGCTGTAAAGTCAGCCGCATGACGACATTAACGAACTGCCCGGGCCAGAGCCGATTGTCGGGGTTCTGAAACGTAGCGCGCATTTTAATGGTGCCCGTGGCGGTGTCCACGGCGTTGTCAATAAACGTGAGCTGGCCCAGGGCCGGTGGCCGCGAATCGTTGGGAACCCGCGCCTCCACCACAAGCGGTCCCCGCGCCTGGTATTCTTTCACCTCGGTAAGGAATTGCTCCGGCACCGCGAAGGTCACATAGATGGGGTGAATCTGATTGATGACCACCAGAACCGTATCATTCACTTTGGCGATATTACCGGGATAAACTTGATAACTCCCCGTGCGGCCGTCGAGGGGAGAGTAGATGGAGCAGTAGCTCAAGTTTATCTGGGCGTTTTCGATGGCGGCTTGGTCAGCGCGGACGGTGGCTTCCTGAGCTTGCGCCGTGGTACGGATGGTGTCGTACTGATCTTTCGAGATGATGCCTTCCTGAAAGAGCTTGTTATTTCGCTCGGCCTGGGCCCGGGCGTTGGCCAGTTGCGCCTGGTCGCGCGCCAGGTTGGCCTCAAGCTGGTCTAGCGCCGCTTGGAAGGGGCGGCGATCAAGGGTGAAGAGCAGTTGGCCCTTCTTGACGTCCTGGCCCTGCGTAAAATAGGCGCGCTCGATTTCACCCGCAATCTGGGTGCGCACCGAAACATTCGAGTAGGCTTCCACGTTGCCGATGGCTTCCACTTGCAGCGGCACGCTCTTCACCGTGGCCTTCGCTACCGTAACCGGAACGCGGAACTCCATCATCATGCCTTCCGATTTCACCGGCTTGGATCCACACCCCCCCAGCATCAGCAGGCACGCGAGCAGCGCGCCAACGAACCACGCCCGGGCAGCGGCGCGGAGTGCGTTGGGGTTTCTCGGGGGAATGACGGCGAGGAATTCCATGTCCTGGCTTCTCCTGGTTCTGACTTCTCCGGGTTGCGGGCAATACTCCAATGTTACTTGCTTGCGATTACCTCGCAATGAAAGAACGCGATAACTGTACTTCCAAGTCACTGCCGCGTCAACGTGATGGGTGGGACGAACTGACAAAATGCCCACCAGGCAAACGCCTGCGCGCAAACGCAGGTTCGGACTCTCACGGTTCACACTAATAATCGGATGCCCCTGGCACAGATCGTAGCCAGAACCGCGCCTCAAAATTTGAAAACCGACGGGCGGGTGTATAGTTGCTCGGGCCGGGGATCGACATTCCGGAGAAATTCCGGCTGGACCGCAACTTTGCCGAAGGGGGAAGGCCATGAGACGAAGGAAATTCTTGCATCAGGTTGCCGCATCGCTCGCGTCAGCGCCTTTGGTTTCACGCGCGGGCTTAATGGGGGATGATCAAACTTCTCCACGAAGTGGAGGCCCTATAGGGGTGAATTCCGCACGACAACTTTTCATTGACGACTTGCTGATTGCCGAATCGCGGGGCACACGCTTGGTGGTGAACCGCCCCGACCCTACCGGCGAGCGCTGTGTGGTTGCGGAAAAGCCTTGGGAGGGTCTGGGCGTCTGGGGATATAACTCGGTGATGGAAGACCAGGGCGTGCTGAAGTTGTGGTACGACGCCATCGCCAGCGATGGAAGCCGGTGGTGCTGCCTGGCGACTTCCCTTGATGGGATACACTGGGAGAAACCCAACCTCGGGATCGTCCCATTTCAGGGGCAGAGAGATACGAACATTGTTTTTCCGCCGGAACGCATGTCTCACGAACCCAATTGTGTGTTCAAGGATACGAACCCCGCTTGCCCCCCGGGGGAACTGTACAAGATGGTGGCCACCCTGCATCCTCCCGGAAGCAAGAGTGGAACATACGTGGCCGCATCGGCCGACGGCCTGCATTGGAAGCTCCTGAAGGAGGAGCCGGCCTTCCGCTCGAGCGACACCAACAACATCTGCTTTTTTGACAATCGCCTTGGCCGCTATGTGGGTTACGTGCGGATGTGGGACACCATGCGGAAAGTGGGCCGGTGCGAGTTTGACGACATCACCGATTGGGGTAAGGAGCAGTCGGTGTTTTCCTACGATGCCGAGGATCTGCGTGGATTGGACACCCAGATATTTTCCAGTACCGCTTTTGCGCAAGGTGGGTCAGCCGTCAAAACAAAGCCCGCGATGGATTTCTACACTTCGGCCACCTGGAAATATCCGCGCGCCGAGAATGCTTATCTCATGTTTCCCTCCGCCTACTACCACTTTCAGGAAGATTGGGCGCGGCGGAGGGGGACAACCGATCCCCGGAATGACGGAACTCTCGACATCCAGTTTGCCACCAGCCGGGACGGCAAAAGCTGGAAGCGCCTCGACCGGCATCCCTTTATTCGATTAGGTGCGGCGGGGGGCTTCGCCAATGCTACCGCCTATATGGCCTCAGGAGGTATCTGCCGTCCAGAGGAGATCTGGTTCTATTATGGCGTTTCGGACCATACCCACGGGAACTACGATCCGGCGCGCGACAAATTCCTTGGAACCATCACTCGCGCGCGCCTGCGCCTCGACGGGTTTGTGTCCGTGGATGCGGAGTATACGGGCGGCGAATTCACCACTCCGCCCTTGCTGTTCTCGGGCAGCCAACTCACCCTCAACACGGACACGAGCGCCGGCGGACATGTTCGCGTGGAACTTCAGAATGAGTCAGCCCAACCCCTCGCGAGATTTTCGGCGGAGGAGTGTGACCCCATCAACGGAAACTTCATCCAAGAGGTCGTTTCCTGGCATGGCAACCCTTCCTTGCAGGCTTGGGCAGGAAAGCCCGTTCGTCTGCGCTTTGCAATGCGCGATGCGAAGCTCTACTCATTTAAGTTTGAATGAGGAAGGGCAGGGCTCACTCGACAACGTGCCACCGCACGCCATGGCGGTCTGCGAGCTCAATGGCATAGCGAATCGAGACGGCGATTGAATACGAGGGCCGCAACGAATCTCTCTTGTCGACCACGCCGATCACGCCACCACCCGGGCCGTACACGGGACTGCCGCTGTTTCCCGGACGCAAATGGATATCCACCATCAAAGCTTCGCTTGCAGAAGAATTGACATCGTTATCCTCGAGCCGCGTCCTGCCGTGCCAGGTAACGCGGCCTGCCTGCGTAACCGGCTGCCACGAAAAGGCGGGATAGCCGGTGACCCATACTTCTGTCCCCTCCGCCACCGCATGCGCATCAAGCGTCGCATAAGGCGGCTTATCCCCGGGGTTTCGAAGGAGTGGCCGCTCGGTTTTCAATAAAGCCAAATCATTTGGGCCGTCGATTCCGACCACCTCGCAGGGAACTGCCTGGGCGGTTCGAGAATCGTTAATGGTCAGCTTGGCGAGGATCTTCGCTCCAGGCGCCTTTTCCAGGCACCGCCGGGCGTCTTCCACCACGTGCGCATTGGTAATGAGATATCCCTCTTCATCAATCAGGAAGCCCGTGGCCGAACACGCGTGGTTCTGCTCCTTGTCCGCCGGGCCGACGGCAACAAGTTGGACGACCGATCGCCAGGTACGGTCTTCCTGCGGCGGCACCTTAACTCGGCCCTCTGCCTGCGGAGATTGGCCGGCGATGGAAGGTGAAAGGCAAACCAAAAGGCAAAAGGCAAATTTCAAAAGGCAAAAGGAGATACGCGCTAGCTTTGGCCGGGAGCTAGGGATCACAAACGACGGACGACCGACACCTCTGGCGAGTTCGCCAGCCCTGCGCCCGGCCCCTTTAGGCTGCGAGTTGTTCATTGCGTTGTTCTGCACAATACCTTGGCAATTTCAAAAACCGTGAAGTAGATAATGGCAAAAAGTAGAAAGATGAGAGACGCTCGCCTGAGCCCGCGCGTTCTGATGATGTAATAGGGAACAATGAGGGGCCATGCGAAAGACATGAAGAATCCCATATCCCAAACCCGCATGACGCGCCGTTCTCGGCTATCTATTTCGAGCCAGTAACAGGTCAGACAAAAGAAAGAGATGTATGAGAAAACAGAGGAAGGTCCCGGCATGTCTGAATTTCGGGCAAAGCAGATACCCCTTTCCACCTGGCCAGCGACGACTAACGCCAGAATCAGGAGGGCCGCGATTCTCGCTGCAATGGACGCTTCTTTCATCACCCACTCGCTGTCAGTCTTAGACTTTGAATGCCTCCACCACTATTAGATACCCAAACTTCGCAGGTTATGTACACTGTCACTCTTAAGCGAACGCCTACCCCCTTGCAACGGACCACTGACGACGGACTACTGGCCAACCTTACCAATCCTGCACGCTTCCATCCCTGCGCCGCGCGGTGGGCAGATACGCGCGCTTATAAGGATATTTCTGCGCCAACTCCTCATTTACGTCGGTCCCCAGGCCGGGAGTGTCGCGCACCATCATGTAGCCGTCTTTGAACTCCGGCGCGCCGGGCAAGACTTCTCGTGTGACTTCGGAGAAGAAGACCATCTCCTGGATTCCGAAATTAGGGATAGAGACATCCACGTGCACATTGGCAGCGTGCGTTGGGGGAGCGATGTCGCCCGGACCGTGCCAAGCCGTCTTGACCTGGAAAGCTTCGGCCAGCGCGGCCACTTTGCGGGCGTTGGTGATGCCGCCGATATGCCCCAAGTCGCAGCGAATGAAATCGATCAACTGTTCTTTGATAAGCGGGACGCAATCCCAGAGCGTATTGAAGAGCTCGCCCATGGCGATGGGGGTGGTGGAGTGTTGGCGAATCAGCCGGAAGCTCTCTTTGTACTCTGGCCGCAGGGGATCTTCGAGAAAGAACAGGTGGTACGGCTCCAACTGCTTCGCCAGACGTGCGGCTTCTACCGGCCCAAGTTTCTCGTGCACGTCGTGGAGCAATTCCACTTCCTCGCCGAGTGTCGCGCGCAGGTGTGCGAAAAGTTTGGGCATGACGCGCAGATACGGCCCCGGCTCAAAGAGTTCGGTGTGCGGCATGTCAGCTTGTTGGGGAACGCGGCCGGCGATCTCTTCCGATTTCTTCCTCTCGGCCGTGCCGTACGTTCCCTCCAGTCCGGGAATAGCCACCTGCGCGCGAACACATAGGAAGCCGCGCTCCATGGCGCGCCGCACGGCGTCTTCGACCTCGGTAAGGTTATTGCCGGCAGCGTGGGTGTAAGCGAGCGCACCCAGGCGCGTGCGTCCGCCCAGCAATTGATACACCGGCATGCCCGCGCGCTTGCCCTTGATATCCCACAGCGCCAGGTCGATGCCGGCGAGCGCCGTCATTTGCACCGGGCCGCCCCGCCAGTAAGGGCCGCGATACAGGTATTGCCAGATGTCCTCGATGGCCTCCGGGTCGCGCCCGATCAGCAACGGCGCAAGGTGCTTTTCCAGCGTCGTGGCCACGGCAAGTTCACGCCCGTTCAGCGTGGCGTCGCCCACTCCGTAAAGCCCCGGTTCGCTGGTCAGGATCTTTACCAGCACGTAGTTGCGATCCGGGGAGGTGACGATAACGCGCACGTCGGTAATCTTGAGGGGCGGCAGACCCGCCGTGGAGGTGGGTGGCGCCGCCCCACCCCAGGCCGTTTCTCGCGCCAAAACGGGCTTGGCGAGCGCCGTGGCTCCGGCGAGTTTCAAGAATCCCCGGCGGTTCGCGGGTTGAGCTTTGGGTGGCATAGAACCTCCTGTGCGGCGATTAAGGGTGACGATTGGCTCTGTTCGAAATGCCAAGGGGTTTTCACACAGGCCATTCTAACCCGAGGAAGGGGCGCGCGGACCTATTCTGTTTGGTCTGCGGTTCTTCCCAGCCCATAAGGATGAGCCGCGAACCTGCAGATCAAGTCCGCACTACACCTGATGTAACCCGGGGATTGAAAACGGCTATGGCCGGGGCGCCGGTTTGGCGGAGGCCGTCAGGCGTTTCAGCGCGATGTTCAGGTTTTGCACGCTGGGCTGGTCAACCTTGACGATGATGTCGGAAGGTTCAAAGCCCGGGGCTTCAATGTGCAGGGTGTGCTCGCCGACGGGGAGTTGGAAAGGGCCGAGTTGGTCAGATGTGCCCGCGTAAATGCCATCAAGCGTGACGCGCGCCTTAGGTGGGTTGGTTTCGAGGATCAGTGCTCCCACGCTTTCCCACTCGTAACCGGCGTTTAGGTTGCAGCCGGATTGGCAGGGATTTTCACTGCGATAGGGACTGACCCACCAGTACTTGGCGGGAACGTCGAGAGGCGAACTGGACGACGGGTAAAGACCGGGACCACCAAAGCCATAGTACCCACCGTACCCAGCGTACCCTCCCCCCCGTCCGTAACTGGGCGAAGAGGCGCTGTACGAGTGGCCGCCACCTCCTCTTCGCTGAGCGAAGACCGGGAAGCATGCCAATAAGAACATCAGGGATAAACAAGAGATGCTACGGGGATTCCGGCTCATATGGCCTCCTCCATGGGAGCCCAATTGCCTCTTACCCGTCTTGATTGTAACATCGTGGCGGTTCAATTGCGAATCCTTCCGCCATCTAGTGGATGCCGTGAGGCGCGCAGCGGTTGCCTTATCGCCGTAATCAACTGAAATATCAACAAGATCCGGGGATGGCACGGAAGGAGGGTGGGGGCAATTCCATGCCCCAGCGCAGGCCGCCGCCTCGTGGCGGAGGCATGAATCCCGATTGGGCTTGACGCTATTTTCGGTAGTGGGCTAACGTGATAGGGTTGCGCTTGAATCGCGCATCGTCGTCGAATTGACCGTGGAAGATGTCTCGCGGCGAGTGTCCGACGGGAATTCCTATGGATCTTTTTGAACTCACCAAAAGCCTGGTCAACATGGCCTCGGTCACCGGTCATGAGAGGGCCTGCGCGGAATTTGTAAAAGGGTACCTCCTTCAATTGGGATTTCAGGCAGAACTGATGCCCGTGTCGCGTGACCGGTCGAACGTGTTTGCCACCTGGGGGAAGCCGGACGTGGTGCTGAGCACGCATATGGATACCGTGCCGCCCTTTTTCCCGGCGCACGAAGATGCGGACCACATTTACGGCCGCGGGTCCTGTGACGCCAAGGGAATTCTGGCCGCGCAGGTGTCCGCCGCGGAACGCCTCAAGAAAGATGGCGTTGAGGATTTCGCCCTGCTTTTCCTGGTGGGCGAAGAGACTGTCAGTGATGGCGCGCGCGAAGCCAACCTGCACCCGCGCGGCTCGCGCTACATCATTAATGGCGAGCCGACAGAAAACAAGCTGGTGATTGGCAGCAAAGGAATTCTGCGGATCGACCTTCGGGCGCGCGGCAAGATGGCGCATTCCGCTTACCCGCACCTGGGCGTAAATGCCATTGACAAGCTCCTGGACGTGCTTGCAGACGTCCGTAAGATTTCGCTTCCGGTCAGCCCGGTGCTGGGGCCCTCTACGATGAATATCGGCATCATCAACGGAGGCCGCGCGGCCAACGTCGTACCTGACGAAGCCGTGGCGCAGATTCTGATCCGCATCGTGGAGGATTCCGAACCCCTGCGGCGGACGATTACGGAAATTGTCGGCGACCGTTGCGAGCTCGTCTTCGTGCGTGACACGCCGTTGCTCATGATGGAAAAGCTCGACGGCTACGAAACGGATACGGTGGCGTTCACCACCGACTTGCCGTCGCTGACCAATTGGGGTCACCCCCTGCTGCTCGGGCCCGGGTCCATCAGCATGGCGCATACCGAGCGTGAGTGCGTGCACAAGGCAGAGCTGGTGACCGCGGTCGATCTCTACTACCGTTTGGTGCGCGACCTGAAAAACAGGGGTTAGGGATTTGCGGTCCAAGGTTCGCCCCAACCCTAATCCCCCATGCCTGTTCTTAAGAAAGGAGAAGGTGGAATCAATCCGCCATAATCGTTCATGAAGAAAGTTGAAGTCGGTATTCTGGGAGCTACGGGGATGGTCGGGCAGCGTTTTGTGAGCTTGCTCGAGCATCACCCGTGGTTCGAAATCAAATGGCTCGCCGCCTCCGAGAGGTCGGCAGGCAAAACCTATCGCGAGGCCTGCAACTGGCGCTTGCGCGATCCCCTGGCCAAGAGCGCATGGGATCTCCCCGTGCATGAATGCAAGCCGGGAGGCGCACCGCAACTGCTGTTCTCTTCGCTCGATTCCAAAGTGGCGGGAGAGGTGGAGAAGGAATTCGCGCAGGCCGGCCACGTGGTGGTTTCCAACTCCTCCAACTTCCGCATGGAGAAGGACGTGCCGCTGCTGATTCCGGACGTCAACCCGGACCACCTGGCGCTGGTTCGCGAGCAGCGGAGGCAGCGCCAGTGGAAAGGCATGATCGTGACCAACCCCAACTGCACCACGGTGGGCTTGGTGATGTCGCTCGCGCCGCTGGAGCATAAATTTGGACTCGACAAGGTGATGATGACCAGCATGCAGGCGGTTTCCGGCGCCGGCTATCCGGGAATCCCCACGCTCGATATCCTCGGCAACGTCGTCCCCTTCATCGGTGGGGAAGAAGAGAAGGTTGAACGTGAAACGCGCAAGCTTCTGGGCAAACTGGTGGACGGCCACGTGAAGATGGGCGAATTTGTGGTGAGCGCTCACTGCAATCGCGTCATGGTGGAAGATGGGCATACCGAAACTATTTCCGTGGCGCTGAAAACCAAAGCCACGCTTGCCGACATCGTGGAGGCCTGGCGCGCCTATCGTTCACTACCGCAGGAGCGCAGCTTGCCTTCCGCCCCAAAGCATCCCATTATTGTGCGGGAGGAGCGGGACCGGCCGCAGCCGAAATTCGACCTGAACGCCGAACACGGCATGGCCACCGTGGTGGGCCGCCTGCGCGAATGCCCGGTCCTGCAATTCAAATACGTCGCGCTGAGCCACAATACCATCCGCGGCGCGGCCGGCGCGGCCCTGCTGAACGCCGAACTGATGAAGTCAGAAGGGTACTTGGATTGATGATAAACCTGGCCTTGCTCGGTTACGGGAAAATGGGAAAGACGCTGGCGCAGCTTGCTCCGCAGCGCGGCTTTGAGGTGCGCCTGGTGATGGATATTGACGTCAACGCGCAAAGCCGCGGCATTACGCGCGAAAAGTTCAAGGGTATTGACGTTTGCGTGGACTTCACCACTCCCGACGCCGTGGTGGAAAACGTTCATCGCGTGGCGGCGCTGGGAGTGAATCTGGTGGTGGGCACCACCGGCTGGCAGAAGCACCAGGCGGAGGTTCGCAAGGTGATTGAGCAGGCGGGCGTCGGCATGGTATACGCTGCGAACTTTTCCATTGGCGTGAACCTGTTCTACCGGTTGGCGCGCGCGGCGGCGGAAATTTTCGCGCCCTTCCCCATGTACGACCCCTTCCTCACCGAGTCTCATCACAAAATGAAGAAGGATGCCCCCTCGGGGACGGCGCACGAAATTTCGCGGCAGATTCAACCCTACTTTGTGGACCGCGATATTCCTGTCGCCAGCGTGCGCGCCGGATACATCCCCGGAACGCACGAGCTGGGTTTTGATTCGGAGGCGGACACCGTGGTTTTGAGCCACACGGCGCGCGGCCGCCAGGGCTTTGCGGAAGGCGCACTGTACGCCGCCCGCTGGGTGGTGGGCAAGAAGGGCTTTTACAGTTTTTCGGAAGTCTTGGAGTTGGGGGCTGGGGGTTGAGAATCTTGAATGGTCAATAGTGAATAGTAAATAGTGAATTGCGGACGGGCGATTGATTCTGTAATTTACCATTTACTATTCACCATTCACTATTTCGAACCCTCTGCCCCCAACTGGGAGGTAAATTTATGAGCCTGGAAATTCGCGGTTGCGGCACGGCCCTGGTTACGCCTTTTCGGAAAGACGGTTCCGTGGATGAAGCGGCGCTGCGGCGGTTGGTGCAGTTCCAGCTTCGCGAGGGAATCGATTTCCTTGTCCCCTGCGGCACGACCGGTGAAACCCCCACGCTCGAGCATGGCGAATACGTGGGCGTGATTCGCGTGGTCATGGAAGAGGCGGGCGCGAAAGTTCCCATCGTGGCGGGAGTGGGCGGCAACAACACCAAAAAAGTTTGTGACTTGGCCGCCGAAGTCGAAGGATTGGGCGTTCACGGCATCCTTTCTGTTGCGCCCTATTACAACAAACCGACGCAAGAGGGTCTTTACCAGCACTTCCAAGCCATTGCGGAATCCACTGACCTGCCCGTGATCCTCTACAATGTGCCGGGGCGCACGTCCTCGAACATCGAACCCGCCACCGTGGGGCGCCTGGCGCAGATCCCCAACATCGTCGGCATCAAGGAAGCTTCCGGAAGCATCGTGCAGCAGATGGAAGTGCTGAACGCCGTCCCCGCCGGCTTCCGTGTGCTCTCCGGCGACGACGCCTTCACTTTCCCTCTGATTGCCGTGGGCGGCGTGGGTGTGATCTCGGTGGTTTCCAATGAAATCCCCGGGCCCATGGCGCGGCTCGTGAACCTGGCGCTGGATGGCAAGTTCGACGAAGCGCGCAAGCTGAACGCTCAATTGCTCCCCCTGATGCAAATCAACTTCATTGAAACCAACCCCATTCCCGTAAAGGCGGCCCTGGCCATGATGGGCATGATCGAGGAAGTCTATCGCCTGCCCATGGTTCCCATGAAGCCGGAGAACCGCGCCAAGCTGGAAAAAGTGCTGTCCACGCAAGGATTGCTCGCGAAGAGCGCAGCCCTCTAGGGTGTAGTGACATTCAACTCCTGACACTGGGCACGCGGCACGGCCTCGCCCTCCCGTTCACCCAAATTTAACGAAGCATTTTCCCTTCTTCGTAATCTAATTCTTTATCAGTCGCAAGCGATGCAGTCTTTGTAAGGAACGAAGGGACGCCGCTTGCTTTCCAAGAACTCGAAGGAGGAAGAATGAAAATTGGAATCCTCGGATCAGGTACCGTTGGGCAAGTGCTGGCGACGGGTTTCCTCAAGCATGGACACGAGGTCATGGTAGGCACCCGCACGCCGGCCAAACTGGCTGATTGGCTGAGGCAGAATCCCGGCGGACGTGCGGCGAGCTTCGACGGCACCGCCCAGTTCGCGGACGTGGTCGTGTTGGCCGTCAAGGGCACCGCTGCCGCAGACGCTCTACGTGCCGCCGGCGCCACTAATCTTGCGGGAAAGACCGTCATCGACGCCACCAATCCGATCGCTGATGCCCCGCCCACGAACGGGGTCTTGAAGTTCTTTACCGATCTCAACGAAGCACTCATGGAGCGCCTGCAGAGCGAGTTTGCGGGCGCCAAGTTTGTGAAAGCCTTCAATTCCGTGGGCAGCGCCTGCATGGTGAATCCACAGTTCAAGGGCGGAAAGCCCACCATGTTCATTTGCGGCAACGACGATGCGGCCAAGAAAACCGTGGCGGGCATTTGCGACCAATTCGGTTGGGAAACCGCCGATATGGGCAAAGCGGAAGCCGCGCGCGCCATTGAACCTCTGTGCATGCTTTGGTGCATTTCCGGCTTTCTGCGCAATGATTGGGTCCACGCCTTCAAGTTGCTCACCTAGGGCGCCGAGCCGGAAGAGCCGTGAGAACGGAGAAGGTCAAACCAGCCAGTGCGGAGCGATCTGGTCATTTTGGTCGGCGGTGATCAGCCAATCCAGAATGGCTTTCTTCAGTGTTCGCAGCACCTCGGCGCAGTTCGGGTCGGACCACAGGTTGCGAGACTCCCCGGGATCATTCTCGAGGTCGTACAGCTCACCGTCGCAGGATGGGTAGTAGTTGAGTTTCCAACGATTCGTCCGCGCCATCTTGGCGTCGGGGTGGAGAATTCCGTCTTCGCCGCGTCCAGGCTCGAATGGATGATAAACCTTCGTCCCGATCCGGTTCGGCGGGGCAAACACTTCCGGAATAATATTTTCGCAAAAGATCGTTTCCCGCGGAGTGTATTGGTCCCGGTTTCCCGTGATGAGGGGCACAAAGGTTTGTCCCTGGATGTTCTCCGCAACCGGGAGGCCGCACAAATCCAGAAGTGAAGGAAGCACATCTACCGCGCCAATCAGTTCGCGGTACTTGCCGGGAGCGACGCGGTTCGGAAATCGAACCATCATGGGGATGTGGACGGAGCCTTCGAAAAGCACATTCTTTCCTTCCAGCCCATGTTCGCCCAGTTGATCGCCGTGGTCCGTAGCGAAAACCACGATGGTGTTCTCGGACTTTCCTGAGCGCTCCAGTTCGTCCAGGATCAATCCCACTTCATGATCCACCATGGACACCGCGGCATAGTAGCTGCGATACATCCATTGCAGGCGGGCACGGTCGATGTCATAAGTGCGGCTACGGCCAATCTGCTTTTGCACCGGGAGCGGCAGTTTTTGAATGTCGTCGAGGGTAACGGCTTGGGGCAAAGGGATCTCCACGCCGTCGTACATCGCGTCATAGGGACTCGGCAAAACGAAAGGAGAATGGGGCTTGAAGAACGAGGAGAAAAGGAAAAAAGGCTTTGGCGAAGTACCGAACTCACGGAGCAACTGCACCGTTTGCATGCCCGTCCAGAAAGTGGGCGTGTATTCATACGGCACGGCGGAGCGGTAGGGGTTCTTCCCGGCTGCGATGTTCCTGGCGGGAACATAGATTGACAGGTCAGAAGCTGGATCATGCGCCTTACGCCAGCGAACGTAATCTGAGTAAGGATCGGTGGTTTGCACACCGTCATCGAGGAAGACTTTATCGAACCCCGTGGACCGGGCGTGCTCCGCGGTGGGAGGATAAAAGTGCAGCTTTCCCACCGAACCGGTCTGGTACCCGTGGGCGCTGAGGATTCGCTGCATCATGACTTCCCGCGGATCGCAAGGCGTGTAATTCACGCGATTTTTATGGGAGTGCGGATAGCGTCCGGTCAAATAACTGATGCGCGAGGGAACGCAGACTGCGGCCTGGACGTAGGCGTTGGTGAAGTTCGCCGCGCCGGACGCCAGCCTGTCGAGATTCGGCGTCTTGATGATCCGGTTGCCGTTCGCCCCCAAGCAGTCGAACCGCAACTGGTCCGTGAAAATAATCAGGACGTTGGGCGTGCCGCCCTCGGTGGCGGGTTGACCCAGCTTGGGGGCCAATAAAGCAGATCCTGCTTGCAGGAATTTCCTTCGATTCAAGTGGACCATGATTCTCCTGCCTTGCGGCGATTTTCCCTCAGCCCATCCAGGAATTCTCTTCTCCAGACCTCATGAGGTCGGGCCGAGGATCTTTTTGGATTGCACATTATCCGGGTCATTTTCCTGGCGAAACCTAGACCCTACCACCCGGACCGGGGAAAGCCAAGGGTTCCAGAGGATTCTCAATCCATCCCCAGGGGCGATGGGGCGGTGCGCTCCTGCGGATTCCCGCCCAGGATTTCGACATGGTACAGGATCTGCGTAGCCAACCCAGAAATGATCGGCCATGGCGGGTCAGCGCGGCGCCTGTGAATATTAGTAGGCTACCATGCAGACATGCCATCTTTATTACCAGCGCGTCAACGCCTTTCTCGTTTGTTTTCATCAACATAATGGAGAGATGACTGTAAAGCCTTTGCTTTCATCAACATCATGGAGAGCCGGAAAGTGGACATTTTTTCTATATTTGTCTTCAGGAACTTAGCTCAACTCATGCCTCAATTTTCACTCCCCCTTTTTTTTGATGACCCTGGCCGCCAATGATTTTATAAGTAGCATTCTTTCAATAAGATAGACTTTTGCGAGATTTTCGCGAATTATCGCTAACACCTTTTGTTTCTGTTACATCATGGAGAGCCACGCCCTTTATTTCTTTACGGATCAAGTAACTATCATCTTTTTGATGACATAGAGCGTTGTGACATTCTGACTCTAAACAGCTAACCCATTTGTTTTCTGACACATCATGGAGATCCGTTCCCATTTTTTCGCCCAGAATCCCTCATTTCAACTTAATTATCATGGTTTGAATGACTTAGAGCGATTGGACATTCTGGCGCTAAGCAACGAACCCCTTTGGTTTCTAATACATCGTGGAGAGGCGCGGCATCAGGGGCTAGGTGCTGGGGGCTAGGGTTCGGGTTAAACCCCATGGATCAAGCTCTGGGAGTCCGCGACGGGAATCATGAGTCCCACGCTCCGAGATGCGCCGCTGGCCCCTCGTCCGCAACCCCTGGCACCCCGTCCCGAGGCTTGACCCCTAGCCGTACTGCGCGAAATCACGCTGGTTTGCCCCTCCGAAAAGTAGGCTAGCATTTTTAGGGCCATTCTGCCCGCTGCTATTTACAGGGTGCTGCCGGGTTGTGAACGTGCGGCTTGCCGTACCCGCTCGGTAAGGTCGCGCGAGAAGCGACGTAGGGGCAGGCCTCGTGCCTGCCCTCTCTGTCGGCATGGCCAACGCCAAGCCGCCCACGAGGGGGCCCCTACGCCTCTTGGCCGGCAGGCTGGCGCAGACGTGTTCTTCAAAGTCAGCGCTGCTCAGGGGCAAGGTGTATGATGCTTAGGCCCGGGCGGGCGCACGGGTCCAAGTTTGCAACGAACTTCCAATTGAGCATGGACCTTCTGGCCCGGGGCCTAAGGGAAAAGGGTCGGAGTGAGGGGCCCTGAACATGACGTTCCGAGGCGATGTCAATGACCACGAGTAGAAGAAGCTTTCTCCAGGGCGCTGGGCTGGCATTCATCGCCGCAGCGTCTCGCGGGCCTTCGCTCGAGGGAGGCGAATCAGCGGCGTGGGGGAACGCCGGCTTCGAGCCGTTTGTGCAGGTGGGTGGGGCACGCATCGCGGGAACTCGCGACTTAGCCGCCAACGGTTGGCAATTCGCCATCGTGGGTGAAGAATATCCCGGTGGGAAAAGGTTCCGTCTGGGAATCAAAAACACCGCGCGCCAGAGCCAGTTGGTCGACATCGCCGGCTTGGTTCTGCCGCCCCTGCCCCCGGCGGAGAAAAGGCAATGGCGCGTGTTTCTTGATAGTGGCCGCTCCGGCTGGAGTGGAGTGAAGGCGCTCGAAAACCTGGGGGCGGACAAATATTTTGAGCCCGTCAGCCAAGAAAAGCCGGATGGCGGAGCCGAGGCCTTTCACCAGAGCGACATGGACTCTGTGGTTTGGGACGCCTCCACCGGCGCGAGTTTGCTTGCCGGCTTTTTGCGCCAGCGGCACGGGCGAAATTTCATTCGCGTCATTCCCAACGAGGAGGCCACGGACATTGCGCGCGTGGAAGCCGTGCAGGAATTGGGCTTGGAAATTGCCGCCGGCGGCGAGCAGCCACTCGATCCGCTGGTGACGTCATGGGGAACCGATCCCTATAGTCTGCTGGAAACTTACGGGAGCGCGGTGGCAGCCTATCACGGGAAAAAATTTGACGCCCCTCCCATCGTCGGCATGATGACGTGGTACGGATACGGGACGGCGATCGATGAGAAGATCATTCTCGAGAATGCCCGGCTCATCGCCACTCTCTTTCGCGGGTATCCGCAGAAAATGCAGTTGCTGATGCTTTGCGACCACGGCTGGCAGCAGGACGCCAACTGGGGCGACTGGGAGCCGGACAAGACGCGCTTCCCGCACGGGATGAAGTGGCTGGCCGAGCAACTGGAGACTTACGGCGTGTCGCTGGGCCTCTGGTACACGCCTTTTTGCATCACCCCCAACGCACTCCATCACGCGCAGTGGGAGGCGCTGGAATCCCTGAACGCGCCGGGGAAGCCGCAGAGTTCTGAGGCGTGCGTGTGGGGGCACCTTCCTGGCCAGCCGCACTGCATGCCCATCACCTTTTTCGACGGCGGCCTGCCGGCGGTGCAGAAGGTGTGGGGTGACACGCTGGCGCGCATGAAAGCCTGGGGAACGGTTTACTGGAAACTCGACTTCTTCTCGCTCCGGACAAGCTCCAGCAACCGGCGCAAGCTGGGGGACGGCGAACTCTACGCGCAGACGTACAAGACCTTCCAGGCCGCGGCGGGCGGCGCGACCTTAAACCCCGGCTCCTGCGACAACAACCTGCAGGTCGGTTACTGCGACTCCACCCGCATCAGCGCGGACATGGGCCAGGCGGGTGACTGGAGTGGAACCATCGACAGCTATCGCCACGGCATGGGCACCATCGCCGCGCTGTGGTACAAACACCGCAATTTCTTCATCAACGATCCCGATTCGATTCAGATCGCCAAAGGCTGTCCGATGGGAGAAGCCCGCGTTCGCGCTACGGTGGTGGCGATGAGCGGCGGGCATGTGATGTTGAGCGAGGACCTGCGTTCGGTAGGTCCGGAGCGCCTCGAACTGGTGCGGCGCCTGTTGCCCGTGTACCCGCACGCGGCGCGCCCACTCGATCTTTTTGAGCACCCGTTTCCGCAGGGCTACCCGGCGTTGTGGTCCTTGTCGTTGCCGACGGGCTTTGGGCCTATGACGGTGCTGGCGGTTTTCAACCTGACCCACGCGACCCAGAAGTACCAGATCACCCCCAGGATGCTGGGTCTGGAAAGCGAAAAGACATTTCTAGCGCTGGAATGGTGGCAATACCGGTGGCTTGGACGCTTTGATGAGGAGTTTGAAATCGAGGTTCCGGCCGGGGACGTGGCAGTGATCCACGCTCAGCCGGTGAAGGATGTTCCCTCCCTGGTTTCCGTGTCGCATCACTTTACCGGTGGCTATATCATTGAGAGCGCCGAGTTCGACGCTGCCTCGGCGGCCTTAAAAGGCGTGCTGGTTACCAAACCGGGCCTGCGCGTGGTTTTGTTCGGGAGCAGCGGAAAAGGATGGAAGTTTCCCTCTCGGACCACCTTCCACGGGGCCGCCAATTCGCTCGGCGGATGGCAGAGCGAATTGACGACCACCAGCACGCGGACGAGTTTCGCCGTCCAGTTTGAGAGGACGCAACCGTCATGAACAAACTGTTCGCAGGCCGCGTATAACAGTTTGAGATATGCGGAAGGGAGCACAAATCCTCATGGGTGCGTTAGCTGCCGTTTTCGCCCTCCACACGGCGGCCGCCGTTTTTCTTTGTGGAATAACGCTCCACCCCCATCACAAAGAGTTGAACCCAAAAATGCAGGCCGGTGCGGAGAGCGTCGCACAACAGGCGAACGCGCGTGTCGAAACAATCCAAGTCTCCTCGTTCGACGGCGCAAAGCTATCCGCGTGGTTTTTCCGGACGCAGAATGGAAACGGAAGCTCAGTCATCCTGCTCCATGGCTCCGGAGATAATCGCGCCGGCATGTTGGGCTTCGTCCCCATGTTCCTTCGGCATCAATACAACGTGCTTGTCCCGGACTCCCGTGCCCATGGGCAGAGCGGCGGCAAACTGGCGACCTTTGGTATCAACGAATCTCGCGACCTGAACCGCTGGGTGGATTGGTTGTCAGAGCAGGGAAGTGCGCGGTGTGTTTACGGTCTCGGCGAATCGATGGGCGCCGCGATTCTGTTGCAAGCGCTGCCCAACGAACCGCGCTTCTGCGCCGCCGTGGCCGAGTCCCCCTTCGCCAATCTCCGCGAGGTGGCTTACGATCGCATGGGGCAACGCGTGGGCGGTGGGGATCGGATCGGACGAACGGTTTTCCGGCCGTTGGTCAGCGAAGCATTTCTCGACGCCCGGCTGCAATATGGCGTCGACCTCAGGAAAGCGTTGCCGGTAAACGCCGTGGCCTCAACCCACGTGCCGATTCTGCTGATTCACGGCAGCGAGGATTTCAATATTCCTGTGCGGCATTGCGAGGCCATTCTGAAAAACCGTTCCGGAGTGATGGAGCTCTGGCAAGTGCCCGGCGCCGGGCACACGGGAGCCTTCGGACAACAGCCGGAGGAATTTGAGCGCCGAGTGGCCGATTGGTTCTCGCGTTATTCGCGAAAATAGACGGCCGCCTTCGATAGGCATCCATGTCCGGGGAAGGTGGCAGATCCCCGTTCGGTACGGGAGGCGGGCTTGGGGGTTTTTAGCGAGCCAGCCAGTGCGATCCCCACTGCCACCACGCAAGAACGCGAATGCGCGTGGGTTTATTCCACCTTCTCTGAATTTTGAGTGTGATCCTGATTCTACAAGTTCGATAATTACTTGTTGAGGAAATTTTCAATCGCCGGGGATAATCGGCAACTCCGCTTGAGTTGATCCTGCGGCAGTCCCCGGGACCTTTGCGGTTGCGATGACTCGTAGTGCCCAAGGCCAAGCATGCTTCGGTGCGAGGCTTTTCATTTTTGCGGCTAGGTCGATCGGAAACCTGAACGTTCTGGTTTCGTTAACGGCAAGGCGAACCGGTGCGGGGGTGGGGATTAAGACCAGCTTGTCCCAGGCGGCGGACTCTTTCCGGCGCATTGATCCTTCGAGCCATTGGATCTGTATGTCCGGGCTAACTCCTTCCATCTCGCGAGGGGAGTCATTACGGATCAGGACCACGAGGTCCACGACATCGGGGTGCGGAACCCCCACGGGGTCGGTGTACTCCCATCGCCTAATCGGTATGCGAGTTTCTTTGGGAGGCGGGTGGTTGGGATCCATTCCCTCCATCTGCGACTCATTCCACCAGAGGCAATCGAAACCTGCGAAGACGGATAGGGAATTCGTTGCGGGGGCCGCACCCGCCGGTTGGAATGGCATAGCGCCCAGGGCAGCCGCCGCGAGAGCGATGGCGACCAGGACGGCACGTCCCCTCCACAAACTAATCTTTGGTTTCGACATGAAGGTGGTTGTTGTGTCCCGGGAAGGCATGCACTCCGTTAATCTTCGGGTCATTGAACAGTATACGATGGACATTCCGGTGCGCCAGCAGACACTTGACGAGCAGATCGGTCATTTCCCCGTCATAGGATGGATCGTGGATGTTGGTCGGGAGCCGCCTTCGGTCTTTGCGAAAGGGCCGGATGTCCACGTTGCGCCCGTGGCGGTGGGCGTGATGAGGAAGCATAATCGCCCCATCCTTAAAACTAATGTCGCCAATTCCGATGGAAAGACCGGGCAAGTTCCAATGTTGTTGACGAGCAATATCCAACAACATCTGGATCGTGGCGTGAGTGCCATACTGCCTGTCTGATGTGGAGATGAGGTAATAACCCAAGCCCGAGGCCGGTAACATTTCGAAGGTTATGGTGTGGATTTTGACCGACAATGCGTCTCCTCCGTGATCTCCGACTATCGGGGATTCAAACCATTTGGCACCCTCGCGAGGGCGGTGGATTTCTCCCGCCCTCGCCCGTATTTGGAAGACGGAGATATTCTCAGCTTTCCAGCGCCTTCTTGCAATACGCGAAGCACTTCTTAACCTCGGCGATGCAGTCCATGCCGGGTTTTCCGTATTCGTACTCGATATTGGCGGGAATCTTCCAACCTTTGTCGCGCAGCAATTGCAGCACGGCCACGATGGGCGTGTCACCCTCGCCCAGGGGCAGATTCGCACCATGCTGTCCCTTCTTACGGTCCTTGATATGCAAGGTGACAATCTTTGCGTGGTGCTCACGAATATAGGCGACGGCATCCCCACCCGCGGCGGTGAAGTGGCCGATGTCAAGGTTGACGCCGATGTATTGGGATGCGCCCTTCATGGCGCGCGCGAAAGTCTCCGCGGTGGAGAACTCATCCGGATGGTCGATGCCGGAATGCCCGTGGAAGCCCACCATGATTTTGTATTTCTGGGCGACCTTATCCACGCGCGGCGCCACGCTGACGTTCGCCGATGACGTGATATATTTTACCCCCATCGCCTGGGCGATCTGAAAACCGCGCTCAATTTCTTCGTCCGTCATTTCCTTGCGGAAGGCGTAGGTGTAAGCGTAGACCACAACGCCCGCATCGTTGTACTTCTTGCGGAGTGCTTTGAAATAGTCAAGGGACACGTCTTTCCCCTTCGGGGGCTCCCCGCCACTCGACAGTTCACACTCGCCCAACCCCACCGTTTGGAAGGCCTTGATGATCGCATCAGGATCGCGGAGTTCACGGAACGAGTAGCTTTGCGCGCCAATCTGCACGCCGCGGATAACCGAATTGATCATGGTGGCGCCGAGAAGTTTCCCGGTCGGGACCAGTGCGCCCGCACATCCCGCCAAGAGTAGCTTCCCTGCGTCACGTCGTGAAATCACAGCCATAATTCCTCCTTGGAACACCTCAAAATTATGGCGAGAGTATACGGCGTGAACGGGCATGTAGCAAGCGCTGGTACAGAGGCAAAACAGAAGTCATCAGTCATCAGTATTCAGGCGTCAGTAAAAGCGGCCCGTCGTTACGCCACTGAGAACTGATAACTGACGATTGACAACTGTCAGAAGGGAATCTCGTGGTCGTCCACGAGCTGAATCCCGGAGGAAGTAAGCTGATACGTGGCCAGGTGGCGCGGAGGCTTACGCTTTTCCTCGACCGCTCGCACGTACTCATCCTCTTTCAAATAGCGGATGGTAACTTTATCTTTCAGGACCTCCATCTTGCCGTCATAGATGTCCCGGCTCTCCCAAAGAGACTTCAGGTTCTGCCCGTCAAAGGAATAGAGAACCACTGAGAGGCGCAGTTGGCTCTTGCCGAGGCGAAAACCGTAAATGAAGAAGCGGAGGTCATCCCAGGCAACCTGGGGCAGCATTTCATAGTGCAAATCGGTGCGGGGAACAAAGTTCGTGATGGTGGCCAGATGGCTCTTGCCCGCGTTGCTGGTAAAGATCGCCACCACATTCTGACGGTCAAAGTCGGTCCACCCCAAGGTGTAGCCAGCGCCGATCACCATCTGGCCTTTCCAAGGAAACGCGAAGGCCGCCGGCAGGCCCATCAGGGGATAGTGCAGGAGGGAGAAAACGTTTTCCAGTTCGCGGCGCGTTTCCACATCGGTCGGCGTGCGATTGGCCATCCACTCCGTCATGTGATCCACCACCAGCTTTTGAATCTGGCCGGTGATGGGATCGGCATCCACCAGCATCACACCGGGAAGCTGCTTCGCCAAGGTGTTGATTTGCGCAGGCAAACCGGTGGGCGGAGGCGGCGCCTTCTTTTTCCCTTCGGCCGCGCCGGTGCTGAGTGCCAGCGCAATCACCAACAGCAATGGAATGCGGAGCAGTAAGGGTTCTGGTGCCGATGAACGATACATGCTTTTTCCCCTCATACGAAATCTTACCGCAGAGACGTGGAGACGCAGAGAACAAAAGGTGCAACCGTAGCGCGTCCTCCGCTTTTGAGGTCCGCGGCTCTTCCCGAGACTCGCGCTCCCGAATCCGTGGGCAGGCGCCCGGCCTGGAGATTTGCGGTTGGTGCAGAGTAAGAACCGCGGCCCCCAAAATCGGGGGTCCGCGCTACCCGCTATTCCACGTCTCCGCGGTTCACTAATCTCCAGCCATTTCGAGAAGGACTTTCAATGCCGAAGTTTGGTCCAAATACTCGAAGGCCTCAAGTCCCAATTCCAACGGAAATGTTTTGGTAATCAGGTGGTGAACCGTCACATGTTCCCGCCGAAGCAGTTCGAGCGCGGGCGCAAAAACCCCGCAACGGGAGCCGAGCAAGGTGACCTCATCCACCACCAGCTTGGTGGCATCAAAGCTCGCGGCGCCGTGAAAAGTTGATTTCATCACCACGCTGCCGCGCGGCTGCACCAGGCGCAGCGCCTCAGTGAGGCCGCGCGGCGAGCCCGTTGCATCCACCGTCACGGGAAAGCTGCTGGGGGTAAGCTCTTCATCGCCCTCGCTCAAAACCTTGACGCCCCAGGCGCGCGCCAGATCCAATTTCCATCCATGCCGGCCAATCAGCGTCACCTGCGCTCCGGCCTGCTTCAGGACCTGAGCCACCAGCAGCCCCAGGCGTCCGTCGCCGATAATGGCCACGCGCGTTCCCGGCGCCAGGGTCATTTGCTCCAGGATTTCGCAGGCCGCCGCCACGGGCTCGGTGAAGGTCGCAACCTGGTTAGAAATCTTTTCCGGAACTTTGTGCAGATTCCCAACCGGCAGAGTCACATACTCCGCAAAGGCTCCCGGGCGATTCATGATTCCCAGAACCGACCGATGCGGGCAATGCCGGCCCAGACCCTTCGCGCACCATGGACAATGGCCGCAGGCAAGATTGATTTCTCCCACCACGCGCTGGCCCATCCACGGCGCATTGTCACATTCCACCACGCGGCCAACAAACTCATGGCCCGGAATTCCGTGAAAACCCGAGTAGCCTTTCAGGATTTCCCGGTCGGTGCCGCAAATGCCCGCCAGCAAGACTTTGATCAACGCCTCGCCGGGCGCGCGTTGCGGCATAGCCACTTCGCGCAGAGTAAGTTTGCCGTCGAAATAAAGTGCTTTCATAGAAGAGCTGTCAGTGGTCCGTTGTCAGTTGCCCGTGGTCCGTAGTCAATGGACAATAGTCAATGAAAGGCGTTGTGAATGCGACTGGCACCCGCAACATGGTTTTACCAAATCATTGCGTTGTGCGATGCGAAACGAAGCATCTCTGCCTGACAACTGACTACTGACTACTGACCACTGACAACTTTTTCAAATGCCTCGGCGATTTGCTCGTCCTGATCCTCCCCCACCGTTCGCAGGTCCATAATGAACTCGTCCTGCTCGACGCGGCCAAGGATGGCGGGCTTGTGGCGGCGGAGCGTTTCCTCCAGCTTCGCTGCGCTGTGCTGACAATGGCGTACCGCGACGAGAGAAGTTTCGAGCGTCTGGCCGGGCGTGGAGCCACCGCCGATTACCGATTCGCCATCCCGAAGGACAGCCGTGAAGCCCGGGCGCGCGGAAATTCTCTTGGCCAGGCGCTCCGCCCGCAAGGCAATTGCCTCCTTGGAAAGGCGCATCATGCGCAGCGCCGGAATGGCATCCAGACGCCCCTGCAAATAAATGGAGACGGTTGCTTCCAGGGCGGCAATTGTCAGTTTGTCCACACGCAGCGCGCGAAACAGCGGGTTGGTTCGGATGTTTTCGAGCGGTTTGCGTTTTCCCACCAGGATACCCGCCTGCGGGCCTCCCAGCAGTTTATCGCCGCTAAAGGTCACGACGTCGGCGCCGGCTTGCAGGCTCTGACCGGCGGGCAGTTCATCGCGCACGCCGTAAGCGGCGAGATCGACCACGCAGCCGCTGCCCAAATCCTCCATAAGAATCAGATTGTGCTGGTGGGCCAACTCCGCCAGCTCACCCAAACCCGGCCGTTCGGTAAAACCCACGATGCGGAAATTGCTGGGGTGCACTCGCAAGAATACGCGGGTGCTCTCGTTGATGGCCGCGGCGTAATCACCGGCCCGCGTGCGGTTGGTGGTGCCGACTTCGCGCAGCACCGCCCCGCTTTTGGCGCAGACGTCGGGAATGCGGAACGAATCGCCGATTTCGATCAGCTCACCGCGCGACACAATGACTTCGGAACCCTCCGCCAGCGTGTTCAGGGCCAGCAAGACGGCTGCGGCGTTGTTGTTCACCACCAGCGCCCGCTCCGCGCCCAGCAGGCGGGAGAAGAGCCGATCCGTGTGGACATCGCGTTGGCCGCGCTCGCCGCGCTCCAGATCATATTCCAGGTTGGAATAACCCGCGGCGGCCTGCGCCAGGTGGGCAAGCGCCTCCGGCGCCAGCGGCGCGCGTCCCAGGTTGGTGTGCAGGATGACCCCCGTGGCGTTGATGATCGGCTGGAGCGAAAACCCCGTGGCGGCTTCCGCTTCCTCGAGGATCTCTTTTTCCAGCATTTCGGGCGAAACGTTGGCCAAACTGCCGCCGGAGATTCTTTCGCGGAGGCTCTGCAGAACCTTCCGCGTCGCCTCGACGACCAACCGATGGCCCACGCGCCCTTCGAGCTCGCGTAAGCTTTGGCGATTCAACAGCTCATCCACCGCGGGAATCTGGCGGAGTAAGCTGCCGGCGGCGGATTCGGAACCACTCGAAGGGGTGTCCATAGCACGTGATTCGGGATTCGGCTTCCGTCCGACATTTCAACACAGTCGGTTATGCCCGTCAACTTTCCGGTTGACGCGGCGCGTTTCAAACGGGGTATAATTCGAACTCCTGAGCTGAGCTTGAGGCGTTCCCGTGACAGTTGACGAAGAGTTCAACAAGCTGGACGACGATATTCGCCGTCTTAAAATTGAATACGAAGTCTATTTTAGCGGCGGGGCTCCCCGGCCTCCGCACGATACCCTCTATCGTGTCGAAACCATGATTAAGCGCTATTCCAGCGATCAATCCAAGCTGAATTTCGGCCAGCGCTTTCGCTTTACGAATCTGGTTCAGAAATACGCCGTCAACTCGCAGCTTTGGCGGCGTAAGCTTCAGGAAAAGGAAGAGGGCCGCAGCCTGACCGGCCCGGTCAGGCGCCCGATTGAATTGCCGGTGGAAGATAGCGCCGTGCGCGTGGTCTGTTCGGATCCGGACAGGGAAACAGAAAACATCAACCGGCTCCTGCAAGCTATGAAGGACGCCAGGATACAGGCCGGAGAGACCGGCAGCAGCCTTGATGCCGCCGCCTTCCATAAATTCATCAAAGATAAGACCAAGCAGATAAAAGACACGCTGGGCTGCGACAAGGTGCAGTTCTCCGTCTCGGTTGAGGGGGGCAAGGTCAAGTTCAAAGCCACGAAAGCGGAATGAGAAAGGCAGGAGTCAGGAGACAGGAGTCGGGAGACAGAATCTAGAAAAAAGAAGTTTGGGGCTAGGGTTAGAAGTCCGGAGTCAGAGGTCGACAATCAGGAGGGAGAAAGACCTTTTCACCCATCTCTTTACTTTCCGAAAGCGTTGCGATGTCGCTATTTATAATTCATCATTCACAGCGCACTTCACCCCAGTCTTTTACTCCCGGCAAGGATGAGGGTTTTGACTTCTGGCTCCTGACTCCTGGCTTCTTCCCAAGGGGTTTCCATGCGCAAAGTTTCTCGGGCGTTAATCAGCGTTAGCGACAAGACCGGAATCCTTGAACTGGCTTCGGGGCTTGCGTCTCTGGAGGTCGAGTTGCTTTCCACCGGCGGCACAGCCAAGCTTCTCCGCGAGAAGGGCCTGAAGGTGCGGGATGTCTCGGATTTGACGGGATTCCCTGAGATGCTCGATGGCCGGGTAAAAACCCTTCACCCCAAGGTCCACGGGGGACTGCTGGCCATCCGGTCAAACCCTCAGCACCAGGCGCAGGTCAAGGACCACGGCATCGAGTTCATCGACATGGTGGTAGTGAATCTCTATCCCTTCGAGAAAACCGCGCTGAAGCCCGGCGTGACCCTGGAAGATTTGATCGAGAACATCGACATTGGCGGTCCCTCCATGCTGCGCTCGGCCGCGAAGAATTTCGAGGATGTCACCGTTCTGGTGGACGCCGCCGATTATCCCGCCGTCCTGGAAGAACTCCAGAGTAATGGCGGATGTGTTTCCCGGGAAACGCGCGCGCGGCTGGCGCGCAAAGCGTTCGCGACGACGGCGGCTTATGACGGCGCCATCTCCACCACCCTGCAGAAAATGGCCAATGGAGAATTCCCCGAAACCCTCCACCTGAATTACCGGAAAGTGGTGGATTTGAGGTATGGCGAGAATCCGCATCAGAAGGCCGCGCTCTATCGCAATCCCGGCACGGCCGGGCGGGGACTGGCGGCGGCCCCGCAACTTCAGGGCAAGGAACTTTCCTACAACAACCTGATGGACCTGGAGGCTGCCTGGCGCCTGGTGCAGGAATTCGAAGGACCGACGACGGTCATCATCAAACACATGAACCCCAGTGGGGTGGCCACCGGCGCCACCCTGGTGGAAAGTTATGTCCGCGCCCTGGAAGTTGACCCGGTTTCCGCCTTCGGGTCGGTAATCGCCTTCAACCGCGCCGTGAACGGACCCACGGCGGAAGAGTTGTCAAAGATTTTTGTGGAAGCCGTGGTTTCACCGGGTTTTGAGGCGCCCGCGATCGAGCGGTTGGCAGGCAAGAAAAACCTCCGCCTCCTCGATATGTCGGCGACCGCCAGTGATGACTTCGGGCTTCAGTTCAAGGCCGTGGGTGGAGGGTTGCTCGTGCAAACGCCCGATTCTCTGCCCGCACAACCCGATCTGTGGAAATGCGTTACGGAACGCCACCCCTCGCCGGAAGAGACCGAGGCCATGATCTTTGGCTGGCGGGTGGTGAAACATGTCAAATCGAACGCCATCGTCTATGCGCGGCCGGGAATCCTGGTGGGCGTGGGGGCCGGCCAGATGAGCCGCGTGGACTCCGTCAAGCTGGGAGCCACAAAGGCGCGCGATTTGAAACACGCGCTGGAAGGCACGGTGCTTGCTTCCGATGCCTTTTTCCCCTTTTCCGATGGAGTGGAAGAAGCCGCGCGCGTCGGCGTCACGGCGATTGTGCAGCCGGGCGGGTCGGTTCGCGACAACGAAGTCATCGCCGCCGCCAACCAGCACCACATGGCCATGGTCTTAACCGGCGTGCGGCACTTCTGGCACTAGGACTTCGGGGCGTAGTAGCCGTCCCGCGCCACAACGTGCCACTTCACCTTCTTGCCTTTCTCATTGAAAATCGTGAGGGGATTTCCCTGTTCGTCCACCACATCAACCTTGAGCTTGTGGTACCGGCCGTCTTTGGTCGCATTGGTGGGAACGAAGCCCAGGCTATATTGCATGCGAAGTTGCTGCGCGACCTGCTGGTAATCGCTCGGCACTTCCTGCTCGAAGCGTGGGAAATACGCCTGGCCGCCGGAGTAGGAAGCGATGGTTTTGAGCGCATTTTCGGCTTGCAGTGTCGTGATGTTGTCGCCCCGGGGGCTGCGTACGGATATGAATTCCATGATGCTGACCGGGTAGATGGGCGTGTCCGATGCTTTGACGATTTTCAGGCACTGGTCGTAAGTCAGCTTGCTGAAGGTGTCAACGCCGGTCACCACGGCCACAATGGCTTTGCGCCCGTGCACTTCTTTCATTCGGTCCAGGACAAAAGCCAGCGCGTCGTAAAGGTTGGATTCACTGAAGCCGGGGATGCGCAGTTGATCCAAACCTGCGCGCACCTCCGAGCGGTCCTGCGTGAAATCGGTGAGGATTTCAGGTTTCAAGTCAAACGCCACGACCGCCACCCAGTCTTTGGGGTGTATGACCTCGAGGAAAGAATAGCTGTAGCGCAGCGCTACAACCAAGAACGGCCACCAGCGGTTGGCGAATTCAATCAGCATGCAAATGGTCATGGGGGCTTCGCCGGTTCCGAAATTGGTGATGGCTTGGGGAACACCGTCGTCGAATAACTGGAAATTCTTTTTATCCAAATTCTGGAGCGGGCTGCCATTGTTGTCAACGACCATCACATCCACGTTCACCAGGTTGGTGGTGGTCGAGAGTGTGTAGATATCGTTGGGATTGATCTTCTCGGGCTTCTTCTCCGGCTGCACGGGAGCCGGCTGGGTTTTCTTTGGAACCAGAACGGTTTCGCCTACGTCCGGTTGCGGTCCCGAGGTTTGCTGTTGCGCCGTTGGCGAGGGTTCCTGCGTCTGGGCAAGCCACTTGGGCGGGAAACTCGCTAGGACCAGCACCCCCAAAACTCCCGCCACCAACGTCACCGGCAAAAATCGTTTCTTGTTGTTCATGTAGCACGCTCCGCCTTGCCCCGAAATAATCTTCATGTATGATGCCACTCGGTCTCGATTGGGTCAACTCAATGCCTGCAAAAGTTTAAAGTCACCTCGCCGCGTGCAGCCCACACGTGTCCAGCGGGGCTGGTCGGAGGCCTAGTTAATCTTGCGGAGATGGTACCGTGGTACTATTGCCAAGGTACTGTGGGGGATTTACCGTAGGGTGCGAAAGGTAAATGCGGTGTCGGGAACATGCAGATACCGCTTGACATTTGGGCCGTTTAGTTCAAAATTCGAGTGGTAGTAGAAGTGTATAGAAAAGTATTGACTTCTAGTAATTAAGGGTTTAGGCTTTCCGCCCAGTTAGCCATCTTTCGATTGACTCTTGGGAGGAAAGCCGTGAGAAACAATTTACTAGCGTTATTGCTCGCGTTGTTAGTGGTTCTGAGCAGTGTTTCGCTGAGGCGGAGTGTTGCGGGTATTGGAGGGACCCCGATTCCGCTGCCGCCACCGGAGGCATTAGGTATTGGCGGGACCCCCATTCCGCTGCCGCCGCCGGAAGCACTAGGAATTGGCGGGACCCCCATTCCGCTGCCACCGCCGGAGGCATCAGGAATTGGCGGGACCCCCATTCCGCTGCCGCCGCCGGAAGCACTAGGAATTGGCGGGACCCCGATTCCGCTGCCACCACCGGAGAAATAAGTTGCTTCCGGTCGAGATAAGCGACACGGAAGCAACCCAAAACGATGGGTGGTTCCGTGACGCTTATGGGTGACCAGATCTTAATTCACGGCATTCAATACGGGATCTACATTCTGGAAGGGGTCGTCTGCGTTCTGCTCGCCTCGCAAGGAAGGTGGCGGCGCCTCAAGGGCCTCTGCCTGTATGTGACGCTGCTCTTCGGTTTGGACGGGCTTGCCCGCTCTGCCGTGCTTAATTATTTCGGCTGGGACTCTGTACAGTTCAGGTACTTTTATTGGCTGACGGACGTCATTCTGGCTTTGGGTGCCTTCCTACTGACCTGCAGTTTCTTCCGGCGCGCCTGCGCACAGGAGGACAAGTTATGGCGCTTCGTCCGCCTGCTACTGGTTTTCGTCTTCATATTAGTCGTAGCAATTTCCGCCCTTGTCCTTACCCGCCATTATTCGCAAGTCTACAGATGGTTCATCGTGGAGTTCAGCCAAAACCTCTATTTTTCCTGTCTGGTCCTGAATACCCTCCTTTACGTGATGATCCAGCAACTCGCGATTGATGACGAGGAGCTCGGGCTGCTGGTTTGTGGAATGGGTGTCCAGTTTGCGGGCGAGGCCGCCTTTTTGGCGCTGTACCACCTGACAGTTGGCGGGACCTTCGCGGGTGTCCTCGCGAGCTTTTTAAGCCCTGCCTGCACGCTGGGAATGTTGTTGATTTGGATTTATGCCATCGTGAAACTGCCGGAGACAGTTCCGGTTCGTACCCGGTTGGCGGGACAAGCAACCTTGGCGGAGGTCGTTTCAGATTAGTTCGTTGCAGCGAGGTGCAGCATGTTCATGGCGACCCTGATCTTGATTTTATCCACGGGGCTACTTTTCTTCTATCTCCAGGCGGTTTGCCAGAAGATCCTGCGTCGGCGGTTCACGCAGGAGTTCTTCCAATCCATCGTCAACGCCAATCGCCTGGAGTTCCCATCGGTTCGTAAGGCCATCGAGGATTTTGGCTCTCCCCTCGAATACCCCCGGCTTACCCTGACGCTCAAATGTGATTTCCTGGCGCTCACCTACCTCCTCAAAAATGCTGCCAACGTCAATCAGCGCTATAGCTATGAAGAGCGCCTTTTGATTCTCTATTTCAAGTTGATCTTCGCTTCCCTGGTGACACGCCACTGGCTGAAATTGCGCGAAACGCCGGCCGCCTTGAAGTTGACCGTCATCCTCGAATACTTTGCCAACGTGGTGGGAGAACGTGTAAACACAGTGCGATTCGGGAACCTGACGGCTTCCGACTATCTGCTAAACCTGTAATCGCTCCCACCCTCTAGAGAAATCTCCAGCTCACTTTGAGTTGACCCTACCCTTCTCCGGGTGTATGAATCATTACAGCCGAGGGGTGTGCCCTTCGGGGGGAAGAGGTGGGTGGCCATGTTCAAAACCGCCCTGCGTGTTGTGACTCTTGCGTTGTGCGCCATTATCGGTCTTTGGGCCGTGGGTCATGGATTTGCCCTGGCGGCCACGGTCCGCGCCCCCAGTCACGAAGACATGCTTCAGTTCCTGTTGGAGGTAAGCGTCTCCATTGCCGGCGGGGTATGCGTGCTGTCGGTTGCCGTCGAGCAGCTTATTTGTTGGCGAACTCACCACAAGGACGGCGGGCTAATCTGAAATTATTGTACTCGCAATGCACGTTCTTGCAGTTGGTTTTTGAGGAGTTGCGCCTGCTCGGAAGTGATGTGGATCTCTCCGTCCAGAACCACGGCGAGGCGCCCGTGACCGGCGTCCTTGAACCGTGCGCTACGGACCGTGGCGAAATCCTGTGCCGCCGGCGGGAGCGTCGCACTGAAGTTGGTGCCCTTCTCTGTGGCGGAGAGCAGGGCGTGGCTGATCTTTTCACGCAGCATCTGCTCGACGGGCCCCGTGCGGAGGAGTTCACCGAGTGAGCCGTCCGCCTGAATCGTTCCCAATCCCGGTTGCAGCCGCACCGTTCGGTAGTCTTCCACCACAGGGGTGAGCTTCAACTGCACCACCGCATTCCCTCCCACCAAACGATGTGCCGTCTGCTTTCCGAGCATTTTAGTGCACGCCCAGCGCTCGTAGTGGAGTTGCGCCATTACCACGCTGGCAGGATCAACAGGAGTGAGCGTGGCGTGTTGGATTTCGATCCGCTCTCCGCACCGCTCAGACTTATCCAATCGGTCGCGAAGAACTCCGGTGATGTTCTGTTGGAAGTCGGAAAGGTCAGCGACCAACTCCAACCGGAAGGCCACCTGGTCGCGCTGCCTCGCCGTCATGGTAATCGTTCCCGAGGCGGGGATGGTTACCGGCTGGTCTTCGACGTTAAATGTGGTCCTTACCGGAGGAATCCGCAGCGTCAGATCCTGGTCCGCGCTGAAGGAAATTCTTGCTGTACTCAATACCAACAGGGAAACCGCCAGAAGCCTTCCCCACGTTGATCCCCGTTGCAATTTGTTGCCATCTTGCGACATCTTATTGAATCCTGTCCCGAGAGGTCCGGCGTTCATTTTGCCCCACGCAAAAAATGACGGGTGCTTCGGCATGCAAGCTTTCGATGCAATAATCTCTGCGAGCGATGTCTCACCCGGCGAAGGGAGCTTTCGTCATTCCCTCGGCCTGATTCTGGTGATATATTGATAAGACGCGCTTTGCTTGACATTGGTGAAGGGCGTAAAATGGAATATGGAGTGTTTGTGCGGTTCTGCATCGGGCGGGGACCGGTGGGGCGTATTTGTCTCCCCAGTTGGCTGACCTTACATGTTTGACGCGCTTCAAGACCGGCTGCAAAAGGTATTCAAGAACCTCCGCATTCAGGGAGTCCTGAACGAAGAGGTGGTTGACCAGACCTTGCGCGAGGTGCGCCTGGCGCTGCTCGAAGCCGACGTTAACCTCAATGTCGTAAAGGAGTTGCTTGACCGCGTGCGCGTCAAGGCTTTGGGCGAGGAAGTTCGCACCAGCCTTTCGCCGCTCCAGGAAGTGATCCGTATCGTTCGCGACGAGTTGATTGCGATCCTCGGCCGCGAAGCCTCGCTGCTGACTTTCTCGAAGGAATACCCCACCGTTTTCCTAATGGTCGGCCTGCAGGGCTCCGGCAAAACCACCACTTCCGGCAAACTGGCGCTTTGGCTCGCCGGACGCAAGCGCCGCCCGATGTTGGTCTCCACCGACGTTTACCGCCCCGCCGCGCGGGAGCAGTTGGCCATCATTGCCAAAGCCATTCAGATTCCGATCTTTTCCGGCGAGGGCATCAACTCGCCCATCGCCCTGGCCCTGGCCGCACGCAAGGACGCCGCTGACCGCGGCCACGACGTGCTGATTGTTGACACCGCCGGCCGTTTGCACATTGACCAGGAATTGATGAACGAGGTCAGCGAACTGCGCACCAAACTGCGGCCCAGCGAGGTTCTGCTGGTGGCCGACGCCATGATCGGCCAGGATGCCGTGCGCAGCGCCCAGGAATTCCACGAGCGGCTAGGTACCACCGGCGTAATCCTGACCAAGCTTGACGGCGACGCCCGCGGCGGCGCGGCGCTTTCCATTCATCACGTCACCGGCCAGCCCATCAAGTTCATGGGCATCGGCGAAAAGTACGATCAACTGGAAGTCTTCTATCCGGAGCGCATCGTCTCCCGCATCCTCGGCATGGGCGACATCCTTTCGCTCATTGAAAAAGCCGAGCAGAAGATCGACAAGCAGAAGGCCATCGAAGTCCATCGCAAGCTTCAGACTGACACTTTTTCGCTGGAAGACTTCCGCGATCAGCTCAATCAGGTGCGCAAGATGGGGTCGATGGAGCAGATGCTGGGCATGCTCCCCAAGATCGGCATTTTCAAGGATGCCAGCAAGGTCAAAGTGGAGGAGAAAGAACTGATTCACATCGAGGCGATCATCGATTCCATGACCCCCCAGGAGCGCCGCAATCACGAGATTATCAATGGCAAGCGGCGCAAGCGCATTGCCCGGGGCAGCGGGACTTCCGTCCAGCAGGTAAATCAGGTCTTGAAACAATACTTTCAAATGCGGAAAATGATGAAGTCCATGAGCCAGAACCTGCTGGGACGGGGACTCAGCCGGCTGGGCATGCCGGTGGGGCGGGGGGCGTGAGCGTCTCCCGGCGTAAAGAGCATTGACGAAGTACTGAATTTTCGATTGCCGATGGGCGATTGACGATAAAAAAATCGAACGAGCGGTCGTCAGTCGATCATCGAAATATAAAGGGGGAAGATTGTTAAGAATACGCCTGGCTCGAACCGGGGCCAAAAAGAAAAGCAGTTACCGGGTGGTAGTAATTGATCGCGAGCGGGCCCGTGATGGGCGCTTTGTGGAAATTGTCGGCCACTATAATCCTCGGCGAACGCCGCCGGAAATCGTGCTGAAACGCGAGCGCGTTGATTATTGGATCGGACGGGGGGCGCAGCCTTCAGAAACGGTGCAGAGTTTCTTGAAGAAGCTTCCTGCGCCGGCGCCCGCCACCGCGCCAGCGGCCTGAGGGTAAAGCTGGAGACGGCGCCCGCACGTGTGGCGGTTATGCGTTCTCATACACACTGGTTCACGACACCCTGGGTACGTCAGCTCATGTGCGCGGGAGGGCCTGATGAGAGAGTTAATCGAAGCCATCGCCAAAGCGCTAGTGGATAATCCCGAACAGGTTTCTGTGCGGGCAGTGGAAGGTGAACAAGTAACCGTCTTGGAATTGCGGGTGCATCCGTCCGACTTGGGGAAGGTGATCGGAAAGCAGGGGCGAACGGCGCGCTCCGTCCGCACCATCCTCAACGCCGCCGGCATGAAGCTCAAGAAGCGCTTTACGCTGGAGATCCTGGAATAGGGGGCCGTCGTCTCACCTGTGGGCGGGGCGGCAGAGGCATTGGCGCAAAACGCAGCCGGGCAATTCCTGACCATCGCGCGCATTCTCCGGCCACAAGGGCGCAAGGGAGAAGTGGCGGCGGAGATTCTTACGGATTTCCCGGCGCGTTTCCAGCAACTCCCCTCCGTGTTTCTGGAAGTCCCCGGCCAGGCTCCTCAGCGCGTCAGCCTGGAATGCGCCTGGCCGCATAAGGGCCGGATCATCCTGAAGTTTTCAGGAACCGATTCCATCGAGAGTGCAGCACGCCTGCGCGGGCTCCAGGTTCTTATCCCGTGGGAGCAGCGCACGCCGCTTCCCCCGCACCATTACTACCTGTGCGAATTGCAGGGATGCCGCGTTATCTGGGAACGCCGCGGACAGGAAATCGGTACGGTGACCGAAGTGGAGTCCACGGGCGGGGCCGATGTGCTCCACGTCAAACTCCCGGACGGAAAAAGTGAAGTGCTGATTCCCCTGGCGCAGGAAATCTGCACGCGGATCGATCTCGCCACCCAGACCATCGTGATCGACCCGCCGGAAGAACTGCTGGACCTGAACGATTAGGAGCTGGTGGAAGGGATAAAATGTAAATGGTAAAGGGTAAATGATAAAGTCAATGGCGTGTAAACTTTATAATTTACCATTTACATTTTACCATTTGCTTTTCCCCCGGCCCGGATTGTCATGCAGTTCGACATAATTACGATCTTCCCAGACTTCTTCGGCAGCATTCTGGAACACGGGCTGCTGAAGCGGGCCATGGCCTCGGGTCACGCGGCGATCCGGTTGCATGACTTGCGGGACTTTACCGACGACCGCCATCGTACGGTGGATGATCGGCCGTTTGGCGGCGGGCCGGGCATGGTCTTCAAGCCGGAACCGCTCTTCCGGGCGGTGGAAGCGCTCCGCAGCGAAGCGCCGGAGAAGAATCTGCCGGTGATTCTGCTTTCGCCCCAGGGCCGCCTGCTGACCCAGGCCGTAGCCGAAGAACTTTCGCACGCGGAACGGCTGGTTTTGATTTGTGGCCGCTATGAAGGCGTGGACGAACGCGTGGCGGAAAACCTCGCCACCGATGAGGTTTCCATCGGCGACTTCGTCCTCAGCGGCGGTGAACTGCCCGCCGCGGTGGTAATGGAAGCCACCCTTCGCCTCCTGCCCGGAGTGCTCGGCAACGAAGAGTCGTGCGAGCAGGATTCCTTCGCGGTTCCGGCGGGCGCCCCGGCGGAAGTCCGGCACGGGCTGCTCGATTGCCCGCATTACACCCGCCCGGCGGAGTTTCGCGATTGGAAAGTGCCGGAAGTTCTGCTTTCCGGCAATCACGAGCAGATTCGCCAGTGGCGGCGCAGACGGGCGCTGGAAAAAACGTGGAAGCGCCGGCCCGACCTGCTCGCCCATGTTCCTCTGAGCGAGGAAGACCGCCAGTGGCTGGAATCTTTGAGTTCCTCAGCACCTCCGCTTTGAAAGCGATGGGCGTGCTAAATTATTTTTGGGAGATGCAAGATTATGAATGCGCTCGAAAAAGTTGAACAATCACAGATGAAGAAGGAAGTCACCTCGTTTCGCCCCGGCGATACGGTAAAGGTACACGTCAAGATCAAGGAAGGCGAAAAAGAAAGAATTCAAATCTTTGAAGGCACCGTCATCGCCCTTCGCCGCGCTCGCAACCACTCCAGCTTTACGGTCCGCAAGATTTCCTTCGGCCACGGTGTGGAGCGTATCTTCCCCGTGCACTCGCCCATTGTCGACAAGATTGAGGTGGTGCGTTCCGGCCGCGTGCGCCGCGCCAAGCTTTATTACCTGCGCAAGCTGCGTGGCAAGGCGGCCCGTCTGCGCTCCACGCAAACCGAACAGGAAGCATAGCGCAGTTGCCCGATTGTGGCTCGTGTACGCCTAATCGGCGCACCAGACGATCTGCACATCGTAGAGCCGAATCGTTCGATCTGCGGTCAAAATTGTCATTCCTTCCGTCTGCGCCTGAGCAATCAGGAGGCGATCGAAGGGGTCCCAATGATGCGCAGGAAGTTCCGAAGCTGCGAGCGTATGACTGTGCGTAATCGGCAGCGGCCGGATACCCTGGTCAGACATCCGTTTTGGGACATAACTCGCCGGCGGTTCCGGAAGCGGGAGTTTTCCCCGAGCCCACTTGATGGCGATTTCCCACGAACTAACCGCCGAAAAATAGAACTCCTCATCCCCACGGCCAAGAACTGACAGGCCTTCCCTCCCGATCCGCTGGGGGGCTGACAAGCTCCACAACCATACCGAAGTATCAAAGAGGTATTTCACCGGCGACGCCGCTTGCTTCCCCGCTTGGCCTGTTGACCGATCGACAGGTTTTCCGCATAAAATGCCGCGAGCAGCTCGGGAGGCAGCGGATCATCAAAATCCTCTGGGACTTCGAATGCCCCCTCGTCGATCCCCAGGGGAAAAGGTGACTTTTTCGGCTGAACAGGAACCAACCGCGCAATCGGCCTTCCGGCGCGAGCAATGACGACCTCCTCTCCCGCCATGGTGCATCGAAGGAGCTTGGAGAGATGCGTCTTCGCTTGATGAATGTTCACTTCCATAGATTTCATGATGGACTAAGTCAACGAATACGGGATAAGGGATACGGGACACGGGAGACGGAATACGGGAGGGAAGTTCCCGCAACCAGAATCCCTTCTCCCTTGTCCCGTATCCCTTGTCCCTTGTCCCGTGTCCCGTCCTTTTCCGCCCCAAAACTTTTCCCTTGACAAATCTTTCCCCTATATATAGGATAACAAGCTATAGGAGTCACGATGACGGGAATCGACATCAAAATCAAACGCGGCAGCGGCGAGCTGGCCATCCTGGCGCTATTGAATCAGGAGCCCTTGCACGGTTACGAAATCTCCAAGCGCATCGCGCAGGTGACCGGCGGCGTCCTCCAATTCAACCTGGCCTCGCTCTATCCGCTGCTCTATCGCATGGAAAAACGCGGGTGGGTGAAGGGAAAATGGGAAGAGGCCCAGAGCGGGCGCCAGCGGCGCTACTACCACCTGACGCCCAACGGCAAGAAGCAACTGGCGCCGTTGCGCCAGGAATGGAGCATGTTTTTTCAGGCGCTGCATCGCATCGCCGGAGTCGCCCATGCCGGATCGTAGGGGCACCCCTCGTGGGTGCCCAAGAGGGGCCGACTCGGCCCCCGGCAGGACAGGCACGAGGCCTGCCCCTACGAAAGACATCGCTGGAGCATCGCATGTCGGATGAGCAGGAATCGATCAAAGCACGCTTGGGCAAGCTGGGGCTTGGAACTCGCCGGGAAGAAGAAATCCTCCGCGAGCTCAGCGAGCATTTGGCCGACCACGCCGCCGCCCTCGAAGCGCGCGGCGTGGTACCCGACGACGCCGCCCGAGAAGCCCTCGATACCGTGTCCAACTGGCTTGAACTTCGCAGGGAAATATTATCAGCGGAAACCGAGGAGGCGAACATGAACTATCGAACCAAGGCCTTATGGCTGCCCGCGTTGTGCGCCCTTACACTGAGCAATGGACTTGTAGCCCTCATGCAGATCTTCGGTCATCCTCCGGATTCGTATTGGCTGGGTACGGCAGGTTGGAGCATGAAGGTTTTATCTGCGTACATTGTTCCCTGGCTAATTTTGCAATCCGTAGTGGGCGCCATTGCCGCATATTGGTCACGACGTGCGGGCGGCAGCGTGCGGTACCAGTTGCTCGCCGCGCTGGCCCCGGCGATTGCCCTGCTGGGTTTGTTCGTGGTCGTCATTCCGATTTCAATCATGTTAAATGAGCATGGCGCAAGCCACATCCGCCTGAGCGCCTTCTTGATTGTGACGGTGACCTGGGTACTTCTGCCCGCCGTGCCGCTCCTGATCGGAGCCGCGCCTTTCCTGCGAAGGCCGCAGGCGCAGTCCTGACGCGGCTGTCGTAACGCCGACTCTCAGGTCGGCACTACAAGTTTTCGTTCGTTCAAGTAGGGGCACACCATGGCGTGCCCCTACGACCGGAGTCGCCTATGCCGGATAATCGTGTGCTTCTTAAAGAGTCTTTGGGGGAATTGGGGCTGGCGCCTCAGCGGGAGGAAGAAATTCTCCGCGAACTCGGCGATCACGTTGAAGACCACGCCGCCGCCCTCGAAGCGCGTGGAGTATCGCAAGAAGCCGCGGCCCGAGAAGCTCTCGACTCCGTGTCTGATTGGCTCGATCTTCGCCAAGAAATCCTTCGAGCAGAAACTGAGGAGGGGAACATGAATTACCGCACTAAGGTTTTCTGGCTGCCGTCAATGTGTGCGCTTGCGATCAGCAGCGGCCTGCTGGCTGTTTTCCAACATGCCGGCCTTGCGCCGCGTTTCTATTGGCTGAGTGGAGAGCCGGGTACATATCACCCCTATTTCTTCTTTTATGTCCCTTGGCTCATCGCCCTCCCCGTGGTCGGCGCGGGGGCGGCCTTCTGGTCGCAACTGGCGGGGGGCAAGGCTCTTCATAGGATGCTGGCGGCGCTGGCTCCATCTATCGGCATGCTCGGGTTTTTTCTAATTTTTGTTCCGTTTATCGCTTGGCCCATTGGACTGGTCCTCATGGTGCACTACCACATGCACATCAGCTTTTCGTTGACAGGTCATTCGCTCGTCGAGTTCATAATCGGTTTCCTCGTACTTTTGGCCAACTGGGTCCTGCTGCCAGCCATCGCACTCTTTATCGGAGCGGCGCCCTTCCTGCGAAAGCCGCACGCGCAGTCCTCATGAACACCCTGCTTCAAGATTTGCGCTACGGCCTGCGCATGTTGGTTAAGAGCCCCGGCCTGACGGCGGTGGCTGTGCTTACCCTGGCGCTGGGTATCGGCGCGAACACTGCCATTTTCAGCCTGGTGAATGGGTGTCTCATACGCCCCATGCCTGTCCCGGCGCCCGAGCAACTTGCCGTCCTGGCGGTCAGTCAGCAGGGCGCGCCGCTGGGTGCATTGGGCCTCTCGTATCCGGAGTTCTCGGAATTCCGCAAACAGTCGGAGACGTTTTGCCAGGTCATCGGCCAGAGGTTGGCGCTCGTCCCGCTGACTGTTGACAATCGTACCGACCAGGTGCCGATGAGCGGGGTGACGAGCAATTATTTTTCGGTTCTTCAGGTGAAACCGGCTGTCGGCCGCCTCGTCCTTCCCAGCGACGGCGAAGGTGGCGGCGCGCCCGGCGTGATCGTGCTGGGATATTCCTATTGGCAGCGCAGATTCGGCGGCGATGCCGGGGTGGTGGGAAAGCAAGTGCGGGTGGCCGGGAGCCCCGCCACAATCATTGGCGTTGTTCCCAAGGAATTTGGATCAACCTCGATCCTTGAATTCGACGCTTACGTTTCCCTGGGTACGCTCTATCCTCAAGGTTCCCGAAGCAGGTTTTGGAGCGATCGCAATGTGCGGCTGATTCTGGCGATGGGACGGCTGGCGAAAGGGCTCAGCCTGCGTGAAACCCAGAAGTCCCTCGACGTCATTTCGGCCCGCCTGGCGAGCCAGTACCCGGCGACGGATCAAGGTGTTTCGGTACGCGCCATCCCGGAAAGGTTGTCGCGCCCCATACCTTATGCCAACAACGGCTTTATCCTGATCGCCGCCTTGTTCCTGATACTGGGGATTCTGGTTTTGATGGTGGCCTGCACCAATATTGCGAACCTCCTGATGGCACGCGCGTCCTCCCGGCAACGGGAGATGGCGGTTCGTACCGCGCTGGGCGCCGGTCGTGGACGGCTGGTTTGTCAAATGCTTACGGAGACCCTGCTGGTGGCATTGGGGGGCGGTCTCGCCGGGGTCGGCTTGGCGGGAGTGGTCGGCCGAATTATAGGGAACGTGCAAATACACAATTTCCCGCTGCGGTTGGATTATGCCTTTGACTGGAGGGTCTTTGCGTTTGCGTTCCTGGCCGTGCTTTTCACAGCATTGTCGGTGGGTATGGGGCCCGCTTTGCACACCACGCGCCTGGAGGTGAATACCCTGCTGCACGAGGGCGGGCTCAATAGCACCACCAGCTTGTCTCGCCGCCGGGTTCGGGGAGACCTTATGGCTGCGCAGGTGGCAGGCTCTGCAGCCTTGCTGATCGTGGCGGGCTTGTTCGTCCGTAGCCTGAGGGCGGCCGCCCATGCCAATCTGGGGTTCGATCCCGACCACGTGCTGAATGTCACGCTGGACCCGTCGGTGAACGCTTATAACGAGTCACAAACGCAGCAGTTTTACCGCGAGCTGGAAGTCAAAATCCGCGCTCTCCCCGGAGTTCGCTACGCCAGCGAAACGTCTTTCGTTCCCATGGGAGATATCCCCAGCAAACAATCCGTTTACATCGAAGGCCGGCCCATACCCCCCGGCGAGCACCCGCCCACCAGCCTCTGCATCAGAATAGGAACTGACTACTTCCCGGTGATGTGCATTCCTCTCCTCCGCGGCCGCGCCTTTATCGAGATTGATGACGCCTCGGCCCCGCGCGTAGCCATCATCAATCAAACCATGGCTCGCCGCTATTGGCCGAAGGAAGATCCTATCGGTAAGCGCTTTCAGGTGGAGAGTGCAGGCGGCCCGTTCCTGGAAGTCGTGGGAGTCGCCGCCGACGGCAAATACCAATTTGTGGTCGAGGACGCGCAGGCGTCGTTTTATGTCCCGCTCGCACAGAACTATGTTTCGCGGCGAACTCTGCAAATCCGCTCGGAAGCGCCGCCCCATGTATTGGTCAGCGCGGTGCAGCATGAAATCCACACCCTCGACGCCGACATGCCCGTTCTGGACGCGCGCACCATGAAGGAAGCGCTGGAGGGAGACGCGGGTTTCTTTGCCTTGCGTCTGGGGGCCAATGTGGCGGCAGTCTTGGGGGCAATGGGTTTGATCCTCGCCGTGGTGGGGGTATACGGGGTGGTTTCCTACGCCACGACCGAACGCACGCGGGAGATCGGGATTCGCACGGCGCTCGGCGCCCGTCGGAGCAATATCCTGCGGCTGGTCCTCGTTCAAGCCGTGCGCCTCATCATGGCAGGCGTACTCGTGGGTTTACTGGGGGCTTGGGGTTTGGCACGCACTTTAGTAAGTTTGCTGGTAGGCATCAGCCCTGGCGATCCCGTCACGTACCTGGGCGTAACGGCTCTGCTGTTGGGTGTGGCATTGCTGGCCTGCGGAATTCCCGCCCTTCGGGCCACGAGGGTCGATCCCATGGTGGCGTTGCGCCATGAATGAGTGGGGTGGCACAGGCACTCCTGCCTGTGCCTGATGGACAGGGTCCAAGACCCTGCACAGGCAGGAGTGCCTGTGCCCCTGCTCCGTACGTCGCTCT